>Ga0163162_10007459_pt1 | contig 10638 bp, 3 predicted proteins | sample S55metaG_FD_115310 | JGI IMG/M metagenome (GOLD analysis project Ga0163162, IMG submission 115310) | Switchgrass rhizosphere microbial communities from Kellogg Biological Station, Michigan, USA - S5-5 metaG | ecosystem: Host-associated > Plants > Roots > Rhizosphere > Soil | place: USA: Michigan...
CCTCGCTCCTGCAATGGATATCGAAGCAGGGCGGCGTTGAGGATCGCGGCGGGGATATCGCTTCGATGGGCGGCAACCGCTGGCACGTGGGCAAGCCCGGCACGCGAAAGCTGATCCGACCGCACGAGGAAGGTCAGGCGTCGATGCTGGGCAGCGATGGCCAGCAAAACACCAATTCGCTCGACGAGATGGCAAACCGTGCGCACGAGGCCGGGTATTTTCCGGATCATGCCGAGCGGCCAGATACCGCGACGATGCTTGAGGCGATCGGCCAAGAGCTGCGCGGCAACAAGATTCACGCGGTCGACCAGAACCGCCCGGGCGCGACGACGGACACCCGGCGCGCGGCTGAGGATTTGCGCCAGTTGCTCGACGAGCATGGGATTGACCCCGACAAGGCGAGCAGGGCCGAAATCAAGGCCGCGATCAGCGCCTTCCACGACGAGCAGCAATCGGCCGGCAGGGCCTACAGCCAGCCAGCGAATGCTGAGATCACCGACCTGATCGCCATGGCTGGCGGGAAGGGGCATAATCACCATACGGTCGAACTTGGGCCCGTTGCAGACTGGATCGCGAAAGCCGCGGCTGATCACGGGCTCCACATCACGGGTATGACGCACACCGTCGACACGGCGGCGGTGCGCCATATCAAGGAGCAGCACGGCAACGCGGCAAAGGAAAAGGCGCGCGGACAGATCGCGATCACCGACGAGGATTTGCAGCACGCGCAGGAAATTGTCGCGACCGCCGATCACGTCGCGTTCGGCCTGAAGAACAAGCGCGGGCAAGACCTGATCGTCTATTCCAAGGTGCTGCCGAACGACACGACCGTCTATGTCGAAGAAGTGCGCGTCGGGCGAAAGCGCCTGGCGCTGCTGTCGATGCGGAAGTTCCCCGGGACGATCGATGCAACACGCCTTGCGGCGACCCTCGATCCCCACGCCCAAAGCGCTTCCCGGGGAACACTCAATGTAGTGGACCGCCCGGCGGGCGTCAACGACGCCACGCGCTCGTTTGACCAGAGTGCGCGCAAAGGGGCTTCCAATGCAGGGCAGGGTGACCTATTTTCTGCGAATGGACGGTACGACACAGACCCCGGTGTACAGCCCGAAGGTGGAGCGCCTGACGCTGGGAACGGGCAGGACGGAGCCGCTCGCCCGCTATCGCGCGACGATGCCCCTGGCCAGTACGCCCGCCGTACGGAAATCGTCGAAGAAAACACCCGCGAGCTAGGCACTGACCGGGTAAACACGCCGCAAGAGGCGGCGCACGCTCTAGCGCACCTTGGTCGGTCGGCGGTCGAACGCGTCGATGCTCTGGTTACGGACAAGGACGGTAAGCCGCTGGCGATCGTCGGCGCGTTCAAGGGCGCCATTGCCGAAGCCCCCGTGTTCATCCCGACGATCGTCGGCGAGGCATTCCGGATCAACGGCGCCGCCAATATCTGGTTCGCCCACAATCACCCGTCGGGCTCGGACGAGTTCAGCCGCGCCGATCGCGAGATAACGACCAAGCTGCACGACGCGTTCGAGGGCAGCGAGATCACCCCGCGCGGCATGTTCGCCATCGCCGGCAAGGGTGAGACCGGCCGCCGCTGGGTCTATACCAGCGGCGGCGGTGATGACGTGCGCGGCGATAGTCCCGCGCCCACCAACATGGTCAAGGTGCCAGTGGTGGAGCGCGTCTATACGCACGAGGGCGCGCTCGGCCCGCCGATCTCCAATTGGGAAGCGCTGAAGGAAGCTGCGCCTCGCCTGTCTGGCGGCAAGCCGGGCATCATTCTTGCCGACTCCCGCTTGAACCCGTCGGCCTTCGTGCCGATCGACCCGGAAGCGGTGGGCAAGCTGCGCCGCGATGGGCGCATGGATGCGATCTATCGGGCGATCTCGATGGCGAACGCGGCCAGCGCTTTCATCGTCGATGACGGCACGCTGTCCGCCAACGCCGGCCGCAATCTGACAGGCCTGCTCAATAGCATTGATGTCAGCGTTCACGACATCGTCACGCTAGGAAAGGATGGGGAGCTTTCCTCTTGGCGCGCGCAAGGTCGTGATCTGGCCACAAAGCGTTTTCTACAGGGGGACGAGGCAGGGCCACGCGGTCGCGCGCTCTTCGGCGATCGGCCCGGTGCGATCATTGAACTGTTTGGCAAGGCGGACCTGTCGACGTTCATTCACGAGACGGGCCACGTCTGGGCCGAAGAGTTCGCGCGCAACGCAGCCCTTCCCAACGCGCCCGAGGAAGTCCGTGCGGACTGGGAAACGGTGAAGGCGTGGTTTGCCGAGAATGGCCATCCCGTCGGTCCCGACGGCGCGATCCCGACCGAGGCGCACGAATTGTTCGCCCGCGCCTGGGAGCGGTATGCGCTCGAAGGGAAGGCGCCCACGACCGCGCTGCGCCGCGCGTTCGACTCCTTTCGCGAGTGGCTAAAGACAATCTACAAGGCAGTGTCCGCGCTGCGCGCACCGATCACGCCAGAGATCCGCGACGTGTTCGATCGGATGCTGGCGACCGATCAGGAAATCGAAGACGAGCGGCAGCGGCAGAACCTCCGCGCCATGTTCACCGACGCAGCGCAGGCCGGCATGACCGAAGAAGCGTTCAAGGCCTATCAGGCGGCGGCGGTCGGGGCGCGCAGCGAGGCCTATGCCGAGCTGGTGCAGAAAACCATGGCGCGCGTTCGTCGCGAGCGTACGGCCGAATGGCGCAAGAATGAAACAGGCGTCCGCTCCGATGTCTCGGCTTCGATCAATGCCCGCCCCGAATTTCAGGCGTTGCACCTGTTGCGCACCGGGCATTGGCTGGGCGATCCGGAACGCGAAGGCGTCAAGGTCAAGCTCGATCGCCAGTCACTCGTTGATACCTATGGCGAGGATGCGCTGGCGCTGCTGCCGAAGAGCGTACCGCCGATCTACGGCGAGGCCGGCATGGATGCCGACAGCATCGCGGAAATGGTCGGGTTTCGGTCGGGCGACGAAATGGTTCGCGCGCTGATGGCGATCGAGGCGGCGAAAAAGACGCTGCGCGAGGTCGGCGACAAGCGCAGCGTGCGCGAGCATTTGATCGACCAACAGACTGCCGAGACCATGACCGATCGCTACGGCGACGCGCTCAACGATGGCTCGATCGAAGAGGAAGCGCTGGCCGCTGTCCACAATGACCAGCAAGGCGAGCTGATGGCTGCGGAAGCCCGCCAGCTGTGGAAGCGTGCGGCGACCGAACGGGCCCCCACGCCGTACTCGCTCGCCCGTGAATGGGCGCGGGAGAAGATCAGCGCCGGGCAAGTGGCAGATGTCGCCAGCCGCGCCGCGATGCAGCGTTTCGCGCGCACGGCAGCGAAGGCCGGCCGCGACGCGGAGGTCGCGCTGATCGCGCAGAACGTTGATGAGGCGTTCCGGCAGAAGCAAAGCCAGATGCTCAACCATGCGCTGCTTACCGAGGCGAAAAAGGCAGCGGACGAGGTTGACAAGATTGTCGCCCGGCTGGGCAACATCGCGAAGCGCCGCACCATAAAGAGCGTCGATCAGGACTATCTCGAACGCGCGCATGACATGCTCGAAGGCTTCCAGTTTCGGCAGCGTTCGCAGCGGTCGATCGATTCGCAGGCGACGTTCGAGGCATGGGCGCAAGAGCAGCGCGCGAACGGCGTCGATGTCATCATCCCGCCGCGCTTCGATCCCGCGCAGGGGACGAATTACACCCGCATTTCTGTCGACGCGCTGCGGGCACTCGACGAGAGTGTCGGGCAAGTCATCCACCTTGGGCGGTTCAAGCAAAAGCTGATCGACGCCAAGGCCGAACGCGACTTCGACGAGGTGGTCGACGAGGCGCGCGCGGCGACCGACAAGCTGCACCAGCGCCCGCCTTCGAACCTGATGGACCCTGATTGGGCGGAGCGCTTCAAATCCGGCGCCGCGACGGCCGATGCCGGGTTGCTCAAGATGGAGCAGGTGTTCGACTGGCTCGACAGCGGCGACAGCGACGGCGTCTTCAACCGCGTCGTATTCCGCCCGATCGCAGAGGCGCAGGATCGCGAGAATGCGATGCTGAAGGACTATTACGGGCGTATCAAGGAAGCGATGGCCAAGGTGCCGCGCGATGCCATCCGCAAGTGGTCGAACAAGGTTGTCGTCCCCGAGTTGATCAATCGCGAGACGGGCGAGCCTTTCGTGCTGACGCGCGAAAACCTGATCGCGGCGGCGTTGAACGTCGGCAACGAGGGCAACCTTCAGCGGCTTGCCGATGGCTATGGCTGGAACCGCGAGGCGCTGCTGCGCGCCTTGAACCGCGAGCTGTCGCCTGAAGAATGGCGCTTCGTGCAGGACACATGGGATGTCATCGAAACGCTGTGGCCCCAGATTGCCGCGATGGAACGCCGGATCAACGGCGTGGCGCCCGACAAGGTTGTGCCGCAGCCGATCGACACGAGCGGCGGCACCCTGCGCGGCGGCTATTATCCCGCAATCTATGACACGTCGAAGGATCTGACGGCCGAGACGCACGCGGGCAAATCGAGCGACCTTTTCGAAACGCTGTACACGCGAGCAACGACGCGCGCGTCGTCGACCCGCGACCGTGTCGAGAAGGTCCGCCGGCCGATGCTGTTGCAGCTCGGCGTCATAAATCGCCACCTGGGCGAAGTCATTCACGACATCACCCATCGCGAAGCGATCATGAACGCGGACAAGTTCCTGTCATCGCAGCGCGTCATGTCTGCCGTCGACAAGACGCTTGGACCCGCGATCCGGAAGCAGTTCCGCCCGTGGCTCAAGTTCGTTGCCAATCAATGGGCGGTCGAGAAGGCGGGCAACGAGGGGCTGGGCAAGTGGATCAGCAAGGCCCGGTCGAACGCCACGATCGTCGGCATGGGCTACCGCGTCACCACGATCATCGCGCAGCTCGCCGGTTATTCAAACAGCTTCGAATATGTCGGGCCGAAATGGGTTTCGGCGGCTATCGTAAAAACGACTGCGCATCCCGTCGAGACGTTCAACTTCGTCATCGCGCGTTCGGGCGAAGTGCGCGACCGCCTGGACACGCTCGACCGCGATATCCGCCTCGGTATCAACCAGCTCGCCGGCAAGACGACGCCCCTCGCCAATGCGAAGCGCATGGCGTTCCACGGCATCGGCCTGATGGACCGCGTCGTCTCGATCCCGACTTGGCTCGGCGCGTACGACAAGGCCATCGCGGCTGGGCGAGACGAGGCGACGGCGATCTATGAAGGCGATAAGGCCATCCGCCTTTCGCAAGGCGCCGGCTCGGCGAAGGACATGGCGGCGGTACAGCGCGGGACCGGCCCCTATGGCCGCATCCTCCAATTGCTGACGATGTACTATTCGTATCAGTCGACCGTGTACGGTCGCAACCGGACGCTCGGCCGCGACATCGTGCAGGCCGGCCGCGACCGCAACGCCCGCGCGACACCGCAGCTGCTTTCCCGCGCGCTGTGGCTGGTCGCGGTGCCCCCCGTGCTGTCCGCCATCCTCGCCGGTCAAGGTCCGGGAGAGGATGAGGATTGGGGCGCGTGGGCAGCAAAGAAGATGATGTCGCAACTGGTCGGGGCGATCCCCGGCGTGCGGGACGCGGCCGAACCGTTGTGGGACTCGATCGCCGGCAACAAGACGTTCGGCTATCAGCTCTCGCCGCTACAGCGCGCTGGCGACAGCATCATCACAACGGGCAAGGATCTGCACGACGCGGTCACCGGCAAGGGGACCACGCACGCAACCAAGGACACGCTCGAAACGCTTGGCTACACCACCGGCCTAGTCCCCGGACAGGTGGCATCGGCGGCGCAGTTCTTCGTTGATCTTGGCAACGGCGATCAGCACGCGGACACTGTCGCCGATTGGTATCGCGGGATCACTACCGGCAAGTCGGAGCCGCGCAGGAAATAGCTACCGAGGGACGATCATGAACGTCCCGGTGCCCTGAAATATCGCGAGAACGCAGATCAAGAATACGATCGCCGGGGCGACGTACCGCGCTGTTTCACTCGCTCGGCGTCGAAGTTCGAACGCCAGCAATGCGGGCACTACCCAGACGACAAAGGCGTCCGCGATCCATTGGCCGGCACTCGGCGTGTTGATGAGCCGCGTCACGCCAAGGGCGACGACGGCCATCGCGGCCAAGAATAGCGGCAAGCTGATCTTGCGGTTGGTTTGCGACACGTCGGCCATAAGCACCCCCGCCGGGTGACTGCCACCAAAGCCCCACCCGATTCAAGCATTTCTACGATCCGCCTACCCCGTCTTCATCCTGAATGGAGACGCGCGTGGCGATCAGTCCTGACATTTCCAGCGGCCCTTATGTCGGCAACGGGTCGCAGACCGGTTTTCCCTTCACCTTCACGGCCCTGTCGGCCGCCGAGGTGGCGGTGGATGTCAACGGCGTCACGATCTCGTCGGGCCTCTATTCGGTCGCGATCACCGCCGCGCCGGGGAATGGCGGGACGGTCACGTTCAACGCTGCGCCGGACAATGGCGCCACCATCCTCCTGCGCTCGAACCCCGATTTTTTGCAGGATAGCAGCTTCGAGAATCAGGGCGCCTATAATCTCGACACGATCAACACGATCAACCGGCGCCAAGCTGTGCGGGCATGGTTCGTCAAACAACTGCTCGCAGGAAGCACCGTTGGCCAGGCGATGGCCAGCGCGGTAGCAGCGGCGGCGTCACAAGCGGCGGCGGCGATCTCCGCTGCCGCTTCGACTGCCAGCGCGGCGCTTGCGGGCACAGGGGCATCGACCGCGACCGCGCAGGCGACGGCGGCAAGCAATTCGGCCAGCACGGCTGTGATCGCCTCGGCGGTAGCGGGGGCCTATCCGAACAGTGCCGCAAGCAACGTGCCGCGCGGGCTCACGCAGGCCAGCGTCGGGGCCATCACGCCCGGCGCGTCGGGCACGAACGGCACCTTTGCGCTCGCCTTCTCAGGCGGCAACTTCTCGATCCTGCCGACGGGCACGTTCACCGTCGCAGGCGGCGTCCTGACGGCGGTGACGATCACCGGTCCCGGGCTCTACATCGGCGCCTCGCCCACTGTCCCCACGGTGTCGTTCGCTGCCTCCTCGGGCCTGACCGGCGCCGCCGTCGCGCTGACCGCGCAATTCCTCGTCGCTGCCGGCGCCAGCTATTGGGTGCAGTCCGCCGACAACAGCGAGCTGGACCGTTATTCGAATGTGGCGGGCGTCGCCACGGCGGTGACCGGGGTCGGCCCGGTATCGATCAACCTCACGCCCGCGAGCATGCAGAGTGCTATCGCGACCGATTTCGCCAAGCAGTTCAAATCGGCGATCGGGCCCACCGCGAACCTCCGCATCCTCGCCGATTTCGAGGGGCCGCGTGTCGGCTATCTCGGTTCGACCACGATCCTGACCGAACTCGACAGTCTCGACGACACGCCGATCCCGCTCACGGTCCACAGCACGATTTCCAGCGTACCGAATCCGCGCCCTATCTACACGCCGGGGCGCGGGCTGTTCTTCAGCAGCCAGTCCGGCCTCCAGAACACGACGACGCAGATCATCACCGGCACCGCCAATTCGTGGGCGTTCTTCGGCTCGTGGGATCTGAACGTCCCGCTGCTCTCGTCGACCGTGAATCTGCAATCGAACCTCGCCGGCCTTGGCGGGGTCGAGGGCGATATGGCCAAGGTCATCAACGACAAGCGGTCGAACCTGACGCCCGATGTGCTGAACATTCTCGACCAGGACACGGCCAGCGCCGCGCCGGTCAATGGCTTCTACATTAACACGAACGGGGCTTGGCCCAGCACCGCCAGCCTCGGCTATCTGTTCGAGTTCCGTGACGCCGCGAAGACGAAATACTTCCGGGGCAAGCTGAACGGCCTCGGCCAGTTCTACATCGAGATTTATCAAGGTTCGGGCACGACGGTCTATCAGGCAATGAGCAAGGGCACCGTGCCGATGCTCGGCAAGCTGAACATCGCCCTGTATGCCGATCGCGGGCGCACGATGACGCTATTCGTCAACGGGGTGCGGCTTTACGGCCGCGATATCTCGGCGCTGCCCAACATCACCGATTTAGCCGAGTTGCTGCTGAACGGCGCCGACCGCACGGCCAATGCCGTCTTGCCGATCAGCGCAGGCATGCGTCACTATTATCGCGGGCACGCCTTCGTGCAGTCGCTGCCCGAGGCCAATTTCATGAAGGCCCAAGAGGTTTTCATGAGGCGCCACGCCGCGCCGGTCTGGGTTCGGCCGCCCGCTCTCCGGGGGATGATCAACGCCGGACAGTCCCACACTGGCGGCTATTTCAACATCACCGACAACTGGGTCACTTCGACCGGGTATAACGGCACCGTCACCGTGCCAAGCGCCTTCGATATCGGGCTGCGTTCGCCGACGCGGGAGGCCGCGCCGAACCTGCTCGCGCACAACGCGACGCAGCTCAACGGCGGGCAAACCCCATATGCTGACATCGGGCCGTTCAACATTCGCGCCGCGAACGGAACAGGGATCAACACCGCCGAATGCCACACCCCGACGTCTCAAGGCGAGGCGTATATCATGGGCTGGCTCAAGCAGATCAACGCGCACCTTGACGGGGCGTCGTCGGAGTGGATTTCGCACTACTTCACCTATCCAGGCATCACGCTCAATCAGCTATTTTCCGAGCCGAATACCTATCTGCCGGCAGAGTATAAGACGGCGAACATTGGCCTGTTCGAGCTGGTTGCCGCGCTGAAGCAGCAAATCATTCTCGCGCGCGACCATGCCCGCGCTCACGGGCAGAAGTACACGTGCGACCTGATGAACTGGTTCCACGGTCATGCGGATGCGAAGATCACCGGCTTTACCGACAATGCCAGCTACGCCTCCCAGTTCCTCACCTTCTATGACGCGCTCAATGCCTGGGTGAAGCTGGTCTGCGACCAGACCCACGACATCACCGTGATCATGATCCCGCCCGATTATTCGCAGACGGGCCTGTCGAACAACACGATCGCACAGTGCCAGCGCATGATCGACATCGTGAACACGCGCGGGACGCGGCCGATCTACATGGGGCCGAACGAAGGCGCCTTTACGAACTTCATCCACAACGACCCGCTCGGCCAGCGCGGGATCGGCGAGGCCTATGGCCTGGCCGCGCGTCGGGTCTTGCTCGATGGCGAGCCCTACGTCTCGATCGTGCCGTACGCCTATACTTACACCGTCGGCGGCACGACGATCGATATCGACTATCGCATGCGCCCCGGGGAAAGCCTCGTCACGCGCGACAGCAACGGGCGCAACATCCTCCAGCGTCAGACGGACAGCGGCGTCGATACCTTCGGCTATGGGTATTTCCAGAAGTCGCTCGATGTCACGATCACGATTGCCAGCCCCGGCGTCATCACCTGGGCGGCGCATGGCATCGCCAACGGCTCGAAAGTGCGGCTCTATACGCTCGGCGCGCTGCCGACCGGACTGTCGCCCGGCGTGGATTATTTCGTCGTCAACGCGACCACGAACAATTTCCAGCTCGCGCTGACCAGCGGCGGCGCGGCGATCAACACGTCGGGCACGCAGTCGGGCGTTCACACCGCGTTCGACACGACGGTGAAGATCTCTTCGGTGGCGGTCACCTCGGCCAACCGCGTGCGCGTCACGCTGGGCGCGCCGATCGTGGCCGGCTCCGAGATCCAATATGCCGGGTTCAATGCGCGTTACGGCAACATCGCCTCGAACACCGCTGTCGCCGGGTTCTACAAGGATCAGGATTTCACAACGCTGGTTTCCGGCTCGCCGGTGCTGGCGGAAAGCTCCACCTTCAACGATCTGACGCTGATCGCCATGTCGTCGCGCAAGGTGCTGTGACGCCTTTCCATGCATGATTTTCTCACCAACCTAGGCCCGATCCTCATCGCGGTCACAGGTCTGTTGGCGTTGATAGGTGGGGGGCTGCGCTTCGTGTGGAAGAAGATCGAGGGCCGCTTTGAGGGCATCGAGAAGAAGCTAGCCGAGTGCCAGGAACGGGATGCGCGCAAGGATGACCAGCTAGAAGCGGTCGTCTGGTCGCTGCATCTTACCATCGGCGAGATCGAGCGCATCGACCCCGGCATCAACCGCACGGTTCAAGAGGTCCGCGACCTGTTGCGCACATATTTCCCCGTCGATCCCCACACGCCGGCCGCGATGGCTGCGTTGCTCAAGAGGATGCCATGACCCAGCTATCCCGTAACTTCACGCTTGAAGAGCTGACGCATAGCGCCACCGCAATCGAGATGCATATCGCCAACACGCCAACGGCCGAGCATCGCGCCAACATCGAAAACTGGCTGGTGCCGGGGCTCGAACAGGTTCGCGAGATCTGCGGTGGTCATGCCGTTCATATGCACGACGCCTATCGCTGCCCTGCCGTGAACCACGCTGTCGGCGGCACCGCGACTAGCGCACACCCGGAGGGGTTCGCGGGCGATCTGGACGTCGAAGGGCAGACCACGCTGTCGACCTTCCGCCGGATCGCGCACGCGATGCGCGCCGGCCAGATCAAGGTCGATCAGCTGATTTGGGAAAGCGGCCGCAACACCGTGCACGTCTCGTTCGACCCGCGCGGCGCGAAGCCGGGCGAGCCGAGCCGGGCGCGCGGCATGATCGGGCATCAGCCCGGCAAGCCCGGCACGCCGATCGAC
>Ga0163162_10007461_pt1 | contig 10637 bp, 8 predicted proteins | sample S55metaG_FD_115310 | JGI IMG/M metagenome (GOLD analysis project Ga0163162, IMG submission 115310) | Switchgrass rhizosphere microbial communities from Kellogg Biological Station, Michigan, USA - S5-5 metaG | ecosystem: Host-associated > Plants > Roots > Rhizosphere > Soil | place: USA: Michigan...
ACCTGGAATTCGTCGCCACCCAGCCGGCTGACGCGCTCCTTTTGCCCGACGACCCGGACCAGACGATCTGACACTTGCTTGAGCAATGCGTCTCCCGCAGCGTGCCCCAGGGTGTCGTTCACCTGCTTGAACCGGTCGAGGTCGATCAGCATGATCGCACAAGGCCGCTTTTGCGCGGCAAAGGCTGTCAGGGTCTTTTCCAGCAGCGATGACATGTGTCGCCGATTGAGCAGTCCCGTCAGCGGATCGTGCATGGCCAGATGCGAGGTTTCTTCGGCCGAGCGCCGTTCGCTCGTCACATCTTCGCAATGGCCCAAAAAGCCCGCAAATTCACCGCGTACGGTCTGGGGTTCGCCCGAAACCGACCACCAGCGCGTTTTCCCGTCCTTTTCGCTGCGCACGGTAATCTTGTCGAACCGGCCCTTGCGCGCGATCATGAAAGGCAGGGTCCGTTCGCCTTCGCCTTCAGGCTTCAGGAACAGTTCGAGAAACACCCGCCCCGGCGCGCCTTCGCCATCGCACAGGGCCGCTTCGGCTGCGGGCGAAAGGTAGGTCAGTCGGCCCGTGGCATCGGTCGACCAGAAGCAGCCGATGCCCATCGCTTCATATGCGGTGCAAAGCGCAGCGCTATTTACAGGTCCGGCAGAGTCTTGGCGGGATCGACCTGAAAGCGCAGCGCCCAGTCCGAATACTCCCCTTGGCTTCGCCATCATTGCCGGTCCCACGCGTAGCTCCACAAGGAGCTGGATCGACACTTTCTACGTAAACAATCTTATTTGATGGTTAATCGCAAGACCAGATCGGACCAATTGGAAATTAGGACAAAAAAAGGGCCGGAAGTGGACTAGCACTTCCGGCCTCAAGTCTGTTCGCAGGAGGAACATGGTTTGGCGGGGTAGAGGGGAGAGGGAGAGGATCTGGCCCTCGCCCCGCCAAGCTCGGTATTCGATCAGTAGTTGTAGGCGCGTTCGCCGTGTTCGGAGATGTCGAGACCCTCACGCTCGGCTTCTTCGGTCGGACGCAGACCCATCAGCTTGTCGATCACGAAGAGCAGCACGGCCGTCATGAGACCGGACCAGACCAGCGTGATGCCGACGGCCTGAAGCTGGATCCACAGCTGCGAAACGATGCTGTAGTCGCCCGGAGCAACGGCAACGGCCGGGAACTTCGTGTAGTCGAAGTAGCCCTGCCCACCCAGGTTTGGCGCAGCGACAATAGCGGTGGCCAGAGCGCCGGTGATACCACCGATGCAGTGGACGCCGAACACGTCGAGCGTATCGTCATACTTGAACTTGTTCTTCACGGTGCTGACGAAGAAGAAGCAGATCGGAGACACGACGAGGCCCAGAACGATCGAGGTCATCGGAGCGCCATAGCCCGAAGCCGGAGTGATGGCGACGAGGCCGGCCACGGCACCCGAAGCTGCACCCAGCATCGAAGGCTTCTTGTGGACGATCTGTTCGATAATCGCCCAACTGACCGCAGCGGCGCAGGTGGCGAGCATGGTGTTGACGAAGGCAACCGCAGCGACACCGTTCGATTCCAGGTTGGAACCGGCGTTGAAGCCGAACCAGCCCACCCACAGCAGCGAGGCGCCGATCATGGTCATGGTCAGCGAGTGCGGCGGAGTGGCTTCCTTGCCGAAGCCCAGACGCTTGCCGATCATGAGGCAGCCGACGAGGCCTGCGATACCGGCATTGATGTGAACGACGGTGCCGCCGGCGAAATCGAGCGCGCCGAGGTGATAGAGGTAACCGGCATCGAGCGGAGCGTCCGGCAGGAAGTCCGGACCAGCCCAGTACCAGACCATGTGCGCGATCGGGTAATAGACGATGGTCGACCACAGCACGACGAAGATCATCAGCGGGGTGAACTTGATGCGTTCAGCGAACGACCCGATGAACAGCGCAGGCGTGATCATCGCGAAGGTCATCTGGAATACGAAGTACGACAGTTCAGGGATATAGACGTTGTTCGAGAACGTCGCCGAGTAGGTTCCGCTGGTAACGCCGGCCATCAGCACCTTCGAGAAGCCGCCGACGAAGGGCGAACCGCCCGTGAACGCCATCGAATAGCCGTAAGTGGCCCACAACAGGCCGGCAACCGATACGATCATGAAGACCTGCATCAGCACCGAGAGCATGTTCTTGGTGCGCACAAGCCCGCCGTAGAACAGCGCGAGGCCCGGAATGCTCATCATCAGGACCAGCACCGACGACACCAGCATCCACGTGGTATCGCCCTTGTTGGCCATCGTGGCCTGGGCGGCGACGTCTGGCGCCTTGGTCATCGCCGCTTGCGCAAACGCGGTGGACGCGGCGCCGAGCGAAAGCCCGAGACCCGCAACACCACCGATCATCTTTCGGATCATAGGAGTTCCCCTCATGTCGGAGTTCACGGCCCCCACCGTTTCAATTCCGGCCGTCACAGTGCGGTATCCCCGGTTTCGCCGGTGCGGATCCGCGTTGCGGAAGCAAGGTCGAGCACGAAGATCTTGCCGTCGCCGATGGCTTCGGTGCTGGCGACCTGCTGGATGGTTTCGATGATCTGCGGGGCAAGATCGTCGCTCGCAGCGATCTCGATCTTAACCTTTGGCAGCATGTTGGTTGAATATTCGGCGCCACGATAGATCTCGGTCTGGCCCTTTTGACGGCCAAAACCCTTCACTTCCGACACCGTCATCCCGGCAACGCCCAGGCCCGAAAGTGCTTCACGCACTTCGTCGAGCTTGAACGGCTTGATGATGGCGATGATGAATTTCATTCATGCCCCCTTTCGCGGCCACAGGCCGGACGACCCGCCGGCTCAGCTTGCTAAGCAAAGGGTGTGCCAAATGCGAAAAGTTAGGAACTGCGTAGTTAACGGGAACGAATTGCGCGCCAGTGCGCTGTGACGCGCTCGAATCTTGTGCAGCTTTCGCCCCCTGCCTGTTTTTTAGGCAGACACCGCGTCGCGAAGCTCCAGCCGTGCCCACACCGGCAAGTGGTCCGACGCTGTGGCGGCGAGCGCGCTGTGATGGACGCCGCATTCCTCAACCTGCCAACCGCCGCTCACCACGATCCGGTCGAGTTGGGCCAGTGGTCGCCGTGCGGGAAAGCTGCGGCCCGGCGCGAGCACCCGGTGCGCCGCATCGAACGAGGACAGCGCTCCGCCCGTGATCGACCACTCGTTGAGGTCACCCATCATCACCGCCGGTGCGTCGCACGCCTGCGCGATCAGGTGATCGCAGACGGCGCGCACCTGCTTGCGGCGGTGCAGGCCAGACAGATCGAGGTGCATGCCGACCACGCGGACAGGCCGCCCCGTGATGCGCAGTTCCGCGCAGACTGCGCCGCGCGGCTCCAGCGTGGGCAATGCCACGGCACCCACGTCGATCACTTCGATCTCGCGCCGCACCAGCAGCACGTTGCCATGCCAGCCTATGCTGGCTGGCCGCACCCCGTTGAAGTGACCCGTCGCCACGGCTTTCCACGGGCTGTGCTCCTCCAGCGCCTGACGGGGAATGACGGCGGCCCGCGTGCCAAAGCGCCGGTCCGCTTCCTGCAGGGCGATCACGTCGGCGTCGATCTCGCGCAGCACGGCCAGAATGCGATCGGGATCGCGGCGGCGGTCGAGCCCGATGCCTTTATGAATGTTGTAGCTGGCGACCTTGATTTTCAAACGCTGCTCAATCGCCGGCAAGGTAACGGTCAGTCGGCCGCACAGGCAGGCCGTCGATACTACGGGTACGCCCGGCGAACTTGGCTTCCCATGCGACGGGGTCGGCCTGTGCATGGTATTTGGTCAGGGTCTGGCGTTCATGGTCCAGGTTCATCACGGGAACACCCCAACCGCAGCTTGTTTGCACGCTTTCCACGACGATGTCGAAAATCTGGCGTGTGCCGGGCATAATCCGGAAGTGCGATGCCAGTTCCGGCCAATCCGGATCGGCGGGCAAAACGGGCCTGCCCTTGCCATAAAGCCGCAGGATCAGCGCAGGCTGCTGGAAATTGCACATCATAACAACGATGCGTCCATCGGCGACAAGATGGGCATGGGTTTCGTTGCCCGATCCGCCCAGATCGAGATAGGCAACGCGGTTCCGATCCAGCACGCGAAAGCTGTCGTAACCCTTGGGCGACAGGTTGATACGCCCTTCGCCTGCGGCAGTGGCCACGAAGAAAACCGACTGCCGACCGATCATCGCCTTGTGTTCCGGCGTGATATGATCGGTCCATTCAGACATCAGAGAAAGTCTTTCAGCGTCGCGATGAAGCGGTCGAACTGGTCGTGGTGCAGCCAGTGCCCGGCATCTTCGAATTCCACGACCGTGGCGTTGCGGAACAGCTTGGCCCGCCCGTCCACCTCCGGATTGCCAACCCACGAATCCGCGCCATTCAGCAACAGCGTGGGGCAGGTAATCGCGCTCCACAAATCGTGCTTGCGCTCCGTTGAAATGTCATACGGATGGTCGATGTGGATATAGGGATCGAACTTCCAGGTGAACGTACCGTCCTCGTTGCGGTTGATCCCGTGGATCGTCAGGTGCCGCGCCTGCTCGTCCGTAAGGTAGGGATTTTCCGCCTTCATGCGACCGTAGGCTTCTTCCAGCGTTGCATAACGGCGCGGCAACCGGCCCGCTGCCTTGCGCTTGTCGGCAATGTAATCGCGGACGCGCCGCGCAAACGGCACGTCCTTCATGCGGATTTCCCAATCGGGCGTGGGAAAGATGCCTTCGATTGCGACCAGCTTGGCCACGTCTTCGGGAAACAGCCCGGCATAGCGCAGCGAGACGTTCGCCCCCATCGAATGCGAAACGATCGTAACCGGTGCCAGATTGAGCTGGTGCACCAGCTGCGCGACGTCATAGACCATGTCCATGACGCGGTAGTTGCCATCCGAAACCCACTCGCTGTCGCCATGGCCACGATGATCGATCGCGATCACGTGCCAGTCCTCGCGCAGGGCCTCCGCCGTCCAGTCCCAGCTGCGGCAATGGTCGCGCCCGCCATGCACCAGCAGCAGCGGCGGTTTTCCCGCATTGCCCCAGTCGACATAGTGCAGTCGCAGCCGCTGGGAAATGAAGGTGTTCGATGTGGGGCCTAGCAGGTTCATGCCGGCTGAATGCCGCACCTGCGAACGGCTTGCAAGTCAGCGTTCCTTCGTGGCGCTGAAAACAAGGTCCGGATTGCGCTCCTGCTGATAGCCGACATCCCAAGACGACCGCGCCATGAACACCGGATCGCCATCGCGATCCTTGGCAAGGTTCGAGATGTTGAAATCGGCAAAGCCCTTCAGAGCCTCGGGCGTGCCTTTCAGCCAGCGCGCGGTGTCGAATGGCGATTCCTCCAGCCGCGCCTCCACCTTGTACTCCGCCTCCAGCCGCGAGATCAGCACGTCGAGCTGCAATTGCCCGACGACGCCGACAATCCACTGCGCGCCGATTTCGGGATAGAACACCTGGATCACGCCTTCTTCTGAAAGGTCGTCCAGCGCCTTGCGCAACTGCTTCGTCTTGGTCGGGTCTTTCAGCGCAACGCGGCGCAGGATTTCAGGCGCGAAGTTCGGCAGCCCGGTGAAGCGCACGTCGTTGCGTTCGGAAAGCGTATCGCCCACCCGCAGGGTGCCGTGGTTGGGAATGCCGATGATGTCGCCGGCTTCCGCCGTATCGGCGATCTCGCGGTCCTGCGCGAAGAACAGGATGGGCGAATGCACCGCAATCGGCTTGCCCAGCCCCGATGGCACCAGCTTCATGCCGCGTTTGAACGTGCCCGAAACCATGCGCATGAAGGCGATGCGGTCGCGGTGCTGCGGGTCCATGTTGGCCTGCACCTTGAACACGAAGCCCGTGACCTCGGGGAAATCGGTTTCGATCGTGCCCTTCGAGCTTGGCTGCGGGCGCGGCGGCGGAGCAAAGCGGGCGATGGCGTCGATCAGTTCGGAAACGCCGAAGTTCTTGAGCGCCGATCCGAAATAGACCGGCGTCAGGTCGCCGTGGCGATAGGCTTCGATGTCGAACGCCGGGTATCCGCCCTGCGCCAGCTCGATTTCCTCGGCGATGTCGTTCGGGATGCCGGTTGCGGGCTCGCGCTTGCCCAGGAATTCGCGGCTGTCGCCTTCGGGCCGCGCGATGGTGTCGTCCGCAAAGTTGAGCACGCCCTGAAACACGCCGCCCATGCCGATGGGCCACGACATCGGCACCACATCAAGCGCCAGCGCATCGGCCACTTCGTCCAGCGTTTCGAACACGCTGCGCCCTTCGCGATCCACCTTGTTCACGAAGGTGATGATCGGCACCGAGCGCAGGCGGCATACTTCGAACAGCTTGCGCGTCTGTGGTTCGATGCCCTTTGCCGCGTCGATCACCATGATCGCCGAATCGACGGCGGTCAGCGTGCGGTAGGTGTCTTCGGAAAAGTCCTCGTGGCCCGGCGTATCGAGCAGGTTGAAGACGATGCCGTCCTTCTGGAACGTCATCACCGACGAGGTGACCGAAATGCCGCGTTGCTGCTCGATCTTCATCCAGTCGGACCGGGCGCGCCGCGCCTGCCCGCGCGCCTTCACTTCGCCGGCAAGGTGGATCGCGCCCCCCTGCAGCAGCAGCTTTTCGGTAAGCGTGGTCTTTCCGGCGTCGGGGTGGGAAATGATGGCGAAGGTGCGGCGGTTCGAAGTCATGTCCGCGCGCGGTTAGCCCGGTCGCACCGTCACGTCCATGCAGAAGCTGCGTTGTGCACCGGGCGAGAGCGAGACGATGCCAGGCTTTTGCCCGAACTCGCCATCGAAACCTTGCGGATCGGCGTGGCCCTGCCACGGCTCGATGCAGATGTAGTGGGCGCCGGGCACCTGCCACAGGCCGAGCATCGGCAAGTCAGCGAATGCAATATCCAGCCACGCGCCACCCTCCGCGCCATACGAAAGGGCGCGACTGCGCAAGTCCGTCCAGATCATCGCATCGGCGGTGAAAAGGTCTTCGCGCAGCGACAGTTCGCGGCCCCGCACCGGCGTCGGCTCACTTTGGGGCAACAGCAGGCCGGCATCCTTGCTAACCCGGCGTACCGCTTCCAGCTCCGGCTGGTCGAACACGATTCGGTGCGCATGCTTTTCAGCCCCGCCGGGCAGCGGCCAGGCAAAGGCGGGGTGGAAGCCGAAGCTGAACGGCAGTGGGATATCGCCGGGATTGGCGACAATCGCCTCGATCTTCAGCGTCCGGTCGGTCAGCGTAAACGCCAGCTCCAGCACGAAAGCAAACGGATAGACGGCCCGCGTTTCCACTGAATCGACCAGCCGGAACCGCGCGTTGCCGGCGTCCTGCGCGACCACCTCAAACATCAAACGCCGCGCAAAGCCGTGACGCGCCAGCGGATAGGCCGTGCCATCCAGCACCAGCCGGTCGCCCGCCAGCGATCCAACGATCGGGAACAGCACCGGCGCATGGCCACTCCAGAACGCCGGGTCGGCGTCGGTCATGTACTCCGCCCCGTCGGTGTCGGTCAGCGACCACAGTTCGGCCCCCAGGGGGTTGATCCGCGCCGTCAGGCTGCCGGAACTGATTGTTACCATATCCCAGTCACTCATCGGCACTGCGCTCCGGCTTTCCGCACTTTACGGTTTGTTTCCCCGGCCGCTGTTAAGCTGTGATGGCAACGGGGGAAACGTCTTGCATGGGTAACACACTTGCCACGGCTGCGGGTTCCCTTTGGAACGGCGTGGGCCGCGTGGCCCTCGCCGCGCTAGGTGCGCTGCTGCTCGCCGCTTGCGGACAGGGCGTGTACTATGCCGAAAAGCCCGACCATGTGCGGGCGGAACTGCGCGATTCCACCTTCCCCACATTCTTTTTCGGCAGTCTTGCGGTGGATAGCACCACCAGCCTGAAGGGCGACGGCACTGTCGTCTGGGGCATTCTGGGCGAGAACGACGACGAAATGATCCGCCTTTCTGCCAAGGTCACCCCCGATGGCAATGGCGCCCGCGTGGCGGTTGACGTGCTGCCACCCGCCGGGCGCAACCGGGCGCGGGTGGAAAAAGGCCTCGCCGAAAACGGTAGCATCGCCAGCCTCTATCGCACGATTGCCGCCGAGCATGTCGATTCCACCCTGAACCACCGCGATTTCAACATGGGCAAGGTCACCCCGGCGATGATGGCGGCCACCTTCGCCAACATGCCGAAAATCAGCAAGCAGATGTCCGAAGCGGACGACGAATCCCGCCGGCAGGACGACGAAAGGGCCCGTCACGCGCCCGCCGGCGAAGGCAATCCGGGCGGGAGCGGCGGCAAGTTCGGCGATCCGATGGACAGCGCCGAACCGGGATCGGAAACTACGCCCTAACGGCGCAGAACCGGGCCCTAACCGCGCAGAATCGCGCCCTGCTTCGCCGCTGCCGCGACCACCTTGTCGGCAATCGCCTTCAGTGCCGCTTCGTCATAGCTTTTGTCGATGGGCTGGAGCGTGACCTCAATGGCCAGCGACTTCTGCCCTTCCGGCACGCCGGCGCCGCGGAAATCGTCGAACAGCCGCGCTGCGACGATATTCACCTTGTCCGCGCCCTTCACCGACCGCAGCAGATCCGCCGCCGGCAGATCGAGCGGCACAAGGAATGCGAAATCGCGCGTCACCGCCTGCAACGGCGGCGGCGCGAAGTGCGGGCGAGCGAAACTGGTGGTGCCTTTGCGTGCGGGTATCCGGTCGAGGAACAGCTCCGCCACCGCCACGGGGCCTTCAAGGTCGAAGGCCTTGGCGGTCGCCGGATGGAGCATCCCGAAGCGGGCGAGCACCGTCTTGGGCCCAAGCCGCAAGGTCGCGGACTGGCCGGGATGGAATTGCGGCCCGGCCTCCCCCATCACCTGCAGGTTCTCGACCGGCGCACCCGCTTCGGCGAGCAGGGCCATGGCTTCGGCCTTGGCATCGAACGCGTCGAACGGCGCGGCCTTGCCTGTTGCCCACCCTCGCGGCGTCTTGTCGCCCGCCAGTACCAGGGCCAGGCTCAGCTTCTCGTCGCTCGAACCATCATCGGCGCGCAGATAGCGGCGGCCAATCTCGAACAGGCGCACCGACGAAGCGCCGCGATCGAGGTTGCGCCGCATGGCGGATAGCAGCCCCGGCAGTAGCGACGGGCGCATGGCCTTGAGATCTTCGGAGATGGGGTTGGCGAGTGTCCAGACGAACTGGCCATCGGCAAAGTGCGCGGCCTGCGCTTCTGGCAGGAACGACCATGTCACCGCCTCATGACTGCCACGCGCTGCTGCAGCGCGGCGGACCCGGCGTTCCAGCATCTGGGCGGCCGTGGCGGTGGGCCGAGTCACGCCGTCTGCGCGGGGCAGGGGCGTGGAGGGCACCGCTTCCAGACCGTGGACGCGGATGACTTCCTCAACGATATCAGGCGCGCCGTCGATATCCGGCCGCCATGTCGGGACCGAGACGATCCAGTGTTCGCCGGTTTCGATCACGCCGAAGCCCAGCGCCGCAAGAATGCGCTGCTGTTCGCCAGCAGGCACCGCGACACCGCCCAGCCGGCCGGCGAGCGCAGGGTCGTAAGCCACGGTTTTCTGCACGCTCGGCGGGGCGCCGGCGCGGATGACCTCACTCGCTTCGCCGCCGCAGATTTCGAGGATCAGCCTGGTGAGGAGCGCCATGCCGGCGTCGAGGAACGCCGGATCGACGCCGCGTTCGAAACGGGTGCGGGCATCGCTGGTCAGCGACAGGGTCTGCCCGGTGCGGGCGATGCGGGCGGGATCGAAATAGGCGACTTCGAGGAGAACGTCTGTGGTCGTTTCCGAACAACCCGAATGCTCGCCGCCCATGATGCCGGCGATATCGTGCACGCCGGAATTATCAGCGATTACAGTCATGTGGTGGTCGAGCACGAAGTGCTTGCCGTTCAGCGCGGTCACGCCTTCGCCATCCTTGGCGCGGCGGGCGACCACCGGCCCGGTCAGTTTGGCGAGGTCGTAGGCGTGGGCTGGGCGCCCATAGCCGAGCATCACGTAGTTGGTGATGTCCACCAGCGCGGAGATCGGGCGCTGGCCTGCGCTCTTGAGCCGGTCTTGCAGCCACTGGGGCGAAGGCCCGTTGCCTACACCCTTGATAACGCGTCCGAAAAAGGCCGGGCAGCCCTCCGGATCGTCGGTGCGGATCTCCACGGGGCAGGCATAGCTCCCCGCCACGGGAGCCACGTCCAGCGGCTTCAGCGTGCCCATTCCGGCTGCTGCGAGGTCGCGCGCGATGCCGTAAACGCCCATGCAATCGGGGCGGTTGGGCGTGATCGCCACGTCGAACACCGGGTCCGATCCGACATAGTCCGCGAACGACTGGCCGAGCCCGGTATCTTCGGGAAGTTCGATGATGCCATCGTGCTCTTCGCCCAGCCCGAGTTCGCGGGTGGAACACATCATGCCGTTGGATTCGACCCCGCGAATGGCGGATTTGCGCAGTTCCATGCCGTTCGACGGGACCACCGCACCCGGCAGGCCAAGCACGCCGACAAGTCCGGCGCGCGCGTTCGGCGCGCCGCACACGACCTGCAAGGGTGCCGCGCCATTGCCCAGATCAACCGTCAGCACCTGCAATTTATCGGCCTGCGGGTGCTTTTCGGCGATGAGAACGCGCGCGACCTTAAAGGCACCTAACTGCACACTGGCGTCCTCGACGCCTTCAATTTCA
>Ga0163162_10007463_pt1 | contig 10637 bp, 9 predicted proteins | sample S55metaG_FD_115310 | JGI IMG/M metagenome (GOLD analysis project Ga0163162, IMG submission 115310) | Switchgrass rhizosphere microbial communities from Kellogg Biological Station, Michigan, USA - S5-5 metaG | ecosystem: Host-associated > Plants > Roots > Rhizosphere > Soil | place: USA: Michigan...
AGTGCTCGGCCCGCGTGCCCGCCGGTGTGCCGCCGAGCGCGGACAGGATGTTGCCGAGCAGATCCCACGCCGGACGCGCCTGCCCGATCGGATCGACGGCCTGACGGAAGCGCTGCACGCGACCTTCGAAGTTGGTGAAGGTGCCGTCACGCTCGGCCCACGCCGCCGTCGGCAGCACCCGGTGGGCGGCCGCGCTCGTGGCGTTGGCGTTGGTCCCCGCGTAGATCACCGTCTCGATACGGCCGAGCGCGGCGGACACGTCAGCGGCGGGCAACCCCGAGGCCAGAAGGTCGTGGTCGAAGATCAGCAGGCAGCGGATCCGACCGGCCCGGGCGGCGGAGAGCAGCGCCGCCGCGTCACCACCGAGGCCGATCAGCTCGGCGCCGCGCGTGTTGGGATTCCGGTCGGCGCGCAGCAGGAAGTCGTCGTCGCGGCCGGGAACCGCCGGTGGGACGGCAAACGCCACCTGGTGGATTCCGCGGTGCTCGAGCAGGCGCTTGAGCGCCATCAGATCTTCATTGGCCATCTGGGGCGAGGCCAGCACCGCAATCTCGTCGGGACCGTAGCGGCGTAGCGCATCCACCACCGCGGTCAACGTGTCGTCGGGCAGCGTCGTCAGCCGCGTGGCCGCGTCGACCCAGCCGAAGCCGTAACGGCCCTCGTCGCAGATCCACCAGGCGTTGACGTCGGGATTGAGCCGCGGCTTGAGCCGGGCCACGCGCCGGCCCTCGGCGTGATGCGGCCGGCGGCGGTTCACGTGCACGTCGATGTTGCAGCCGCGCGCGCAGCCGGTGCAGATGGACTTCGCGGTGTCGAGATACCACACCCGCACCTGGAAGCGGAAGTCGCGGTCGGTCAGCGCGCCGACCGGACAGATGTCCACCACGTTGCCAGAGTAGTTGTTCTCCAGGTCGCGCGCGGGGAAGAGCCCGATCTCGGAGTGGTCGCCGCGGTGGAAGATGCCGAGCTCGCCGGTGCCGGTGATCTCGTCGCAGAACCGCACGCAGCGCGAGCAAAGGATGCACCGCTCGGCGTCGAGCATCACGTGGGGCCCGAGCGGCACCGCCTTCGGCTTGTGGACCTTCTCGTCCACCATCCGCGGGTCGTAGAGTCCATGCTTCATGTAATAAATCTGCAGGAAGCACTCACCCGCCTGATCGCACACCGGACAGTCCAGCGGGTGATTGATCAGATGAAACTCCATCATCGACCGCCGCATCTCCTGCACCCGCGGCGTGTCGGTGAGGACCACCATCCCCTCGGTCGCCACCGTATTGCACGCAATCGTCGGCCGCGGCGCCTTCTCGAGATCGACCATGCAAAGCCGACACTGTCCGGCAATGGCAAGCGCCGGATGGTAGCAATAGTGCGGCACTTCGATGCCGAGCCGCCGCGCCGCCTCGATCAGGTTCGTGCCGGCTTCGACCTCGATCTCCTTGCCGTCGATCGTCAGCTTCGGCATCGTTACAAAGCCTCGTGGGCCGCGGTGACGCCGAGGGAGGAGCGCCGGCCCCCCGCGCGCGCCCGCACGGCTCGCCTGTCGCCGTAACTCGCTCCGGGCTCGGTTCGCTTCGGCCCCCCATCCCCCAGAGGGGGCTGGGTTCCGATCAGTTGAATCGCCGGCGGCTCGCTCGTCGGCTCCTGCGCTCGAACGGCGACGACGGCTCGCCGTGATGGCGCGCGCGGGGGGCCGGCGCTCCTCCCTCGGCGTCACCGCGACCCACGGGAGTCGTCACTCCAGTCAGATCCGGCATAGGGCTTCGAACTCGGAGCGGAATTTTTCGATGTAGGAGATGTACGGCCCGATGGCGCCGTCGTAGAAGGCGCAGATCGTGGTGCCGCCGCCGCGCTTGGCCACGTCGAGGATCGTGTCGAGATCGTCCTTCTTGCCGTGGCCTTCGACGATGCGGTGGACCATTTTGTAGATCCAGCCGGTCGACTCGCGACAGGGCGTGCACTGCCCACACGACTCGTGGGCGTAGAAGCGCGCCAGGACCATCAGCGCCTCGGGGATGGACACGCTCTCGTCCATCACGATCACGCCGGCCGAGCCGATCATCGAGCCGGCCACCTTGAGCCCGTCGACGTCCATGGGGACGTCGATCTCGTTCGCGGTCAGGATCGCGGCCGAGCCACCGCCGGGCACCACGGCTTTCAGACGCCCGGTACCACTCACGCCGCCCGCTTTCTCGATGAGCTGGCGCAGCGTGATGGCCACCGACTCCTCGTAGACGGCGGGCTTCTTCACGCGGCCCGACACCGAGTACATCCGCGTGCCGCCCTGCGTCTTGGTGCCGAGCCCCGCGAACCACTCCGCACCGCGCGAGATGATCGGCGGCACGCAGCAGATTGTCTCCACGTTGTTCACGATGGTCGGCGCGCCGAAGGCACCCTTGATGGCTGGAAATGGAGGCTTGATCTTCGGCCAGCCCTTCTTGCCTTCCAGCGAGGAGAGCAGACCGGTTTCCTCTCCGCAGATGTACGCCCCCGCGCCGCGGTGCACCACGATGTCGAATCCGCTCCCCAGCAGGCCGGCGTCGTATGCCTCCTTGACCGCCGCGCTGAAGCGGCGCCACGGCTGCACGTACTCGCCGCGGATGTACACGAATCCAAGCGCCGAGCGGATGGCGCGAGCCGCGATCAGCATGCCCTCGATGAGGGAGTGGGGATCGCGCTCGAGGAGGTACCGGTCCTTGAAGGTCCCCGGCTCGCCCTCGTCGGCGTTGATGACGAGGTACACCGGGCCGGTGTGGTTCTTGGGAATGAACGACCACTTGGTGCCGGTGGGAAATCCCGCGCCGCCCAGCCCCCGGAGGTTCGACTTCTTCACGGTGTCGGTGATGGCGTCCGGCGGCATGCCCCGCGCGGTGTCCCAGGCGGTGTAGCCGCCAGTCGCGCGATAGCCGGCCAGCGTGTAGGAGTTCTCGAGGTCGAAATTCCGCATCAGCACGCGCTCGGCCATCAGCGGAGCCTCTCCAGAATGCGGTCCATCTTCTCGGGGGTCAGGTTCAGCTCGTAGCGCTCGTCCACCTGCGCCATCGGCGCCGCCTCACACGCGCAGAGACACTCCACCGACTGCAGCGTGATCCGGCCGTCGGGCGTGGTCTCGCCGACCTCGACGCCCAGCCGGCTCTTCACGTGCGCCAGGAGGTCCTTCGCCCCCGCCAGATAGCACGACAGGTTGTGACACACCGCCACGACGTGACGGCCTTTGGGCTGCTGGAAGTACAGCGTGTAGAAGGTCACGACCTCGTGTACGTGAGCCGGGGAGAGGTCGAAGAGCCCGGCCACGTATTCTTCGGTTGGCAGCGAGATCCAGCCGAAGGTCTCCTGCGCCATGTGCAGCACCGGCAGCAGCGCGCCCCGCTTGTCGGGATAGAGGCCCTGCAGCCGACGCACCTCGGCGAGCTGCTCCGGTGAAAAGGTCGGGGCGCCTGTTGGAGCGGGGCCCGCGAGGCCGGTTCGGTCCGCAGGTGGCCTGTTCGAGGCGCCCGTGGCTCCGCCGATCATCGGTCGAGCTCTCCGCCGATCATGTTCACCGAGCCGAAGGTGGGGATGAGGTCGCCGATCATCTCGCCCTCGATCATGCGGTGCAGCGCGGCGACGGGCGGCAGGCACGGCGGCCGGCAGCGCACGCGGTACGGGCGATCGCTGCCATCGGAGACGACGTAGAAGCCCAGCTCGCCGTTGGCGCCCTCGGAGGCGAAGTACGCCTCGCCCTGCGGCGGCCGGATCCCGTAGCCCTCCATGATCAGCATGAAGTGGTTCATCAGCCCCTCGATCGAGCCGTACGCGGTCTCCTTCGGCGGCAGCGTCACGCGCTTGTCGGGGGTGTTGACGGCGTGCAGGGCCGCACGGTTCTGGCCCTGCAGATTCGGGGACAGGCGGATGGGCACCAGCAGCAGACCTTCCGTCTTGCCCTGCTTGCCCTGGTCCACGTAGGCGCCGGGGTCGAGCGGACGCCCCTCGAAGTCGACGTTGATCGGCCCGCCCGGCATCTGGGCCAGCGCCTGCTCGGCGATGCGCATCGACTGCTCCATCTCGGCCATGCGCACGAGATAGCGCGCGTAGTTGTCGCCGTCCTTCTGGGTCGGGACCTCGAACTCCACCCGGTCGTAGGCCCAGTGTGGATGCGCGCGGCGCACGTCGTAGCCCACGCCGACCGCGCGCAGCATCGGCCCGGTGATGGCGTAGCCGAGCGTCTCCTCGCGCGAGAGCCGGCCCACGCCCACCATGCGATCCATGAAGATGCGGTTGCCGGTGAGCAGCCGGTGGACCTCGTCGAGGACCTCGCGGGTCTCCTTGAAGGCCTGGCCGACCTTGGCGGCGAATCCCTCGGGCAAATCCGCCTTGACGCCGCCCACCCGGCCGTACGAGATGGTCAGCCGGGCGCCGGTCACGTCCTCGACCAGCTCCCACAGGAACTCGCGGGCCTTGATCATGTAGAGGAAGACGGTGAAGGCCCCCAGCTCCATGGCCGAGGCGCCCACACACGTGAGGTGATCGCACACGCGCGAGATCTCCGACATCGCCGTGCGGATGAACTTGCACCGCTCGGTCACCTCGATCCCCAGCAGCTTCTCCACCGCCGAGGCGTAGGCGAAGTTGTTGATGAGCGGCGAGACGTAGTTCAGCCGATCGGTGTACGGGATGGCGTTGTTGTACCCGCCGACCTCGCAGTCCTTCTCGAAGGCCCGGTGCAGGTAGCCGATCTCGACGTCGGCCTTGCGGATGACCTCGCCGTCCAGCTCGGCGTTGATCCGGATGATGCCGTGCATGGCGGGATGGGCCGGTCCCACGCCCACCTGCAGATTCTGGCCACTGCCCGTTCCGCTTCCCTCGCCCAGCATGAACGCCCGGGTGGTCGTCTCGGCCATGGGCTTGGCTAGTGCGCCGGGCCGATCAGCGGCTGGCGGCGGTTGATGGGGTAGTCCTTACGCAGCGCGTGCCCGACGAACTCCTCGTACATCAGGAGCCGGCGGGGATCCGGATGGCCGGCGAAGCGGACCCCGAACATGTCCCACACCTCGCGCTCGAACCAGTTGGCGATGGGCCACAGGTCGACCGCGGTGGGCACCTGCGCGTCGTCCTCGTCGACGCGCACCTTGACGCGCAGGCGGTGGTTGTACCCCACCGAGAACAGATGGTAGACGACCTCGAACCGCGGTCCGTCCTCGCGCCCCGAGTACTTGAGATAGTCCACCGCGGTGAGATCCATGAGGACGTCGAACCGCAGCTCGGCCTCGTCGCGGCACCAGCGCAGCACCTCCATCAGGGCCCCGCGGTCGACGATCGCCGTGTGATCGCCGCGGTGGTCGTGGGTCTCGACGACGGCGCCGGCGAAGCGGTCGCGCAGACGCTGAAGGATCTCCTCGCCTCGCACTAGAACCTCTGGGCTTGAACGGCGATCTTGTCCTGGAGCTTCATGAGCCCGTCCAGCACGGACTCCGGTCGCGGCGGACAGCCGGGGATGTAGACGTCCACGGGGATGATCGTGTCGATGCCCTGCACGGTGGCGTAGTTGTCGTAGAAGCCGCCGGTGCAGGTGCACACCCCGAAGGCCACCACCCACTTGGGCTCGGTCATCTGGTCGTAGATGCGCTTGAGCACCGGGGCCATCTTGTGCGAGATGGTCCCGACGACGAACAGGACATCGGCCTGTCGCGGTGAAAACCGCGGCAGCCCGGCGCCGAACCGATCAACGTCATAGTGCGAGCACGCGGTGGCCATGTACTCCATGCCACAGCACGCCGTCACGAACGGGTACTGGAAGATGGAGTACTTGCGGGCCCAGCCGATGGCCTCGTCGAGCTTGCCGGTGAAGAAGCTGCCTACTCCCACTCGAAGCCTCCCTTTCGCCAGATGTAGAAGAACCCGAGCATCAGGATGCTCAGGAACACCAGCATCTCGACGAATCCGAACCAGCCCAGCCGGCGGTAGAGCATCGCCCAGGGCCAGATGAAGAGCAGCTCGATGTCGATCAGGATGAAGAAGATCGCGATGGTCGAGAACTTGATGGCGAACCGGCCCTCGGCGATCTCCAGCGGATCCTTGCCGCACTCGAACGGTGACGACTTCACCGGCGTCAGCCGGCGCGGCGCGATCAGCCGGGGGATGACGAGCAGCATCCCGGCCACCGCCGCCGCGAACGCGAAGGTCATGAGCAGGGGCAGCATTATGGCAGTGTTTCGGCGGCATCGGCCTGCTTCTTGGCGTGATACGAGCTGCGCACCAGCGGGCCGGCCTCCACGTGCGCGAAGCCCAGGGCGCGGCCGGCCTCGGCCAGCTCGGCGAACTCGTCGGGGTGGTAGTAGCGGCTGACCGGCAGGTGCGCGGCCGACGGGCGCAGGTACTGGCCCAGCGTGATGATGGACACGCCGACCTCGCGCAGATCGCGCAGCGTCGTCAGGAGCTCCTCCCGTTCCTCCCCCAGCCCCAGGATGATGCCCGACTTGAGCGGCAGCGCGGGCGCGGTGGCGTGGGCGTGGGTGAACAGCTCCAGCACGCGCGCGTAGCGACCGCCGTGTCGCGCGACCTTGTAGAGTCGCGGCACCGTCTCGGTGTTGTGGTTCAGGATGGCCGGCGCCGCCTCGATCACGAGATCGAGTGAGGCCCGGCGTCCCTGGAAGTCGGGGATCAGCACCTCGACGCGGCAGGCCGGCGCATGCTCGCGCACGGCCCGGATGGTCGCCGCCCAGTGGGCCGCGCCGCCGTCGGCGAGGTCGTCGCGGTTGACCGAGGTGATGACGACGAACTCGAGCCCGAGCTGGGCGACGGCGCGCCCGATGCGGTCCGGCTCCTCGCGGTCCTCCCACACGGGCGCCCCATGGGTCACTGCGCAGTAGCCGCAGTTGCGGGTGCAGACGTCGCCCAGGATCATGAACGTCGCGGTGGAGTCCTCCCAGCACTCCCCGATATTGGGGCAGTGCGCCTCCTCGCAGACCGAGTGCAGATTGAGCGTCCGCATGAGCCCGCGCAGCCGGATGTAATTTGGACCACCGGGCGCACGGACCTTGAGCCAGGCGGGCTTGCGCCCGTCAGCGGCGGTACCGGACGGGAGGACGGGCAGTGGATGCGTCACGCTCGGTCGTCTGTGGCTCTCAAAACCGCCTCATTATGCCACGGCACTTCGACCGTCGTACACGCGTCACGCGCTCCGATGCCGGCCGCCGCCCGTCCCGGTGACACCCGCGGGGTGACCGCTGCGGCTGGGGTCAAACTCTGCGGAAATCAGGGCGAGATTGGTCGAGCCGAGGCGCGGTCGGAGGGCCGGCGGCCGCGCCGGCCAGCGGGTCAGTCGCCGACCCGGCGCAGCGAGAGGACGTGCACCTGCTGGTCGGCGGTGAGCCCCGTGACGTCGAGGGTGTCACCGGCGAGCTGGCCCATGTAGACGACCTCGAGCAGCCGCGTCCCGTCGCCCGACACCGGCCGGCCGGCCGCCGGAGACTGGCGAAAGTTGCCGGTGAGCCGCATGTGCTCGCCCGTGATCAGCGCCACGCCCGTGGCGACGGAGTCGGCGCCGTTGTACGTGGTGGTGAGCTGCCAGCGGAGCGCGGGGCCGTCCTTCAGCAGGCGGAGGGTCACCGGGCTCGGCGGTACCGTATCGCCCGAGCGGGTCGCCAGCCGCAGCATGCCCTTCCACGTGCCGGGGACGCGGATCGCGTCGGTCACCTGCCTGGCGACCGGCGCCGTGTCGGGGGCCGGCGGCGGCGGCGTGACCTGGCGCGTGTAGCGCCCCATGCAGGCGTTCACCTTCTGCACCTCGCCCTCGCGCCCGACGAGCGACCAGCGGCCTTCCGTGCTCACCGTCTCGAGCTTCGTCGACGCGCCCTGGTTGCGGCACACGTCGTAGGCATCCTGGACGAGCTGCTGCGGCTTGGTGAGCGTGGGACCGCAGGCGGCGAGCCCCAGGATCGCGAGCAGCGGAATCAGTCGAGGTCGGACGAGCTCACGCATGGTCGCCAGGCCGATTCTAGCCGAGGGCGTCCACGCGGGCGAAGCGCTATGGCGCTGCGGTGGGCGATCCTTCCGGCTGCACCCAGGCGACCAGCAACGTGTACGTCACCGCCAGGATCACCGGACCGACGAACAGGCCGACCAGACCGAAGGCCAGGAGACCACCGAGCACGCCCGCCAGGATCAGGACGAGCGGCAGGTCGGCGCCGCGCTTGATCAAGATCGGTCGCAGGATGTTGTCGAGACTGGTCGTCAGGATCGCCCACACGAGCATCACCGTGCCCCAGAAGGTCTGACCACTCATGTACAACCAAACGACGGCGCCAAAAAGCACCGGCCACGGGCCGATCTGTGCGACGCCGAGCATGACCATGAGGGACGTCAGCAGCAGCGTGTGCGGAACACCGGTCACCGCGAGGCCGATGCCGCCGATGGCGGACTGCACCAGCGCCGTGACCACGATGCCGAGCGCGACCGCGCGGATGGCGCCGGCGGAAAGGATCACGACCCGAGTGCCTTGCTCTCCGCCCAGCCGCCGCGCGAAGGCCAACAAGCCGGCGGCGGCGGTTTCCCCCTGCGCGTACAGCATGGCGGAGACCGCCACTGTGAGCAGGAACTGCACCAGGAGCGCGCCGAGGCCTCCCGCCTGGGCGATCACCCAGCCCACCACGCCGGCGAGATACGGCGTGACCTGGCGGGCGAGATCCTCGGGCGGTGTCGCCGCGAGCTGCCGCCACTCCGCCGCGATCCTCCTTCCCACGAGGGGGAAGTTGGCCACCCACTCCGGTGGCGCGGGAACTCCGCGCGCCGCCATCGCCCTGGACCACGCCACGACATCGTCAGCGCGCTCGACGATGGCGATCACGGTCATCGTCAGCGGCGCCGCGAGAATCGTCAGCATCAACAGCGTCATGACGGTCACGGCCAGGACTCGCCTGCCCCACAGTCGGGCCTGCATCGCGCGGAACGCGGGCCAAGTCGCCACGACGACCATCGTGGCCCAGACCACCGCGGGCAGGAACGGGCGCAGGACCCAGAAGCTCGCGCCGATCAAGCCGCCGATCGCCACGACGGACAGGAGAATCCGCGTGAGATCCCAGGACGGCTGGGGCTGGCTCACGTGTGCTCGCTGTGTGCGACCTTCGGCGGCGCCATCGGCACCGGCGCGTGCGCCTTGCGCGAGAAGCGCAGACCCTCGACGAACGCGAAGTTGCCCGGGATGATGAACACTCCCAGGAAGGTGGCGATCAGCATGCCCCAGAACACCGCGGTACCCATCACGTTCTGCGCCCCGGAGCCCGCCCCGCTCGCCAGCATCAGCGGCACCACGCCCAGGATGAAGGCGAAGGCTGTCATGAGGATCGGCCGGAAGCGCAGGCGAGCGGACTCCAGCGCCGCCTCCTCCGCCGATTGGCCCCCGTCGTACTTGGCCTTGGCGAACTCGACGATCAGGATCGCGTTCTTGGCGGCCAGCCCGATCAGCATGATCAGGCCGATCTGCACGTAGACGTTGTTGTCGTAGCCCATGAGCCAGACGCCGAAGAAGGCACCGAGAGCGACCAGCGGTGAGCCGAGCAGCACGGCCCACGGCAGGCGCCAGCTCTCGTACATGGCGGCCAGGAGCAGGAACACGAACAGGATGGCCAGGACGAGGGTCGGCAGCGGCGAGGGCGCGGTCTTCTCCTGATACGACAGGCTCGAGTAGGCGATGCCCATCTCCTTCGGCATCGTCTCGGCAAAGACCGCCTCCAGCGCGGCCAGCGCCTGGCCCGAGGTGAAGCCGCGGGCCGGCGCGCCGCTGATGTCGACCGAGCGGAACAGGTTGAAGCGCGTGGTGATCTCGCTTCCGGGCGTGGAGCCGATGGTGACGAGCGTCGAGAGCGGGATCATGGTGTTCGTGCGCTGGCTGCGGACGTAGATCTCGCCGATGTCCTGCGGCCTGCGACGGTAGTCGGCCTCGGCCTGCACGTAGACGCGATAGAGCCGCCCGAACTGGTTGAAGTCATTCACATAGCTGCCGCCGAGCGCCGCCGACATGGCCTGGAAGGCCTCGTTGATCGGCACGCCGAGATTGCGGGCCTTGTCGCGGTCCAGGTCCACCTTCACTTGAGGATAGTTCGGGTCGAAGGAGGTAAAGAGGTTACCCAGCTCGGGCCGCTGGCGCGCCGCCGCGAGGAACTTGCGCGTCTCGGCGCCGAGCTGCTCCACCGAGAAGGTGCCGCTCCTATCTTGTAGAAGGACCTTGAAGCCCGCGGAGGCACCGAAGCCGGAGATGGTGGGGATGTTGAACGGGAAGACGATCGCCTCGGGGATCGTCACGAATTGCCGCTGTAGACCCGCCATGATCCCCAGCACCTTCTCGGCCGGGTCGTGACGCTCCTCCCACGGCTTGAGGCGCACGAGGACGCTGCCGAAGTTCGGCTGGTAGGTGCTGGTGACCATGCCGTAGCCGCCGATGGTCGTGAACGCCTCGACACCCTTGGCCTTGGCCACGATCTGCTCGACCTGGGTCAGCACCGCACTGGTGCGCTCGAGTGAGGCGCCGGGGGGCAGCTGCACGTTGACGCCGAGGAGCCCCTGGTCCTCCTCGGGAATGAAGCCGGCGGGTAGCTGACGACCAATCAGGCCGGCCCCGAGGATGACAACGACCACGAGCACGATCGTCAAGAAGGCCTTGCGCA
>Ga0163162_10007464_pt1 | contig 10636 bp, 9 predicted proteins | sample S55metaG_FD_115310 | JGI IMG/M metagenome (GOLD analysis project Ga0163162, IMG submission 115310) | Switchgrass rhizosphere microbial communities from Kellogg Biological Station, Michigan, USA - S5-5 metaG | ecosystem: Host-associated > Plants > Roots > Rhizosphere > Soil | place: USA: Michigan...
CCAGGTTAGCAGAGGCTGTCAGTTGAACAGAATTACCGGTGGTTGGAGCTGTATTACTCGTAGAAGCATACAGGGCTTGCGTAATAAATCTTGCCTTGTTGGCAAATACGACTCCAGTGGCCATCAGCAGCGCAACAGCAGCTACTAAAAATCTTGCTTGTTTCATAAAAATAAAATGAAAAGGTTAATGATATTTGCCTTCACTTAAAAGGGGGTTGGCTTTCCCTGACCGTTATAAGAGGGCGACGGACAACCTGAGTCCTGTTTCAGTGCACTTCGACAGGCATTTTGCGCAAAGCTTTTTTATATATAGTTGTTTTTTTTGACACGAATTCAAGGAGGATAATCCCCGAAAAAATCAATGCTGCTACTATCAGTTCCGAAAAAACATATGCTCGCCAGGTAGGCTCTGCCCAGAGCGTATGGTACGGTTTCTGAAAAATGACCCTGCCTGTAAAGGCCCAGAAGAGATACCCTATCTTTGCCAGTTGAAAACCTAAAGCTGAATAATAGGTAGGTAATAATAGGCCCTTTACCAATCCAGCAATCAATACAACTTCCACCAGGGGAAGGAGCCATTTTATCCACCCATGCCAGGGAGAAAGTCCAGGCATCAGTTTAAGCCAGGTATCGAAGGCCTGCAAATTCGACGCGATGTAGAGCAAATCTGCTCCATAAAAAATAATAAGGGCAACCGTCATCGATTTGATAATCATGTTTTTTCTTTTCATGTCTATTATCTCCTTATTCAAATGAATGATCTCTTTTTTTGCAAAGCAATACAAGCCTATTGCAATCAAAATAAGTCAGTGAATGGTTCGTGCTCTTTCAAGCACAGGAGCGCTACTTTCTCAGCAGTAAGACCTTAGTAGATGTCTATGAGAACGAGATTTCGGGAAAACGGTTATTCTTTCATGCAGATGACACTAAACTGAAGTGTCGGATGGGATGCAATTAAAAGCGTCTGTTGTGAACAATGGTCAAGTAATACATCGAAACGAATTTATCTTTTTCATAGTGTTCTTTGAGAGTAGGTTTAATTTTGTACATGCAATGTACGCTGTTTGTTGAGGCCTTTCCAAATTGGGTGTGTCAACTTTTGACCACAAGTAGTGAACTTTTGTTCCGGTGCAGTTTTCGCTGCAGTGAACGAAATTGTTCCGGTGTTTCGTTCCACATTTTCTTAAATGCCTTTAAAAAGCTGCGGGCATTCCGGTATCCGCATTCAATAGCGATCAGTTTTATGGACTCATCAGTTTCAATCAACATATCTCTGGCTTTCTCCATCCTAAGGCGCAATATGTATGTGTGGATTGGAAGGCTGTGAAAGGCTTTAAAACGTTCCTGCAGGACGGTGCGCGTGATATGAAAATGCTTACAAAGCGATGCAACACTCAAATCCTCGTTTAAGTGGGATTTGATATACTCGCCTACCTGTAAGAGCAGGTTGTTAGGGACAAGCGACATATAGGCTGGTTTAATTGTACTGTTTAATGCGCTACGATGGCAGACCAACCTTTAACCATGAATTCTAGCAGGTTTAAGACGAAGGGATTTTAGCGACATTAAGTTAATCATTATTTCAACGATCACGCGCAATAAGACAAAAAAAATAAGTTAAGGTATGAGCTACCTTATAAATGCGCCTAAGTATTCTCATGGAGTCGCCTTTCCCTTCATGCCGGCTGCGCCGTAGAGATGAACAGACGCTTGTCTGCCAAGTTTCTCTGTAAGGCATGCTGACGCGAATTCTCCGGGCCGAAGGGCTAGGGCCAAGGTTACTAAATCGGAATACCAGTATAACACGTCACGGAACAAGTTACGAGGCTGAATCCGATGTCACGAGGTGGCAGCTAACGAGCAGTAGAACGATTCTGTTTAATCGTTTATCGCAGTCATAGAAGCCCTGTTAGGCCGTTGCCGCAATAACGGCGCAGTCAAGAAAGATCACAATCCCCGAGAAAACGATAAAACGCTCCATGAGAAACTAGCGGCAATCCGATTTGCCGCTGTCAACTTATATTTGAAGTGTTGCCAAATACCTGCTTAAAGTGCTGGGCTTCCATCACCATCCACTACTAAAAAATACCATTTACTTCTTGTATCTGGTTTTTGAGCTGGATAGATATTTCCGCTTAGAACTAACAAAAACCAAATTCTGTGACATTCATTACCCAACTGAAAGTGCTAAATTTAAGTTAACCAGCTCATTATTATCCTCTCTTATGTACACGAACAGCTTTTATGTCGAATGCACGGACTTTTCAGCTTTAGTTAGCCGGCTATCAACATGGACAGGAGCTAAGATGACACGACTTACAGAGCCTCCAGGGTGGCTGTACGAGGAGGACCCTACTCGCGTTCCGCCGGGGATAAATATGTTATTCGTCTTTCGTTCCAATCAAAACTGGTGCGGCGTGGACCATCTGATCCGTGGCCGCATGGATTGCCTGGCCGCCCTTTTGAGCCGAGAGTTCGGCGGCAAGTTTGTTCAATTGCGCCATTATTTGCGACCAATGCCTCCCGACGTGGACACCATGAGTACCTTAATGCCGCTGGAGTACAACTATTTGATGATTTATGACAAAGGTGAAAAAGTACGGGAAATTGAGGCTTATTCGGAAGAGGAAAATCCGAGAATAGATACCGGTCGACGATTCCCTTTTGAAAAGCCTTTTGCGCATGCACCTGGGGCTCTCAAAAATTGGTCACCAGGGAAAAACTATATTGAAATTGATGAGGCCGCTTATGAGATGTATGATGTCTTCACAGAAGATGGCCTGATTGATTTCTGCGATCGTCTGGGGTTTGTTTATATGGATGCGCAAGACGATGAAAACGTTATTCTGCTGGATGAGCATTTTGAGGCTTAGATGAAAAGGCCTTCCGTCAGCGGGCGAGAGCAGCGGCCCAAGAGTGACTTTACAGCGGTATCCACGTTTGAAGTGTGGTGGTATACCTACCTTCACCTCTGACAGAAGCAAAACCCAGGCGGTGCAATACCTTTTTGAGGACTTTATTGCTGTTGGCAATACTAACCTTTAAGAGCCTTGCTTCGTTGTCTGTGTAGAAAAAATTGCAGGCAGTGGAAAGCACCCCTAAGCAAATACCTTCATTTTGATCGAAACCGGGATTCAGGAAGAGATCAAGCTGAATGATTCCGGCGCACTCTTTTAAGCCATTCTTTGGACTAACGGCCGTGACATGCATCATGGGTTGGCCATAGAGAGTCACTAGGTAATAATGAGCATAGCCGCTATATCCACTGGCCTCCCATTCCATTTTCAGGAAGCCGGTGATTTCTTTCTCTCGGCCGCGGCCGTTTTGAATGAGCATGGTAATCCAACCGGCCACACGTTCCAGGTCTTGCATTTTCATCAACCGAATTTCCCATTTGGGATCGAGTGCATGCAATTTGTTATCATGCTGCGGGGAATCTGCCTTTAAAGATTTCATGGCAAGACGAAAGGTTAGGTTAAAAATTACGCCAAAACCAAGCAATTGATACTTATCAGAGACCCAACCAACCGTAGAAAGAGCCGAGACCACGGCAAGTGCCAAAATTCCGGCACGTAGAAGTCTTTCAATTTAAGGAATTGTGAACAGATAGCGAGATCGAAAGCGGAATATTTTAGTTCCTCTATTATTATTCTGGGCGCCTATAATGGTAACCACTTATACCACCAGCCACCATACGGCCCTGAGTTGGTTGATCCAATAGACGACCTTATAGACATCAGAGAGCATCTTTACTGCCTGTTTCTCGTACGGATTGGCAGATATGTTATACTTGCAGAAATAGCGCGCAAGGCTTTCATAAATACTGCCAGTAATGGTGAGTGGCTTTCTAGGACTGCTAATCTCATAGAGAAATTAAGGCAGGAGGAACAAGAACGACAAAATCAGGCAGCGAAACAACTTGCAAAGAATATTTTTAAGGGGAATGAGTCTCAATATATATTAGAACTCGGGCAATGGGAAAAGCGAAAGCTTTTCTAAGCCTGGTCAATCAATCCAATGCAGCATTTATAGCCTCCGAAATTTCTGAATCATCAATATCATCGAGGTATGTCCTAAGTTGTTCTTCAGTTTCATGGCCCATTGCTTCCTGGATGTATGGTGTGTGAACGCCTTTATTACGTAAATGGCTAGCAAATGAATGTCGGATATCATTGGATGATGGTAAACGCTGCATACCTGCCTCTTCGGCAAAGTATTTCATATCTTCATTGAAATCTTTGAGAGCAGATTTTATCCGCTGATTTTTCTTTCTTGCAGTGTCGTGGATTTTCATGAGAATGGGAAAGACATAGCCATTATCGCTTTGTACTGGAAAGGCTTCAAATATTTTTACAATCTCGATGGCTTTGGGGTGCATGTGAAAGGAATAATCCCTTTTATTTTTTGACCGTTTATATTCGAGTTGCCAGTCAAGTACCTGTGGTTTTGTGAGTTTGCACATATCGCCAAAGTTCATGCCTCGGCTATAATACATGAATTTCATGTAAAGAATATGTTTCCATCTTCTTGAACCGTGGGGAAACTTCAATGCCATCATTTGAGTAAAAATGGGCGCCTTGATGGCCTTTTTCTTAGTTTTTATATGCTTGTATGCTTTAAATGTTATGAACTGTTTCGGGTGGCGTCCTTTCTCAACGAATCGTTCCGCTTGTGCTAAATTCCAGACACGATAGAATCCCCGAAGGTAATAACTGACAGTTGAGTCAGTCGGTTTGGTTGATTTAATAAATTGCTCATAAGCGATTGCGTCCGATTTTGTAAAGGTGGCAAATGATTTATCCAGGTCGTTGAGAAACCGGCTAAGTTTTAATTTGCAGTAAGTAAATACGTCAGCATAGTTAGGATTCTCTGCTTTCTCCAACTGACCGATAATTTGGTCAAAGAATTCCAAGATCATCGGTGCGGTTCCTTTGCTCTTGTATTTTTTGTCAACTCTTTGTTTTAATTCTCGAAGAGTTATTTCTTCGTTTTGCATTTCTGCGAGTTTGAGTAGAAATTTGACATCGTCTTCAAGATCCTGTAATTTCTTCGAAATTTTCTTTGCTTGAGGATGGGATGCATCGGGCATCTTTCTCTCTTTGTTCCACTGTTCGAAGCTTGCACCATACCCCGTAGGTAGGTACTTAACTGTTTTATAATGTGTCAACCTTAAAAATATAGAAAAGCTTCCATCAGCACGTGCTTCCGATGTCCAAAGAACCGCTTCGATTTTTAGTTCCTCCAATTTCATAATTTTTTTCTTTTGCGTTAGCTAAACTTGAAACTAACTTGAAACTAAAATTAGAAAAAGGAGGCCAAAATGCAATTTCGGGTTCTTCAATTAGGTGTTAATAACCAGCTATTTATATCATATTTTGGCTTAATTTGGCTTAGATTGCCTCAGCGTAAACATGCATGGGGTGCAAGGGGTCGCAAGTTCGAATCTTGTCGTCCCGACGAAACAAGATCAGCATAGCCTCCGCAACGCGGAGGCTTTTGCTTTTGGAGCGGAGTGCGCCGAGCTCGCTCGGAAGCACGCAGCGACGAAAGCAAAAATGCCCGAAGGGCTATGCTGATCTTGTTTCAGACCTCCCCTTTCAAGATCACCGAGCACGAAGTGCGAAGGTAATCTTGTCGTCCCGACCAATCAACTGGCGAAGCCTCCAGTCCAGGTCAAAAGAACTGCTGGTTACGACGATCTCTTTCATAGCCAGGAACGGCTTGCCATCTTCATATTTTATGGCAATGAGCAACCCTCGCTTATTTTTGGGAACCCCCGGAAATTCAAACATTTCATTGTGCTTTTCGGCCGCTATCAGGGAACGTGAATCTTTAAACAAAAGTTTACAGCTAATATTTGCTTGGACCTTAATATTTACCTTCACCGTCACCTTCCGGGAGGGATCACCCGCAAAACAATCAACATTCGTCCACCCCAGTTTTGAAGCATTGTATATATAATATTTAAAATCATCAAATGATATTCTTTTATCTAAATAGGACAGCTCGATCTTTTTGGATGTGATCTTTGCCAGCGTATCTCTTAGCTGTTCGATCGACGTAAGCTTCATTTACACCATATTTTTTAAAGAGCCGCTCCAATTCCCGGCAACTTGGAATGATGGCCGCATCGATTACAGCCCTTGTCCATACGACTGTCGGGTTGGTTGACACGATGTTGGAAGAAGTATCTTTTAACCATCGTAAATTTTTTTGGCATTGTCCGAACTCGATATTTCTCGCCCTTTGCGGCTGGCTGAATATACCTTTTACTGCTTTTCCCACACGCCCGATCCTGCAAAAGAAAAACTTGCCTGGAAAGGGATTTGTTTCTGACATACTTTCCAAAATTGTCAGCATGACCTTCTACAAGGATGATAAAATTGCTATCGGTATTGCAACTGTCGATCAGCTTCTGTAAAAATTCAACGTCAGTTAGCCACTAAGACCAGGAAGTTTATGGGTATATAACGCACAGGAATTCGATTAGGTATAACATTATACGGACGTAATGGATACTGCGTTGCCTGATTTCTACATTTTAATGATCATAATCCATAAATTGCAATCATGAATAAAACATATTCTTTTTTCATCTTTGCCCTGCTCTCCTCTACCCTGCCTTCCTTCCATGCACACAGCCAATCGAAGGATGCCGGACTAAGAATAGTGCTCATCCGGCATGCTGAAAAACCAGCAGAAGGATATACGTTGAATTGTCAGGGGGTCAACAGGGCAAGGGAATTGCCGAACGTTCTTTATTCAAAGATCGGCCTCCCCCATGTAATATATGTCCCTTCATTTACACAAAGCGATACTACCAAACATGCAAGGATGTACCAGACCATCGTTCCATTTTCCTCCAAATACAATTTGCCGGTCAACAACAAATATAAAGTCAGTGATATCGACGGCGTTTCCCAAGCTATGCTGAAGCAAAATGGAACGGTACTCGTCGTATGGGAACACAAAGGGCTTGTCGACATTGCAAGGCAACTGGGCGTAGAAGAAAAATTACATTGGAAAGACGGCGATTTCGACAGCATCTGGATCATTACCTTCAGCAAAAAAGGAAAAGCAAGGTTAGCGGTGGACCACGAAGGACTGCATCCATCCACCGAGTGTCACTGATATAATTGAATCAGGTCAATTCCTCAGACACAAATCCGACATATAATGAAAAATCCCGGACGATGCCGGGATTGTATGCAAATGATCACTCAATTAATGTTGTGTCTGCGCGTCATGCTTCTGTCTGCGGATAGCACGGCTGTTCCTGTTCTGCTCGCGGTTCAGCTTGCGCTTTTCGGCCGGCGTTACAACGCCATCAGCTTTAGCTTCCCGTTTATCTCTGGCCACTTTGGCCTGCCTGGCTTCCAACCTCCTGGTCTCACGGGGCGTTAATGCTCCGCTGGCAGCACCTTGCTGGATTCGCTCCTGCTGAGCGACCTGACGCTCGGTAGTCGCGGGAGTAGCCGTTTGCGCGGATACTTTTGATATTGAACCGGATAAGATTAACACTACAGCTGAGACAAAAAGTTTCGTTTTCATATTGGGGTATTTTTGGTATTGGACAATAATGGATGTCGCTGGTTTAATAACAGAAAAACTATATTTTTATTTTACCGCATGCGATTATTCCTTCCTAAACCCCCAACAGGTGCTTCTTTTTCTTGTTATATTCTTCTTCAGTGATCAACCCCTGGTTTATTAGATTTTATTCCTTAATGAATTTTATGGTTTGCGTTTCACCATGCCTGACAAATCGGATAAAATAGATACCACCTGCCAGCTTGCTGATATTTATATAACCCGCGCCCGGCTGCACAGAGACATTATCCATCGATCGTCCACTGATATCGATAACATTTAGCTGAGTCAGCTCCTTCAGACCGCTGATATAAAGCTTGTCCTTTGCCGGATTGGGATAGACTGATATGGGAGCGGCAGCACCGAACTGCAGGATCACCACCTTGCTGTACTTCGATTTTCCATCCAGGTCCCGTTGCAATACCCGGTAATAATTTTTTGACTCCCCGCCGGCCCCGGCAATACAGGCGTAGCTGGTGATCTCCGATGCGCTTACCGAGCATGCATCGCTGTAGAGATTGCCGTCAGTACTATGCTGCACCGTATAATCCTTTACATTCTGCTGATCAGCGACCTGCCAGGATACCCTGGCATGCTGAGGGTCTTCCCATCGGGCCTGAACGCCCAGCCAGGTGACAGGCAAGGGCACACTGCCTTTCTGAATAAAGAAATTGCTGAAGCCTTTGACGGTTAATTCAATATAATAGCCGCCGCTCACGGCCTTCCAGGAACTGGGCGCGATCACCTCTTCACCGGCTGCCGGCACATACGCAGCCGGGGCGTCGCCCGGCGTACTGGGTTGTTTGACCACCGATAAAAAACCCGGGTGCTGAATAGAAGGGTCTGCTGCCTTCAACGCGGCAAATTCCGCATCCGTAAAGAACAAGCGCAGCGTGATATTGGCCGTCCCGCCCGGATTGTTCTCCGGCCTGATGGTATAGTTCCTGTCCAGGTAGGGCACTCCGTTATAATTGCGAACAGCGGTCACGTTGGTGTATATGTCGGTCTGCACTGCGCCAAGGTTATAATCATCCAACACCTGCGCTACAGTGGAGAAAGCGCCGGTAAGACCGTTCTGCGCGTCGATGGTGCTCCATGCGTGACTGGTGCCCAGCAAGGCTACGGGATTGGCATGGGAAGATCCAAAGCCTATGGACTGGAGGGTCTTAGTAGGCGGCTGATAATCCACGATGTTAAGACTGTCCAGGTGCAGCATATAAATATTATTTCCCTGCGCGGCATAAGCATCCCTGCCATCGTCCCAGCTGATGACACCTGTTCCGTTCCGCTTGTCAAGCGTTACGAATGGCAATACAGGGTAATAATAACCATGGGCGTCCTTGCCGTTGCCGATAGGTTTGCCCATTGCTCCCCAGGCCAGCTCGGTCGAATGGATAATGGGGCTCACGCGGGAGCCCCGGACCGTTTCATTGATATAAAAAAGAGCATTCCCATCAGAACCCGCGACGACGCGGGGCCAGTCATAAAAGATATTGCTGGCGCCAAAGCCCGTGCTAACCTCTTTGCCGATGACAACGCCCAGCTTGCTGCCGGAAGTGAGATTGACGGCAAAGGAATCCGCCGATGCCCGCTGTACTTCCAATTGCTGAAGCAGGACATTTCTTGCGGATGAGCCGCCAGTGGGATTACAGATGGCGGTGGCATAGATCTTATTGCCCGTCAGGGAAAGATTCCAGTCATATTCATAGCTCGAGCCAGCGTATAAAAGGGTATCCCCACCGTAATTCAGCTTATCGAGTCCGGGAGGAGGAACCTCTGTAAAGCTGCTTGGCTGATAAGGGAACACTGTAAAATAGTATGGTATGCTATCATGCTTTTCATTCAGCCGGTAATGGGCATGAGTGAACCAATTAGTAACCGTGGAAGTAGCATCAAGATACCTCCTTTCATCCGAGGCTAAAAAATCTACATTGGCATTCCCGCTCGTGGGTATGACCACTCCTTTGGGGAAACTCTGACCATAAGCAAGGTCACTGGTCCGTAAATACCCGTTGCCGTCCAGGATATAACCCGTCCCGATGATGTGGTTGGGACCATCACCACACTCGAAAATATAGGTATGGGAATGTATCCTGTAATAGGTCAGCACACTGTCCTTTGGATAAAGCAAAGTCGCAGGCGTTGCATCATTGGTGGTCACCGCACAGGCTTTTTTTACCCTCACCAGCCGGTTGTATCCCGTATACACCCGCTCGTTGCCGCCGGCATTCTCGGACAGGATCATGGTTACATTACAGCCGTTCTGGAGGTCCGGGTAAATATAAAAATCAGTGGCATAGGCCTCCCGGCCACTGAGCGTATAAGCGCCGCATCCGCCCGGGATCAGGGACAGGTAGGCATTCGCATCCATCTGCCCGCCGCCAAAAGTTCTCATCGTGCCGTTGTCATCCTTATAGTCAAAGACATATACATCCTGGACGCCGGACCCTGTTTTGAGAAAGCCTAGAAAGAACCCTTTATTGCCATCCGGGATCAGCTGCTGGTGGGAATAATTAAAGCTTTCAACCGAAGGTGTCGTAGCCAGGACACATCCCGCACCGGGAAATACTGCCGACCCGTCACTGCGCATGTGCTGCACGGTGACTCTCTCCCACTGGTAGGTAGCGATGCTGTCATCCAGGTAGCCTATATAAAATCCCCCGCTGCTGTCGGTGGCTGCAAAAGAGTTATTTCTGTAGTCGCCATTCGTGGAAGTATAAAAATGCCGCGTGTTCGGCCCTGTAGCGACGGGTACGCCATTAACGGCCCAGAGGGCATTTCCTGCCTTATCATATTTCTGGGCGTAAATATTCACCCGGTTGTTGTCCCGGAGATCTTCCCAGAAAACAATATACCCGCTGTCCGGGTAGCTTTTGATGCTCATGCTCTTGCTCTGCTCCCGCGCCGCCTGGCTAACAGGCATATGCAGGCTATCCTTAAAGAGATTCGTCGTATTGCTCCACTGGGCAGCAGCAGCCAATACATTTAAAACGGCAATAGTCAGTATAGAAATACTTTTCATAAAGAAGGTTTGGCTGAAGATGAA
>Ga0163162_10007465_pt1 | contig 10636 bp, 8 predicted proteins | sample S55metaG_FD_115310 | JGI IMG/M metagenome (GOLD analysis project Ga0163162, IMG submission 115310) | Switchgrass rhizosphere microbial communities from Kellogg Biological Station, Michigan, USA - S5-5 metaG | ecosystem: Host-associated > Plants > Roots > Rhizosphere > Soil | place: USA: Michigan...
GCCGGGCTACTGGAATAACCCGGATGCCACCGGGTTGGCATTTGCGGGCTCCTATTGGAAGTCAGGCGATATCGGCAGCATCGACGCCGACGGATTTGTCACCCTGCACGATCGTATCAAGGACATGATCAATCGCGGCGGTTTCAAGATCTATTCCGTGGAAGTGGAAAATGCGCTTTGCCTGATCCCGGATGTGCTTGAATCGGCGGTGGTTGGTCGGCCCTGCCCGGTACTGGGCGAGCGCGTGATTGCTTTCATCCACCTCCGGCCGAGGGCGGCCCCGCTGGACGAAGATCGGTTGCGTGCCCACTGCGCCAACCTGCTCTCGGACTACAAAGTGCCCGAAGTTTTCGTGTTCGAATCCTCCCCGCTTCCCCGCAACGCCAACGGCAAGCTGGTCAAGGCCACCCTGCGTGCCAGGCTGGAGGCCGCCGCCTGAACGGCGCGCTTAATCAGGAACCTGCGATGTCTAACCTTTATCCAAATTTGCTCTCTCCCGGCCGGATCGGATCGATGGAGTTGAAGAACCGGATCGCCGTTACAGCGATGGGGGTAAGCCTTTCAAATGACGACGGAACGGTGGGCGAACAGCTGATTGCCTATCATGAAGAGCAGGCAAAGGGGGGGGCTGCGCTAATCATTTCGGGCGTTGCCGGCGTGGCTTGGCCTGTTGGCGCAGTGGCAATGAGACAGACCGCGATTTCGGACGACAAGTTCATTCCAGGCCTGAAGGCGATGACGGACCGCGTCCACGCCCACGGGGCAAAAATTGCGGTACAGTTGCATCACGGGGGCTTTGTGGCGGCCTATTCCCACGCGCGCTGGGGGCATCCGCTGTGGGGCCCGACCATTCCGCCCCAGTCGAATGGCAACTTCACCGACTATTTCCTGATGGAAGAACTGGCGCCGCTGGCGGGCATGAAGGTTCCAGAAATCAAGATTCTGGAACAGGCGGATATCGACTTTGCCGTTCAGCAATTCGGCGAGGGCGCGCGGCGGGCCAAGGAAGCCGGATTCGACGGTATCGAAATCCATGGCGGCCATGGATACCTGCTGTCTTCGTTCACCTCTCCCTATACCAATTCCCGCACCGACGGTTACGGTGGCAGCCGCGAAAACCGCCTGCGCCTGACCCTGGAAGTGATCGGCGCCATTCGCAAGGCCGTGGGCCCGGATTATCCGGTGTGGATCAAGCTGGATTCGCGTGAAGTCGGCAAGCCCGGGGGCATCACGATCGAGGACGCCGTTGCCAATGCCCGTATGGTGGAAGCTGCGGGCGTGGATGCCATCACGGTCACCGCCTATCACGACACCAGCGTGGGCAAGCTCCATTCGGAATCGAACATTCCGCATATCGAAAGCTTCAACCTTCCCGCAACGGCCGATATCCGAGCCGCCGTCGGTATTCCGGTCATCGGTTCCGGCCGGGTCGAACCGGATGCAGGCGATCGTGCCATAGGAAAGGGCGAAGTCGATTTTATCGCCATGGGACGCAAGCTGCTTGCCGATCCGTATCTTCCGGCAAAGTTGAAGGCCGGCGAACCTGAAAGGGTGCGCCCCTGCATCTATTGCTACACCTGTGTCAGCGCGATCTACATGGGCCAGCCCTCACGCTGTGCGGTCAATTCATCGCTCAGTTTCGAGTTCGAGGGCGAGCCGCCAAAGGCCGGTAGCATGCAAAAGCACGTTGCCGTCATTGGCGGTGGACCCGGCGGGATGGAATCCGCCCGTCGCCTGGCGGCGCTGGGCCACAAGGTGACCCTAATCGAAAAATCGGACCGGCTGGGCGGCACGCTGCGGTTTGCCAGCCTTGCCTATGAACCCAATGAGCGCATCCTCAACTGGCTGCGGCAGGAGGTGAAGGAGGCGGGCATCGATGTGCGCCTTTCCACAGTCGCGACGCCCGAACTATTGCGCGAGCTTAAGGTGGACGATGTCATCGTCGCGACAGGCGCCATTCGCGGAATGCCGCCCATCCCCGGCAACGATCAGGATCATGTATTTTCCGGCGACGACATGCGGCGCATGATGCTGGGCGAAAGTTCAGACGAGCTTAAGCGCAAGACCGGGCTGTTCACGCGCATTGCCACCAAGGTCGGCGCGGCGACCGGCGCCACGGCGAACCTTGCGCTGGTGCGCAAGGCTACGCACACTTGGATGCCGCTTGGCGATAATGTCGCGATCATCGGGGGCGAACTCGTTGGCCTGGAACTGGCGGAGTTTCTTGCCGAGCGCGGTCGCAAGGTGAACGTGATCGAAGAAGCGCCGCGCCTTGGCAAGGGGCTGACGCTCGTACGCAGAATGCGGCTGATCGCGGAACTGGCCGAACACGGCCTCGGCCTTCACGGCAGCGTTTCGGACATCGTTATCAGCAAGGATACCGTGACTTTTACCGATAGCAGCGGGGCTGCCCGGTCGGTCGCCGCGGATAACGTCATCGTCGCGCGCGGCGCGGAAGGCGATCTTTCTCTGGCGAACGCGTTGACCGCAGCGGGCTTCAAAGTCCAGAGCATCGGCGATGCGAATGGCGTCGGCTACATCGAAGGTGCGATGCGCGGAGCGGCGGACGCGGTCCGCAAAATCGCTGCCGAAGGTTAACGCCTGACACCTGCAAGCAACGACATTCATTTTGGGGGAATATACGATGGGGAGCTACTCAATTACGGAAGGCGTGGTCGATCTCGGCAAAGTCAAACTGCCGTTGCCCGACACCGTCAGTGATCAGGCGCGAGCCTATCTCGCTTTCGATCCCACCCAGGCTACCGCGAGCGGCGATGGCCCTCCAGCCCCGATGTGGACGGTGCGCGACGCTCTGACCCCGGTCTTTCAGTGGCTGAACGATCAGGCGCAGGCCGCCTATCCGGTCACGATCGAAGAGATCGAGATTGCTGGCGTGCGTTGCCACTTGGTGAAGCCCGAAGGCAAGCCCCTGGCACCCGATCGGGTGTTGATCAACCTGCACGGGGGCGGTTTCGTGCTGGGCTCGGGTTCTCTCGCCGAAGCAATTCCGATCGCGCATGAGACCGGCACGGCGGTCATTGCGATCGATTACCGGCTGGCACCCGAACATCCCTTCCCCGCAGCGGTCGATGATATTCTAGCGGTTTACCGGGTCGTGCTTGAAAACCACCCGGCCTCGGAAATCGGCCTGTTCGGTACGTCCGCGGGCGGGTTTCTCACCGCGATGGCGATCATGCGCTTCAAGAGCGAAGGCCTTCCCCTTCCCGCCTGCTGTGGTGTTTTCACCGCCGGTGGCGACGTGACGACGCTGGGCGATACGTTCAACCTGTTCACCCTGTCGGGATTTTTCGGCCATTTGGGGCACAAGTTTGAAGACCCCGAATGCGAGCGCAATGTGTTCGTCGGCACGGCCGATCACAACGATCCGCTGCTCGCCCCCATCAAGGGCGATCTTTCCGATTTCCCGCCCACGCTGCTGGTTTCAGGCACCCGCGATGCCGTGCTGAGCGCCACTGCAATGTTCCATCGCGCCCTGCGCCGCGCGGGCCGCGATGCGGATCTTCATGTGTTCGAGGCCATGCCGCACGGCTTCTGGCTTTCGATGGACCTGCCGGAGTCGAGAGAAGCCATCGACGTGATGGCGCGCTTCTTCGAACGCCACTTGACCAGCAATCCCACCGAACAATGAAGTTGACGGCCACGCAGTCCACGCGCAAATCACCCTCCCGATGCCTGATCCAACCAGCGAGTGATATGACGCCGTCCTTCAACTTCGATGCCACAGACGTGAATATCGTAGCGCAGCTGCGACTCAACGGCCGGGCAAACAACCAGCAGGTAGCCGACAAGCTTGGGCTGACGGCTACCACCGTATCCACCCGCATAAAGCGCATGGAGGATGCCAACCAGCTCCGCGTCGTAGCGGTGTCGGACTTTGCGGCACATGGCTTCAACTTCCTGTTGCGAATATCCGTTGAAGTCGACGGTCGCCCCGCGTCGGAAGTGGCAAACGATCTCGCTGAATTGCCTCAGGTCTTTGCCGTGCATCTCGTGACAGGCCGGTATGATATAGACATGCTGGTCGCGCTGCATGATTTCGACGATCTCGCAACGCTGCTGCTCGACAAGCTCTCGACCGTAAGCGGCATTCGGACCCTCACGCCGGCTATCGTTGTGGATATCATCAAGTACCAGTTCGACGTCGCTCCAATCGAAGGCAGGGGCTGAAGCCATGCCCACACCAGTTCTCGACGCGCTGGATCACCAGCTGATCAACCTTCTGTCACGCGACGCGCGTGTGTCGAATCGCAAGATTGCAGCGGAGCTCGGAGTGACCGAGGGCACGGTGCGAGGCCGTATCAAGCGGTTGCAGCAAGACGGCCTGATTGCGTTTACCGCCGTCACGGGTTTTGAAATGGCGCGCAAGTCTCGCCTTTCATTCATTAATGTGCAGGCGGACGTCGACAAAGTGCGCGAGGTTGCGCGCGCCATTTCCGACCTGCCGCAGATCAATGCCGTGTTGATTACGATGGGCCAGTTTAACATCACTGCGATGTGCCTGATCGAGGAACTGGACGCTCTGGTCGAGATCGCCTCAGATCAGATTCTCAGCATCAATGGCGTTCACCATGTGGAAACGTCGATCGCGGTCAAGACGATGAAGTATAACGCCCGGATGGCAAAGATTACATCGCACCAGGTGGTCGACGAGGATTCGGAAGACTGAAGGCGGCGGGTCTATTGCGACGCGGCCGAGCCGTTTTCCGCGAACAACCCATTCAAGCCGCCAGACCGTGGCGAGACGATAGAGAAAGACAATCGGATGGTTCGGCAGCTCGAAGGACGTACCGCGATTGTCACGGGAGCCGGCCAGGGCGTGGGCCAGGGGATTGCACGCGCATTAGCGGCCGCCGGGGCGGATCTCGTGGTCGCCCAGCGCAGGGGTGACGAGGCCGAGCGGGAGGCCGATTACTTGCGCGAGACGTTCGGCGTGCGCGCCTTTGCACAAACGGTCGACGTGACGGACCCGGCGGCGGTCGACGCCATGGTGGCGCTTTCGATCCATCAACTCGGCCGGCTCGATATTCTGGTCAACAACGCTGGCGCAAGTTTCGCCAAGCGGATCGAGAACCATTCCGACGCTGACATGGCCGGGTCGCTGGACCTCAACTACTGGTCCGCATTTCGCGCCATGCGCGCCGCTTTTCCGGTGATGCAGGCACAACGGTACGGGCGGATCATCAATATCGGATCGCTCAATGGCGTGAACGCCCATATGTTCACCGTCGCCTATAACGCGAGCAAGGAAGCCATCCGCGCCCTCACCCGAACCGCGGCGGTCGAGTGGGGCCCGCATGGCATCACCTGCAACGTGATCTGCCCGTCCGCGCTAAGCCCGCAGGCCAAGGATTATTTCGACGCCAACCCTGAGATGGCAGCGACCATCCTGCGCCAAGTACCCATGGGCCGGTTTGGCGATGCCACTGAAGATGTGGGCCCCGTAGCCGTATTCCTGGCGAGCGAAGGCGGTGGCTACATGACGGGCAACACCCTTTATGTCGATGGCGGTGGCCATATCAACGGCGTGGCTTGGCGGCCCGAAGTAGAGGATTGAGGGCCCAATCAATCTGCAACTTCAACCGGCTATTGCGCCCCTAATGCCTGGAAATCTCCAATGGCCGACGACACATCCCTGCGATCGATAGAGGGCGCTTCGCTTGGAAGGGCCGCCATCGAAGCCCTGATCGCCGAGGAGAGTTCGGTTAGGCTGATCGGCTGCGACCTGGCTGAAGCGGATCTTACGGAGCTGGAACTGGTGGGTTGGCACTTCGAACGGTGCAACCTTCACCGCGTCGATATGAGCCGATCCATCCTGACCAGCGCACGCTGGCAATCATGCCGTGGACCATTTTCCCGTTTTGTCGGCACCGACCTGGCAGAATGCACGTTCGCCTCGTGCGATTTCAACAACGCCGTATTCCGCAACGCCAAACTGTCCTCGGCCAGTTTCACCGGCAGCAAGCTGACAGGCGCAGACTTTACCGGGGCGGCGACGATCGACCTGCAGTTTGCCGAAACGCTGCTGATCGGTGCGATCATGCCGGGCCAATCGTTCCGCAAGTATAAGCTGCGTGGGATCGACTTTGAGCAGGCAGATTTGCGCAAGACGGATTTTCGCGAAGCCGTACTGGAGAATTGTAGCTTGCGCGACGCCAATCTGGCAGGTACCCGGTTCGACAAGGCGGATTTGCGCGGTGCCGACCTGGGTGGCCTGCGATTGATAGACGCCACCCTGTTTCGCGGCGCTACCATCTCACGCGATCAGGCCGCGCAGTTGCTCGCTGAACTTAACCTGCGGATCGCCTGAACCACACCTAGAGAAACAGGTCTGTGTTCTCGCCGCCCATCAGCATGTTGGCATAGTTTCGAGCAAACCCTGCCGGATTATTGGCGACGTGCGCCCGCGCCATCCGCACGTCGTGCCACAGATCTTGAAAAGCATTTCCCGTATAGACGGAACGGCCGCCGGCGATGTCCATCAACAGGTCCATCGCTTCGATGCAGCGGTCACCAACAAGGCTCGCCTGATAGCGGAAACGTACGCGATCGAGAAGTGTGGGCTTCCAATCCATTGCTTCCATCTCGTCGTAGGCGCGGACCATCACGGCTGTCGCCTCGTCTGCAAGGTTGGCGGCACGGGCGACGCGGCTGAGCACGTCGGGATCGGTGACGCTCTTGGTCATGTCCGTGGTGCCTAGTCCAACGCGGTCCCGCATCAGATTCAGCGCATGACGCACCGCGCCGATCGCGCTGGTATTGACGACACGGATGAAAACTTGCGCCCAGGGCAAATCATAGATCCCCGGGCCCTGGAAATGGACGTTGTTGAACCCGTCCATCTGGCGGTGCGTGCGATGATCGGGAACAAACACCGGCGTGTCTATCACGATGTCGTTCGAGCCGGTGCCCTGCAAGCCCATGGTGAACCATGTATCCTCGATGCGGTAGTCGGGCATCGGAACCAGGAACGTGCGATATCCTTCCTCCGGCACGACGCCGCCCAGAAGAACCCAGTTGCAATGAAGGCTGCCGCTCGACCAGCCCCAGCGGCCGGACAGCATCACGCCGCCATCGACCTTTTGCGCTTTCGCCCCGACCGGATTGTACGAGCTGGAGATCATCGCATCCGGCCCGTTCGCAAACACTTCCGCCTGGGTGCGAGGATCCATCATTGCGATCTGATAATTGTGCACGGCCACGATGCCCAACGCCCACGCCGTGCTCATGTCGCGTTCTGCAATGGCGATCTGATCGAGAAAGAAATCCTGTGGACGCCCCTGTGAGCCGCCAAACGCCGCGGGAGTGAAATGGCGAAAGAAACCGTCGGCAGTGAGGGCGTCGACCACTTCGGACGAAATGCGACGAGCACGGCGGCCCTCTTCCGCATGCCTAGCCACAAGATCAAGCGTCGACGCGGAAATCGCCATCAAGTCTACTCCCACCAGATTATTGGACACGCAATGGGTACGCACACAATGGAATCGTTCATTGCGCATCGAGGTGCATTTTCCGTTTCTTAGCCGCCTTTGCGTTCTCATCCACCTCGAAATTAGCGCATTGCCCACATTGTCATCCGATCGTCAACCGCGACAGCGGCGGGTCAACCCCCGGCAAATCCGCAAATCGGTAACCGATATGCCGGGCGCGATCGCTCAGTCACCTGTGGTGCCGCAGCGCCTGGGGTTCAGACAATGCCGGCACCCAGCCCCACGGCCTTGCGTTCCTGTGCCTTGCGTGGACGATACTGGCTCAGGCGATAGGCTTCGAGCACGTCGATCGCGCCGCCTGCCTCGGCACGCGCCTTGGCAATGATCGGCGCAACGTCGATGGTGTAGGCGCGGCGCAGCGCCTGAAACGCCATCATCGTGTCGTTGCTTTCCTGCGCCGCATGCAGCGCTTCGCGATCGACCAGATTTGCCTTGGCGTAACACTGGGCAATCGCTTCTGCGGACGAGAGCATCGACTCGATGGGATCGGTCACGTTGTGCGACTGATCGATCATATAGCTGGGATTGAAGCCCTCTCTCGGGTTCCGTTCCGCCTCGACAAGTTCGTTGAAGACGAGGAACAACTGGTGCGGATTGATGCTGCCGCTGTCGAGGTCGTCGTCGCCGTATTTGCTGTCGTTGAAGTGGAAGCCGCCCAGCTTGCCAAAGCGGTGGAGACGCGCCACGATCTGCTCGATGTTCACGTTGGGAGCGTGGTGGCCGAGATCGACGAGGCACTTGGCCTTGGGGCCAAGCTGTTGCGCGGCAAGGATCGACGAACCCCAGTCAGAGATCACGGTGGAGTAGAACGCCGGTTCGAACATCTTGTGCTCCAGCAGCATCCGCCAGTCATCGGGCAGCGCGGCATAGACTTGCGCTGCCGCATCCAGATAGCGATCGAGACTGCGGGCGAAGTCTTGCTGACCGGGGAAGTTGGTTCCATCACCCACCCACACGGTCAAGTCGGTCGAACCCAGTTGGCGGCCGATCTCGATACATTCGATATTATGCTCCACCGCCTGCTGGCGCGTGGCTTCGACAGTGGAAGACAGCGAGCCCGTGCTGTAGCTGTTGGCCTGACCCGGCTGGTCCTGGAAGGTGTTGGAATTTACCGCATCGAAGCCGAGGCCCAGCGCCGATGCTTCCTCACGCAACGCCTTATAATCGCTCACCTTGTCCCACGGAAAGTGCGGGGACACGCGGGGCGTGACGCGCGACAACTGGTTGATGACGGCGCAGTCGTCGAGCTTTTCATGAATATTCGTCGGTTCGCCCGGAATCGGGAATTTGGCAAAGCGCGTGCCGCCGCGCCCCGCACCCCACGATGGTACGGCAACCGAAAATCCGGCGACGCGCTGCTTGATGGCATCGATATCTATGCCGCTGCGGGCTAGCTTACGGCCCAGCGCGGCATAGTCTTCGTCCAGCGCCTGGGCATGGCGAGCGTTGGCTTCACCGATAAGATCTGCGGAAATAGGCAATTCAGTCATGATTTATCCTCTCCCGAGATTCAGCGCGTGAATGCCTGAGCGTTACCCGCATCGACATTGATCATGTTGCCGGTCGATTTTGCCGACATGTCGCTGGCGAGAAAATAGACCGCTTCGGCAATGTCAGAAGGCAACACGTCACGCTTCAGCATCGAGCGCTGGCGGTAGTGCTCTTCAAGTTCCTTGCCCGAATCGATCCCGTGGGCGCCTGCGCGTTCCTTGCGCCAATCGCCGTCCCAGATGCGGCTGCCCTTGATCACGGCATCGGGATTGACCGTGTTGACGCGGATGCCGGCCGGCGCGCCTTCGAGCGCAAGGCAGCGCGCCAGGTGGTTCGCGGCGGCCTTGGCCGAGGCATAGGCGCTGGCGTTGGTCGCCGCAGCGACGCCGTTCTTCGAGCCGATGAACACCATCGACGATCCGCCTTGGTCCTTCATCCGCTTCATCAGCGGCCACGCGGAACGTGCGGTCAGGAAATAGCCCTGCGCCAGCACATCGTAGTTACGGTTCCATAGTTCGACCGTAGTGTCCTCGATCGCGGCTGACGAGGCGATGCCGGCATTGGCGACAAGGATGTCGAGACCGCCGAATTCGCGCGCGCAATCATCAAACGCGGCCTGCACCTGTGCTTCGTCGGTAACGTCGCAAACAGCGGCGCGGATCACATCCTTGCCGAACTGCTTCGCGAACCCGGCGCGGACGTCCTCGATGGCGGTGGCGTCCCGGTCTGCCAGCATGACGCAGGCACCGTCCTTCAACAAGCGCGCTGCCGTGGCGGCGCCGATGCCACCGGCACCGCCGGTTACCAGCGCAATCTTGCCGACGAGCGGCTTGGGCGCAGGCATCCGCTGCAGCTTGGCCTCTTCAAGCAGCCAATACTCGATATCGAATGCTTCCTGTTCATCGAGCGCGATGTAATCGCCGATGGCTTCTGCACCACGCATCACGTTGATCGCATTGCCATAGAATTCGCCAGCAAGGCGCGCGGTGGTTTTGTCGGTGGCAAAAGTCATCCGGCCCACGCCCGGCACCAGCACAACGACGGGGTTGGAATCGCGCATGGCAGGACTATTGGAGCGCTTGCAGCGCTCGTAGTAGGCGGCATAGAGATCGCGGTAAGCGGAGATCTTGTCAGCCAGATAGGCGTCGTCCTGAAGACGGCCCGGATCAAGGGCGAGTGGTGCGATCTTGGTCCGGAGGAAGTGATCGGGGCACGAGGTACCAAGCCCGGCCAACCGCTCGAATTCGGCAGAGCCGGTGAATTCCAACGCCTCGGCATCGTCGGAATAATGGCCCAGCTTGGTGCGCGCGCCTGTCATCAGTCCGCGGAGGCGCGGCATGAGATCGGCCGCGATTGCCGCGCGATCGGGATCTGGCGCCACGATCTGTCCACCGAATGCCGGCTTGTCCGCCAGCTTGGCATTTAGGTAGTTCGCGGCGTCGGCAATCAGTTCGACGGTGTGTTCGTAGCAGGATTGTGCGCTGTCCGCCCAGCAGATGATGCCGTGTCCGGCAAGCATAACGCCTTCGACGCCCGGGTTCGCCGCGACGTAATCGCGCAACAGCACGCCCAGCGTATAGCCGGGACGCTTCCACGGCAACCAGCCGATCTTGCCACCCCAGATCGCTTTGGTCGCC
>Ga0163162_10007468_pt1 | contig 10633 bp, 10 predicted proteins | sample S55metaG_FD_115310 | JGI IMG/M metagenome (GOLD analysis project Ga0163162, IMG submission 115310) | Switchgrass rhizosphere microbial communities from Kellogg Biological Station, Michigan, USA - S5-5 metaG | ecosystem: Host-associated > Plants > Roots > Rhizosphere > Soil | place: USA...
ATCGTGGTTTTTGTAACGGTCCAGTTTCATTCCCGGTTCGATATCCTTAATCTCACCATCCACACGCACTTTCAGGAATCCCTGTTTCGATATCTGTTCGAAAAGTTCGCGGTAATGCCCCTTACGGGTACGAACGATAGGAGCAAGGATAGTAATACGTTTACCATCAAATTTTTCAACGATAAGATCTTTTATCTGTTCGTCGTTATAACTTACCATCTTCTCTCCGGTAACATAACTATACGCATCAGCGCCACGGGCATAAAGAAGACGCAGGAAGTCATAAATTTCGGTAATAGTACCTACTGTAGAGCGCGGACTCTTACTTGTTGTTTTTTGCTCAATGGCAATAACAGGGCTAAGGCCGTCTATTTTGTCAACATCCGGTCGTTCGAGCCCGCCAAGAAACTGGCGTGCATAAGCAGAAAATGTTTCAATGTAGCGGCGCTGCCCTTCGGCATAAATGGTGTCAAAAGCAAGTGATGATTTCCCTGAGCCTGAAAGCCCGGTAATTACAACAAGTTTTTCACGCGGTATGGTAACATCTATATTCTTAAGGTTATGCGCACGGGCGCCTAACACTTCTATATTATCGGTAGTATCTAGCATAGCAGTTTTGTGCAAAACGCAAAGGTACTCATTTTTAAGCTATTTTCATGCAGAGGCTTTGGGTAAGAAATTGTTAAAGTGGTAAATAAGAATTGAAAGTAATTTTTTACATTTGATGAATTATTAATATTATATGGCTAAAAATAGTACTTTGACCCCAACCATCCAGACCATACCTTCTAAAACTTTAATAGGCAAGCACATTATCATGTCGTTTGCTGAAAATAAAACCTTTGCCTTGTGGAGTAGTTTTATGCCACAGCGTAAATTTATAAACAATGCTATAGATTCTACCCACATGTATTCTTTACAAGTTTATGATAAAGATTTTTATACCAATTTCGATCCGAAAAGGGAGTTTGTAAAATGGGCTGCTTTAGAGGTTAAAAATATTGATATTATTCCTGGGGATATGGATACATTTACTATTCCTGCGGGGCAGTATGCGGTCTTTCATTATATAGGTTCGCATAATAACGGGCATGATGTATTCAGTTATATCTTTGGTGAATGGTTGCCGGCTTCTGGGTACGCGTTAGACGATCGTCCGCATTTTGAGATACTCGGACCAAAATACAAAAATGGCGATCCTGATTCTGAAGAGGAGATATGGATTCCGATTAAGTAGTGGCAAAGCTGCATAGTTACAAAGTAACAGAGTTAACTTTAATGCTTTGAAAATATGCTACTTTGTAACTCTTATTACTACTTCAAATAATCAGAGAATTTATCATCCATCAAATTAGTGAATGCATTTTTAATAGTGCCATCCTGATTTAAAATGATGGTCCTGTTTATTTTAGTGAAAACCCATTTGTATTTGAGTTCGTCAAAATTTTTTGCATGTAGTGGATGAGTGCCGCGAAAGTGATATTCATTAGTCATTCGCTTCCATTGGTCTTCATCGTCAATATTCACGGCAAGAAAGCTTACATCAGGATGCTGTTTTTTTAATGTCTTTATTTTTTGGTGCATTATATCAAGCTGCATTGTTGCACAGGCTGTCCAAAAGAATATTACTGTCTGCCGGGTTAAGTCTTTACTAATTGTAAAAGGCTTATTTTTAGTATCAACCAATGTTACGGCAGGAATTTCGCGTCCCGGTTTAAGAAGCTTAATAGCGCGGCCCATCTTTTTGATATCGTTGTCATTGTCCTTTTCCGTAGAAAGCTTTGTGTATTCATCCAGGAATTTTTCATTATTAACTATATTCCTGTCTTCCAGAATATAGGCAAACGCTATATTATCTAAAACTACATTTTTGGTTGTTTTATTAGTGAAAAGTGAATCGGCAATGCGAAGTTTCTCTATATTTTCCCGTAAGGATTTGTCTTTTGGCGCGTTAGCATCATATTTTTTGGCAGATGCCATGTTTACCAGCATCGCATTCAGGTAACGGGTAAAAGGAGAGAAATAAACAAGTCTGGAGTCATTGAAGTCTATCTGCTTTCTGAAATCGTAGTAGCTTTTTGATGGTACAACATTTTCTCCTGTATTCAGGTTGTGCAGGTAAGGATAAAGCTCCTGGCTGGTGTAGTATTCAAGGTCGATGCGTGCCTTCGCATAAAAATCAAAATCTTTACCCCATTTGATCTGTTTTTTTTCTTTAGAATAATACTCTTTTTGGTTTTTATAAATCGCGTCCGCAGTTTTCTGAAAAAAGGTATTGTCGTTATTGTATTTCACATGAAGTGTCCTGTTGTCTTTTTCATTAAGCAGGTATTGCTGCATCATGAAATTATTCTTTTTGCTGCCACGCCCTTCAAACGAAATTGACTTATCGAAATTAACGGCATCCAGGGTGACGTCAAGGCTGTCATTTTTGTCAATAAAAACGTATTGATAATCCGGTTCCAGTTTAAAACTGTAAAGTCCAGGAGTGAGAGAATCAAATTTTTTGAAGAAGTGATTTTTTTCATCAAGTTGTAGTGTATCTATAACCTGATTGCCTCTGCTTAAGATTACGTAAGGGGTAGAGGGATTACTTATAGTACCACTAAAGTATGCTGTATATGCGCCTTCTTCATTTTTACATGATGTAAGAAGTGCCAAAGTAATAAGCAGAATTCCGCTATTATAAAATTTGAGCATAGGGTGATTTTAGTAGTGGAACAAAAATATTTTTATTATACCCTCGTGATTGTTAAAACACCGTTAAAAGATTAAAATTATAATATTGGCTTATAGTACAATAAATGTGGCATTTTTTGTACTTTTGCAAAAATTTTTTAAAATGCTATCAGTTTCAAATTTATCGGTACAATTTGGCAAACGTATATTGTTTGACGAAGTTAATACATCATTTATCCATGGCAACTGCTACGGTATCATTGGTGCTAACGGCGCCGGAAAATCTACATTCCTTAAAATTCTTGCAGGAGATATAGACCCTACATCAGGCCACGTACACCTGGAGCCGGGCAAGCGTATGTCAGTTCTTAACCAGAACCATAATATGTTTGACGAGCACACTGTGCTTGAAACAATCCTGATGGGTAACAAAACCCTTTATGCAGTTAAAAAGGAGATGGACGAAATTTACCTTAAGCCTGACTTTTCTGATAAAGATGGTGACAGGGTAGGTGAGCTTCAGGTAATATTTGAGGAAATGAATGGCTGGAATGCCGATTCTGATGCTGCAGCTATGCTTTCTAACTTAGGTATTGGCGAAGAATTCCATTATACCCTTATGGGAGAAATGGATGGTAAACTTAAAGTACGTGTGCTTTTAGCTCAGGCATTATTTGGCAACCCTGATGTACTTATCATGGATGAGCCGACCAATGATCTTGATTTTGAAACAATTTCATGGTTAGAAAATTTCCTTGCTAACTACGACAACACTGTAATCGTTGTATCTCACGACCGTCACTTTTTAGATGCTGTGTGTACACATATATCGGATATCGATTTTAGTAAAATAAATCAATATTCAGGTAACTATACTTTCTGGTATGAGTCAAGCCAGCTTGCTGCAAGACAAAGAGCACAACAGAACAAAAAAGCTGACGAGAAGAAAAAAGAACTTCAGGAGTTTATTATGCGATTCTCTGCTAACGTTGCGAAGTCTAAACAGGCTACCAGCCGTAAAAAAATGCTTGAAAAACTTAAAGTTGACGATATCAAACCGTCAAGCCGTAGGTATCCTGCAATTATTTTTGACCAGGAGCGTGAGGCAGGTGATCAGATATTGAATGTAAAAGATCTTACTGTTTCTATTGATGGCGAGCTTCTTTTCAAGAATGTCGACCTTAACATGTCTAAAGGCGATAAGATCGTTGTATTCTCTAAAGATTCACGTGCTACATCGGCTTTCTATGAAGTACTGAACGGAAATTTAACGGCCGACAGTGGTACTTTCGATTGGGGTATTACAACTATACAATCATATCTTCCGGGAGATAACCACTCTTTCTTTGAAAATGACCTTACGCTTGTAGACTGGTTACGTCAGTGGGCTAAGACCGAAGAGGAGCGTGATGAAGTTTATATCCGTGGATTCCTTGGTAAAATGATTTTCAGTGGAGAAGAGGCCTTAAAAACAGGAAGGGTACTTTCAGGAGGCGAAAAAGTACGTTGTATGCTTTCGCGTATGATGATGATGCGTGCTAATGTTCTTATGCTGGATGAGCCTACAAATCACCTTGACCTTGAGTCGATCACGGCCTTCAACAACTCATTAAAAAACTTTAAAGGATCTGTGTTGTTTACAACCCATGACCACGAATTTGCACAAACTGTTGCAAACAGAGTATTAGAGATCACTCCAAATGGTGTTATAGATCGTAACATGACCTTTGATGATTACCTGGACGATGAAAAGGTTCAGGAATTGAGAAAGAAGATGTACAACTAATATAAAAAAATCCCGTAAGCATAATGTTTACGGGATTTTTTATTACAAATGATTCCGTTCTATTTTCTAAAACGGCTTATTACCCAAATAATAATCACAATTACAAAAATGACGATAAATACACCAACGCCCACACCGGCCTGGAAGATATCGCCTATAGCTTCGCAGCTTGTAAGCATAGTGCCTAACAGCAGCGCAAGAAATCCGAGTTTAAATATTCTGCTTTGCATAATCTTTTGTTTTTTAGGTTATATACATAAAGTTATGGCAGCAAATCCAGGATTTTGTTAAAATTGAATCAATTGTATCAAAATTAAGAAAGCTGTCAGGTTGAAAAACTTGTATAGAACAAGTCTAATTAATTGTGTTGTTATTTTTTCTAAATCCAATTTTTAACTACTTTTACAATCCAAACACAATACCGCATTATGAGCCACAAAATATTGCTTACTTCAAGAGAAGTCAATATCATCCTACACCGTTTGGCCTGCCAGTTAATTGAAAAACATCTCGATTTTTCAGATACCGTACTTATTGGTCTTCAACCACGAGGACGTTTTCTTGCAGAGCGTATCAAACAATTGCTGGAACAGGAATATAACGTAACAGGCATAGAACTTGGATTTCTTGATATAACGTTCTTCAGGGATGATTTCAGGCGTTCAGACAAACCGCTTGAAGCAAACAGAACGGAGATTGATTTTCTTGTAGAGAATAAAAAAGTGGTTTTTATTGATGATGTGCTTTACACGGGCCGTAGTATACGTGCTGCACTAACCGCGATACAATCGTTTGGGCGTCCGTCTGAAATAGAACTTCTGGTTCTTATAGACCGTCGCTTTAGCCGTCACTTACCTATACAGCCCGATTACAGAGGCCGTCAGGTAGATGCTATAAACGATGAAAAAGTAAAAGTGTCGTGGAAAGAACACGACGGAGAAGACAGTGTTTATTTAATATAAGGCTTAACTGCAACAGTAACTACAATGAAAGAATTAAGCGTTAATCATTTATTAGGAATAAAATATATCAACAAGAACGATATTGACCTTATTTTTGAAACTGCCGATCAATTTAAAGAAGTAATAAACCGACCTATTAAAAAAGTTCCTTCGCTAAGGGACATTACAATAGCCAACATATTTTTTGAAAACAGCACACGGACAAAGCTCTCTTTTGAACTGGCACAAAAAAGGCTTTCTGCCGATGTGATAAGCTTTTCAGCGGCACAGTCATCAGTTAAAAAAGGAGAAACGCTTATAGATACTGTAAACAATATTCTTTCTATGAAAGTAGATATGGTAGTTATGCGTCATGAAAGGCCCGGAGCTGCTCATTTTCTTTCAAGAAACGTAAATGCAAGTATTGTAAATGCAGGAGACGGAGCTCATGAACACCCTACACAGGGTTTACTTGATTCATACACTATCAGGGAAAAGCTTGGTGAAGTAGGAGGTAAAAAAGTAGTTATAGTAGGTGATATTCTTCACTCAAGGGTAGCCTTATCTAATATATTTGCACTACAAATGCAAGGGGCAGAAGTTAGGGTTTGTGGTCCAAAAACGCTTATCCCTAAATACATTGAATCATTAGGTGTTAAGGTTGAACCAAACTTGCGTAAAGCGTTAGAATGGGCAGATGTTGCTAATATGCTAAGGGTTCAGAACGAAAGGCTTGACGTAAATTATTTTCCATCTACAAGGGAATACGCACAGCAATATGGTGTAGATAAAGCGTTACTTGATTCACTTGATAAAGAAATAATTATAATGCACCCTGGACCTATAAACCGTGGGGTAGAGATAACCAGCGATGTTGCCGATTCACAGCAGTCAGTAATTCTGGAACAGGTTGAAAATGGTGTAGCCGTAAGGATGGCAGTTATTTATCTGCTGGCTTCTAAAATCAAGCAATAGATAGTATAAATATTCTGAAGAGAAGTCCTGGTTACTATTCAACTCTGTAACTTAGCTGCTCTGTAACTCAGTAATTCAAAAGATGAAAGTAGAAGAAAAAGGACATACAGTTATTGTTAAAGATACTCAGGGAGATACCAAATCTTTTCTGGATAAGGTAACTACTGAATACAATACTTACAAGGAGCGCAATATAATTCTTGATCTTACTCAGGATAAAAATATAAATTTAGAGGTTGTGCTTACTTTTCTGTCGCTTTCCAATAAACACAGAAAGTCAAAAAAATCATTTGTATTGGTTGCTTCCGATATCAATTTTAATGATGTTCCTGATGAAATGATAGTTGTACCTACACTTCTTGAAGCAAATGACATCATTGAAATGGAGGAGATCGAAAGAGACCTCGGATTTTAATAATCGATATATTTCTATGTTTAAGGTTGCATGAGAACTTAAATCTTAAACTTTAAACTACACTAAATGAATTTAACTATTCTTGGCTGTTATGCCGCTACTCCCCGTACTCTGACCAATCCTACATCGCAGGTATTGGAAATGAAGAACAGTATGTTTCTTATAGATTGCGGTGAGGGTACGCAGGTGCAGTTAAGAAAACATAAGCTTAAATTTTCCCGGATCAATCATGTATTTATATCACACCTTCACGGAGACCATTTTTATGGGCTTATAGGTTTGATATCAACATTTTCACTTTTAGGGCGTAAAGCAGATCTACATGTTTACGGGCCTAAAGGTGTTAAGGAGATAACACTACTCCAACTTAAATTATCTGCATCTTGGACAAGTTATAATCTTTACTTTCATGAACTTGAATCTAAAGAGTCAGAGGTTATTTTCGAAGATGAGAAAGTTATTGTAAGTACAATTCCACTTAAGCACAGAGTATACACCAATGGTTTTCTTTTTCAGGAAAAATCCGGTGACAGAAAGCTTAATCTGGATGATGTTCAAAAATATGGCATTGAAACCTGCTACTATAATAAAATAAAAAGTGGTAGTGATATGACACTTGATGATGGCAGGGTTATTCCGAACAAAACACTGACATTTGATCCATATCCTCCAAAAAGCTATGCATTCTGTTCAGATACTATGTATGATGAAAGTATTGTTTCATTAATCAGGGATGTTGACGTATTGTATCATGAAAGTACATTTCTCGATTCAGAGGAACATCTTTGTGAAAAAACAATGCACTCTACAGCAAAACAGGCTGCAACTATTGCTTTAAAAGCAAATGCTAAACAGTTAGTATTAGGGCATTTTTCAACACGATATGGTTCAATAGAGCCGTTTAAAGAAGAAGCCGAAACCATATTTAATAGTGTAGAGCTGGCAGATGACGGCAAAGTTTTTGAATTTTAAATCGAATATTAAGCATTCGTTTTTTAATAGTCTGAGAATCCAACAATCTAAAAATCTAAACAATGACTGATTTAAGCAATTACCGCAGATCATACGAAAAGAGCGAGCTAACGGAAGATCATTTACCTGAAGATCCTATCAATCTTTTTAAAAAATGGTTTATAGAAGTTGAAGAATTTGACGGACCCGGAGAGGTAAATGCTATGACAGTTTCAACATTTGGGCTTGATGGCTTTCCTAAAAGCCGTGTGGTACTATTGAAGCAATATACACATGAAGGATTTATATTTTTTACGAATTATGACTCTGAAAAAGGCACAGCAATAGCTGCAAACCCTAATATTTGTTTGTCTTTCTTTTGGGAAGGTATGGAGCGCCAGGTTATCATAAAAGGTACGGCTGAAAAAGTTTCTCAAAATACATCTGACGGTTATTTTGAAAGCAGGCCGGAAGGTAGCAGATTAGGAGCAATTGTATCTCCACAAAGTCAGGTTATACCTTCCAGAGAGTACCTCGAAAAGAATTTAAAAGACCTTGAAAAAGAATTCGAAGGAAAAGAAATTCCGAGACCAGAAAACTGGGGAGGCTACTTAGTACGGCCTGTAGAAGTAGAATTTTGGCAAGGTAGAGCTAATCGCCTTCATGACAGGATACGCTATATGCAGTTGAACGATTTTTCATGGAAAGTAGATCGCTTGGCACCTTAAAATTTTTAATTTAACAAAATTTAAAGAATAGGACTTTGTTTTTTTTTGGATATTTAGTAGATACATAACTATTAAAACCAGCGTATGAAAAATTTAATCCTTATCAGGCACGCCAAATCGAGTTGGGAAGCTCCACTGGTGGATAAAGACCGACCCTTAACGCAGAGAGGGATTAATGATGCGCATCTTATAGCATCTGAAGTTGAAAGCCTTTTACCGAAGTCTTATATTGTATGGAGCAGTACGGCACAACGTGCTAAAAATACGGCTTACATTTTTGCAGAAACGTTGTCTATTCCTCTTGAGACAATAATATTTAAGGATGATCTTTACACTTTTGATGAAAAAAGCCTTGAAAACGTAATTAAAAGCTGCAATAATCAATTTGATAACCTAATTCTTTTTGGTCATAACGACGCTATTACTAATTTTGTTAATACCTTTGGAAACCGCGCTGTAGAAAACGTTCCTACCGCTGGTTTTGTATCCCTCTCCTTTCAGCAGGATGACTGGAAAAATATCCAAAAGGGAAAGATAAATAAAGTATTATTTCCAAGTGAATTAAAAAAACATGATCCACCACTCACCGGTAAACAGGTACATTGACAGAGAAAAAAGCTGGCTGGCATTTAACGCAAGGGTATTGCAGGAAGCAGGAGATGACAAAGTGCCTTTGCTTGACAGATTAAGATTTTTAGGAATATTTTCAAATAATTTTGACGAATTTTTCAGGGTGCGTTACGCAGCTATCCGTCGTCTCAGCCTTACAGGCCAGACTGGAGAAAAAATACTTGGTGGTATTAGTGCCCAAAAACTCCTTACTGAAATTACCGATATTGTTATTGAACAACAATCGGAAAGTCTTCGCATTCTTAGCGTAATAGAAAAAGAGCTGGAAAAGGAAAATATCTTTATGGTAAACGAATCACAGCTTACTAAAGAACAGGAAATCTTTGTAAAAGATTTCTTTATTCAAAAAGTAAGTCCTGAGCTCGTTACTATTATCCTTAATGATCTGGACGAATTTCCCTTGCTTAAAGATACATCGGGCTACCTTGCTGTAAAACTTGTTATGCAGCCTAAAGAATGCCATGATGAAGCAGATGATGCTATACAGGAAACCCGCTATGCGGTTATAGAAATACCAAAAACAGTAAACAGGTTTGTAATACTCCCATCAAATAATGATAAACAGCATATCATTATGCTTGATGATGTTATACGCTTTAACCTCCACAGTATATTTAATATTTTTAAATATGCGAGTATTAATGCTCACATGATAAAGATTACCCGTGATGCACAGCTGGAAATTGATAGTGACCAAAGTAAAAGTTTGATGGAAAAAATTTCCACAAGTGTTAAAGACAGGCGTATTGGTGAGCCTGTACGTTTTGTGTATGATCAGGCTATAGGAGCGGATACGCTTGAGTTTTTCCTTTCCCGCATGGAGATAGACTCGTCTGACAGTATTATCCCCGGTGGTAGGTATCACAACAGGCGTGATTATATGGATTTCCCAAATCTTGGGCGCTATGATTTGCTATACAAGCAAAATGCGCCGTTGCCTGTTCCGGGACTAAGCCTTGAAGGAAGTATTTTGCACAAAATAAGACAAAGAGATTATTTGCAAAATGCCCCTTATCAGTCGTATGCTTATGTCATCAAATTTTTGCGTGAAGCAGCGTTAGATCCTAAGGTTACCTCAATAAGTATTACCTTATACAGGCTGGCTAAAAACTCGCAGATTATAAGTTCACTAGTAAATGCTGCTAAAAACGGCAAAAAAGTTACTGTTCAGATTGAGCTTCAGGCGCGTTTTGATGAGGCAAGTAATATTTCATATGCTGAGCAGATGCAGACAGAAGGTATTAATCTTATTTTTGGTGTAAAAGGACTTAAGGTGCACAGTAAGATATGCGTGATAGAACGCATGGAAAACAACAGGATAAAACGTTATGGCTTTATCTCGACAGGTAACTTTAACGAATCTACCGCTAAAGTTTATACCGATGTTACCCTGTTTACAAGCCATCAGCAGATACTGAAAGAAACACAACGAATATTTGAGTTTTTTGAAGTGAATTACCGTGTTCATCGTTATAAACATTTATTTGTATCCCCACATTATACAAGGTCTAAGTTTTATAAGCTTATA
>Ga0163162_10007470_pt1 | contig 10633 bp, 7 predicted proteins | sample S55metaG_FD_115310 | JGI IMG/M metagenome (GOLD analysis project Ga0163162, IMG submission 115310) | Switchgrass rhizosphere microbial communities from Kellogg Biological Station, Michigan, USA - S5-5 metaG | ecosystem: Host-associated > Plants > Roots > Rhizosphere > Soil | place: USA: Michigan...
ATCGATGGCTCAGAGACGACGATGCCGCGTCCCTTTGCATAGACCAACGTGTTTGCCGTTCCAAGATCAATCGCAAGGTCGCTTGAGAACAGACTGAAAATAGATTTGAAAGCCATCTAGACTGATTCACTTCCCGTGGTTGTTAGAATGGATCTTCGGGTGGGATCGGCGGCAAATGATGTAACTAGCTGACCAAAAGAAAGCTTATTACCTGTCGACCAGCCTCGCCGGGCTTCCCTTAAACTCCAACGAAGCGCCGCGTGTGGGCTCTATAGCCAGGTATCTTCGGGTCACTATTACCCCCCAAGACGCACCAACACGTCCGAAATTCATAAGATACACTGTGAAACCTTAACCGTAAACCGTAAACTTAGGAATGTTTTTAATAAGGTTAGTTAACTGTCGAGTCGTTAGTGGGGTGCGATTGTAGAACTTGAGTTGAAGGACTTTCGGACGAGGTCTTCTTCTCGGTGACTTCGGGCCTTGGTAATTCGCGTGAAGTCACGCCTGAGGCGAAACGAACACAATTCTTGTGCGCAGCTTTCGCCTCGTACATGGCAGTATCGGCGCACGAGATTAACTGTTGAGGCGACGAAGCATGTTTCGGGAATGCTGCGACTCCAAAACTTGCGGTGAGCGTCAATTCCAAACGGCGACCACCGGTAAAACGATAACGACTAATCTTGTGTCTGATCCTCTCGGCGACGGCCGAGGCCAATTCGATACCAGTGTCAGGAAGGACGATGACGAACTCATCACCTCCGTACCGGGCAACTGCATCTGTATCGCGCACTGAAGAAAGTATGACCGCGGCCATTTCCATCAGGACGTGAGAGCCGACCAGATGTCCGTGTTCATCGTTAATCTGTTTGAAATCATCGAGGTCGAGAAAGAGTGCTGCCACACTCGAACCGTAGCGGCGTGCTCGTCTTATCTCGTTTAATAAAAACTGCCTCAAGTAACGCGCGTTATGTAGTTTTGTCAGATCATCGGTCTGGGACAGACGTTCAGCTTCGGCGATGCGAACTGAATTGGCTAACGCAGAAGCGATTGGCAACGACAACTTATCAATCAGGTCTACATCGGTCTTCTTAAACGAGCGAGAGCCATCTCCATCGCGAATTCCTTCAATCACACCAAGGATTCGTTCGCCACAAATTAGCGGAACGGCGAGCACAAATTGACCGTTCTCTTTCTTCTTAATTATTTCTGTACCCACCGCGGCTCGTTTGGCCGCTCTCGTTTCCGATCCAATCGGCAGAACTGACTCACCTGTAACAGCTCTGCGCCAATCGCCATCACTTTGGACCGGCGGTTCGTTGCGCAGTCTTACAGCGATTGCCTCAAGGGTTGCTCGCTCCAATCCTTTACTCTCGGAGAAAAGATATACGGCCCACCGGTCTGCCGGGATCAGTTGCTGCAATCCAGCAATTGCACAGTGTGCGGCGCCGCTTTGGTCCTCAATAAAGTGCAATGAGGAGACGAGATCGAACGCCAGTCTTAAATCACTTACTTTCAGTTTGGTCGGAAGCGAAAGACTGCCGGCGTCAGTCGACTTATGAATGACATCGATCGGCTTGAGTTCGCCCGTCGATCCATGAGTCTCAATCTCGCGCAATAACGCGGGTAATTGAGCCGCTTTATCCGCAATCGCCCGAAATCCCAGGCGTTTGAGAGTAATACCGTCCAAACTGCGTAAGTTGTGAGTTTGGTAACCGTTGGTGTGACGACGGCAAGCCACGAGTGGGGCGCCGGGCCAAAACGACTTTGCGTGATCGATTGCGGTGTGGAGCTCCACCATGTCCGCACCAGGAACGACTTCATATAAAACGGCTAGCGGTGGTGGTCCAAGCTCTTGTACTGCCGGTTGGGTTTTTCGCTCACGCGTCAGAGCAACTTCAACTTCCGCTTCGCGAAGCCCTTCGATTAGTGTTTTCACACCAGCAATCCGCAACGCCTCAATTAATTCATAAGCGGGCGCTTCGTGGGCATCGGTTAGGAGAACAACGTGGCTTGGCATGACTAAATTCTGAAGAACGATTTACCCCGCTCGCGGAGGGAGCTGTACCTTGTATTGATTACTATTACCCTGTCGATCCTGTGCTAATACGACTACTTCCTGAGTCCCTCCACTGGCTGAAATCTGAATCCTGAATGTGCCGTCAGCACCGGCGATCGTTTCTCGTCCGCCGACGCGCAAGGTGGTGCCCGGTTCTGCCTGGCCTCTAATCAAATAAATGCTGCCACCAAGAAATTCGGCTACCAATCCAGTGACCTGAACCTCTGAACCGGCTCCCCGGGCGACCACTATTAGCTTGCGTGGATCACTCCAGTCACTAGTCTGTCCAGATTGAGCTGTCGCTCGCACGCGCCAAAAGTAAACTCCGGGTCTGAGATCGCTCGCGCCAAACTCAGTTGCTACTAACTGATCGCGCTCGATGACCTTTCCATCGGCAACGAAGAATGGCGAGGTTGCGACTTCCACCCGGTAGTACGCGGCCGTCCCTGACTGCGGACGAGTCCATCGAAGCGGTACGCTTGCTGAGCCATTTGGCGTCACGAAGATCTTTTCAAGGTCGTGAGGAGTCATCGGCTGGGGAACTTCTAACAGCCGTTGCGGCGCCGCGATTGTGCCGGAATTGTTAACCGACACATATTGTCCGCCCTGGAGGTTGGTTTTTTCACCACGTCCGTTTGTGGTTTCGACCGCACCAGTCGTTACGCGAATTTCCTCTGTTCCCTCGGGGTTGACACCAAAACTAGCGCCGGTTTGCTCTCCGATTTTGCTCGTCGTTTTAGGTGTCTCAACCAGGTTCGTAGCACCTTCAGTCTGTTGCTCAGTTCGAACGTACAACTGTCCGCTGTCCACCACCACGTGTACATTCGACTTTTTACCATCATCCTCGCGAGTATTGTCACGAACAATGATGGTGCTGTTTGGCTTAACCAGGAGAGTCGAACCATCTGCCAGTCCGATTCGGGCACGTCCACTAGCTTGCGTCTGTACGGTGTCCCCCGGATATAGCTCAGTATCACTGGTGGCAGTGATTATTTCCCTGGTGGCGGCACGGATAACGCGAACATCGCCTTCAAATGAGACGAAGCGCGCACCGGAGGCATATTTAACTTTGGCGATGTCGCGCCATGGGTTGCCGTATTTCCAAACGTAGAGGGCTGCGCCCCCGGCTACTCCACAGAGCAGCAGGATGGCGGCAACCAGATAGAGAAATCTCTTCTGAATTATCCACCAATCAAATGCAAAACGACTGGTTCTTGTGGCCATTAGTGCTAAGACTTACGTTAGAGGGGCGACAGCTTTGAAACGATCTAACTTAATGCCTAAACGAAAATTGAAAGGCTTGCGTCGCACATTCAAGGAGTGAACTTCTAAATCGGTGACCGGTAGGTGGGTTGTGCTTGCCGTTGGTTGGCATTAACAACTACCGTATCAGGAATTTAACATACCGAAATAGTGTCGTTCAAGCACGTTTAATCGTTTCCTCAATCATTCATGGAAACGAGCGAAATCCCGCCATATTTGCGAACTATTTAACAGAGTTCGGGACTAGGTGCCTCGTTAAACAACCTTATCAAGACGGGGGCAGCTAATTATCACGTGATCGTTCTATTGGTTTTGAGGTTTCTTGCCGGCCTTTATTTCCGAGGTCGAGGCGTGGATTTATTACTGAGACGCCAGTGAGTGGCGGGCGGGAGAATCGAAAACTGGAGCTAAACGGTCTCTCTCTCCTTCTTTTCCTCGGTTGAGTCTGCGTCCGAAGTTGATTCTTCATCGTCAGCAAAAGGGTCTGCATCTGTATCCAGCGAATCCTCACTCAATGGCAGGTCAAAATCTGGCGGTAAATCGACATGGAACGTCGTGTCTTGCTCTTTGGCAAAAATTAAGGAGGCTACGACTGACCCCAATAAAACAAGGGCTACAAATCCCAGCGAGAACAAGATCGGAATATGAACGCCTGCCGCGACCACCAACATCTTAGTTCCGATAAAGGTCAGAACAATGGCCAGACCAGTTCGCAGGTAATGAAACTTCTCGACCACTCCAGCGAGTAGAAAATACATCGACCGCAAGCCAAGGATCGCAAAAACATTCGACGTGTAAACGATGAAAGTGTCTTTGGTGATCGCAAAAATGGCTGGTATGGAGTCGACCGCAAAAACAAGATCGGTAACTTCTACAACGATCAATACCAACAAGAGCAAGGTTCCGGTTCGCTTACCATCGACCTTTGAAAAAAACTTGCTTTCGTCGTAGGTGCGACTTATTGGAAACAAACGCGTCACCAAACGGACAACCGGATTTTGATCCGGATGGATGTCCGTATCTTCCTGTTTGAACATCTTAATTCCGGTGTAAACGAGGAATGCACCAAAGATATAGATGATCCAGTCAAATCGTCTCAGTAATGCAGCTCCGACAAAGATCATCGTCAGGCGCATGATCAAAGCGCCCAGAACACCCCAAAACAGCACTCGGTGTTGAAACTTCGACGGAACCTTGAAGTAGGAAAAAATCAGAAGGAAGACGAACAAGTTATCGACGGAGAGCGATAACTCGATCAGATAGCCGGTAAGGAATTCCAGACCTCGTTGCGAACCCTGGTAATGGAGAACAAGGCCCGCAAAAATCAGGGCCAATGTTACCCAAACCCCACTCCAGATCCAGGCTTCCCGGTATCTAATAGCGTGGGCGCGTCGATTAAAAAGGCCGAGATCGAGGCTGAGCATGCAGACAATGAATACACTGAAGCCTACCCACAGCCACGTTGAGCCGCTAATTGCGTCCATTCAGAGTTTTAAAATAGCATTCACTTTCAATCCGAGCAAATACGGGCAAATATCAATTCACAATCGATCATTTACTTCGGTTGGAGTTGCAGCCATTCGGGCGTCTCCCTTACAATCCGCCGTTCCTCCTTGAAAGGTAATTAAGATGCTTAAACAACTAGGACGACTCGAACGTACCCAGAAAACTATCATCCTCGGCTTTGCTGTCCTCATGGCCGTCAGCTTGGTGGTCTTCTACGCCCCTGGCCGCTCGGCTGTTAATCTGGATCCATCGAAAAATACTGGGGTAGTCGCAAAAGTGGGCTCGGCGAAAGTTACTGTCGCCGACTTGGCGCAGACTCGAGAGAACTATCGCCAGATGTTTGGCGGCCGCATCAGTCTCGCTCAACTGGGTGGCAATAAACGCTTCCTCGAAGGCCTAATCAGCAAACATGTGATCGCTCAGGAAGCGGCTCGACTTGGACTCGCGGCAAGTGATGCAGAGCTCGCTGCCAAAATTCGTAAAGATTTTGCTGATGCTTCGGGTCAGTTTATCGGTTTTGACCGGTACAAAGAGTCGGTTACGGCTCGTTATGGAGATATCGAAAAGTTTGAAAACGAAATAAGGGACCAGATAGCTCAGGAAAAACTCCGCGCCTTCGTGAGCGCCAGCGTTAATGTCTCCGATGATGAAGTTCAAGAGGAGTATAAAAAGCGCAACACGAGTTTTGATGTCAGTTATGTAGTTGTTTCGGCTGATAAGTTGGCAGCAAAGATTCAGCCTTCAGACGACGAGCTTCGGGCATATTATGACAGTCACAAGACTGATTATCGTTATTTAGAGCCTCAAAAGAAGGTCAAGTATCTCTTTATAAACACAGAAAAAGCCGGTTCAAAACTCCAAATTTCGGACGCAGATCTGAAGAGCGAGTACGACAAACTACAACCCCAATTCAAAGAAGCTGGCGTCAAGGTTCAACAGATTCTTTTAAAGGTCGCTCGCAAAGATCTGGATGCCCAGGTTGAACAAAAGGCTAAGGACATCATCGCAAAACTTCGTGGACCAGACGGGAAGGCGACCGAGACTGCGTTTGCCGAAGCAGCAAAAGGGCAGTCAGAAGATCCAGCCACAGCAAAAAACGGTGGGTTCCTCACCCATCCAGTCAAGCGCAACCCGAATAAACCCGATGGCTTGTATGATCGAACCATCGATATGTTGCCGGGAGATGTTTCAGATATTCCAATTCGTTACGCCGGCAACTGGTACATTTTGCGTCGAGGCGATTCCGTTCCGAAAACCTTCGAAGAAGCAAAGCCAGAGTTATTGGTATCGCTCCGAAATCGTCGTGGGTTCCAGGCAGCATTTGAACTCGCAACTAAAGCTGAGGCTCGTTTAAAAGAGACAAAGGATCTGCCGAAGGTGGCCCAGGAGTTCGCGGCCCAGGCAAACATGGCTCCGGCGGACATGGTTCGTGAGACGCCGTACATCAAACCTCAGGATGACGTGCCAAACATTGGTAGTAACCAGCAGTTCGAACTAGCCATTGAGTCTCTAAACAACGCAAATGATGTTGGGAACGCCACCGGGGTTAAAGATGGTTTCGCAATCCCGATGTTGGTGGACAAAAAGGATCCGCGTATCCCCGAATTCGATGAAGTAAAAAGTCAGATCGTCGATACAATTAAGAAGCAGAAAGCGACTGATCAGGTCGAGCAGAAGGCTAAGGATCTGGTTGCCTCCGTTAGCAGTGCTGATGGTTTGAAGGCTGCTGGTGAAAAAGAAGGACTTACCGCTGACGCTCAGGACGCGTACAAACTGGGTTCGTCTTTAGGTTCAGCTGGTTCCAGTACTGCCCTTGACGATGCGATCTACGGTCTGAAGAGTGGGGAAGTGAGCAAGTCGCCAATCAAGGTTGATAACAACTGGGTGGTTGTAGGTGTGACGAAGAGAACGGAAGCTGACCTGGCGGAATTTGCAAAACAACGCGATACCTTAAGGCAGTCGATGCTCAGCGAACGTCAGGGTCAGGTTTTTGAAGATTATGTTGCCGGCGTGCAGGAGCGAATGAAGCGCGAAGGCAAGATAAAGATTTATGACGATGTGCTTGCGACCCTCGAAGAAGATGAAGAGCCTGCGCCGCCTCCGATAATTCCGGGTGGTCTAAATCTTCCAACGAAGTAAAATTGTTTGGGAATAGGTCCTGTAAGACATATAGGACCTATTCTCAATTACCCATCAGTGGACCAACATCTGCCTGTGCTACGGCGGTTCTAATTTGAAGCTCATTCGCCTGGGTGACTATCTGTAGATTCGCCAGCGCGCTTTTAGCCAACACACCTTTCGCACCAGATAATCTACCAACAAAGAAACCTCCCAGCTGTTTTAGTCCTTCAAGTGTATCGCCAAGACTCTTAGCCGCGTCTGCATCCACGGCCTTAGCTCCAATAAATAGTTCGACATCTTTAGCAGTTGCTCCAACGGAACCATAAACCTGACGTAGGTTTGAGAGGTCGTTTGCAATAGGCGCGTTGCCGATGTTCAGGTTTTGGATCAGCTGAGCAGTGACATTGCTACCAAACCCTATGACAGCATTTGGATCGCGACTAGCCAATGCATTTATTTCGGCGTTTGCTTGATTGGTTCCCCGATTAACATTAATTGCGTCGCGCACTGTTGTCGGATCTCCAAGAGCCAGTGTGTTTGTGTCGAGCGGTACCGCTGCGAGTTCTCCGATATGCGCATCGAAAAGACCAAGTACCTTGATGTTCTCGTCAAGCGTAAAAATATAGATCGTTTTGCCGTTGTACTTCTCTTCGCGATATTTGCCGTTGGCTGCGATTTTTCCAGCCGCTACCATTCCAGCAGCGCTGAAAGTGCCACTCGCGAGCGCCACACTTTTTAGCTTCGTAATACCTTCCGTTGGATATGTGTAACGGACTCCGAGCGCCAATTCATCAAACATCCGTGGGTCCAGGCCGGTGCGAGTCTTGAATCTTTCTATTGCGGCGTTTGCTTCCGCAAGGCGAGCCGGACTATTCGCCAACATCTGCGGCATAACCTCATTGAGCAGTCGCTTAACTTTCACTCGAGCGACTGCATCCGACTCTGGCAGTCCGGCTAATAGTCCTACTGCCGGGGCTGGATTCGGTGCTGCGCCACGTTTGCGACCTTGTGCATAACCCGTCAACTGACTGCCTGCAATGGTCAAAAGGATAACGGCTAGAGCTAGGAACTTCGTTGTCACCAGGATAAGGCCTTTCTGTTCAAATGAACGCTAAGCATTGCGAGAAAATGGGGACTCTGGCCATTTTCCCCGGAGTTGTGTTCGGATGCCCTTCGGGCTAACTCTGGTTGGCTTCATTTTGTTTGAGAACCATCAATCGGTGCGCTTTGCCCTGCCGATGAGTTCATTGGTTGCAACTTTCTTGTAGCTGGTTGGTATTTCAAAGTCAGCCGCGTTAACTTCCAAAGATATCGCTGAAAGCTGCATCGTCGTCCGAGTGTCTTTTGACGACATTTCAGTTTTAATAGGCATCCCCAATTTTTCGTCGACCCAGACCAACGTCACACTATTGCTGACGGATCCGCCACTGCCATTGTTAACAGTCACCTTGTATTTGCCAACGCTTTTTCCCTCCAACACCTCATCCGGAAGTTTTTGATAGGTTGTCTGGACGGTTTCCGTGTGGAGTACACGATCCGGAGAACTCTCGGTTGCGTTATCGTCAAACGAATTTGGCATTGTGAATTGTGCATCAAGCTCTGAATAGATCTGCGCGTCAGGCAGCAATAGATACCGTTGGCCTGACTTTTCCAGGTAAACAAGGGTTGGTGCGTTAGCTCTCTCCAGCTCTTCACGACGCAGTGGACCATCTCGGAATATGTTGGTTTTAAGAGTCGTTGTCTTGCCGCTCAAATTCGTCTGACTAATAGTTCGAACGGCGCGGTATCGATCGGGTTCCTTCGTGGGAAAGGGAGGAGTGGTTGATACAATTTCAACGGCTGCAGGAGTCTCAGTCGGAGTGTGATCGTTTTGACGACAAGACGAAACACTAAAGAGAAGCAGCAGGAGCACTGAATAGCGCTTGCAGTTGTGCACGATGACTATACTCGTTCGAGTAGTAAGGCGATTCCCATTCCGCCGCTGATGCACAGAGTTGCCATTCCGAGTCGCGCCTCTCTCTTCTCCATTTCATGAAGCAACGTAGTGGTTATGCGAACACCCGTACATCCAATCGGATGGCCCAGAGCTATCGCCCCACCGTTAACATTTAATCGTTCGCTATCAAAGTTGAGTTCGCGATCACAGGCGATAACTTGTGCTGCGAAGGCTTCGTTTAGTTCGATCAGGTCCACGTCTTTGAGCGCCAGTTTCTGACGATCAAGGAGACGGCGAATTGCAGGGACAGGACCGATACCCATTATCTCTGGCGCAACTCCCGTGATCTCGTAATCAACGAGTCGTGCCTGGGCTTTCACGCCGTTCTGTTCAAGTGACTCCTGGTCCATCACCAGAAGAGCGGCCGCTCCATCGGTAATCCCCGAGGAATTTCCGGCTGTCACCGTACCGTCTTTTGAGAAGACGGGAGGAAGCTTTGCGAGATCCTGAATCAAGCTGTTGGGTCTTGGATGCTCATCGTTTGCGAACGTTGTGGTCTTACCTTTTGCACCAACCAGCTCAAGAGGAACAATCTCGCTGCTGAATCGCACAGCCTCTATTGCCTTTTGTGCCCGGTGTTGAGATCGCAAAGCGTATTCGTCTTGTTCAGAGCGCGATATTGAGTATTGCTTTGCAAGATTTTCAGCAGTCTCGCCCATCACGAGCCCTGACAAGGGATCATTGAAACCGTCGCGGTACATACCATCAACCAGAGGCGAGTTTCCCATTCTCAATCCCCAACGCGCACCTTCGGCGAAATAGGGAACTCGCGACATACTCTCAGTACCGCCTGCCAGAATAATGTTGGCCCGACCTAATAGGATTTCCTGGGCAGCTAGAATGATTGCTTTGAGACCGGATCCACAGGCCTGGTTTACGGTGAAGGCTGGTACAGTTTCCGGCACGCCAGCACGAAACGTGATTTGTCTACCGACATTAGGGCCACCGCCCGCTTGACGTGCACAACCCCAGATGCCCTGATTGATCTGATCAGCTCTGATGCCACTGCGGCGCAGTGTCTCACTGGCAACCGCGACGCCGAGGTCAGCGGCTGAAAGAGAGGCGAGTGCGCCACCAAACTTACCAATTGGTGTCCGCGCCGAGCTTGTTAAATAGATGGTTTTCATAATTGGTCTTTGATCTTTGGACTTTGTTCTTTGTTCGGTTCTCGTGGTCCTCGATCAAATGCGAAACATTCAAGCAGTAACGACCCCGACTAACCCCTGACCTCTTACCCCTAACCCCTCATTAATTTTCTTGCCAAAAAATGTAGCACACGGTAGAAGTAACCGCGAACGTTCACAAAACATGTTCCTCACGTCATGTTTCAACGACTCACAACTCAAGCTGCAAGTGAGCAGGCCCTGATCGAATTACGCCTCCTTTTAAAGGAGCATGGCGAATGGTTTTGTTCACCTGAACATGAACGAACCCAACTCCTTAGGCGCGGTGAAATCGATCTATCAATCTCTCAGCAAAGATTGGTTCTTTCGTGCTGGACTGAACGTGGTATCCGCTCCTGGCGCATACTCGAATGGGAATGGACCGGCGAGCGTTTACTGTTCAAGGCCTCGAGGCGCATGGGCGCTGAACGTCCGCTAATCGAGTTGATTCCCAGAGCGTCAGCGAAATCTGTTACAGCAACAATTCGAGCAGCACGTCAGTTACGCTGTGAGCAAATGGCCCAG
>Ga0163162_10007475_pt1 | contig 10629 bp, 8 predicted proteins | sample S55metaG_FD_115310 | JGI IMG/M metagenome (GOLD analysis project Ga0163162, IMG submission 115310) | Switchgrass rhizosphere microbial communities from Kellogg Biological Station, Michigan, USA - S5-5 metaG | ecosystem: Host-associated > Plants > Roots > Rhizosphere > Soil | place: USA: Michigan...
ACGGCTCGTCGAAAACTGCTCGCGCCCGGCGCTGTCGATGGCGTCCGCTGCCAGCCGGAACGATGGAAGATTTTTCTCGTGCCACGCCGCCGATTCGGTCGGCTTATTTTTTATGACTCTCGCTACATCAAACGACAACACTTCCGGCGCACTATCTTCCCGGACAACGGTTGCATCTTCCGCAAGCTCCTGACTCCCGGCTCGTCCCCCAGCCAACAGCGTCATTATTATTATTGCCAACAGCCGTACTCGAATCACTAACTTCTCCCCAATAAATTCGCAACTCGTTAAAGCAGGCATTGCCTCTTGTTTCTTTTCGGAACTCTCAAATCGTAAGTGATTGGAATTTCGCGCAGACAATCGAGGCAAGAACCGGCACCCGAACTCCCATAACAAATATGGCCCACTCCTCGCGATAGGTGCAGGGAGTGGGCCAGCCTCATCCCCTATGCGGCACGCTTACGCCCTCTCCGCGTCGGCTTCGAGTCAGATTGCACCCCTGCTTTTTCTACGTCTTCGGTGTCTTCCAGTTCCTCACCCTGCGCTTCGTTAGCCTGTGAATTGATCTCTGATGCCAACTCGCTCAACTTCTCGTCCGTCTCTTTCTCTTCCTCGAGCGTTTGCTCGAGCAAGGAAACGTGTTCGTCCTCGCCTAGAATTCTCGCGAATTCGCTGGCTGTGCCGTATGCGGCGATCTCGTAGTGCTCCACTCTTTGAGCCGCTCCGATCAAGCCCGCATCCATCACGGCGCCTTCGAAATCCTCTTCGATCATCTCGGAACCTTCTTTTACGAGACCCTCCATGCCGGCGCACTTCTTGCCCTTGGGGTTCTCTTCGAGAGATGCGAAGATTTGCTCCAGACGTTGCACCTGCCCCCGGGTCTGTTCCAGATGCTTTTCGAATCCCTGCCGCAGTTCCTCTGACGAGGCCGCCTTCGCCATCTTGGGAAGCGCCTTCACCAGTTGATTCTCCGCGCTGTACAGGTCTTTCAGTTCATCGATATATAGGTCTCTCAAACCGTTGCTCTTCATATTTCCTCCTGCGAATGAATGGAATGTCGACTTCTATGAAAGGCGGTCCCGGCGAGTCGCGGCCGGGACCGGAATCGGCAAATCTTAGGAAGCTCGACGCTGCTCGTCTTGTTCCTTCTGATTTCCTTCGTTGTTCTGCTCACGATCCTGTCCGGGATTTTTCTTGGTTGCATCCTGGGGATCGCGACGCTGCTGGGACTGGTCGCCCGGCTGTCCTGAATGTTGACCCTGATCTTTCTTCATATCGTCTGCCATGAATTTTCTCCTTGCTTCGCCTCGCGGCGCACTCCTGAATTAAGGTGCGTTGCTTGGGTGCCTCTTTCTCCATAGGGGTTGGCCGGATATATCCGGCGTTCAGTGCGCATCGAGCGGGTACGTGAAATCTTCTAGGGTGTTTCTTCAACAGTCGCTTCAACTCTCGCTGTTGCCGTTCACGTTCGACGCGTCTTGTTCGGCCGAAGCTCGCCGCCTCGTGATTCACCACACTCTTGTTTCGGATACAATCCACCGGCAGCCGAAAATGCCCACCACGACCAGCAACACCTTCGCGAAGTTCGGAGTCCGGCCGGTCATCAATGCCTGCGGTATCTACACAGATCTTGGCGGCACCGTCTTTTCACCCCGCGTCTGGCAGGCCATGCAGGAGATCAACCAAAGTTTTGTCCGCATGGTCGATCTGCTCGACCACTCCGGCGAAATGATCGCCGCCCTCATTGGGGCCGAAGCAGCTAGGGTAGTTCCCGGCGCCTCCGCCGCGATCACGCTCGGCACCGCCGCCTGCATCGCTGGAAAAGACGGACACGCGTGGGAGCAACTTCCCGACACTTCCGGACTCAAAAGCGAAGTCCTTATCCAGAAAGCGCACCGCTATAAATATGACCGGATGGTGCGCATCGCCGGAGGCCGCCTCATCGAAGTCGGCACGCCCGCACTCACCACTGCAGCTGAATTCGAAAAGGCCTGCTCCGCGCGAACTGCCATGGTGATGTTCCCTGCTCACCTCGACGGCCGCTCCGGAACGCTTTCCCTGCGCGAAGTCAGCCACATCACGCGCCAACACGGTGTTCCACTTTTGGTCGACGCCGCCTACATGAATTACCCGACCAGCATCATGGGCGAATACCTCGACGCCGGTGCCGACCTCGTTTGTTTCAGCGCGAAATATTTTTGGGGACCAAACTCAGGCGGCTTTATCTGCGGACGCCGCAACCTCATCGAAGCCGTGGCCGGCATCGACTTCACTCGCTACGAATCCGGAAAATATCTGACCTTCGGACGCCCTTTCAAACTTGACCGTCACACCATCGTCGCCACCGTCGCGGCCCTCGAAGAATGGTTCGCCATGGACCACGACGCCCGCTGGTTGTCCTACAAAAACAAGGTCGCCGCTATGCGCGCTCAGCTGGCAGATCTCCAGGACGTCGTTACTGCCGCCCGTTACTTCACCATGGACGAGCGCCTCATCGACGAACCCGTGAGCTGCATGACCATCGAACTCGAGGGTGGTCCCTCGCAGGTCGAACGCGTCAGCAACGAACTCCTCGCAGGAGATCCTTCCATCGCCACTGTCGTTCTTGACGACAAATTGGTCGTCGCCGTCGACACTTTGCTGGACGACCAGCATCTTCAGATCGCAGCCCGTTTGCGTCAAATCCTGCTCCCCTAGGCCCTTCCGGCGCGTAACCCTTTCGAAAGATTGCACGAATTCTCTAAGGTAACTAGTGTATTGCGCCGGAGCGGAATTTCTTTGTAGGGTATGGTTACGTCAGTGTTTTCGTTTCGTTGTCGTAAAGTTAACGTTGAGTACGCGAATGCCTCCCCGTATTCTGATCGCCGATGATCACCCCGACACGCTGAGAGCGCTGCAAGCCATACTCGAGCACAATTCCCGCTTTGAGGTTTGCTTCGCCGCCATGAACGGTTCCGAGGCCCTCATCAAGTCTCAGGAACTGCGCCCCGACCTGATCATTCTCGATCTCACCATGCCAGTGATGAATGGCATCGATGCGGCCCGTGAAATTTCAAAACTTCTTCCTGCCACTCCCATCCTTCTCCACACTCTCGCTCAGGTCTCGCAAGCCCAGGCAGCGAGTGTTGGCATTCGCGAAGTCATCTCGAAAGCGAAAACCCATCTTCTGCTCAATGCCATCGAAAATGCATTAATAAAAGACGCGGCCCCGTCTGTCATTAACCACGATCCAGGCCTTCCGCCGCCGATTCCGGGACTTGAAACAAACGTTCCCCCACCTCAGCCATTCGATGACCCATCAACACCAAAAACTGAGAATCGAGAACTGACACCCGAGAACTGCTAGTGCGCGGTACCCATTCAATCGCTTGGTGCCCCAGGTTCGCGCCGCCCTTTGGGGCTAACCTGGGAGCCACCGGACGCGCCCGCGACTAATCGCTCTTTACCCATCCTTTGCTCCTCGAAAGCGCTTCCTTCCATCGCTCGCGAAGCGCGTCACTCTCGGATCGACTCATGCGCGGCTCGTACCGTTTTTCTTCGAGTGGCATCGACGCAATCTCACCCGCGTCACGCCAGAAGCCGGTTGCAATCCCCGCCATGTACGCAGCACCCAAAGCCGTCGTCTCCATCACCGCCGGCCGGACAACGGGGATCCCCAGAATGTCAGCTTGAAACCGCAACAACGTTTCGTTTGCCGCCGCGCCTCCATCCACGTGCAACTCGGGAAGCGGAGTGCCCGCATCGCGCTGCATCGCATCCAGTACATCCGCCACCTGAAAAGCAATGCTCTCCAACGCCGCTCGCGCCAAGTGTCCGGACGTCGTCGCCCGCGTAATGCCGAAGATCGATCCTCTCGCGTACTGGTCCCAATGCGGGGCACCCAGTCCGACAAACGCAGGCACCATATACACGCCGCCGTTGTCCGCGACCGAACTTGCCAGGGCTTCCACTTCGCTGGAATTATGAATAAGGTGTATCCCGTCGCGCAGCCACTGCACGACCGCGCCCCCGATAAACACGCTCCCTTCGAGCGCGTATTCGACTACGCCCCCGATCTTCCACGCGACCGTCGTCACCAGGCGATTGGTCGATGGCACCGCCTTGGTTCCCGTGTTTTGCAGCAGGAAGCAGCCAGTTCCATAGGTATTCTTCGCAAGGCCCGGAGCAATGCACCTCTGTCCGAAAAGCGATGCCTGCTGATCGCCGGCGATTCCCCCAATCGAAATCGACCCCAGACCTAACGTCGTCGTCACTTCACCATAGACTTCGCTCGACGCGCACACCGTCGGCAGCATCGAGCGCGGAATTTCCAGCAACCGCAATAAATCTTCATCCCACTCGCATCGATGAATATTGAAGAGCATCGTCCGCGAAGCATTGCTGGCATCTGTGATATGCAACCGCCCGCTCGTCAGTTTCCAGATCAGCCAGCTGTCGACCGTACCGAACGCAAGCCGTCCCTCTTCTGCCAAGCGGCGCGCATCAACCACATGATCAAGAATCCACCGAACTTTGGTCGCTGAAAAATACGAGTCAATCAAAAGGCCACTCCGCTGTTGGATCAGCACTTCATGGCCGGCAGCCTTCAGTTGGTCGCAGAAGCCCGCGGTGCGACGGTCTTGCCACACGATCGCGTTGTAAACTGGCCGCCCCGTCTCACGGTCCCATACGATAGTCGTCTCACGCTGGTTGGTAATACCGATGGCTTGAATGTCCCGCGGGCGCACGTCAGCGCGGCTCAACGCCTCCACCGCTACGCTGATCTGCGAGGCCCAGATCTCTTCCGGATCGTGTTCCACCCATCCCGGCTGCGGAAAAATCTGCTCGAACTCGCGCTGCGCGATCGATCGGCTGGCTCCATCGTGATCAAACAATATCGCCCGCGAACTCGTAGTGCCCTGATCGAGCGCCAGCACGTATGCCAAGTTTTGACCTCCATACACAAAGCTTTGATTAAGAATGCGTCATCCCGAAGACCGCGCGTTCTCTCCAGCGCGGCGAGGGATCTGGCGCGGATCGGATCGGCGTCCTGAGCCTTCTGAAGGAACAGAGACGACGCCTCGAGTCACACCCGCTCAATCCGACGACGGCACAACGCGAGGCAAGAAACGGCGAATTCCGAAATCATAAATCGCGCCGCCCAACAACCCGCCCACTAGAGGCGCTGCGATTGGAATCCACCAGACGTGAGTGCCATCGGTCATTCCATTGTTGCGAAACCCCGCGAAAACCGTGAACAGCCGCGGCCCAAAATCCCGCGCCGGATTGATGGCGTACCCGTGCATGGCCCCAAAGCTCGTCCCGATTGCAACCACGGACAGACCGATCATCAAGCCGGACAGATTCGCTCCCGGCGGCGCGTTTCGCTCGTCCGTGATCGCAAATACCAGCAGCAGCAACAACGCCGTACCAATCACCTGATCCAGAAATCCCGCCTGCGGCCACTCCGGAAACGCCGGAAACGTCGTGAATATACCAGCCGTGCGCTCCAGTCCTGGATCGACCCGGTGAAAAGCCGGAAGATAATTGCGATAAACCACCGCCGCAGCGACAAACGCTCCCGCCGTCTGCGCCATGCAGTACTGCAACACCTTGCGCCAGGGAAATCCACGAAACACAGCAAGCGTCAATGTCACCGCGGGATTCAGGTGCGCACCAGAAATTCTGCCGGCAACATAAATCCCCATCGTGACTCCAAGGCCCCATCCGATTGTGATGTTCGTATAACCACCATGAATCGACTCGCCCGGATTGTTCGTCGGAAATAGCACCACCATCGCGACCACTCCAGTGCCAAACAGAATCAGCACGAGAGTTCCAAGAAACTCCGCAAACAGTTCCGCCCCCAGAGTGGTCTTGTCATTCATCGCAGAATCCTCAAACGTTCACAATCACAGTCCCAAAGCCGCACCATAATACAGATAGAGGATCTCGCCGGAGTCGGGTGCCCCATTCAATCGCGCACTTTGCGATTGAGTGGGGTAGGTCGTCGGTGTCCGACAAAGGATTTTGTGAGAGTTCGCCCATCACAGACTGTCATCATGATTTGAGTATCGTCGCTCGCTTGTCTTCCAGACGATTCATGACTTTCTCAGCATTCTCCGGCTTGACGCCCACTTCTTCCAGAGCTCCGCGAAAGTGCGAGAGAAACAGGTCGAAGTGCGCATCGTTCAAACCGTGATCTCGCGATCTAGCATGTGCGTCATGAATATCTTTTCCTGTATAAACTCGTCCGCCGAGCAGCATGGAAACGAACATAGCCTGGTGGGATCGAAGTTGTGCGATATCCACTCGTTCAAAGAAGTGGCGCAGGCTATCATCCTGCAAAACTTTGACGTAGAAGAGTTCGGTAGCAGCTTCGATCGTGCTTCGTCCCCCAATTAGGTCAAACAAGTCTTCAAACATGAGAACCTCACCGCTCGTGTCCGAGCCGTTAATGATTATCGCCGCAGTATTCGCCGCGGAAGCTGGCACCCTCGGCGACTAGCGATGCTACCGACACCGTGAAATGTTTGCCTGGTCACAATCAAGCAGATCGCTTCCGCACGCGTTCGAGACCCGTCAACAACAAATCCGCCGAAGGTGCGGCGCCACCATTTCGAGAAGCAGTCTAGCTGAGGCGGCCCCACCCTTCGCACTTTTCGAAGAGTGGGTACTACGAACCTCAATTTCTCTCCAATCCCGTCACGACGATCATTCATCGTGGCACTTATGGGCGAACATACCGGTGTGATAGCCACCCTTGCTTAATGTGTACGGCATCCGTATCATTCGCCGTGCTTAGCACCTCGAATGACACGCAGACGCGGACGCACACGACTTTGGAGTGATCCCATGGGATGTCGGGTTAGCCTAACACTTGCATGCCTGTGCTTCACAATCATAAGTGGCTGTGGCGGTGGATCCGGTACTCCCGCGGTTCCTCCTCCTGTCCCCGACTTCAGTATTGCGGTGCAGCCAACCAGCTTGACACTTGTAGAGGGTACTTCAGGTCAGATTCAAGTTACCCAGTCGCCACTCCACGGGTTCACCGGCACTATTTCAGTGAATGCTGGGTCCCTACCTGCTGGGATCACTCTATCCCCGGGTTTACCGCAGAATGTCAGCCCCTCGGGTCTCACTCTCACTGTGCAGGCTGGGAACGGTTCGAATGGAAACTACAATTTCTCGTTCAATGCCGTAAGCGGAACCTTGCAACATACAACAACCTTGAGATTGACTGTAGGCAACCGTGCTACCCTTTCTATCTTCACTCCTTCCGAACCGCTCCATATCGCTCAAGGAAACCATACATCGGCGGACATCACTGTCAATGCCGACTCTGGAATTGTTGATTTCGATGTGCAACTTCAATCATCGGCACCCACCGGCGTCGCCACGTCATTTTCCAAGTCCGTGATTGCTCCGAACACGACCGTCGGTCTGACAATCAATGCTGGGGACTCTGCGCCCCTGGGCCCTGGAACTATCACCGTTGTGGCGAAGCGAAGTGTCGATGGCGTGCAGACTTCCGCTTCCTTCCCGATCAATATTGACCCGAAGCCCGGCAGTATTCCGGGCAATCGCGCGAACTGGGTACAACTAGGCAGCAACCCCATCGCAATTTACTATGACTCTCCGCGAAACCACGTGCTGGCTAGTTTGCCCAATCTGAACAAGGTCCAAGTCATCGATCCAGTGACGGGCACCGTTCTGTCATCGATTCCAGTCAGCGTTGCCAATTACGAGCCAAACGGCGTTTGGCTGGCGTCGTCATCGAATCTGAGTGCAACGCTCGACGGCAAGTCGCTGCTCGTAGTGGGAACAGGTCATGTCGCGACGATTGATCTCGCTAAAGGCTCTGTCGTTGCGCAACGACCGCTGCCCAAGGTGATTTTACCGGGATGGACAACTCCCACCCCGATTAACCCGACCTTCCTTGTGTCGGCGAAGGGCGGTCATACGATATTTGGCAGCTGGGGCGATTCCATGTTCTTTAACTGGGACGGCGTCAGCCCCCTGGCCTCGCTCCATATCCTTTCGGATCTCTATTCATTCGATCGCAACTTTGACGGAAGTAAGGTGCTGGTCGCTTCCGGCGACACATCCGGCGCTTATCAGCTGCTGGATGTTAATTCAGATACCATCGCTCTGGAGCGCGCCTATTCCGACGCCACCATCATGACGGTTCGCGGAAACCCAACGCACAATGAGTGGGCTGTTGCCAACAGCCATGGTGTGGATTTTCTCGACGCAAATCTGAACCTGATCGCCACCGTCTCGGCTTTTTTTAGGGGGAGCGGCACCTATTGGGGAATGACTTACAGTGCCGATGGCAAGTTTCTCTACTTCGTATACTCGCCCGGTGGCTTGCCGTTCTTAGTGACGGTAGATGATGCTACTCATCGAGTCGTCAGAATCGCGCCAGCGACGGGAACTGATCTTGCATATTTTCTTCGCGTGCCCCAAGAGTGGATGCCTCAGCCCTTCGCTGCGGACAACTCTGGGTTAGTCTTCGCACTCGGAAACAAAGGGCTTGTCATCGACGACAGCACGTACTCGGTCGACCCTATACAGGCTTCATCGTCAGATTTCGCAATCATTGCCGCGCCAGACAATGGCCCCCTCGGCGGATCAACATCTGTGCAGATTGAGACCCAATCATTTGCCGCTCAGCCCGATGTCTGGTTCGGCGCTCAACGAGCTCTCGCAGAGAGCATCGACCAGGCAGGGCAGGTTTCTGCCAAGACGCCTCCCGCAACATCCGCCGGGCCTGTCAACATTAAGCTCTTCCCCCCAGATGGCTACGCCCACTTGATGCCTCAGGCGTTCACCTATGGCACTGTGATCAGGTCTGTCCGCAATTCCATCTGCCGCGTTGAAGGAGGCTGCAGCGCTGATATTTTTGGTTTCGGTTTATTCGGTAGCGACAGCAACAACACAAATGTCACCATCGGCGGCAACGCCGCGCCCGTCCAGTCCATTCACTATTTCAATGCCGACCAACCTTATCCCTACCCCTTGCAATACGTAAGCGTGACAGTGCCGCCGGGACTTGCGGGTAACGCGGATGTTACTGTGCAGACTGCAGTCGGCAAAGCCACACTCGGTAACGGTTTTGTATATGCCCCCTCGCTCCAGAGCTATGCCTCGTCCCAAACCTACAATTCGCTCCTTTTCGATCAGAAGCGGGGAATTCTCTACGCCTCCACAAACGCAACAATTGACCGGTTCTCCGTGAGTTCTTCCACTTTCCTTACCCCCCTCTCGCCACCATCAACCACAGGGCAACGTCAGTTCCAAGCCATGGCCCTGACGCCCGATGGATCGAAGCTGATAGTCGCCAATAAGCAAGACGTGTCGGTCGCGGTCATCGACCCGGATAATCCGGCTCACGCTCAGGCAATCTCTGTGCCCGGAATTTCAACAAACATGGCTGGTCCCGTCTTTGTCGCGGCCACTTCGACCAACAAAGTATTGATCAGTGTCGGCGGTTTTAGTCAACCGTGGGTGGGATCGCTCTATGAGCTCGATTTAGGAACGCTGCAGGTCCAAGCCTTGAACATCTCCGGAACATTCTTTGAAGATCAGCCCCGTTTATCGTCCACGGCAGACGGGAGCAGAATTCTCATTCGAGGATATGGCCGCGACATCGGAATCTGGGATGCGGCCTCGCGGCAATACTCTCCCGTGGCGGACGGATTCGCTGGATCCGGCCTCGGGACGACAGCCCCCGATGGCAGTATCTTCGCAGTCGGTCTTGGCTTCATCGATCCGGACGGTACATCGACCATCGGATTGGGTATTCCCGACGAACTCGGCGGCTTCCAGAGTATATTCCCGAACGATGCTGCGTTGAACGAAACCGGATCATTACAATTCGTTCCGGACGGTACCAATCTGCTCATCATTGATACTCATCACGGCGACGTCCTACGCAACATGACGCTGCCTTATCCGACCAATGTTTGGGCCAAAGTCATAGCACTCGACAGCACGGCCGAGCACATTTTCCTCAGTGACTCGCAGGGACTCACGGTACTAACATTGAAATCAGCGCCTCTCTCGATTGGCACCGTCAATCCAACCGCCGCTTCTACCTCGGGCGGCACAATGATCCAGATCCGAGGTAGTGGATTCCAGCCCACTACCACCGTCACAATCGGCGGAAAAGCCGCGTCAGTTCAGTATCTCGACACCAACACGCTTCAAGTGACGGCTCCCGCGAACCCAGTTGGCCCCACCCAAATCGTTGTCACTGGATCGAAAGAGAGCTATAGGCTGGATGCCGCCCTGGACTACCGATAGCCAGGTGCCGCATTCATCGCACACTTCACGATTGCGCTACTCGCGTGATTCTGTGGTAAATCCATCTCGACCAATAAAAAAGGCCGCTCCCAGGAGCGGCCCTCCACAAACCGAGTACTGACAACTGACAACCGAGAACTGAGAATTAGTCTCCAGCCACCGGCTCTCCAACATCTTCCGACTTCTTCGCCGGAGCCAGCGCCGTCAATGGCAGGAAACCATTCTCCGCGATTGCCGGCTTCTCTTTCAGAACGACTTCACGGTACAACCGTGCCATCTTCTGGTCGTGCGCTCCGTCGGTCTTCATCTTTTCGTTGCGCGCCCGCGTCTTCTCCTCGCGCG
>Ga0163162_10007476_pt1 | contig 10628 bp, 6 predicted proteins | sample S55metaG_FD_115310 | JGI IMG/M metagenome (GOLD analysis project Ga0163162, IMG submission 115310) | Switchgrass rhizosphere microbial communities from Kellogg Biological Station, Michigan, USA - S5-5 metaG | ecosystem: Host-associated > Plants > Roots > Rhizosphere > Soil | place: USA: Michigan...
CACCTCAGAGCTATTGAATGTCCGATGGTCGAGGAGTACGATCGTGCAACGAGATCAACACTCGCCTTCTCGGGGGAGAGAGGCAAATGGGGAAGCCGGAGCTTTTGCGGCTGGGTTCGAACGGGGAGCGGTCGGGGGCAGTCAGCACGCGGACGTGTGAGACGTCGACGCGCTCCGGTCGCATCCATAACGCGAGCCTCGCGCTCTCGGTTTGCATCCTCGCTTTTGTCGCTTTCCTCGTCTCGCCGGCGCTTGCTCTTGCTGACAACGGCAACGGCAACGGCAACGGGAGCGCGAACGCTGCCCCAACAAGCACCACAAGCGAACCGGCCGCCACGACCACGACCAGTAGCAACGGCGACCCGGCGACGACGAGCGCGCACAACGCTGCCCCGGCGAGCGTGCCTGTCACTCCGGATGCAGCGCCCACCAACACGAGCGCCGCGGACACAGCCGGTACGCATGGCAATGGAAACGGAAACGCAAACGGCAACGGAACTGGGAACGGCAACGCGGCTGCCCCGGCCGCGACGCCGACGCCGGACCCCGCGCCACCTGTAACCACCGCTGCAAATACGCAGAACAACGGCAACAGCAACAACTCCCCGAACGGCAACGCAACCGGCCAGACGAGCTCCCCCGGCAACTCGGCCAATGCGCCCGGAAACGGCGATCCCCCCGGGAACTCGGATCACGCCGGTAACGCGAATGCGTCGGCCAACGCGAACCAGGACAAGCCGAAGAACGTAAACGTCGACGTCAGAGTCGGAAACCCGGGCGACAACGGCGCGGTTGTGCAGGGAAACGGCGCAGCCGCTGCCGCAGGTGCAGGCTCGGCGGGCGGCTCGGGATCAGGCTCCGGCTCGGCTCCGACAGCTCTTGCGCCGGGCGGTGCCGCCGCTGACGCAAACGCAACCCCGGGAAGCGCAGCCCCGGCCCCTTCACAAGCAGATTCGACTTCAGGCGAAACGATTCCGGTTGCCAATTCCCCACCCGGCGCCACAACTGGCAGCGAGTCCGGCGCAGACGGACTCGGTTCAACCGCCACGACGCCTTCACCTGACGGCCAATCGCCGACGGATTCGGATACGAGCCCGTCGGCTTCGTACGTCAATGGGCAGTCCGGTGACACCCAGACCGGTGGTAACTCAGGCGCGAGTACTGCCGGAAACACTGATTCCGTCCCGCAGGCGACGGGTGTAACTGGCCAATCCGACCCAGCAGACCCGCAGGCGACGGGGGTAACTGTCGAAATCGACCCGGGAACCAACGGCAGCGGCACGACGGTCGTCGACACCAATCCGGACGACACGGCCGATGACGCGAGCCCGATGCCGACCGTCACGATCACCGCACCGACTCCGACTTCGTCTTCCTCGCAGGACTCGGCGACGGCCACGGCAACCTCGACGCAGGTCGATCCGGCAAACATCAACACGACCGTCCGCGTGCTGAGCCCTGGAGAGAACGGACCGATCCACCAGACGAATACCTCGACGGCGACGGCGGCCGCAGGCGCTACCGGTCCGGCGACGGGAACACAGGTTGCAACTCCTACTGCGACCTCGACGCAGGTCACGCCTGTGAACGTCAATGTGTCAATCCGCGTAGGCAGCCCGGGAAATGACGCGCCGGTCGCGCAGGGAAACACGTCGACTGCAGTTGCTGCCCCGGTCGACCCGGCCCTGATCGACGCCGCGGTGACCGACCTGCCCGCCAACGGGCCCAACAGCTCCGGGAACGTCGAGAACGCGAGCTCGGTCATCCAGGATCTCGCGCAGTGCTCGGCGGATGAGACCGACTGCATCGCTTCGTCCTCCGATTCGCCCCAGAGCATCACGGGACCCGGCGGCTCCGCCGCGGACACCTCGATCGCATCGGCAACCCAGGACTCTCCCAGCAACGTCAACGTCTCGATCCGCGTCGCGAGCCCGGGTTCGGACGGTCCGCTCACCCAGCTGAACGACGCGAGTGCTACGGGCCTGACCTCGGTCGAGACCGTGACGAACCCGGACAACGTCGGCGTCGCGATCGTCGTCCCCGGGCTCCCCAAGGACGTCGTGATCCCGACCAGCTCCGACACGCCCTGGAACTGGAACTGGAACTGGACGACCGGATCGGCCCCCACCGATCCGGGTGCAACTCCGACCTCGACGTCGGACTGGGCGTGGAACTGGACGCCACCGGCAGAGAGTTCTCCAGCTGTGACGTCGTCACCCCAGGGCACGCCCGGCATGTGGACGTGGACCTGGACGTGGACGCGCGGCGAATGGTCGGTCTCCTGGAGCTACCAGCAGGCCTGTGACTGCAGCTGGACGTGGAACTGGACGTGGGTGTGTCCGGCAGATTCGCCCTCCGCGCCGACCTCGCCCGCGTCTGCGCTGCTGCCGCCTCCGCCCGCGAACCCGCAGATCTCCCAGACGAACGACTCGACTGCCGCCGCCGCCGCAGTCACGACCTTCGACGGCAGCCAGGAGATGACGATCTCGAGCGATGGCGAGAGCGAGGCGACGCAGTACCAGGGGATTACGAGCATCCAGTCCGCGACCGCCTCCGCTGACGCCGGCCAGGTCGACCCGCGGAACACGATCATCCGGACCGCCGGCGCTATCAAGGGCATCAAGCAGCAGAACCGCGTGGCCGCCGCCTCGACGGCCGCCGCGTTCGACACGGCGACCCAGACGCTCGAGCAGAACCAGACCGGAACCGACGACGGCGCCGTTCACTCGGTCGCCTCGACGCAGGTGATCGGAACCCTCCAGACCGCCACCTCCGACGCAGTCGCAACCCAGTCAGATGCACTGAACCTGGCTCATGTGTGGTCGCGGGCTTCCGGGAACCAGGCCCGGATCCAGAAGATCACGCAGACGAACGAGTCGGTGGCGCTGGGCTTCGCCGCCCTCGAGAGCGTCACGAGCCAGTCGGTCAGCCAGACGCAGGCGGGGGCCGGCTCCGATCAGCTGGCGGACGCGCTTCAGGAAGCGGTGACGACGCAGCAGAACGTCGCATCTGCACGCGTTGGCCAGGCGAGCGTGCGTAACAGGATCGAGCTGGAGATTCCCTGGAACGGTGCCATGAACCCGCCGATCGACCAGTCGAACGGTGTCAGTGCCGCGTCGATCTCGACGAGCTACAGCGAGATCACGCAAGCGGTGGTGCAGGAGGCGAGCGGCGAGGGCGTGGAATGGGATCAGCACGCGCAGCAGATCGCGATCGTGAACCAGGGCGGATCGGCCTCCTCCAGCGCCTCGCAAGCGAACATCGACAATCTCGCCCACTGGACTGGCGCGCTTGCGACGACTCCGCCCGGCGTCGTCGCAGGTCGCAGCGGCTCGAGCTTCGCCCAGGCCGGCGAAGCACCGCTTGGTGAGACTCCCCTGATCTTCGGAGCCCTGCCGCAGTCGTTCTCCGGAGTGCTGGCCGGCAGCGTGGAGCTCTCGAGACTGTCCGCGGCCAGGATCTTCGCCGCACCACGCGGCCCGAGCGCTTTCGGCAGCACAGGTGCTACGCCGGGACCCCAAGCCGCGACGGCGAGCGCGCCCATGACTCCGTCAGAGCGCTTCGTCCACACACTCTTCAACCTTCTCGGCGCAGGTTCGAGCGCGCTGGTGTTGCTCCTCGGAACAACACCGTTCGCCGCGCTCCTCGCGCTGTTCATGATTGCAGCGCTCGGCGTTGGGCGCCTGCAATACGCCATGCCGGCCCTTGGGCGGTCGGTGGACTTTGCTCGTCGCGAACGACCTGGGTAGCCGCTTCGGTTGACATCAACCCCGTTGGGTTGCTTGGGAAACCTGACGGATCGGCTAGCAACACCAAATCGTTCGTAAACAAAGGAGCAAAGAGGTGTCTAGAAAAACCCGATGGCTGACCGGTTTGGCCGTCGCGCTTGCTGCCTGCATCGCCGTTCCAACGGCGCTTGCAGGGGGTATTCACCCGCCTAAGCCCCCGACTGTGAAGGTCACGCAGAACGGGACCCAGGGCGCAACGGTGGATCAAAGCAACGCGAACGCGTCAAGCGGTGCAGCCACATCGAACGGAGGAAGCGCCACTGGTGGCAAGGCCTCTGGCTACGGCGGAGACGTCAAGAACTCCGTCAAGAACGCGAGCGGCAATGCCAAGAGCTCGGCTGACACGTGCAACAAGGGTGGGGACTGCACCGCTAGTGGTGGCACCTCGTCCAACAGTCAGACGAACGCTGGCGGCGCCGCGAGCAACAGCCCGTCCGCGAATGGCGGCGACTCCGGCGGCAACTCGTCGGGCAACGCCAAGATCGATCAGGACGCCGGCAAGGCCAACACCGGCCAGAACGACACCGGGACCGTTGTCCAGAAGCAGGACACCGGCAAGGCCGAGTCAGGCAAGGCAATCGGCGGCGACGCCAATGCCAAGGGCGGTAACGCTGACGACGCCAAGGCAAATGGCGGCGACGCCAGCACCTCCAGCGGCAGCGGCGGCAACGCCACGGCCGATCCCTCCAACGGAAGCGTCTCTGGCGGTTCCGGCGGTAACGGTGGAAACACCGGCGGCAACACCGGTGGTTCTGGATCCGGTGGCGCAGCAACCAGCAGCTCGTCGGCTGATGGTGGCGGTAGCACCGCTAGCACGTCGGCCAACACGTCGACGAGCGGTAGTGAGTCGGCAACCGGCGGCGCAAACAACTGCGCAGCCGCGAACGGCAACCCTGTTGTCGGTAGTAACGGCAGCAACACAGGGGCCGGCAACAACAGCGGTAACGGCGGTGGGGCTGACCCATCAGTCAACTGCCAAAGCCCGGCCGGCAACGGTGGAAGCGGCGCAGCGAGCAACGACGCCAATTCCACTGGCGGTGCAGGTGGCGGCTCCGGTAGCAGTGCAACCGGCGGCGCAGGCACCGGCGGCTCGAACGACACCGGTAAGGCGAACGGTGGCGACGGCGGCAACGCGAAAGCATGTGCGGGTTGCGGCTCGACGACTACCGGTGGATCGGCTGGCGGCGACACGGCGACCGGCGGTGCCGGCGGCGAGGCCAAGTCGATCGGCGGCGACGGCGGTTGGGCTGACGGCGGCAACGCCAAGTCCGGCTCCGCGTCGACCGGCGGCAACAAGCAGAACGACAACACCAACACGTCCGGCTCCAACACGACTGGTGCCGCGACAGGCGGCTCGAACACCAATTCGGGCTCCGCATCCTCGTCCGCCGGTGGCAACGCCGCCAACGGTGGAACCGTGGGCTCCAGCGTGAACAGCGCTGACGCGATCGGCGGCAACCAGGGCTCCAGCGCAGACGCTGCTGTCCTCGGTGGCACGAGCGACGCCACGGGTGGCGACACGACGCTGAACACAACCCAAAAGGGTTGGGGTGGCTCGGGCACGGGCGGCGACGCCAGCGCCAGCGCCAACGGCGGCGCGGCCACCAGCGGGCCCGCGACTGTCAACAACAGCGCCTGGGTCGATCAGCACCTGACCCAGAAGGCGAAGGTCAAGGTCAGCGGCTTGTCCGCGGCCTGGATCGCTTAACACGAAGGACCAAAAGAGAAAGAAGCAACCCATGACCAGTAACTCCGAGAACACAGCGCTGACCTATCGGGAGCCCAAGTCCCGGGTCGGTCGGCGCTGTACCTCGACCCTGCTGGCTCATGGTTCTGTGCAGATTGGAGCGGGGGCCGCGCGATCGCTACCCAAGAGCGATTCGCTGCGCGGTCCACGTTTCCCCGGCTCGGGCGGGCTTGCTCGCGAGACGTACCTCGAGGTTCGCGAGCAACTCGTCCACCGGGGCACTTTCCTAGCCACGCCTACGCCCGGCGCGTACACCGCTGATGGTCTTGCGCGTGTTCGCGCAGTGCGTGTGGGCGCCCTCGGCCCGGCTGCGACCCCACGCGGTCCGCAGTGCGGCGAAGCTCTCCACGAGAAAGCCGTGAACGAGGCCGCGTAGAGTCGCAGCCGGAGGGGCGTCTGCAGCTAGGCAGGCGCCCCCCGGCCGCGAAGGGCGCACAAGCTTCTGAGCTCGCTAGGCCGCCGGGCCTGGGCTCAGAACGTCCAGGTCCAGATGATCGGCGTCGTCACGCCGACGTTGCCGACCTTGATGTCGTCGCTGCTGAACCTCGTGACGAACTTGAACACCGTGCCCGGGGTGGTCGCGCGGAACGTCGTGACCCCCGTCGCCGTGCTACCGGGAAACAGGTCTGCCGGCATTTGCGGATAGCTCGGATGCGGATGCGGCTTGAAGCGGATCCCGTCGTTCAGCAGGTAGCTCTGCGCGACGTTGTAGTGAATCGTGTAGTCGGTGGCGTTCTTGATCCGCAAGAAGACGCGTGTCTCGTCGGCGGCGAAGTCAATCCGATAAGGCGTGAGGGTAACGTCGTACACGGTGTAGGGCTTGGCTCGGAGGCGTTGCCGCGCCGGCGAGGCCGCGTCAACGAACGTCGCAGGTCGCAGTTGAGAGGCGATGACGACTGGCCCGCGGAGGTCGATGCCCGCGGTGCTGCCGCTTTGCAGCGTGCCCTCGAGGATGCCGCGGGCGCGAACATAGTCGTCGGGCAGCAGCGGCAAGCTCGCGCGCGTGATGATCGTCGTCTCCAGTTGGCTGTTCGTCGCGTCGGCATAGACGTGAATCCCGCGGAACTGTCCATCGCGCGACTTCTGCACCGTGGAAACACGCCCGACGAGGTCGACGGTCGCGCCTCTGTACGCGTCGGGGTTGTCCACGACCTGGGGCCAGTCAGCGTTCGACAGCTGTTTCCCGGCTCCCGGTGGGGGCCCTGCAGGGGTCGACGGTTTCCCCGAGGCGCCGAAGGCCGTCGGCAGAAGCGCCAGCGCAACTGCGGCTGCGAACAATGGAAGTCGGCGAGCAGCCAAGCGCATTTGGAAAGACTAAGCCGTAGACGCAAGAGAGAGTTCGCCTGGCGCGGCGGCTACCCTCTACGGACGCACCGCGACCACTCACATCGCCTGGCCACGGATCGCCGCGCGCTGACCATCGCTCTCTGCCTGGTGTTGGCACTGCTGGTCGGAGAGGTCGTCGCGGGCCTGATCGGAAACTCGCTCGCACTACTGGCCGACGCGGGCCACCTGCTCACCGATGCGGGGGCGTTGGCGTTCGCCCTGGTGGCGTCGGCGATGGCCGCTCGGCCGGCGGCCGGTCGCTGGACCTTCGGCTACTCCCGCCTCGAGATTCTGGCCGCCCAGGCCAACGGGATCACTCTGGGCCTGATCGCGCTCTGGGTCGTCTGGTCGGCGGTGCACCGGCTGGTCGATCCGCAGGACGTGCGCGGGGGGCTGGTCCTCGGCGTTGCGCTCGCCGGCGTGGCCGTCAGCCTCGCGGCGAGCTTTGTGCTCGCGCGGGCGAGCCGCGAGAGCCTGAACGTGCGCGGTGCATTTCTGCACGTGCTTACCGACGTTGCTGCTTTCGGCGCCGCGGCTCTGGCCGGAGGACTGATCCTCGCGACCGGCTGGGATCGCTTCGATCCGATCGCCAGCCTCGTCGTGGCCGGCTTGATGCTCTGGTCGAGCGTCCGGCTCCTGCGCGAGTCGACCTTGATCTTCCTGGAACGGGCGCCGGGCGACATCGACCCCGAGGCGATCGGGCGAGCGCTCGTGGCGGAACGCGACGTCGTCGAGGTCCACGATCTCCACGTGTGGACCGTGACGAGCGGCTTTCCTGCGTTGTCCGCCCACGTGCTCGTGACGCCGGGCGCCGACTGCCACGCGGCGCGCCGGCGGCTCGAGCTGATCCTCGGCGATCGGTTCGGCCTCAACCACACCACTCTTCAGGTCGAACACGCCGAGCCGGCGACGACCAAGGTCGAACTGGGTGAAGCCGTGGCGCGTCACAGCCCGCTCCGTCGTTAGAGTCCAGCGGTGCCCAGCCTGGAGGGAAAGTCGGCCGTCGTCACCGGCGCGTCGAGCGGTATCGGTGCCGCGACGGCGCTGACGCTCACGCGTGAAGGCGCACTAGTCGTCGGCGGCGCCCGGCGGGTCGACCGGATTCCGAGCCCGATCACCGGGCTCGAGCTCGACGTCACCGACCCGGCGAGTTGCGAGCGCTTCGTCGAGGAAGCGGTCGCAGAGCTCGGTGGCATCGACATCCTCGTCAACGCGGCGGGACTCGCGCTCGGCCGCGATCCGTTCGACGAGAGCAGCGAAGCGGACGAGCGGACGGTGCTCGAGACGAACGTGAACGGCCTGATCCGCATGACGCGCCTCTGCCTCGCGCACCTGCGTGACGGTGGTCACATCGTCAACCTCGGCTCGATTGCGGGGAGACAGGCGTACGAGAAGGGCTCCCTCTACGTGACGTCCAAGTTCGCCGTGCGCGGCTTCACGTATGCGCTGCGCGAAGATCTGCTCGGACGGCCGATCCACATCACCACGGTCGACCCCGGTCTCGTGGAGACAGATTTCTCGCGCGTGCGCTTCCGCGGCGACGAGGAGACCGCGAACAAGGTCTACCAGGGTGTCGAGGCGATGCAGCCCGAGGACATTGCCGAGTGCGTCCTCTTCGCCGTCACTCGACCGCCGCACGTGAATGTCGACGAGCTCGTGGTCAAGGCGCTTGCGCAATCCTCCGGAGGCCGAATACTGCGAAGCGAGAGCTGATGCCCGAGCAGCTGCGAATCCTCGAAGGCGCGACCTTTTGCATCTGCGACGACGTCGGCGACCTCCAGCGCGAGGGGGAAGGGCTGTTCACGGAGGACACACGCTTTCTCTCGCGCTTCAGGCTGACGATCAACGGACAGCGGCCGTTGCTCCTCTCGTCGGACAAGATCGAGTACTTCTCGGCTGCCTTCTTCATGAGGAACCCGCTCGCGGGTGGGCTGGACCAGGACGTGCTCTCGATCCGCCGAGAGCGCTTCGTCGGCGACGGGATGCAGGACCTGTTCGCCGTGCAGAACCAGGGAATGGAGCCGATCGAGTTCGACCTGGAGCTCGAAGTCGGGACGGACTTCGCCGACATCTTTGCGGTCAAGGACTACGACTTCGCGCTCGGTGATCCACTACGTGCAAAGCCGTTGCCTTCCCTGAGGCCGATCGAGTACAACGACGACAGCAACCAGTTCCTGATCTCCGACAACGGCGACCTGCCGCTCAAGACCCAGGTGATCTTCTCGCAACGAGGCGAGGTGAACGGGTCGGGAGTGAAGTTCCATCTCGCACTCGAGCCGCGCGAGCGGTGGAACCTCGACGTCGAGATCATTCCTCTACCGGACGGCGAGCCGGTTGCCACCCGCTTCGCCCAGCGGCGTTTCGGCGAAGAAGTGGGACGGGTTCGCGACTCTCTGGCCGCCTGGCAGTTGCGCGTCCCGCAGCTGAGGACGTCGTGGGACGCCCTTGGGCACTCCTTCGGACAGTCGGTCTCCGATCTCGCGTCGCTCCGCATGCAGTCGGACGGTTCCGGAATCGGAAGGCTCCCGGGCGCCGGGGTGCCCTGGTTCATGACCGTCTTCGGGCGCGACACGATCATCACGTGCCTGCAGACGCTCCTCTTCGGTCCAGAGCTGGCGCGCACCGCACTCGAGGTCCTCGCGGAGCTCCAGGCAAAGGAAGACGACGCGAGCATCGACGCCGAGCCCGGGAAGATCGTGCACGAGGTGCGGCACGGAAAAGCTGCGCGCACCTGGCACGAGCGGTACTACGGCACGGTCGACGCAACACCGCTGTATCTCATCCTGCTCTCAGAGGTCTGGCGCTGGACAGATGACGCGTCGCTCGTGCGCGATCTCAAGCAACCGGCTATGGCGGCGCTCGAGTGGATCGACCGCTACGGCGATCGCGATGGAGACGGGTTCCTCGAATACGAGCGGCGCACCGAGCACGGGCTCGAGAATCAGTCCTGGAAGGACTCTTGGGATTCGCAGCGCTTCCACGACGGCACGCTCGCCGAACCGCCCATCGCCCCCTGCGAGGTCCAGGGATACGTCTACGACGCGAAGCGACGCACCGCCGATCTCGCGCGCGAGGTCTGGCGCGACCGCGACCTCGCCGCCCGGCTCGACCGCGAGGCCGAGGAGCTGCGTACCCGATTCGACGAGGCGTTCTGGATCGAAGAGCGCGGAGGTTACTACGCGCTTGCGCTCGACCGCGACAAGCGCAAGGTGGACTCGCTCTGCTCGAACATCGGCCACCTCCTTTGGAGCGGAATCGTTCCGCCGCACCGGATCGACGCGATCGTCGACCAGCTGATGGGGGACGAGCTCTGGTCCGGCTGGGGCGTGCGCACGATGTCTACCGGCGACGCTGGCTACAACCCGCTCTCGTACCACAACGGCACCGTGTGGCCGCACGACAATTCGCTGATCGCGGCCGGGCTCGCCCGCTACGGGCGCTGGGCCGAGATGCAGCGGATCACGCAGCGGATGCTTACTGCCGCCCAGCACTTCAAGTACCAGCTTCCGGAGGTGTTCGCGGGCATGCGACGCTCCGAGACGCCTTTCCCGATCGCCTACCCGACGGCCGCCCGGCCGCAGGCGTGGGCCGCCGGGACTCCCGTGCTGCTGCTGCAGCTGTTGCTCGGCCTCCAGCCCGACCGCCGGCGCCACGCACTCGAGACGGTCGCGCCGATGGAGCTTCCTTCCTGGGCGGGAACGATTCGCCTCTCCGGCGTCCGCGCTTTCGGACGTGCCTGGGACGCGCGGCTCCAAGACGGGCGCGTC
>Ga0163162_10007480_pt1 | contig 10627 bp, 5 predicted proteins | sample S55metaG_FD_115310 | JGI IMG/M metagenome (GOLD analysis project Ga0163162, IMG submission 115310) | Switchgrass rhizosphere microbial communities from Kellogg Biological Station, Michigan, USA - S5-5 metaG | ecosystem: Host-associated > Plants > Roots > Rhizosphere > Soil | place: USA: Michigan...
CAAATTCATGCTCGCCACTCCCGCGGCAGACCTTACTGACATTGCGCGCACTATGCCGTCTGAATTTTTAGTGGAAGACAAATTCGATGGGATTCGGGCACAGGCCCATGTGAAAGACGAACGCGTCGCGCTCTACTCACGAACGATGGATGAAATTACTCATCGCTTTCCGGAGTTGCTCGAACCATTACGCGCGCTTCCGGGCGATGTGATTATCGACGGTGAGATCGTTCCTGCCAGCGATACCCATATTCTTCCCTTCAGTGAATTACAAAAGCGCTTGGGCAGAAAGAACGTCGGAAGTCAATTGTTGATTGCAGTCCCGGTAATTCTCGTTGCTTATGACCTTCTGTATGCAGCCGGAAGAGTTTTGATTGATGAGCCGCTCAGTGAACGCAGGGCGATCTTGAGAGAGCTGGTCGCAGATGTTGGCCCAGTGAGAATGTCGGAAGGCAAGTTGTTTTCAGAAGTCGCAATGCTCGACGACGAATTTGCTGCCGCACGTGGTCGTGGTAATGAAGGACTCATGATCAAGAGTCCGCTCTCAACCTACAAACCTGGGAGGAGAGGACGCGACTGGCTAAAACTAAAACGGGCCATCGCTACACTGGATGTCGTCGTAACGGCTGTTGAGGTGGGACATGGTAAACGTCGAAATCTTTTGTCCGACTATACATTTGCCGTCAGACGCTCCACTGAAGACGATGAGTTGCTGAATATCGGAAAGGCGTATTCCGGACTGACTGATCGTGAACTAACTGAATTAACTGAGTGGTTCAAAGAACACACGCTCCAGGAATTTGCTCACGGACGTGTGCGAGTTGTGGAGCCGCTGGTTGTTATCGAGGTGACGTTTGATCGCGTTCAGTCATCGAAGAGACATAAGAGTGGTTTTGCGCTGCGTTTTCCAAGAATCGTTCGCATTCGCACAGACAAGGTCGTTGCTGAAATCGACACTTTGGAGACGGTTCGGAAGCTCGTTGACGTGAATGAGTCTGGAGTAGACGACAGACCTGCGGACCAGCAACTAAAACTGGATCCTGAAATATGAGTTTGGGGGGCGGTGTGGCTCAAGCGAAGCCGGAATTACTATTGCCATAGCACCCGTCTGGAGTTAGGATGCTGCCCGTCACCGCCCTCTCGAAAAGCTTCTTGACGCGAACCGGTGAGCCTGTGCACACAAAATACAACAGGCCGCGAGTGCCCGGCATTAACCGAATAAGAGAACCGAGATTGTTCTGATGTGTCAGTAAAGACCCAATAGGGTCAACAGTGCATCGTAGAGCAGGATATCTGAAGTATCAGTAATTTCGGTGGTTTCCGTGCTCCCGTTTGAAGCCGCGTCGGTGGTTGAAGAAGTGGAACTCATTGAACTGGGCGGCGGAAGCAATCCCGGAGTCTCCATATCTCCGGCATAGGTGGTTGCCGAGAGGGCGGACACGAATAGGGAAACTAAGACAAACTTTTTGACAAGTTTCATTGATCTTCTCCTCAGATTTGTAGTCAAAGCCGGTGAGGGTGGTGCAACCAAGCTCAAATTTGGTTGTTTATGATAATATCCGTACATCAGATGGCTTGCAAGGTTCCTTACCTATATCTAAAACTGGAGTTTTAAGATGGAGTTACAAGAACAAATTGTGGCAGGTCAGCAATCGATCGCTACTGCTGAGAATGTTATTCCTTTATGCGAATTGGCCAAGGGTTTTGAGGAGGCCGGCGAGTTTGAGCAAGCTGTTGAGACTCTTAGACCGTTTTGGACTCGCCTCGGTGAGCCCCCGGTAACAGATGGACTCGGGCTAGCTGCAAAAGCGGAGCTGCTGTTACGGGCCGGCGCGTTGACTGGTTGGTTGGGAAGTGCCAAACAGCTCGCTGGCAGTCAGGATCTTGCCAAGGACCTTATTAGCGAAAGCGCGACGTTGTTTAGCCAGCTTGGTCTAACGGAAAAAGCTGCCGAAGCGCAGGTTGATCTGAGCATCTGTTATTGGCGAGAAGGCGGGCTTGATGAAGCGCGCATTACTTTGCAGCACGTGCTCGATACTTTCGGGAACCAAAACAGTGAACAACGACTCAGAGCCCTCTTGAATAGCGCGATTGTTGAGAAGGTTGCGACTCGTGATCTTGAAGCGCTGAGGATCTACAAAGAGAGTGCGCCTTTGTTTGCCGCCAGTTCAAATCATGCCTTGAAGGGCAAGTTTCACAACTCCTACGCGACCCTACTAAAGAGTCTTGGTTTATCCGAGAATCGCACTGAATACATCGATGGTGCTTTAGTTGAATTCACCGCCGCGGGATTTCATTTCGAACAGGCCGGACACAAGCGTTTTCAGGCTCGAGTTGAAAACAACGTAGGCTTTCTCTTTGCTGGTCTCAATCGATTCCCGGAAGCACACGAACACCTGGGACGTGCTCGCGCAATCCTCGTGAGTCTTGGTGACCAGGGCGGCGTTGCAAACTGCGACGATACGCGGGCGCAGACTTTTCTACTCGAAGGAAACTACGCGGAAGCTGAGAGGGTCGCCGGTAGTGCAGTAAGAACATTCAAAGACGGTGGTCATCAGTCGCTACTGGCTGAAGCGTTAACCACCCAAGGTAAAGCATTGGCCCGTCTCAATCGTTATCCAGAAGCAAAGACAACCTTGGATCAAGCGATCTCAGTGGCCCAACAAGGTGGAGATCCGAGCCGCGGAGGTATGGCTGCGCTAAGTGTGATCGAGGAACTCGATACGAACCTCCCAGCCGATTTGCTGTTGAACTATTACCGCACCGCAGAATCGTTTCTGTCTGGTTCGCAAAATCGCGGTCTGGAACTTCGTTTGGGTGATTGTGCGCGGCGAGTGCTCGCAAGTGGTAAAGACAGCGAGCTAGTTGTCCAGGAAGAGACAGCGATTGGAGATGGCTTTTCACTCGATACCGAAGTCATGCGTTACGAAGGAAACTTGATCAAGCAGGCTTTGGAAAAAGCGGGAGGCAGCGTTACCCGTGCAGCAAGGTTGTTAGGAGTAACCCATCAGGGATTAGCTTTTATTATCAATGGACGCCACAGTGATCTGATGTCTGCGCGCACTCCGGTTAAACGTCGTCGCAAGAGCATCATCCGATTCCATTGATTTCTGCGTAAATTGGCAACTCACAAATAGCGCTGCTTCTGTCCGAGGCAGCGCTATTACTGTATTTGTGCTCTAACAGTTAGTTCTCTTATTATCGGCGCCGTTATAAATCGAAAGAATTCCTAAACAACCTTTATGAAAAATGTGATTGGCCCCCTTGTCGTAGTTCTCCTGCTTTCCGCGTCTGTGTCACTGGCTCAGAAGACTCAACGAGGAACGATTCGGCGTAAACCTCCCACTACAGCGACACCGCAGCCGACGCCCGTTCCTGCAACTCCCACTGCGACAGCGACGCCACAGCCGAAGCCCAGCAAACCGTCAACACCTGTTCCTTTGGTAGCTGTAAACGGTCAGACTATTTCGACGGCTGATCTGGATCCCTCTTTACGAACACAACTTGAGAACGTTGAAGATCGAATTGCCGCTGCGAAGCGAAACGTCCTTGATCTGCAAATCAACACTATTCTGCTTGAAACCGAAGCCAAGAGACGTCGCATAACCAGTCATGAGCTTTACGAGTTGGAAGTCACGCACCGCATCCCGACTCCGACACCTGCACAGGTAAAACAATTCCTTGAAGACAACAAGGATCAGTTTCAGGGTGTTGATCCTGCTACAGCCGCCACGCAAGCGGCGGCGATAATTCATGACGAGTATGAAAGTCGTTTCGGCGATGCCCTCGTAGCACGATTGAAAAAGACAATACCGATTGTGATGGGAGTCGATGTAGCTACTCCAAATCTTAGTGGTGATGCAGTTGTCGCAACAATTGGTGGCGCACCTCTTAAAGCGGTGCTTCTGAATGAACGTCTGAAACCGATCGTCTATCGTCTTCGATCTGAAGTTTACGATATCGAGAAAAAACAAGCTGATCAGATGGTTGATGACATTTTGTTGATTGCCGAAGCTAGTCGTCGTCAGATTGGACCAGAACAAATTGTCCGAACGGAAATCAGTGAAAAAGTTAAACCGCCAACGGACGCTGATGTCGCAAAATTTTACAACGATAACAAGGCCAGGATTACCGGCGATTTAAATTCAATTCGAAACCAACTAGTCAGTTACCTGGAGCAGGAAAATAGAAAAAAACTGGAACAAGAGCTGTCGGAAAAATTGCGCAAGAATGCCGACGTTCGGTGGTTTATTACGGAGCCGGCTCCTCCAGTCCAGGCAGTGAGCGTCGACGATGATCCATCGATTGGACCAGCCACCGCTCCCGTTACGATAGTTGAGTTTACTGATTTCCAATGTCCGGCTTGTGCCGCGATGCACCCAGTGCTCGACGAGGTTTTGAAGTCGTACGGTGACAAGGTCCGCTTTGTCGTTCGGGACTTTCCTTTACAACAGCACGAATGGGCCAGGAAAGCTGCTGAGGCCGCCAATGCTGCACGCGTACAAGGAAAGTTTTTTGAATATGCAGCGCTCTTGTTTCAGCGGCAAAAGGCGCTCGATGTTCCGTCACTAAAGAAGTACGCAAGTGAACTTGGTTTGAATCGCGCCAAGTTTGATGCCGAACTCGATAAGGGGATTTACGCAGCTGAAGTCAAACACGACGTCGATGATGGAGAGATCTACGGAATCGGCAGTACACCGTCGATCTTCATCAATGGAGTTCTCTTAAAAACGCTTAGTGCTGAAGGTTTGCGCGAGGCGATTGATCGAGCTGCGGCAACTGCCAACAAGACTGCAGCGTCTCCAAACTAGTTATTATCCCCTATTTCTTTTTGGCCTTCTTATCGTAGAGCAGAATATTCGCTGCCAGTAACATGCCCGCGGCTGCAGCCAAGAGAAACAGAATCATCGCAATACCTGGATAGCCGAATAGTCGAAACGACGTCTCCACCCGCATCAGCATCGCTGCACCAACAATCAACGCCGCAACAACGAGTCCGAGCGTGATTCTGTTTGCTACCTTTTGAAGTCCTTCAAGCACCACCTTCTCATCGATAGCGTCCACTTTGAGACGTATTTCATTGTTTCCGACAGCATCCAAAATTCGATTTACTCGGGAAGGCAGCTTTTCCGCAAACTCCTTGATGTCAACTGCACCTGCCATCAAATTGCTTGGCGAGATACTGCGCAGGATGTTTCGTTGCAGGATTTCGTCCGCTTCTTCCTGAATTACGGCATTCGGATCAAAGCTAGGGTAAAGCGTGTAAACCACCTGATCGAGATTCATCAAGGCTTTGGCAACCATCGTGAATTCCGATGGCAGACGGAACCAACAGTCGGCTGAGATTCTGGTGATCTCCAACGTCACTTTCCCGGCGTTCAGTCGGCTTAAAACCGCATCACGATTTTCGGCGACCAGATCCACGATACGTCGAGTAAATGCAGGCCGATCGAAACCTTCTTTGGGTTCACCCATCTTGATTGCTGATTCAGCGGCCACTTCGCCGCGTCCTTCGCTGATCGCGAGGAGTAGTCTCAGAAGATTGTCCTGGAAACTCCGGGTCACATGACCGACCATCCCAAGGTCGAGTAGCGCCACGCAGTTGTCGTCTGTAAGAAAGACGTTACCCGGATGCGGATCCGCATGAAACAGGCCGTCCACCAACATCTGTTTCAAGTAGGCCCGAAATAGATCGTCGGCGAGTTCTGCACCATCAATTTCCAGTAAGCGCAGCGGAGTTAACGAAGTGATCTTCTTCCCGGAAATGTATTCCATCGTGAGGACTCTGCTCGTTGTGTAGTCGTCGACTGGTTCCGGGACAACGATGTTTTCATATTCTGAAAGATTACTAGCGATCGTTCTGAGATTGTTTGCCTCGACAGTGAAGTCGAGTTCCGCAAGCAGACTTTTCCGCAGGTGGAAAAGCATGTTCTCAAACTCATACCTTCGCCCTAACTCTGTATGAGCGTCGAGAAACTGGGCGATTTCCATCAGAGAGTCGAGGTCATCAACGATTACGCCGCGAATGTCCGGACGTTGCACCTTGACGACCACTTGACGGCCATCCCGCATGCATGCGCGATGAACCTGGCCCAGCGAGGCTGCGGCCAGCGGGGTGATGTCGAAATCGGCAAACGCTTTCGAAATGCGAACGCCAAGCTCACTCGAGACGATGCGTTCAACTTCCTCAAACTTAAATGGCTCGATTTGGTCCTGGAGTCTTGTGAGCGCGTCCAGGTAAGGTTCCGGCAAGATGTCGGCCCTGGTTGAAAGTAGCTGGCCCAACTTTATGAACGTTGGCCCAAGTTTTTCCAGATCTTTGGCCAGGTCGTCGGCTGAGGCGCTGGTAGTTGCCGCCATCTCCTCAGGCAGAATGCTCTCTTCTAAACCCGCCAGGCTGATGAGGTCAGAGCGTCCATGTTTAATCAGTAGTAGTGCGACATCCTTGTAACGCTTAATCCGTTCGGGTTTTATCAAGATTCCCATACTGGTGTTGGCCCAACCTTTGTACGCTGAGAACTGTTTATGGACTCCTTGTCGGGTTAGCGACAGAAGTCTTTCGGAACACTCACACAGGCAGGGGGCCAAGGGGGTAAGACGGAGGAGACCCCTAGCTTAGATGTTTTTTCTTAAAAACTGAAATCAAATTCTAAGATGGGCCGACTCTCTGAATTTAAGGGTGCGATCCTAGTATCTCAAAATGGCTAAGCCGGTTGGAGGAGGTCAGTACCACCTCGCAGTAGCGGGTGGGCCCCACGCGTTAGCTCTTCACGCGCTGGTGTAAGTCTCTGTTTAAAACCTCAAGAATTTCTCAAGGGCCACCAATTAAAACCTCACTGTGACGGAGTCCTACAAAATCCAGATGCAATTGACTCCTTCGTTCACGGACAAATTATTGCACCGAAGCTTGCTTTACGCCGACATTCTCAGAAGAAACGAAATGTACAACCGTCAACCCCCCGCTGATTCAACTGGTACACCCTGGGAAATTATTCTCGAAAAAATTGACTTGCCGGCACCAACTGGAAGCATCAGGCGACCCAGATTAAATGCGCTGCTGGAGCAAAGTCTCAGGTCCTGTACCTCGACCATCATTAACGGCCGCGCAGGATCGGGAAAAACGGCGCTCGCCATAGATTTTGCCGAAGAGTCTGGTCGTGTTGTCGCCTGGTACAAGGTAGACGCGCCTGAAACGAAGCTCGTCATCTTCTTTCAGTACTTGATTGCGAGCATCAACACCCAGCGTCCAGGATTTGGTAACTACGGACTGAAAGCACTGCTGCAACTGGAGCCGGACTTAACTCAAATTGCTCGTCTCGCTGAGCTCTTCATTTTCGAATTAGAGCTACACACAGCTAAGCCACTACTCGTTGTCATCGAGGATCTTCACCTGGTTTGTGATGCTGACTGGCTGGTGCCTTTCTTCCGTCGTCTGCTACCGCTTTTGCCGACCGATGTTCATGTCCTCATCACGAGCAGAACAATGCCACCTGCACCTCTGTGGCGACTGCGTTCGAAACAGACGCTTTTTGTGATTGACGAAGAGACGCTTTCCTTTACCCGGGATGAGGCTGTGCAACTCTTTGAGCACTATGGATTGGAACAAGACCAGGCCAACATTGCTCTCGATCACTCGCGCGGTCGCGCAGCGGCTTTATCGAGCCTGGCTGCCATGCTCCGTTTCGCCGAAAACGAAGTGACAAGCTCCGGATCGGCCTCCAGCCAGCTTTCTGGATGACGTTATCCCGACTCCGATGCTGATGGATCAACTTGAAGTAAAAATTGACTCGTTCCGCCGCGGAACAGTTGGTCCCCGGTATGATCCATTGACCGGTTTTCGCTATGCTGGTCTGCGGCTTCTCGAACCTGGGGCACAAAGGCAGAGAGTAATGGCGCCGAAAAATCGCCCGAGTAAAAACACTTCCGATTCTTCCAGCCCAACGAATCGAGCTAATGTCGATCTGCGGCCGCAATTTTTCCTTCGCACCAAACTTTTACTGCCGCGACCTGCGCCAGAGCTACTTTCACGCCAACGCCTTTCTGATCGTCTGCTCAACAACCTGACAAATCCGCTGACGCTGGTTACGGCCAATGCCGGCTCCGGCAAAACCACTCTGGTGGCTGACTTTCTCCGAACGCAAAGTCGGCCCTTTGTCTGGTATCAACTCGATCAAAGCGATACGGATCCATTTGTGTTTCTTGGCTACCTGAGTTTTGGGATTCAGCAGGTCGTGCCGTCATTCGGTAATGCGATGTTCGCGTACCTGAAGGAAGCTTCAGCGGAGTTGGCCCAAAACCCTGAACGTGCAGTAGATGTTTTAATCAACGAAGTCCTCGAAAACGTTGAACAACAACTAATTCTCGTTTTGGATGATTATCACCATTTGGGCCAGGACACTGCGGTCCACGCGGTGCTGGATCGTCTTTTAGCGTACCTGCCGGATGTTCTGCACATCGTTATGATCTCTCGTGAAATGCCACCTTTGGCTTTGGCTCGCCTGAGATCGCAGTCGCCCTCCTCAGTGCTCGATCGTTCTGATCTGTTGTTCACAGACGATGAAACCCGGGAGTTGTTTCGCAAGGTTTTTGATCTCGAACTTACTGCCGAGCAGTTGACCGATTACCGTGAACGAACTCACGGCTGGATAACGGCACTCCAACTCGTTCGGCAGGTTGCGCAAAAGGCACTTTCGAATTTGGAAAGCGGAACGACAGACCTTGTGGAGGTGCTGCGTCAATCCGAGCGCGACATCTTCGATTACTTTGCGGAAGAAGTTTTTGCAGATGAATCGGAAGATGTGCAGTCGTTACTTCTCAAGATTTCCCTGTTGGACAATATCGAGTTGGACACTTGTGCCGGATTATTCACGCGCATGAATTGCGCGCGACTGTTGCCGACACTGGTGCGGCGAAATGTTTTCATTACGGTCGCGAGCGATGAAAAGGGGGAGGCTTACCGGCTACATCCGCTCTTTCAAAGTTTTCTTCGTAGGCGTCTGCGGAGTGAAATTGGACGCACCGGAGTGGCGGCGGAGCATCGTCGTTTCGCAGAGCATTTTCTAAGCCGTGGTGCCTGGGAACAGGCCGTACGTCACTTGCTTGAGGCTGAAGATTTCAACGCGGCCGCAGAGACTATTGCGGAAAAAGGCGAGCAGTGGATTTCATCCGGCGCTCTGAATTCGCTGGCCGCAATGGCTGATGGACTGCCTGCGAACGTAATCGAATTACATCCACGAACGCTTGCACATCGCGCTGAAGTTGCTCGATTGCGCGGCGACTACGAATCGGCAAAATTGTTATTCGGTCGCGCAGCTGCACTGCTGCAACAACGGGGCGACAAGGAAGGCGAAGCGGAAACACAGCACTCACTAGCAACTCTTGCACGTCGGGCCGGAGACTATCCGCTGGCATTCAAGTACCTGGACCGTGCCCTCGAACTGACAAATGATCGCTCGATTAGCATGAAGTGCGCCAATACGCGCGGTCTTTGTCTGGTGGCGTTAGGTAATTGGACCGCCGCGGAAATGGAATTCCGCAGCGCATTGCAATCGGCCCAACAAAATAACGACGAACGTTACATTCGGTTGATCACCCATAACCTGGGTTTGCCGGCAATGATGCGCGGCGATTTTGGTGAAGCCTTGCGATGGCTACGGCGGATGTTGCGCGACGACAACCAGGTGCCGATGCCACAGGAAGCAACGGCTCACCTGAACATGGCCCATTGCTACCTTTACCTTGGAGACTTAAAGTCCTGCGAAAAACATTTGGACGAAGCGATCGAACGGTGTCAGCTCTTTAATCTGGTTGCCGCGCGTGCCGATGCGTTTGAAACCTATGGAAATCTCTCCCGCGAGAAAGGCGAGATCGATAAGGCCAATGATTTCTACCAACGTGCAGCGCGCGCGTATGACGAAGCTGGTATCAATCTGGCGCGCACGGAGCTACTCGAAGAACAGGCATTGTTGAGTTTGGCAATTGGCGACACTGCTTCCGCTCGAAATCAAATCGACCGTTTGATCGAAGCGCGGCCGCCAGACAAAAACGAGATAGGTTTCTACACCGCAACCCTCACGAAAGCGCGAATCAACATCGCCCAGGGCGAGTATCAGGCCGCCGCTGACGATCTCTTCGGTGCCCAAAGCTACTTCCACGAACAATCGCTCTATTACTACGAAGCACAGGCGTCCCTGGCACGCGCGATAGTGGAGCAGAAGTTAGGTAACGAACCCGAGACGATTATTTGTCTGATGCGCGTGATCGATTTGGCAGCTCGGTACGACTATGAGTACTGGCTTAGTCGTGAAGTCGTTGCCAATAGAACTCTGTTTTCGACGGAAGAAGCAGCGGAACTGCTGCCTTACGACCTTCGCAAGAGAATTACCGAAACGGCGCCAGTAGCAAATCCGGCGTTAGTGAGTTCGGAAGTTAACCTCAATTCCGAACCAGTCGCAGATCTAACCATCAGCATGCTTGGACCAGTGGAAATCTATCGCGAGTTTTCGCGACCACTCGCGGCCGATGCGTGGACCACTCGCCGGGCCCGGGACATCTTGTGCTTCATTGCCTCACGTCGTCACCGCCGTGCGTCAAAGGACAACATTATCGATACTTTCTGGGGTGAAAC
>Ga0163162_10007484_pt1 | contig 10626 bp, 10 predicted proteins | sample S55metaG_FD_115310 | JGI IMG/M metagenome (GOLD analysis project Ga0163162, IMG submission 115310) | Switchgrass rhizosphere microbial communities from Kellogg Biological Station, Michigan, USA - S5-5 metaG | ecosystem: Host-associated > Plants > Roots > Rhizosphere > Soil | place: USA...
CAGCTTTTTGCCGAACGACTTTCGGGTCGAGGAATTCATCTATCTGCCCCTCTATCTAGCTAGGTTGGGTTTCCACTGACAGTTATGAAACCACAAATTAACAATCTTAGTAAGGAAAGCAAGGGGGCAAATAGCTTGCTCAACCTTAATCGCAAATCCGCAAATTGATCCGCTTGTTCATGAACTTTATAGACCTAATCGGGGTTGCATTCCATCAGTCTTTTGCCTCCACACGTCGTTTTGATAGTTGTGAAATCAATAACTTGCCGGAAATGTAAAAACTTGTTGCTCAACAGGAATATTGTTGCTAAGATGCTCGTCGTTACGTCAGAGAGCTCCTGTTCTCTGACCCTCGTCCAAGGCCAGCCCGGCGATTTTCTCAGGGATAACCGGGCACAATCAATGACCACTAGATAGCCCCAGTTCTTCGAGAATTCTTTATTCCAAGAACTTTCCACTGCCTCACCAATCTTTTCTCAGTTCGCTTGGTCGCGCCACTCTCATGGCACCCGACATCTCGGTTTGTTTAAGTATTTTCTGCCTTTCACAAAAAACACGCCTCGAAAATCCAAAATCCATCCCTGGTCGAAAAAAATTGTCGTGAAATCTCTAACCCGCGAAGTAGCAAAAGAAGTTGATTTGACTCCTGCCAGCCCGACGCCGAACTCTCTCCGTGCGAAACGTACTGCCGACCGAATGGCCAAGAGTGGCAAATGGGTTGAGAGCCTTCGGAGCTCGGATGTGAGCCGGCTGTGGTCAGAACTGCACCGCATCGTCTCTCACCATCCTTTGGTGAGGGCGTCGCGGAGTGCCGGATTGCTCATTGAAGAAGGTGCCAGCAGCGCTTACACGGACCTTACTCAAGAGCTCTTCGTTCAACTCTTAAGTAAGAACCGTTTTGAACATTATCTCGATACCGAGATGACCGATTACGAAATCGAATGCGAAATTGGACAGATAGAACTCACCAACCTGCTGACCGCTGAACTGCGAAAACGTCATCCGGAGAGTTACCGTTTGGCCCGACGTATTTCCACCTTAATTCAGTCAAGCTCCAATTTTCGTCGTTTCGATACCAGTGGCACAGGCAATGAGCCCCATCGTCGGCTAGCTGACCGGGTTTATGGTCTTAGCGAATGGGCGGATGGCAAACGGCGCCGCGACTCGCATGATGTTGAACAACGGGTTCACATAATTCCGGTACGCGCACGCGACACGCGAATGGTCGGTTGCACGGGCGATTCGCAAGTTGTCATAACCAATTCGGATCTCGAGGATTTGATCGTATCCGTACTTGACGCGGTTGACTCCCCCGTCGATGTTCGTACACTTCGAAGCCTGGTGATGTCTCGCCTACCAGTTATGGACATTTATTTGGTGCCCTTGGATGGCGACGACAACGATGGCGAGGGATATCACTTCGAGCCGGTCGACAAGCGCGAAGATCCCGAGCAGGGTTTATTGAGAAGAGAGTCAGAAAATGAAGCAGCAGGGTTTGTTGATCATTTTCTCGACAACTTACACGACACCGTGCGGGGGAAAGTTAAGCAATACAAGCGCATTCTCGGCGTATTGTGGCATTGCTACTTGAGTCCAGTACAATCCACCCAGTTGGAGGTGGCAGCTGTATTGGGAGTTTCAGATTCGCTGGTTTCGGATTATCGCCGGCGCATCGAGATTGAACTGCGCGCGCTTTCATTTGGGGAAGTTGAAGAAGCCAGAAGGTTTGAGGGAGCTTTGCGCCAGCGAGTTAGCGAGCTGGTATTGGTTGATGAGGAAGATGAAATAGCGGTCTAGATTACCAACTAATTTTGTTGTGCATTTCATTTGCAGCCGCAACGCTTTCAGCGTTGCGGCTCTTTTAGTTTTATTGAGAGTACTCAACGAAGCCGAGGCGCTGGCGACAGGGAGAAGCGACTTTAAATGCGCAAAATTTGTGACAAACTCTACTCTGGCTGAGGTTTGGGCTTGAATTCACTCAGACGGCCAACGCGAGGCTCGGGCTTGTAATGCTGGGACTTAAAACCGGCCTTACTAAGGGCAGCGGAAGCCACAGCTTCTGCGTTCATTTTTGCCTGAAGGACGTCGCGCAAATAGGCCGTCAGGATTAGTATATCCTCGGAATCGATAGGCAACCCACGACGCGCGCGGTCTTCAATGCGTTCAAGTTCCTGAATAGTCATAAATTTGGCGCCCGCATGCTTAATCAACAAATTCGGTACGCGGCTCGACCAACAGTTGTGGACTTCATGCTTGCTAAACGGTTAATACGGCGTTGGTTTCAGTCAGGCAGACATGGACGGCCAAAACGTTGCTGTGTGCGCCGGAGCGTGAACTTTCTGGCTGAACCAGAAATGTTATAATTGAAACAGACGCTCGATCTTGAATCTCCGCTCACAAAAGAGCGGTTTTCTTTTCTGCTAAGGACGTCGCGCACGGAAACCACACAGCAACCTGGATTAAGCCCGCTATTATGTCTGTGAACCAAATCCCAAACGGCCGTGACGAGTACTCGATACTTATCGTCAATGACCTACCCGACCAGCTAATCCTGATGGAAAGACTTTTGCGAAAGGCGGGCTACTCTGTGTCCACTGCAGACAGCGGTGGTCACGCTTTCAACATTGCGAAGAAGCAACAGCCTGACTTGGTCATTAGCGACGTTTGCATGCCAGGTGTTAACGGTTTGGAGTTCTGCCGCCTGATGCGTAGTGAGCATGCCCTTCGCTCCGTACCAATTCTATTGGTTAGCGCGTTACAGAACGACACTGAGAGTGTTATCGAAGGGCTTCGAGCAGGAGCAGATGACTATCTGGAAGTGCCGTTTGACGCACCGCGGCTGGTGGCAAAGGTGGCGCGGTTGCTAGAGCGTTCACGGTTAGAAACAAATTATCGGGATTTGGTTGAGCAAGCCAGCGACATAATCTTCACTCAGGATTTGTACGGAAGAGTGACCAGTCTAAATATTGCGGGTTCAAAATTCGTCGGCCGTGACTCACAAGAAGTCCTTGGTGAGTCGCTCTCGTCAGTTTTCGGGTTGCTCGGTCTCGATCCCCCCGATAATGGTTTCGCGAACTACTTCTCTGAGCCCGAAAAGGTCCCCGAATATAAACGCCAATTCAAAGCGAGACGGGCCTCTGGTGAGGAACGATGGCTTGACTTGACCATCTCGCCTATTCGAGACCGACTTGATGAGGTAGTAGGTTTTCGCGGCTTAGCTCGTGATGTAACCGAAAGAAAGGGCGTCGAACTTGCACTCCGCGAGTCTGAGGAACGATATCGTTTGCTGTTTGAATCAACTCCCCAACCGATTTGGGTTTATGATGAGGAAACCTTGCGGTTTTTGACTGTAAACGATGCCGCAATCCAGACGTATGGTTATACCCGCGAAGAGTTTCTTTCGATGGCGATAGATGAAATTGTGGCAGAGACCGTAGTTGCGTCACTGAATGCGGCAGACCAATTAGCGGATCCCAACGTCATTAATTCAGTTCAACATCGAACCAAAGACAATAAGACTATCTTTGTCGAGATATCCTCACATTCCATCGTCTTTGACAGCCGCAATGGCAAGCTTGTTATTGTTAACGATGTTACTGAGCGAAGGCTTCTGGACAAAGAGCAGCGACGCATGCATCTGGCGGTGCAACAATCCGCAATGGAGTGGCGGCAAACTTTCGACGCAATCGATTTTCCAGTTTTGATTGTAGATCTTGAAGGAAGAATTAGACGCTGTAACGAGGCGGCTGAGCATATCGTTGGCAACTCGGCGGAAGAAATTGCCGGCCGAGTGGTTTCGGATTTGGGCGAACGGCAGCCATGGAATAAGGCCGTTGAGCTGATTGAAAAGGTACGCCAGTCTCGCGCGCCAGTTTCCGAAGAGATCAGCGACGAGAAAACAGCGAAGACGTGGTCAATAACGGCCTTTTTGGTTAGTGGTTTTGGAACATTCGGAGACAGGGTAATATTGGTTGCTCAGGACATAACTAAGCGGACTGAACTCGAAAACTCCCTACGCCAGAGTGAGATCATGTCACTCTTGGGATCGGTCGTCGCCGGTGTAGCCCATGAGGTGAGAAATCCGCTCTTCGGTATATCCTCAATTCTAGATGCTTTCGAGAAACGTTTTAGCGATCGGGTTGAGTATCAACGGTATACAGATGTTCTCCGCTCTGAAATCGGACGGCTTACCATACTGATGGAAGAATTGCTTGAATACGGTAAACCGTTCCTGGGAGAACTATTTTCCGCCTCCCTCGAGGAAATGATTAGCAGATCGATTCGAGCCTGCCTGCCCGCGGCCGAGCTAGCCGAGGTGAAGCTGGTTAATAATGTGCGTGCGACCTTGCCTCGAATAATGGTTGATCGGCGCAGGCTTTCGAGAGTTTTCATTAACCTAATCGAAAATGCTATTCAGCACTCTCCAACAAATGGCGAGGTGACTGTAGAGGCGTATGTGAGTTCTGACGGTGGTCAGGAGTCGATCAACTGTGCCATTAAAGACTCAGGGTCCGGCATTCGGGACGAGGATCTGTCCAAGATATTTGAGCCGTTCTTCTCGAAGCGTCGTGGAGGGACGGGACTTGGCCTTGCTATTGCTCAGAAAACCATGGAAGCACATGGAGGTAAATTACTCGCCAGAAATAATCCGGAGGGGGGGGCGTGTATGATTGCGAGCTTCCCCCTGCCGAGCGACGTAAATACTAATGGCTAGAAATAGAATTCTAATTGTGGACGATGAGCCGGCAATCCGTTTCGGTATTCGTGAATTCCTGGAACTGCACGGCTACCAAGTTGAAGAAGCTGAAACTTGCAAGGAAGCTCGCCACATATTCAGTACCTCAAGACCAGACGTCGTTATCGCTGATTTTCTTTTGCCCGATGGTAACGCCCTGGATTTGCTTCCGCGTCTAAAGGATATTGACTCAGAAATACCGTTATTGGTTCTGACCGCTCACGGATCGATAGACCTCGCAGTAAGAGCAATCAAAGAGGGCGCAGAGCAGTTCTTAACCAAACCCATCGAACTGCCCACTCTCCATGTGATTCTGCAAAGATTACTTGAAAAACAAAGAAGCCATCACAAGCAATTGGCGAGCAAGTCACGCCACGTGCGGCATACGATAGACCCGTTCATAGGAACGAGCGTCGCTATTCGCTCACTGGAGAACCAGGCTAGAAAGTTTCTCTCCACCGAGAGTCCGGTTTTGATTCTGGGCGAAACAGGTTCCGGAAAGGGAATTCTCGCTCGGTGGTTGCATGACAACAGTCCGCGCGCCGATGAAGCCTTCGTGGATTTGAACTGCGCCGGTCTTTCGCGAGAACTTTTGGAAACTGAGCTTTTTGGACATGAGAAAGGTGCGTTCACCAGCGCCACCGCGTCGAAGCAGGGACTCTTCGAAGTCGCACATCGTGGCACGATTTTTCTTGACGAGGTTGGTGACGTGGATCTGCAGATTCAACCAAAGCTCTTAAAGGTACTCGAAGATAAGCGCTTTCGTCGGGTCGGAGATGTTAAGGACCGGCAAGTCGACGTTCGGCTGATTGCAGCGACGCATCAGGACATTATTCAAAGGGTACGCGAGAAAAAATTCCGCGATGATCTTTACTTCCGCATCAGTACCATTCCTCTTGCTTTTCCTTCTCTTCGTGAACGAATCGAAGACATACCGGTATTGGCGAGATATCTTTTGAATAAGGTCGCTGCGGACCTCGGTCGGGGCGACATTCAACTCGACGATGACTGCGTCAAAGCTCTACAAGCCTATGCATGGCCCGGGAATGTACGCGAGCTCCGCAATGTAATTGAACGAGCCGTATTATTGAGCGACCAAAAAACGATTGGTCTCAAAGACCTCAATTTCGAGGGTCACGGGAATGTCACCTCTCCGTCCTATGACTCGAACCTGACACTTCTTGAACTTGAAAAACAGCACATCAAACGAATTCTTATGGAAGAGAGAGGACGAGTAGAGAAGGCCGCCAGCCGGTTAGGCATTCCTCGCAGCTCTCTCTACCAAAAAATCAAGAGGCATAGCATTCCCGTGCCAAAGGGTTAGGGCTTCTTGTCGGTTCCTCACATCTTACAAAACCCAAGCGGCTTCCTTCGTATCTGTAATCTGGACGGCAATTCTGAGTTTCAGACCCTGCAGCCAGATTTGGAAAATCTTCTGCCCCCAAAATACCTTCAAATAACAAGCCTTCTAGCATTTTTAAAGACTAAAAAGCGCGGCCCTGGGATTGCTTGGCAATCTGCCAAGTGCCAATCTAATTATTTTAGCTCTTGGGGACCTAACCCGAGAGTTAGCCGCTGGCAAGGGTCGCTAGCGTTGCGTTTGCCACCGCAACGCGCCGTTCCCTCGCTTTGACAGATCTAACGATCTATTTTTGAGACTCCCACGCTAAGTTTCGAAGGGGAGTCCTCACCAAACGGAATGAGGAGAATTAGTATGCCCCAGAAATTTTTGATGAGAATTGCCTTTTCGGTTGCGGTTCTTTCGATCGCAGCTTTCGGCTCGGTTTCTACGGCTAAGGCCGACATAGTCGTAGTCACCGGCGTTAACAACCAAGGTACCGATAATGTTCTGCTCAACCCGGCAACTGATGTGCTTACCGTAACGGGTGTGGTCGGCCAGAACAATCTAGTGGTCAACTTTACTTCTAGTAGCGGGAGCGGCTTGCTGAATGCGAATCCATCGGGCCAAGCAACGGTAAGCGGAGGAACCGGCAACACTGCCCTTACTCAGCTGACCTTCGGTTTAGCGAACAATGACACTTTTACTCGCGCAGTGTTCAATATAAATGCTTCAGTTAGTGGGTCGGTCCTGATTCACGTTACAGGCGTCAACATCACTGGCGGTTTCTTTGAAGATGATTTTACCGTGGACGCTAATGGCCAGAACTTTTTCACTGTAACCGCTATTAACGGACAGCTAATGAGTACGATTAGCTTAACAGCCATTAATGGTGCGGTTTTCCAAGACGTGAGACAAGTTCGACTTGGTGGCAGTGAAATTGTCCAAACCGTTCCCGAGCCCGCGAGCATGCTGTTGCTAGGCACGGGTTTATTGGGAGCGGCTGGCGCGTTACGACGTCGCTTCAAGAAGTAGTGAGTACGCGAATTTCAGTGCGGGAAATTCGCTTACATTTGCAATAGAAGTTTCACGGCGTGGAGCAAACCCGACTTGCTGCTGCCGGCTTTCACTCTGTTATCTGGGGCAGGGGTCACGCATCGGGCGCGGCCCCGAGCGGCAATGTGTCGATTTTTAGTTCGACACTTAGCCGAGCGTAATAACAGCGTCCCGAGCCCGTGAGATGCTTTTGTTGGGGGATTGGGTTAGCCACAGCCGTGTTCCGACGCTCGCTAGCACTGAATGGTAGGTATGAACATTCGGACCATGCCTCCTGATGCCCGTGCACCATTGGCATAAAGCCAACGGGTGGGGAGCCTTGGTTCCTGGGAGTAAGGGATGAAGGCAGAAGTGAAGCAGAGTGTTTCAAAAGTTGGGAGTGTTTCAAAGGTTATTGAGCCCAACAGGTTCGAGTTGCGGCTCAGGAGATTTGAAGTATGTACGGAGAGAAACTAATTCTTCCTCTGGATGCGAATGGAAAGATCTATGCCATTCAGGACGAGAACGGAAGCATAATTGGCACGGGCACGCGCGAAGTTTGCGAAATCCTTCTCTACATCATTACCAAACCTGCGTCGGCCAGTATTTCTGGACGAATAAACGCGGTCGTCGAGCGGCGGGCCAACCTTCGCTCTGCGATAGCTATATAACTGGTTGCACTGTGTTGTCTTAACTGCCGGGCCGGATTTCCTGGCGACGGAGTCGGGCCGGCAAGGACAAGGGGTTGAAAACTTAGTCAGGACTAGAGAAACCCCGTTCATCGCATGAGCTTCACCCGTTTTTAGGCCGATTACCTTCCCTTGGGGCTTGCGAAGATCTAACTTTCTATCCTGAGCTCCCTCGCCCTTTTTAAGAGCCGCTGAATTCTTAGGCTGTTCATTAGGCTCGAGCCGCTTTTATGAGTGTTTCAATTGAGAGTGACACCACGTGAGCGGCCACGGGCGAAGTCTAAGAACGCGCTATCGGACGATTAGGCCGAGGGGACAAGCATGTAGTGTTTACTTGAGGGTTCTTAAGAGCTCTTATTCGATATTCTAATAGCGGGCAAGGATGCTTGAGCCCGCCGTCACTATACCGGTATGCCGTGAAGCAAACCAAAATGGCAACGTTGAAAAGGGTCTCCGGTAGGCTGAGACGAATATTGGTGGGTGCTGACCAGTGGCCCAAGCAGGACGCGCAGATGCTTCGTCTTTTGGTCGTTGATGGTGAAGAGTCGATTTGTTTCTCGATGAAAGAATACTTCACCATGCACGGCTACCAGGTTGACACTGCGCAGCATCTCGAAGACGCTGAACGATTGGTTGAAACGATCGCTTATGACGTCGTGGTTCAGGATCTGAGGTTGGGCCCGGCTCCAAACCCAGACGGACTGGAGATGATAAAGTTTATCCGCCGCCAGAACACCGCTACGCGAATCATTGTCCTCACCGCTTATGGCTCCCCGCAAATGGAGCGAGAAGCGATGGAGTTTGGTGCCGACGCATTCCTTAGAAAACCCAAACCCCTCTCACACGTTGCTCAGGTAATTCAGGGACTAGTCGAATCACCACCCAAGCAAGCCGCCCACGGCGCCTGATGCCTCAGACCGAAGACGGTAACTCCGTATAGCAGACTCATTTTGATTCCCATTTGGCCGTTCTTTTCTTGCTCGCCTCAGCCCTTACCAAACGGTTTTAATTGTAGCGTGACACTCCTGCAACGGCCTCTCTGAGAGACATCTCTCTTGGTTTATGTAGACCTGCACGAAACTGTTCGGTAAAAAGCGGAAAAACAATCCCAATCTGGTCCCGTGCACCACTTGCCCGTATTTCGATTGGCATTCAAGCAACTTAGTACTTGTGTAGTAGTCAATACAACTTGGATGCTCGGCCTGATTAGGTGTTTCTGACGTCTGACTTCTGTGAGCTACTCCGCTGCCGCCATGTATTTCGGTTTGACGGCCGATTACCGATTGTGCGAGTTTGTTAATCTGCTATTTGACGGGTGGCGTGAGTCTGAAATAATAACCTACCTATGGAGTCGAAAAAGAGAAAACAAACAGGAGAGCTCGTTCGGCGATTGTTCGATATTCTAATGGACCATCCTGAAGGACTTGCAGTGGATGCTGCAGTAGAGCAGTTATCGGATGCGGCAAACGGGGAGCGAACGCAACTCCATGAGAAACTCATGCGCGATTGCATTGCTCCTATCAAAGCTGGCTGGTTATCAGATAACAGTCGCTATTTTACTCTTTCTGAAAAAGGAAGAGTCGCGTTCAAAAACTATTCCGATCCTGAGGAGTTCATTGGGCAAGCAGGAAGATGCTCGCTCAAAGGCTGGATGTCCGTTCATTTTCCACATTCGTACTTTTTCCTTGGGAAGTTGCTCGATCGTTTCACCTCTGAATACCGTGTTGTCAGACGGATCGGCATTAAAACCCTGATGGAGAAAGCGATTGGCAAATCCGCTCAATGGCAGGATGTACTTCCAGTCCAATCCCCTCGCAGAATCAAGATCCCTGGTTTTGACTTGCGAAACTTGGATTCGTTTTTGAATGACTTGACAGCTGCTGGCCTTACATACGGGGCTGGCGGCCACGCTATTTATTTGCCTCCTCAGACGCTGCAACATACCGCGTTTCGAACCTTAGTTAAATGTTATCCGCCGAATTCGGGATTAAAGATAGTCAAACACCCAGGTGGTATTTATGACAGCGTTTACGTTTCCACTCGTGAAGGAGAAAGTTTATTTCACTTACGAATGATACATAACCTCCGCCATCTCACATTGGTGGCCACCTTACTGCATTCTAATGCGGTCGGACCAAAGCTTTATGATCTCGTTGAATTGGAATGCGGGCAAAACTTATGGACGGCGTTTGTAGTAGAGCATGTCGAGAGAGCCATGACCTCGATGTCTGAATGCAACGAAGGAATATCAAAGATACGGGATCTAGAGGAAAAAGGAGTCCTAAAGGTACTTCTGCCTGCCGGTTTCGAAGATCCGGAGTTCCAGTGTCCGGACTGCAGCGGAAATGCGCTTTCTACGCTTGATGGAGATTTCAGATACGTCGATTTTCAAAACTTTGCCCTGATCAAATATGGAAATCTTTTAAAAAACATTGCTCTGGAAGCGGTGGAGGTTTCGCATTTTGGTGACAAGAGTTTACTTCGCGGCGGATCCTATCTTTATCAGTCGGTGCCGGGCGTCAATCTTCCTGGTAAACGAAGCGTCGAGGACAGGATGAAGGTGCTAAAAAGGCTAATGGAAATGATCGATGTAACGGTTCAAGATCGGCTGGTGCTGGATGTCGGTTGCAACATCGGCATGATGATGGCCCAATACCTACACCTTGGTGCTCTATGGTGCCAGGGGTGGGATCGTCCATCAATCGTACCGCATACCAAAAAACTACTTAATGCACTCGGTTGTACCAGATTTTCTACTACGGGTGCCGATATCACGAAGTCCCGAATGATTGAAAAAGACCTCGAGCCTTTTTTGCAGCCCTATCTTA
>Ga0163162_10007493_pt1 | contig 10622 bp, 8 predicted proteins | sample S55metaG_FD_115310 | JGI IMG/M metagenome (GOLD analysis project Ga0163162, IMG submission 115310) | Switchgrass rhizosphere microbial communities from Kellogg Biological Station, Michigan, USA - S5-5 metaG | ecosystem: Host-associated > Plants > Roots > Rhizosphere > Soil | place: USA: Michigan...
GTCGTTCGGCGTGCGCGACGTGCGGACGGGCAAGAAGGTCGACGACAAGACGCTCTTCCTGATCGCCTCGCTGTCGAAGCCGATCTCGGCGACCGTCGCGGCGAAAGCCATGACCGAGGACAAGAGCCTCACGTGGTCGACGCCGGTACGCGATGTCATGCCCGGCTTCACGATGAACGACCCGTACGTGACGGACAACGCCCAGATCGGCGACTACTTCGCGCACCGCACGGGCATCCCGACGGGCGGCGGCGACGACCTCGAGGACCTCGGCTACGACCGCGCGTACATCCTCGACCACCTGCACTACATCCCGCTCGCGCCGTTCCGGATCACCTACCAGTACTCGAACTTCGGCCTGACGACGGGCGCCGAGGCGGTCGCGGCATCCCGCGGCGAATCGTGGGAGCAGACCGCCGACGACCTGCTGTTCAAGCCCCTCGGGATGACGTCGACGACCTCGTCGCACGCGGTCTTCCTTGCGACGCCCGATCGGGCCGTCCAGCACGCGCGGATCGGCAAGGACAGCTTCGAGCCGCTGTTCGATCGCGACCCGGACGCCGAGGCGCCGGCAGGAGGCGTCGCGTCGACCGCGGGCGACGTCGCGAAGTGGATGGCGATGGTCCTCGCGAACGGGAAGGTTGCCGGCAAGCCGTTCATCGACCCCGCGCCGCTGACCCAGGCGTTCTCGGCGCAGATCGTCAGCTCGCACAACACCACGCTGGATCAACGTCCCGGCCACTACGGCTTCGGGATCAACGTCGGCTCCGGCGCGGGCGGACGCGTCGTGCTGAGCCACTCGGGAGCCTTCGGGCTCGGCACGGCGACCGCGGCATCCATGGTCCCCGACCTCGATCTCGGCATCGTCGTCCTCACGAACGGAGCGCCCATCGGCCTGCCCGAGGCGGTGTCCCAGGAGTTCCTCGACAACGTCATGTACGGCGCTCCGACGCGCGACTGGGTCGGCACGATGAGCGGGTTCTTCGCGAACTACAACGCCCCGTCGGGCGACCTCGCGGGCGAAAAGCCGCCCGCAGGGGCCGCCGCTCCCGGGCCTGCGACCGACTACACCGGGACCTACTCGAGCCCGTACTTCGGCACCCTCACCGTCACCGAGAAGAACGGGAAGCTCCAGGGGGCCATGGGGCCGACCGGGGGCTACACCTTCGCGATCGACCCCTGGAACGGCGACACGCTGTCGTTCGCGCCGCACGGGGAGGACGCGCTGCCCGGGTCGCTGTCATCCGCCGTCTTCACCCGCACCGCGGGGAAAGTCACCGGCGTGACCCTGACCTACTTCAACTCCTACCCGCAGGTTGCCACGCCGACGGGACTCGGGGTCTTCACCCGCACGGGCTGAAGGGATCGCTCGCCACGGCGTTAGTATCGCAGTCCCCGTCTACACGGCCGCCCAGGTTCGGGCCGCCGAAGCGCCGCTGCGCTGAGGACCGGCGTGTCGGCCGACGCTCAGCGCCAGAGCGCGGCGAGCTGCGCGCGATGCGCGGCCGCGACCGATCCAGGCTCGCCATCGTTGGCGCAGACCGAGGAGACGGATGTCGCGGTGAGAGCGACAGGTTCATCCGGACCGACGGCGGTGGTGACGGCCACGCCGGCGAGGCGCCGACGGGAGAGGAGCTTGAAATCCTGGGCGCGCAACGACCCGGCCATCGACCGGCGCCCCGACTGATCGACGTCGCGGAGGACGGAATCGGGACGCGGTGTGGTGGTCACCTCCCGACGCTACTTCGAACGCGGCTGTCGGGAGACCGCCCAGGCCATAGTGTTCCATTGCATTGCACGGTGTTTCCGTACGCGAACAGGGGCGCGGCGGCGCTGCGGCTTATGGAGGCGTCTGAGTGGTGACAGCGTTGCGCCACGTGATGAGCGACGGGCTCGCACGTTTGGCGATCACTCAGGGGGATCTCGTCCCGGTCGGAGCCGCGGGCATGGATGTCTGATCCGCAGCGAGCACGACCCACGTCGCAGTGAGCACGGCCGCGGCTACGGTGATCAAGAGCACCACTGAGGCGACGTACATATAGTGCGCGGCCTTGGGATACGCGCCGGCGGGTTCTGCGTCCTTCAACCGCAGGTCTCGCGAGGACCAGCCGAATCTCAAATAGGCCAACGCCAGCAGCACGATGCCGAGTGTGATCAGGGATGCCAGCACGGGCTCGACCCACCACCAGGTCTGTCCGAATACGCGGTCGCCCCCGAGGCCGGCGAGGAGGAATACTCCTCCATAGCCTGCACCCACGTATGCACACCGCTGGATCGCGAACTGATATCGCACGACCCGTTTCTCGATGGACTCAGAGTCGGCCGGGTATCTTCCGGAGGGCCTCGCGGCGGCGCGAGTAACGGCCGGAGTCGTGGGAACCGCGGCGAAGGTGTCCTTGGGCGGGTTTGCGTTCGTCTCCCTCGGTCCGGCTTCGGGGGGCGAAGCCTCGACCCCGCCGTTGCTGTCCGTCTCCTCGCTCATCCTCGAGCCGGCGCCGGACGCATGTCGGTAAACGCGTCCGCGTGGGACGCTGGCTTTCGCGTCGCGGTCACGGCAAGGCGCCCGTCAGGCGGGACTGCAGACCGGGGTGAGAACATCGAGCGCACTCCGGAGCAAATCAGCCACCTGTTCTTCATCAAGCGGGGGCGTACCGGAGACGGCCCTCGTGATAGCCAGAGCTGCAATCGACTCTGCAAAGTAACTGCGAAAGAGCGGCGTCCACGGACTCGGCTCGAGTGCGGCCGAGATGCGGACGGCGAAGTCGACGGTCGCCACAACGTCTGGATCGGCAAACGCAAGACCGGGGAGATATCTCCCGCCGGCCTCCGCAATCCGACTGGCCGCACGCGCCAGCGCCACAGGTGCTGGGTCCGGTGTAGCCCCTAGTTCATCGGACCCGGAGACCCAGATGGGAGGTTCACCAATGGTTACGAGACACCCCCTTCTCGTCGTCCAAATGATATCCCGGTGGCTCCATCCGAATAAGCACCCGGCGCCTCGCGATTACGCGGTTGACGCCTTTCGCGCCGCCTCGCCTGGGGTAGGCGGTCGAGGACCTCGATCGGCGACGCCGATGTCAGGCCCGCCACGTCATCCAGTGGCTTGATTGCGGAGTGCTGCACGACCATTCCGGAGTGTTACCTCCGGCTCTGAAGCGCGCTCGGGCGCGTCGTTATCGTTTCCGCTACCCCGTGCCGGACACGCATCCGCCGGCACGATCACGCACCGTCGCGTCGGGCATCGTCATCCGTCCCCGCGGCTCAGCGCCTCGAGGGACCCCGTGACGGCCCGGCTGGCGTCCGGCAGTTCCCGCGATCACGAAAAGAGAAACCCATGAAGAAGCTCATTCAACGCGCCGCCGTCGTCTCTGTCGCCGGCTTCATGGCGGTGGGTCTGGCGGCGTGCAGCGGATCGGCGGATGCATCGAGCAAGACGGCGGATCCGAAGAGCACCGTCTACTTCGGCGTGTCCGCGGCCGAGACCGGCCAGTACGCGCAGTACGGCCAGCAGTTCAAGGAAGCGTTCGACCTCGCCGTCGAGCAGGTCAACGCGAAGGGTGGAATCAACGGCCACCCCGTTGCGCTGAAGTTCGAAGATTCCCAGTCAGACCCGAAGCAGTCGGTGCCTGTCGCCCAGAAGTTCGTCGGCGATGACAGCGTCGTGCTGGTGTTCGGCGACTACTCGTCCGCGGCATCGATCCCCGCCTCGCCGATCTACACGGCCGGCAAGCTCCTGCAGTACGGCTTCAACAACTCGAACCCGGACTTCACCGCCAAGGGCAGCGAGTACCAGTGGTCCTCGTCGATCACAACGAGCGCCTCATACAAGTGGACGGCTGACTACATCAAGAAGCAGGGTGTGGACTCCGTGGGCGTGACGTACCTGAACACCGCCGACTGGGGTGTGCCGGCCTACCAGGCGTTCAAGGACGAGGCGGCGAAGATCGGCCTGAAGATCACCGATGCCGAAGGGGTGCTCCCGACCACGGACGACTTCAAGCCGTCGCTCATCAAGGCCGTCGCCGGCAAGCCGAAGGCGTTCGTGCACGTCGGCTACGGGCCGGATGCGGCGAAGATCGTCAGCCAGCTGCGCTCCATCGGCTACGACGGCACCTTCTACGGCGGACAGGACGAGGAGTCGTTCGACGGAACCCCCGCGGCCGCCGGAGCCGTCATCGGCAGCGAATTCCTCGAGACGAGCACCGACCCGCAGGTGAAGGCCTTCGTCGCCGCGTTCAAGAAGAAGTACCCGAACGAGACCGCGGTCACGGGCTTCGAGGCCGGCGCGTACGACGCCCTGAACGTCGCCGTCGCTGCCGCCAAGGCAGGCGGAGTCACCCGTGAGGGGATCCTGAAGGGCTTCCCGCAGGTCAAGGACGTGCCGAGTGTCGTCTACGGCAAGATCACGTTCGACCCGTCGACCCGCCGCGTACAGTCCCCGCAGCTGACTCCGACCATCCTCAAGGACGGCAAATGGGTCGTCTACAACGGCTGATCCACGCGCACCGTCACTTCATCCATGCTTGACACGCTGATCGCCGGCGTGCTCCGAGGGAACGTCTACGCCCTCGGAGCCGTCGGCATCTCCCTCGTCTTCGGCGTCATGAACGTCGTGAACTTCGCCCAATTCTCGTTCTTCGGACTCGGCGCCATGTTCACCTGGTTCTTCGTCGTGAAGCTGGGCCTTCCCTTCTGGGCGGCCCTGCCCCTGGTCCTGGTCCTCTGCGCGCTGATCGGGCTCGCGATCAACACGGCCGTCGTCCGGCCACTGGCGAAGTACCTGCCCCTCGCCGCGATGCTCTCCACCTACGCGGTCGCCCTGATCCTCGACAATGCCTCGCAGATGTTCTTCGGCGCCACCTCGCGCGTCTTCCCGCAGGTGCTGCCGACGTCGAACCTGCACATCGGGAACATGCGCTTCGGCACCGCGGACGTCGTCATGCTCGGGATCACAGCGTTCGTGCTGGTCGTGATGTCGCTGTTCCTGAAGTACGGCAACCTGGGCCGCGGCATCAGAGCCACAGCACAGGACCAGGAGGCCGCGCTGCAGATGGGCATCCCCGTGGCGCTCGTGCAGAACCTGTCCTTCGTCATCGCGTCGGCACTCGGTGGTCTCGCCGGCATCTTCATCGCCCTCTATGTCGGCGTCGCCGACCCCGCATCCGGGATCAACACCGGGATGTCGGCGTTCGTCGCGGCAACGCTCGGCGGGCTCGGATCGCTTCTCGGTGCTGTCATCGGCGGGTTCGTGCTCGGCATCCTCGAGTCCTACGGCGTCTACCTGTTCGGCGGCAGTGCCGACCAGATCATCGTCTTCGTGATCCTGCTGGCCGTGCTCGTCATCCGTCCGGGCGGCCTGCTCGGCAAGGTCCCGCTGATCTCCAGCGAGCCGCTGACCGGCACGTTCCTCGGCAAGGGGCGACCGATCCGGATCCCGAAGTGGGTCTGGCCGGTCGCGTTCGTCGTCGGAGGCATCGTCATCCCGCTCGTCTCCAACGACTACCTCCTCAGCACCGGCACGCAGGTACTCGTCTACGCGATCATCGGCGCTGGCTTCACGGTCACCGCGGGTCAAGCGGGCGTGATGGCCCTCGGGCAGGCGGGACCGATCGCCATCGGCGCGTACACGTCCGCGCTCATCACGCTCCATCTGCACGTTCCGTTCTGGGTCGCCCTGCCGATCGCGGGGATCACGGCGGCGGTGATCGCCTCGATCCTGTCGGCGCCGATCTGGGGGGTGAAGGGCCACTACATCTCGATCGCGACGCTGGGCATCGGCATCGTCATCGTGGCGGCCATCCAGCTGATCATCCCGATGGGCATCCAAGGCATCCCGTGGCCGCAGATCGGCGACACCGTCTTGTTCTCGGCCAGGGACTTCTACTTCATCGACTTCGGCGTGCTGGTGCTCACGCTCCTCGTGATGTGGCGCATCCGCCGATCACACCTCGGGCGCGTGATCTCCTCGGTCGGCGCGGACGAGGTCGCGGCACTCGCATCCGGTGTCCGCGTGCGCGACTACAAGGCGCTCGCGTTCGCCATCTCGGCGTTCTTCGCCGGCCTCGGCGGATCGCTGCTGGCACATCAATACACGTACATCGACACGACGATCTTCTCGATGCTGATGTCGCTGCTGGTCGTGACGATCGTCATCCTCGGCGGGGTGAACCTGCCCTACGGAGCGGTTGTCGGGGCGATCATCCTGATCGGGGGGCTCGAGGCCCTGCGCTTCACGGACGAGCTGCGGATCATCATCTACGGCCTGGTGCTCATCCTCGCGGTGCGCTTCCGGCCGGGGGGAATCCTGGTGAGGAACTCATGAGCAAGCCACTGCTGGAGGTCACCGACCTGGAGCGGCACTTCGAGGGGCTCAAGGCCGTCGACGGCATCACGTTCCAGGTCGCGCCGCACGAGGTGGTGTCGATCATCGGGCCCAACGGCTCCGGAAAGACGACGACGCTCAACCTCGTCACCGGCACGATCCGCGCCAACGGCGGGACCATCGTGCTCGACGGCCGGGACATCGGACACGCGGATACCGCCCGCATCGCGGAGGACGGGGTCGCCCGCACCTTCCAGAACGGACGCGTGTTCCCCACCCTGTCGGTGGCGGACAACATCGAGGTCGGCATCCACTCGACGCTGCACGCCAGCCGTCCGTTCCGGTCGCTGTCGCATCTGTTCCTGCTGCGCTGGATTCCGCTGCTCGCCGAGCTCTTCGTGGCGATCTTCGGAACCCCCGGGGCGCGCCGCGAACGCCAGCAGATCGACGCCACCGTGCAGGAGGAGATCGCCCGGTTCGAGGCACGTCTCGGCTCCCGGCGCGACGACCCGGCGTACACGCTGAGCTACGCCAACCGCCGCCGGACCGAGATCGCACGCGCTCTTGCGCTCAAGCCGAAGCTCCTCGTGCTCGACGAGCCGACCGCGGGGATGAACCAGTCCGAGACAGCGGAGGTGCTCGACCAGTTGCTGCAGCTGAAGGCGGACGGCCAGACCATCCTGCTCGTCGAACACAAGCTCGACCTCGTGATGACCGTCTCCGACCGGGTGATCGTCATGGACGGTGGCCGCATCATCGCGCAGGGCAAACCGGATGCCGTGCGCCAGAACCCCGCGGTGATCGAGGCGTACCTCGGGCGCCGGCGCGGACTCGGCGGGGAGGACTTGCGATGACCGCCCTGCTCGAGCTCGACGACGTGAACGTGTACTACGGCTCGTTCCACGCACTGCGCGGCAACAGCCTCCAGGTCGGCGAGGGGGAGATCGTGTCGCTGCTCGGCGGCAACGCCAGCGGCAAGTCGACGACGATGAAGACCATCCTGGGGCTGACATCCGTGAAGTCCGGCACCGTCCGGTTCGCGGGCGGTGACATCACCCGGGCGTCGACCCGGCACCGGGTCAAGGCCGGCATCGCCTCCGTACCCGAGGCGCGACGGGTGTTCCCGCAGATGACCGTGGACGAGAACCTCCTCGCCGGCGCGTACACCCGCTCCGACCGCGCAGGCGTCGCCGAAGATCTCGAGCGGATGCGGGAGCACTTCCCGCGGCTCGCCGAACGACGTCGACAGGAGGCGGGAACGCTCTCGGGTGGCGAACAGCAGATGCTGGCCTTCGCGCGGGCGCTGATGAGCCGCCCCAAGCTCATCTGCATGGACGAGCCGACAATGGGGCTCTCGCCCAAGCTTGTCGACCAGGTGCTCGATGAGATCGTGCGCATGAACACCGAGCTCGGCGTCGCCGTGCTCTTCGTCGAGCAGCAGGCCGAGCTCGCCCTGTCGATCGCATCACGCGGCTACGTGCTCGCCACCGGTGCCATCGTGCTCCAGGGCAGCGCCCGGGCGCTGGTCGACAACCCGGAGATCCAAGAGGCCTACCTCGGAAAGGGAAAGCAATCGTGACCGGACCCCGTCTCGGCTACTTCACTCGACTCCTCGACGACGTCCCGCCGGGGGAGCGGTACCGCAACGCCATCGCCCAGTTCGTGCGCGCGGAGGAGCTCGGGTACGACACGGTGTGGGTCGCGCAGCACCACTTCCACGCCGACGAGGGCGGCCTACCGTCGCCGTTCGTGCTGCTGGCTCACGCCGCAGCACAGACCTTCCGCATTCGCCTCGCCACCGGCATCGTCACGCTGCCCCTGGAAGCGCCGCTCCGTGTAGCGGAGGATGCCGCAGTCCTATCATTGCTCTCCGGGGGCCGGTTCGAACTCGGCATCGGCTCCGGCGGCACAGCGAGCTCCTTCCCCCCGTTCGGTCACGCACCCGAGGACCGGCCCGCGATCTACGCCGCACACAAGCAGACGCTGTTGGGCGCCTTGAGCGGACAGGTGCTGACGACGGACGGTGGCGCGCTGTATCCCGCGGCACCGGAGCTCGCCGACACGCTGTGGGAGGCCACCTTCTCAGCCTCCGGTGCCGCGCGCATCGGCGCCGAGGGACACGGCCTCATGCTGTCCCGTACCCAACCCCGGCGGGAGTACACCGGCCGCGGTTCCGCCCCGGATCAGATCGCGATCGTCGACGCGTACGTCGATGCGCTTCCTGCCCGCGTACAGCCGAGGGTCATGGCCTCCCGCTCGGTGCTCGTCGTGGACACCGAGGACGAGGCACGGCGCTGGCGTGCGCAGGGGATCGCCCGCTCCCGGGCGATGCTCGGCGCGCAGGGAGTCGACATCCCGGTCCACGTCGACGACATCGAGCTCGCGGCGTATCTCGACCTGCACGTGGGAACCCCGGAGCAGGTCACGGCTTCACTGAACGGCGACCCGATCCTGCCCCGCGCCAGCGACATCGTCTTCCAGCCACATCCCGTCGACCCGCCCCATGACGTCGTGCTGCGATCCCTCGAGCTCATCGCACTCCACGTCGCCCCGCCGCTGGGCTGGGCGCCGCTCTCCAGCCACTGACTCCTCGAAGAAAGGACCTCCATGTCGACCGATGTGATCGACCAACTGATCGGAGTCGAGGACGGCGACGCCGTCTTCGCCCTGCGCACCCAGCGCCCGGACGCGAAGCGGAACGCGCAGGCGAGCTACGACGCGCTGTTCCACTCCGACGACGTCAGCCACGCGAGCCAGCTCGAGCGGCTCGCTATCGCCTACTGGGCTGTGGCGCTCGCCCAGAGCCCGACCGCCGGGCACTACCGAGATCTTCTGGCCGCCGCGTCCCCGGAGACGCTCGAGGCGCTCGACGCGGCCCTGCCCGACGCGGTGACGTCCGGCCCGTACGGCGACTACCCGGAGGGACCGCTGACGGCGGAGAACGAGGAAGGCCTGATCTGGGGCCCGTCCCCAGACCTGACCGCGGCCCTGGGGGAGCGGCTGGCCGCGGCGCTCGCTCACACACATCTCCTGACCTACCGGCCGAGGGATGCGTCCGCCGACGCGCTGCAGGCGCTGCTGGATGGGGGCTGGTCGACGACCGGCATCGTCACGCTGTCGCAGCTCGTCTCATTCCTGAACTTCCAGCTGCGCGTCGTCGCGGGCCTCACCGTCCTGAAGGGAGAACTGCGTTGAGCGAACAGGTCATCCGCCACACGATCGACACCCCGAATGTCTTCACCCAGGCCCAGCTGGGGTGGGAGGCGTGGCTCGAGCCGCTGCCGCTCGAAGAGCTGACCGAACGTCACTACGAGGGCCTCGTCGACAAGGGCCGCGCGAACAGCCCCTACTTCCGGCTGTTGGTCCGGGATCCGGACATCCTCGGCGCCCGCACCCGCACCGACAACGACATCTTCTACAACGAGAAGGGGGGCCTCCCGCGCGCGCAGCGCGAGCTGTCGGCGACGAGCGCCTCGCGCACGAACGGGTGCCTGTTCTGCGCCTCCGTGCACGCGCGCTTCGCTTCGCATCACTCGAAGAGTCACCAGGACGTGCAGCGTCTGCTCGACGACGGGACCGCCGCGCCTCAGGACGACCCGCAGTGGCGTGCGACCATCAACGCGTCCGTCGCGCTGACCGAGACGCCCACCGCTTTCACGGCAGTGAATGTGCGCGAGCTGCGCTCCGCGGGGCTCGACGACTTGGCGATCGCCGACGTCATCCACGGCGCCGCGTTCTTCAACTGGGCCAACCGGCTCATGCTCTCGCTCGGTGAGCCGACCCCGCCGGCCGAGAAGTAGCGGCAGCGGCTCCGCCGATCGTCCGTGAGACTCCGCCAGAGCCGCATGGGGCGATCGGTGGGGCGGACCGGCGGACACCCGATCAGCAGCTGGCGAGATTCGCGCGCAGACCACCGGCCGCATACTGGTCGCGGAGGACGCCGCGGCGACGGAGCACGGGCACGAGCTCGTCCAGCATGCGGTGGATGGTGACGGGATGGAGATCTCCGGAGAATATGAACCCGTCATTGCCGGCGTCGTCGCCCAGAGCCTGGATGGCATCGGCGGTCTCCTCCGCGGTCGCGACGGTGCCGCCCCGGCCGTCCCCGGTGTGGCCGAGGCGTGCTCAGGTAGATGAGAGGTGCCGCTTCGTTCGGGATGCGGGTGCGTCATCTCGTCGACGGACTTCGAGTTGTCCGGTCGGGATGACGCGGTCTCTAGCGACGGCAGCAGGGCGCGCGCGCTCGCCGGTGGCCCGGTCGAGGAATTGGAGGGAGGGGACGAGCTGGGAGGGCCGGTGA
>Ga0163162_10007494_pt1 | contig 10620 bp, 12 predicted proteins | sample S55metaG_FD_115310 | JGI IMG/M metagenome (GOLD analysis project Ga0163162, IMG submission 115310) | Switchgrass rhizosphere microbial communities from Kellogg Biological Station, Michigan, USA - S5-5 metaG | ecosystem: Host-associated > Plants > Roots > Rhizosphere > Soil | place: USA...
TGAAATACACCCCGATCACTTTCGACACCTCCGATGAAAGCGCCAAATCGCTGGAATCCGGTCGTTGCGACGTGCTGACCTCCGACAAGTCCCAACTGTTCGCCCAGCGCTCCAAGCTGGCGTCGCCGAAAGACTACGTGGTTCTGCCGGAAACCATTTCCAAAGAACCACTGGGCCCGGTCGTACGTAATGGCGACGACGAGTGGCTGGCCATCGTCCGTTGGGTTGGCTACGCGCTGCTCAACACCGAAGAGGCCGGCATCACTTCGAAGAACGTCGAAGCTGAAGCCAAATCGACCAAGAACCCGGACGTCGCCCGTATGCTCGGCGCTAACGGCGAATACGGCAAAGACCTGAAACTGCCGAAAGACTGGGTTGTGCAGATCGTCAAACAAGTCGGCAACTACGGCGAGATCTTCGAGAAAAACCTCGGCAAGAGCACTCCGCTGGAAATCGACCGCGGCTTGAACGCCCTGTGGAACAACGGCGGCATTCAGTACGCACCACCAGTGCGCTAATGGTTCTATCGCCCGGCGGGCCAACCGCCGGGTGATGTTCTTGTTCCATTTTTTCCGGGGCACTTCATGCAAAATTCAATCGGCGCACCAAAGCAGAGGCTCAGCCTCAGCGATCCACGAGTGCGTGCGTGGCTATTCCAGATCATCACCGTTGTGGCGGTGGTCTCGCTGGGCTGGTACTTGTTCGACAACACGCAAACCAACCTTCAGCACCGGGGCATTACCTCCGGTTTCGGCTTTCTGGAGCGCAGTGCCGGATTCGGCATCGCTCAACACCTGATCGACTACACCGAAGCGGACAGCTATGCCCGCGTCTTTGTCATCGGTCTGCTCAATACCCTGTTGGTGACTGTGATCGGCGTGGTTCTGGCGACGATCCTCGGGTTCATCATCGGTGTGGCGCGGCTGTCGCAGAACTGGATCATCAGCAAACTGGCGACTGTTTATGTGGAGGTGTTCCGCAACATTCCGCCGCTGCTGCAAATCCTGTTCTGGTACTTCGCGGTGTTCCTGACCATGCCGGGACCGCGTAACAGCCACAACTTCGGCGACACCTTCTTCGTCAGCAGCCGTGGCCTGAACATGCCGGCCGCGCTGGCGGCTGATGGTTTCTGGGCGTTCGTGATCAGCATTGTGGTGGCCATCGTCGGCATCGTGCTGATGACCCGCTGGGCCAACAAACGCTTTGAAGAAACCGGCGTGCCGTTCCACAAGTTTTGGGTGGGGCTGGCGATTCTGCTGGTGATCCCGACCTTGTGCGCACTGATCTTCGGCGCTCCGCTGCATTGGGAAATGCCCGAGCTCAAAGGCTTCAACTTTGTTGGCGGCTGGGTGCTGATCCCGGAACTGCTCGCCTTGACCTTGGCCCTGACGGTGTACACCGCGGCGTTTATCGCCGAGATCGTGCGTTCCGGGATCAAGTCGGTAAGCCATGGCCAGACGGAAGCGGCGCGTTCCCTCGGCCTGCGCAACGGCCCGACCCTGCGCAAGGTGATCATTCCGCAGGCCCTGCGCGTGATCATTCCGCCGTTGACCAGCCAATACCTCAACCTGGCGAAAAACTCCTCGCTGGCGGCCGGTATCGGTTACCCGGAAATGGTGTCGCTGTTCGCCGGCACGGTGCTTAACCAGACCGGTCAGGCGATCGAAGTGATTGCCATCACCATGAGCGTGTACCTGGCGATCAGTATCAGCATTTCCCTGCTGATGAACTGGTACAACAAGCGCATTGCGCTGATCGAGCGGTAAGGAAAAGCGCATGAGTACTCATACTTTCAAACCCGACATGCCCCCACCGAACAGCAGCATCGGCGTGGTGGCGTGGATGCGCGCGAACATGTTCTCCAGCTGGCTCAACACCCTGCTGACGCTGTTTGCGTTTTACCTGATTTATCTCGTGGTGCCGCCGATCCTCAGTTGGGCGATTGTCGATGCCAACTGGGTTGGCACCACCCGCGCCGACTGCACCAAGGAGGGCGCCTGCTGGGTGTTCATTCAGCAGCGTTTCGGCCAGTTCATGTACGGCTACTACCCGACGGAACTGCGCTGGCGTGTCGACCTGACCGTGTGGCTGGCGGTGCTCGGCGCGGCGCCATTGTTCATCTCGCGCGTGCCGCGTAAAGCGGTGTACGGGCTGAGCTTTCTGGTGCTGTACCCGATCATTGCCTTCACCCTGCTGCACGGCGGTTTCGGTCTGACCCCGGTGGCAACCAGCCAGTGGGGCGGCCTGATGCTGACCCTGGTCATCGCCACTGTCGGTATCGCCGGTGCGTTGCCGCTGGGGATTGTGCTGGCGCTGGGTCGTCGTTCGAACATGCCGGCAATTCGTGTGGTCTGCGTGACCTTCATCGAGTTCTGGCGCGGCGTGCCGTTGATCACGGTGCTGTTCATGTCCTCGGTGATGCTGCCGCTGTTTCTGCCTGAAGGCATGAACTTCGACAAGCTGCTGCGGGCGCTGATCGGCGTGATCCTGTTTCAGTCGGCCTATGTCGCCGAAGTGGTGCGCGGTGGTCTGCAAGCGATCCCCAAAGGTCAGTACGAAGCGGCTGCAGCGATGGGCCTCGGTTACTGGCGTTCGATGGGCCTGGTGATTCTGCCGCAAGCCCTGAAGCTGGTGATTCCCGGCATCGTCAACACCTTCATTGCGCTGTTCAAGGACACCAGTCTGGTGATCATCATCGGCCTGTTTGACCTGCTCAACAGCGTCAAACAAGCCGCTGCCGATCCGAAATGGCTGGGCATGGCCACCGAAGGCTACGTGTTCGCCGCCCTGGTGTTCTGGATTTTCTGTTTTGGTATGTCGCGCTATTCCATGCATCTGGAACGCAAGCTCGACACTGGCCACAAGCGTTAGGAGTTCTGTAAATGAGTGAAGCAATCAAAAAGCCTGTAGGTTCTGAAGGCATTATTCAGATGCAGGGCGTCAACAAGTGGTACGGCCAGTTCCACGTGCTCAAAGACATCAACCTCAACGTCAAACAGGGCGAGCGTATCGTCCTGTGCGGGCCGTCGGGTTCCGGCAAATCGACAACGATTCGCTGCCTCAATCGTCTGGAAGAACATCAGCAGGGCCGCATCGTCGTCGACGGCGTGGAACTGACCAACGACCTCAAGCAGATCGAAGCGATCCGCCGCGAAGTCGGCATGGTGTTCCAGCACTTCAACCTGTTCCCGCACCTGACCATTCTGCAGAACTGCACCCTGGCGCCGATGTGGGTACGCAAGATGCCCAAGCGCAAGGCCGAGGAAATCGCCATGCATTACCTGGAACGCGTACGCATTCCGGAGCAGGCGCACAAGTTTCCGGGGCAACTGTCCGGTGGTCAGCAACAGCGTGTGGCGATTGCCCGCGCCCTGTGCATGAAGCCGAAAATCATGCTGTTCGATGAACCGACTTCAGCGCTCGATCCGGAGATGGTGAAGGAAGTACTCGACACCATGATCGGTCTGGCTGAAGACGGCATGACCATGCTTTGCGTGACTCACGAAATGGGCTTTGCCCGTACCGTGGCCAACCGCGTGATCTTCATGGACAAGGGTGAGATCGTTGAACAGGCGGCGCCGAATGACTTCTTCGATAATCCGCAGAATGAGCGGACGAAGTTGTTCTTGAGTCAGATTCTGCATTGATGGTTTGTGTGTAGATCAAACCCGGCCTTGTGCCGGGTTTGTTTTTTATGGGTCAGGAGGCGGTGAGGGTTTCGTCTTCCTTGTGCACGGTGTACTTGAACGCACCTCTCAAGTCAGCCCCTTCGGCCAAGACTTTCGCATCGGCAAGCAAGTGCTGGTAACGATCCAGCAGCCGCATCAAAAGCATCAACGCCTTTGGCGGCAGTAATTCGCCTCGTTCGTACCTGGAAAATGCGTTGTGGCCTCCACCTGACAGCAGTTGCACCGTCTCTTTTTGCGTCAGGTGCAATTTGCGCCGGATGCGCTTCATCTCGGAACCGATCATTTGTCTTGCAGCGATAACCAGCTCATCGCCTGCTTCCGTGTAACGATCAGCGCTATCGGTGCCTTCATCCCACTCGATTTCCCCGCACTGCCGGCATTCCCAGCCAGCGAGATCATCTACGCGGCGCTCCATGCCTTTGACACTCAGGGTCTCACCGCGACCCTCGAAATGCCTCATTCCCTCACGGGCACCACAGCTGAAACATTGCCGGGTTTTCATGGGTTTTTCTCCTTGAAGGAGATTACCGGTGCGCCGCCGGCAGGGCGGTATGTCACCTTGATGTAAATCTCCAGGCCTTTTGAGTTGATGTGATACACGTCCTGCCAGACTCGATGATCGTCATAGGTAGTCATCGATTTGTACAACATCCTGTTCTGCAACTCGAAAACGATCTCCTGCATTTCTGCGAAGCTAAAACCGAGATCGAGACCGGTTTTTTCCGCGGTCTTGGTGAAAGCTTGTCTGCCAAGTCGTCTGACTTCCCCTTGATCACCGCCAAGTCGTAATGGGGTGTGTTCTTCTCCATAAGAAACCAAAGCCCTGTCCCTGAAATTACCCTTAAAGGGTAATTTTGACCAATCGAAAATCCCGCTCCATGTGTCTCGGATTGACCCTAGGTGGTTGCCGTCCTACACGGGTCTGACTAACATGTCAGAAAATTCATCCTATGATTGGATGAAAGGGCGAATCCTATGTCAGACATTTCTCCACTCGTTAAGCGATCCCTGGTCGATCAGGCCTTGGATCAACTCCGTCAGCGCATCAACAGTGGTGCCTGGCAGGTTGGCGAGCGGTTGCCGACCGAACCCGAGCTGTGCGCCGAGCTGGGCATCAGCCGCAACACCGTGCGCGAAGCCATGCGCGTGCTGGCGTTTTCCGGACTTATCGAAATTCGCCAGGGCGACGGCAGTTATTTGCGCGCGGTGGTCGATCCGCTAGACACGTTGAAAGCGCTGTCGCGCTGCTCGCTCGATCAGGCACGGGAAACCCGGCACATCCTCGAAGTCGAGGCCATCGGCTTGGCAGCGCTACGCCGCACCGACGAAGACCTCGCCGCATTGCGCGACGCGCTCGGCACCAGCGGCAGTCACTACCACGGCGACCTCGACACCTACATCGCCTGCGATCTGGTGTTCCACCGTCGCTTGGTCGACGCCGCGCACAACCCGACCCTCAGCGAGCTGTACCGCTATTTCTCCAGCATCGTCGGTGCGCAATTGCGCCAGACCCTGAACATCGTCCCGCGCCGTCAGGAAGTGTTCGACCTGCACATCGAGTTGCTCGATGCGGTCGAGCAGCGCGACCCGGAACGGGCCAAAGCCTTGTCGAGGCAGTTGATCAATGAACCTTGAAACCGAGAAAACCATGTCCCGCAGTGAGATATCCACAACCCCAAAGCGCACGGCAGAGCTTGAAGAGCTGCTGATCGACGCCGAGGCCGATGACGAACAGGTGCAACAAAGCCATCCGCTGGTGCGCCGGCCATGGTTGTTACTGCTGGGTCTGATTCTGGTGGCGCTGAATCTGCGTCCGGCGTTGTCGAGCATGGCGCCGCTGCTCAGCGATGTGTCGAAAAGTCTTGGCTTGTCGGCGGCCCAGGCCGGTTTGCTGACCACACTGCCGGTGCTTTGCCTCGGATTGTTTGCACCGCTGGCACCGATTCTGGCGCGACGTTTTGGTGCCGAGCGCGTGGTGCTGGGGATTCTGCTGACACTGGCCGGCGGGATCATTTTGCGCAGCAACTTCGGTGAGATCGGCCTGTTCGCCGGCAGCGTATTGGGTGGTGCCAGCATCGGCATCATCGGTGTTCTGCTGCCGGGCATCGTCAAGCGCGACTTTGCCAAACACGCCGGGACCATGACTGGTGTCTACACCATGGCCCTGTGCCTGGGCGCTGCGATGGCGGCCGGTTCCAGCGTGCCGTTGAGTGAACACTTCGGGCACAGCTGGGCGATGGGCCTGGGCTTCTGGGTGATTCCGGCGTTGGTTGCAGCGGTGTTCTGGTTGCCGCAAGTCGGGCAGAAACATGGCGCGCACAATGTTGCATACCGCGTGCGCGGTTTGTTGCGTGATCCGCTGGCCTGGCAGGTGACCTTGTACATGGGCCTGCAATCGTCGCTGGCCTACATCGTGTTCGGCTGGTTGCCGTCGATCCTGATCGGTCGTGGCCTGACGCCAACCCAGGCCGGTCTGGTGTTGTCCGGTTCGGTGATCATTCAACTGGCCAGCTCGTTGGCTGCGCCGTGGCTGGCCACTCGCGGCAAGGATCAGCGTCTGGCGATTGTGGTGGTGATGGCGCTGACCCTTGGCGGTCTGTTCGGCTGCCTGTACGCGCCGATCGAAGGCCTGTGGGGCTGGGCGATTCTGCTGGGCCTGGGGCAGGGCGGTACGTTCAGCCTGGCGTTGACGTTGATCGTGTTGCGCTCGCGGGATTCGCATGTTGCAGCGAACCTGTCGAGCATGTCTCAGGGCTTCGGTTACACGCTAGCGTCGATGTGACCGTTCGCCGTTGGCGTGGTGCATGACTGGACCGGCGGCTGGAATGCGGTGGGCTGGATCTTTGGCATCATCGGTACTGGTGCGATCATCGCCGGGCTTGGCGCCGGGCGTGCGTTGTACGTGCAAGTGCAAAGCGAGAAGATCTAAACGCCGCTTAATAGTGTGGGAGCGAGCCTGCTCGCGAAGGCAATTTAACATTCGACACCTGTGTTGACTGACACTGCGCTTTCGCGAGCAGGCTCGCTCCCACATTGGTTTTGTGTGTGGCAGGTATTCGGTTTGCGAATGCCGATAGTGTTTCTGCGCATTGCAGATTATGGTGCTGGCACTCTGTACCTATTTTGGAGTTTGCCCATGAGTGAAGCCCACGCCGCGTTGATCACCCGCTTCTACCAGGCCTTCCAGCGCCTCGACGCCGAAGCGATGGCCGCCTGCTACACCGACGACATCGTGTTCAGCGACCCGGCCTTCGGTGAGCTGCGCGGGCGTGATGCTGGCGACATGTGGCGTATGCTCACCACCCGCGCCACAGACTTCTCGCTGACCTTCGACAACGTTCGCGCCGACGAGCGCAGCGGCGGCGCACATTGGGTCGCGACCTACCTGTTCAGTCAGACCGGCAACGTCGTGGTCAACGATATCCAGGCCCGCTTCGTGTTCCGTGACGGCAAGATCTGCGAGCACCACGACCACTTCGATCTGTGGCGCTGGTCGCGTCAGGCCCTCGGTTTCAAAGGTCTGCTGCTGGGCTGGACGCCGCTGGTGCGCAACGCCGTCCGCGCTCAGGCATTGAAGGGACTGAAGGCATTTCAGGCCGGTCGCTGATAAGATCGCCGCCTGTTTCCTACACGTCTAGATCCCGAAGTGACCAGCCTTAGCGAAAAATCTGTCGATGTGGCCGAACCCGTGAGCAAGTCCTGGTTCGTCTACCTTGTTCGCGCCGCCAATGGTTCGTTGTACTGCGGGATCAGTGATGACCCGGTGCGCCGTTTCGCCAAGCATCAAAGCGGCAAAGGCGCGCGGTTCTTCCTCTCCAGCCCGGCGATGGCGCTGGTCTATACCGAGCTGTGCCGCGACACGAGCGATGCGTTGCGCCAGGAACGGTTAATCAAAAAACTCAGGAAGAGCGCGAAGGAATGTCTGGTCGCGTCTTATCAATCTGACTGATTGGTTCCCATCAGGCAGATCTGTAGGCTGCTAAGCAAATGCGCGCTAAGCTGCTGGCTCACTATCTGAGCGGCGGAGCCGAGCATGTCCGAGTTGATTCTGCACCACTACCCGACCTCCCCATTTGCCGAGAAGGCCCGCCTGCTGTTGGGTTTCAAAGGCTTGTCGTGGCGCTCGGTGCATATTTCGCCGGTGATGCCGAAACCGGATCTGACCGCGCTCACTGGCGGCTACCGCAAGACCCCAGTGCTGCAGATTGGCGCGGACATCTATTGCGACACATCGTTAATCGCCCGTCGCCTGGAGCAGGAAAAGGCGTTGCCGGCGTTTTTCCCCGAAGGTCAGGAATTTACCGCTGCCAGTTTTGCCACGTGGGCTGACTCGGTGGTGTTTCAACATGCGGTGAGACTGGTGTTTCAGCCGGAATCGGTGGCGGTGCGTTTCGCCAAGTTGCCGCCGGAAGCGATCAAGGCTTTTATTGCCGACCGCGCCGGTCTTTTCAGTGGTGGCAGCGCCACGCGTTTGTCCGCCGAGCAGGCCAAGCATCAATGGCCGACGATCATGGCGCGACTGGAGCAGCAGTTGCAGCGCGAGCAGGGCGACTTCCTCTTTGGTGAGCCGTCGATTGCCGACTTTGCACTGGCGCATCCCATGTGGTTCCTGAAAGCGACTCACGTCACGGCACCGCTGGTGGATGAGTATCCGGCGGTTGCTGCCTGGTTGGGCCGAGTGCAGGGCTTTGGTCATGGCGCGGCGAGCGCGATGACGTCGGAAGAGGCGCTTGAGGTTGCACGCAAAGCGACACCGGCGGCATTGCCGGATGAGCAGTTCGTTGATCCGAATGGCTTCAAGGCTGGCCAGCAGGTGGCGATCTCGGCGACGGATTACGGGGTTGATCCGGTGGTGGGTGAGTTGCTGTTTGCCGGTCGCGAAGAGCTGATCATGCGTCGCGAAGACGAGCGCGGTGGCTTGGTACATGTGCACTTCCCACGGTTCGGTTTCCGCATCGAAGCCCGCTGATCTCTCAAGTCTGTAGCAAAACTTTGTAGGAGTGAGCCTGCTCGCGATAGCGGTGTGTCAATCGGCGGATTTATCGACTGACACACCGCTATCGCGAGCAGGCTCACTCCTACAGGTTATTTCAGTGCGGCGAGGATTTCGTCCGGGTCAAACCCGCGAATCAATGTGCCGTTCACATCGATCAACGGAATCCCGCGCCCACCCAATGCCTCATACGCCTTGCGCGCCTCGGCATCCTTCTCGATATCGAACTCCTTGAACGGAATCCCCTTGCTGTCGAGAAAGCGCTTGGTCTGCTTGCAGTAGCCGCACCAGTCGGTGGCGTAGAGCACGACGCTGGCCTGTGCGCGCGTCTGCTCTGCAACCATCTGCGACGGGTTGAACACCCGCTCGATCTTGCCCCAGTTCTGATAGACCACGACCACCAGCAGAACCAGCGCAACCTTCTTCAGCACATTGCCGAGCATCAGTTACGCCGCTTCAGCTGATCAGTGAGCGACGTCGGCAGCCCTTTGATCACCAGGGTCCCAGCCTCTTCGTCGTATTCGATCTTCGAGCCCAGCAGGTGCGCTTCAAAACTGATCGACAGGCCTTCGGCGAGGCCGGTGAAGCGGCGGAATTGATTCAGGGTGCGTTTGTCCGCCGGAATTTCCGGCGACAGGCCGTAGTCCTTGTTGCGGATGTGATCGTAGAAGGCTTTCGGGCGTTCCTCGTCGATCAACTCCGACAACTCTTCGAGGCCCATCGGCTCGCCGAGTTTGGCCTGACTGCTGGCGTAATCGACCAGGGTTTTGGTCTTCTCGCGGGCGGAATCTTCCGGCAGGTCTTCGCTCTCGACGAAGTCACTGAAGGCCTTGAGCAGCGTGCGGGTTTCGCCGGGGCCGTCGACGCCTTCCTGGCAACCGATGAAGTCGCGGAAGTACTCCGAGACCTTTTTACCGTTCTTGCCCTTGATGAACGAGATGTATTGCTTGGACTGCTTGTTGTTCTGCCACTCGGAGACGTTGATCCGCGCCGCCAGGTGCAGTTGGCCGAGGTCGAGGTGGCGCGACGGGGTCACGTCCAGCTCATCGGTCACTGCCACGCCTTCGCTGTGGTGCAGCAGGGCGATGGCCAGGTAATCGGTCATGCCTTGCTGATAGTGGGCGAACAGCACGTGGCCGCCGACCGACAGATTCGACTCTTCCATCAGTTTTTGCAGATGTTCGACCGCGACTTTGCTGAAAGCGGTGAAGTCCTTGCCGCCTTCCATGTATTCCTTCAGCCAGCCGCTGAACGGGAACGCGCCGGACTCCGGATGAAACAGGCCCCAGGCTTTGCCCTGTTTGGCGTTATAGCTCTCGTTGAGGTCGGCGAGCATGTTTTCGATGGCTGCAGACTCGGCCAGCTCCGTGTCACGGGCGTGCAGAACTGCGGGCGTGCCGTCGGGTTTTTTGTCGATCAGGTGGACGATGCAATGACGGATCGGCATGGGCTTCTCGGCTGTTGGAAGGGAGGAGGGCAGGCTCCCCCGAAAAAGCGCTAAGTGTACCGCAACCACTGGTTTTGGCGCGGGTTGTAGGGCAAAACCGGGTCGTGCGGCGGCGCTTATGCAGTTTTTTACCGATTTAGCGCAATAAAGCTGACCAAATGGGTAGCTAGAGGCGGATATTTCCCCGTCTCTGTGCTAGTTTTGCCCGGTCTTACGCGAAGTCACTGCGTTAAGCGTGCAATCAGCATTTGTCAGGTCGAACCAAACCCTGATTTCGGTATCTATAACCCGACTCGTCGTGGTTATCGCCGAGGGTGCCAGATCCAGAAGATCGGGCTCGATGGCTGACACTGCACTCTGCAATCCATATGAATTTGATAGGGAAGGAACACCACAGTGGCTATTACTAAAGACCAACTGATCGCTGATCTGGCTGAATCCACTGGCGCCACCAAAGTTCAAGTGCGTGCAGTGACTGAACAACTGAGCCA
>Ga0163162_10007495_pt1 | contig 10620 bp, 10 predicted proteins | sample S55metaG_FD_115310 | JGI IMG/M metagenome (GOLD analysis project Ga0163162, IMG submission 115310) | Switchgrass rhizosphere microbial communities from Kellogg Biological Station, Michigan, USA - S5-5 metaG | ecosystem: Host-associated > Plants > Roots > Rhizosphere > Soil | place: USA...
CATTTAGTGCATCGCTCGCAAACAGCGTTGTAGCTGCCGCTGTCCCCGGCGGCAGATTATTTCTGGTTCTGCCGCTGGCGACAGCGGCAGCTACAACGTCGGAAAAGAAGCCGCGCTCTTCTAAAACGGAAAGATCGAGAATCAGATCGCCGATGGCGATGCCAACGCGCGCGTTTCCATCGCGCGGCTTGAAAACGCCGAAGGGCAAATTCTCAATCGGGAAATCGGAATCGGGCAAAAGGTTGATAAAGGATTTAAGCGGCATCTTCTGTAGCGGCGCTCTACGAGCGCCGAAATTGTTGTCGTTCGGCGGTCATAGACCGCCGCTACAACAAATTCAAGCGGCTACTGGCCGCGGCCGACGACCGCAGCTACAGAAATCCTAATGCGCGCAAATCTTTGCACGGGGAACACAGGTCTAGGACCTGTGTTCCATCAGAGCAACCCTAACGCACGCAAATCTTCGCGCGGCTCGTCGAAACTACAGCTGCCGAACGAAGTGACAAATTTTCGTCTGTCGCGCAGCCGTTTGACATCGATTTTCCATTCGCGCCACGCGAAAAATTCGTCGGTAAAGGAAAACGAATCCGCATTTTCATCTTCCAGCATGAGCGCTGTTTGTCGTGAATCCCATTTGTATTCGGCCGCCAACACCGCTGCGCCGAGCACATTCAAAAAGCCGTGCATTTTCGTCTGCACCTCATCGCGAAACATGCGGAGCGGATGATGCAAGCCCGCGGTGAACTTGATTGGAACCTGGTGTGTGACGGGCGTGACCAGTGCCTGCGCGATCTGCGCCGAATTCGGAAACGCATCAGGGGTCACGCCACCGGTGCGTAATTTGTAGCCGAACGTCGGCGAATCAGCATTGGAATTGAGTTCGGCAACCAACGCGATGGTTTGTTCTGCTCTGCTCGAGGGCGCTTCCCAGAAAGTCGGCAAAGATCCGAGAGTCGACCTCGCTTCACTTAGCAACTGCGAGTCGACATCGTGAGGCAGAAACATTTCGAGCTGGTTGACCGACACAAGGTCAACATTGTGCACGGACAACGAACGAATCGCCGCATCGGTCTTCGCCAGAACCGCACAAAAATCAGCTGCGTTTTCAGTTTTTGGCCCGAGCGCGGAAACTTGCAGCGGGTGAATCGGATCAAACTCCGTCAGCAATTGTTTGGCGGCGCCAAACTGTTGGACCGGGAGGACGAATGCACTCAGCATCCACGCATCGGTGGAGCGCAAATATTGCGCTTGATTCTTGAGCGCCGCCTCGAGCTCGAGCTGGCACGGCGGAAACATTCCGGCGTAATCAATCGAGCGCACCAGCAAGGCGCGCAGTGAAGCGACGATCTCCGCCATCGGCTGCGTTACGGGAACAAACCGCGCGTTGCCTTTGCCTTCATCACCCGCTCGACGCCGGTGGCCATCGCCGACATGCGATGTGAAATCTTGTGCGCTTTTGCCCGCCGAATCACCTTGGTAAAGGAATGCTCCAGGATGCGGAAAAGTTTGTCGGTCACTTCCGTTTCGCTCCACATGAAGGACTGCAAGCCCTGCACCCATTCAAAATAGGAAACAATCACGCCACCGGCGTTGCACAAAATATCGGGAATAACGAAAACTTGGTCCCAGCGTTGATCGAGAATTACATCTGCTTCCGGCGAGGTGGGCCCGTTCGCGCCTTCAGCCAGAATGCGACACTGCAGTTTGGCGGCATTTTTTTCTGTGATCACGCGATCGACCGCGCAGGGCGCCAGGACATCGCATTTCTGCACCAGCAATTCGTTAGGATCGATCCGATCGCCTTGGTCGAACGCGCGTAAATTTCCTTTTTTCAAAACGTGCTGCTCTGCTGCTTTCACGTCGATTCCTTTGGGATTGTAAAGGGCAGTGGTCGCATCGCTGATACCCACAACTTTGATTCCGGTCTTCAACGCCAGCGATAATGCCGCGACTGACCCGACGTTGCCGAATCCCTGGACGATCGCGGTGCACTCGGTCGGATCCATCTTCAACATGTCCATCGCGCGCTCGATCAGATAAACAACGCCGCGACCGGTGGATTCGCGGCGCCCTTCGGTGCCACCGATCGAAACCGGTTTGCCAGTGACGATTTCGCTTACTGCATAGCCTTGATACACCGAATAGGTATCCATGAACCACGCCATCACCTGCTCGTTCGTTCCCATGTCCGGTCCCATGATGTCAGTGTGCGGCCCGACAAACGGAATCATTTCCTGCATGTAACGGCGCGAGACCGCTTCCAATTCGCTGCGCGAAAGTTTCGTCGGATCACAGGCGATGCCGCCTTTTGCTCCGCCGTAGGGCAAACCGTTGAGTGCGCACTTCCAGCTCATCCACATTGCCAAAGCGGCCGTCTCCCCCATCGAGAGATCGGGCGCGAAGCGGGTGCCGCCTTTGGTTGGACCAAGCGTGAGGTGGTGCTGAACGCGGTAGCCTTGAAAAGTCTTGGTGCTGCCGTCGTCCATGTGCACCGGCAGGGTCACGGCAATGGCGCGCTTTGGCAGCATTAACCGTTCACGATGGCTATGATCGATCTCGAGATACTCGGCGATGACGCGAAATTGCTCGCACGCCATTTTGAAAACGTCGTCTTGATAGATGCCCAGCGCTGAACTCATACGTTTGCAGGCGCCGAAAAAGGCGCACCGAAGTCTGCTATTTGCGCTTGCTGCCTCGTGTCGTCAAATCGAATCCGCGGCCAGGATTCGGACGAGCCTCGGTAGGGGCATAGGCTTCCAGCCTGTGGGGGCAGCCAGGCATCTTGCCTGGCCGTTGGGGTTAGACCGTTCGGGCGAAAAATTTGGCAACCGAGGAGCCCGCCGCCTAGATTGCGCTGGTTATGAAAGATTGGCGTAAAGTTCGCGTGGAAACACTAGCGGTTCATGCCGGGCATGAGATCGATCCGGCGACCGGCGCGGTGGTGGCGCCGATTCATCTCTCCACCACTTTCGAGCGCGATGTCGAAGGAACGTATGCGCGTGGGTTCATGTACACGCGCAACGATAATCCGAATCGCAAAACGTTGGAGGAAGGCGTGAGCTCGCTAGAGGGCGGCGCCGCGGCGGCAGCCTTTGGCAGCGGCATGGCGGCGGCAATGGGTTTGCTTGCTGCACTCGCACCCGGCGATCACGTTCTCGCCCACGTCGATGCCTATTACGGCACCAGCCGATTGCTGCGTGATCTCTTTTTGCGCTGGAAACTGGAAGCGGACTTCGCCGACATGAGCGACCTGTCGGCAGTAAGAAAAGCGCTGCGGCCCAATACAAAGCTCGTGTGGATGGAAACGCCGTCGAACCCGCTCCTAAAAATTGTCGATCTGGCGGCCGTGACAAAGATCGCGCACGAAGCCGGGGCGGTTTGCGTTTGTGATAATACCTGGGCGCCCATCATTCAGCGGCCATTCGAAGTCGGCGCCGATTTCATTCTCCATTCCACCACCAAATATTTTGGCGGCCACTGCGATGTGCTCGGCGGAATCATTATCGCGAAACGGGACGACGAATTTTTTCAGACTGTCCGCTCGATTCAATCTTCGGCTGGCGCGGTCCCCTCGCCCTTCGATTGCTGGCTGATTTTGCGTGGAATGAAAACCTTGCCCTGGCGGATGCGAGCGCACTGCGAAAATGCGGCCAAAGTGGCAGAGTTTCTCGCGCAAAATCGAAATGTTGAGCGGGTGCATTACCCGGGCCTTAAATCGCATCCCGGTTACGAGATTGCCAAACGACAGATGTCGACGTTTGGCGGAATGCTTTCGTTTGAAGCAAAAGGCGGACGGGAAGCGGCGATGATGGTGGCCGCGAAGACGAAAATCTTCACGCGCGCGACCAGTCTAGGGGGAGTGGAAAGCTTGATTGAACATCGCGCATCCATCGAAGGACCGGGCACCACTTCGCCGGAAGGGTTGCTTCGATGCTCGATCGGCCTGGAGCATCCGGACGATTTAATCGAGGATCTGGAGCAGGCGCTGAGTTAACTGGAGGGACATGCGCTGTCATGTCCCAAGATTTGGACGCGACGGCGCGCGTCCCTCCAATGTCAGCGAAGTCTTCGCTTCACCAGATCGAAAACATCGCGGACTTCGTCGACATGCAACAAAAATGCCGCGCCGAAAAATATCGCAGCGCTAACGAGAATTGTGCCAAGAAGGGCGAAGAGTTTTTCGAAGAAGCGCAGATGCTCCCACGCATCCAGCCAACAGTAATTTGCCAGCCAGCAAATTAACGCGAGCAGCAAACCGGCCAGGCAAATCTTGGCAAGACCCGCAAACATGCGACGACTTTCCAGTCCCCGCGTCTGCCGCCACATCAGTGCGTAAAGCAAAAGAAAATTGATTGTCGCTACGATGCTGGTGGAAAACGCCAGGCCGCGATGTCCCCAGCCGAGCCGGAAAGTGAAAAACCAGTTTAGGAAAAGGTTTGTTCCAATCGCGAGGAAGCTAACGATCATTGGAGTGTTGCGTTTGCCGATCGCGTAAAAGGCTGGCGTCAGCACTTTCAAGGCGGAGTAAGCCACCAGGCCGATGGAATAAAATTGCAGTGCCCCAGCGGTCTCCTTCGTCATCTCGGCCGTGAACCGGCCATGCTGATAAATTACACTGATAATCGGTGAAGCCAGCATAGCCAGCCCAATCGCCGATGGGATGGTAAGCAAAAAGGCCAACCGCATTCCGCTCGCGAGAATGCTGCGAAATTCATCGATATTTCCGACAGCCGCGCTTTTCGAAACCAGCGGGAGAGTGACGGTGCCGATGGCGACGCCAAAAATTCCGAGCGGCAATTGCATCAAACGAAAAGCGATGTTGAGCCAGCTCACGGGGCCGTTGCCAAGACTGGCGGCGAATCCGCTATTGATCAGGACGTTCACCTGCACGGCGCTGGCGGCGATGATCGCCGGAGCCATCAATGTAAGCACCGCCCGGACGCCTTCGTCGCGCCACTGAAAATCGGCGCGGTATTTGTAACCGACGCGGCGAAGGGATGGAAACTGCGCGGTTAATTGCCACATCCCGCCGATGAGCGTCCCAATGGCCAGGCCGGTTAACGAGCGCGCGCCGAAATGCGGATCGAGCCACCAACCGATGCTGACGCCGCCGATGATTGAGCCAAGGTTGAAGTAACTCGACGCCATGGCGGGCGGACCGAAGACATGCTTCGCGTTCAGCATTCCCATCACCAGTGCCGCCAGCGAGACCAGCAGCATGAACGGCCACATAATTCTCGTTAGCCAAATGGTGAGCTCGGTTTTGTCGAGTGGCCAGCTCCACCACGTCAGCAGATCGACCAATTGCGGCGCGAAAACGATGCCGAGGAGCGTGACCGCGCTCATGAAAACGGCGGTGAGCGTCGCTACTTTGTTGGCCAGTCGCCAGGCCGATTCGTCCCCTTCGGTGGCAATTTTTCCGGAAAACGTGGTGATGAAGGCAGTGGAGAGGGCGCCTTCGGCAAACAAATCGCGCAACAAATTCGGCAGACGAAAGGCCATCAAAAAGGCATCGAGATATTTTCCCGCACCGAAGAGCCCGGCGAAAATCTGCTCCCGAATCAGCCCAAGGATACGGCTCGATAAAATCGCGACCCCGACAATTCCAGTAGCGCGTGTGCTCACGCGCCGATTCTCGGAGGCAGTCATGCGCAAGAAGGAATCAGACTCGCGCGGTTTGGGAAATGAAAACTGCTATTTGAGGAAGAGGCTCATGCTGTCGAAGTCGATAATGCCTCGACTGACGGCCAGCAATTCCATACCCAAAATTCCGGCAACCCTACCCTGCCCTTGTTCCACGGCGAAATCAGGTAGCACTGTCCCTGCGAGTTTCTGTGGCGGGACATGGTAGTTACCGATCATTAAATTGTTGACCTGGCCGATTCCCACCTGACGCGAAACGCCATCGGTGAAGCTACCGCTCATTTTGGTTGGGGTAAATGAGAGTCCCAATTCTTTCGCCCGCCGTAAATCAAAGGTGGTAACAAAAGCACCGGTATCGACCAGTAAACGACATGGGTGACCATTAATGGAGGCCGGGACAGTGAATGCGCGAGTGACCTCCTCTCGCAACGGAACTTTCACAAAATGCTGCGAAGTGGCGAATTGGGCGACTTTCAGATGCGCCGACGAATCGGTCTTGAAGAAGATTGTCTTGGTAAAGCAATTGATGACGGCTTTGTAGCGCGTGAGAATGTCTGCGCCCAGAACTCCGTCATCGTTGTCGCCGTTTAGCCGGGAGGCCTCTGCTGCATGTGCGTTCGCCGGAGTGAAGAGCGCGATCGGGCCGCTGCCGAAATCCATGGCACCGGCTCGCAAACTATTGATATAGCCCACGCGATAGCTCTCGCCGTTTAGATTTGTGAATTGGCCGAAGGGCGAATCGGCTCCAACCGGCGAAACACCGAGGGAACGGGCGCGGCCAGCTTCCAAGACGCTGTAACCGGCGCCAGTATCGACAACAAGACGCGCCCGATGCCCATTTACCACGGCTTCCATGAGCATCTTGTTCCAGGGGTTGTAACGTACCGGGACCGCAACATAGCCCGGCAACGAAGGCAGGGTCGCCCGCTGCTTTGCCGGCAGGACGTGGTTGGTCAGGAGAAACGTCGCCGTCGCGAATATGAATGTCGGTAGAAAAGCCTTTTTCTTCACTGGGGGTATTCAGGATTTGTTGAGCGGTCCGGTTGTTTTCGGTGGTTGCGGAGATTCACGCACGGCAGCGCCGTTCATATAACTTTGTAGGTGTCGCTCATAGACACTGCGATCACCTTTCGCCAAAGATAGCGCGCGTTTTTCGTTTTTTATTGCTGAGCGAAAATCGCCAGTTTCAGCCTCGGCCGCGGCCAGAGTATCGAGAATCATCGAGCTGCGATGGTTGAGGCTCTGGTTGACGCCCCGCGCAAATTCGACAGCCCGCTTACCGTCACGGACACTGCCGTCTGGACAAGTGGCCAGCAGCCAGGCGTAGTTGTTATGCGCCATAAGATTATCTTTATCGAGGGCTATTGCCTTTTCCAGGTCCGCACGCGCAGCGCGATAAGAACCGTTCAGCGCCAGCGCAGAAGCCCGCTCGAAGTACAATTTTGATCCATCAACTGCTCGATTTGCTGCCGGAAGCAATGCCAACGCACGATCATAATAAGTAATCGCCTCGGAATAGCGATGGCGAACAAGGGCGACATATGCCTGGAGCGAGCGCAGTTCTGACGAGTTCGGAGTAACCCGTTCGAAGGCCTCGAGTGTCTTCGCGACCGTCGCCCAGTCTTGTGCGCGCACAGCCTTCTCCAAGCGGTCAGACTGTTCGCGAGCAACCTTTTCTTCTTCGGAATGCGGAACCGACCATGCCGAGCCCCACCCACGCTCCCGTTCGTTGGCAGCCATAACCTTGCCTCCAGCGGCGAAGACCACCGCCAGGGCAATTCCGGGTATTAGGGGTCGCAAAAACACACGCGCGTTGGTAACAAAGAGTGCTGTCGCAGTAAAGAGCAGGTTTTGGGCAAAACAGTAATCTCAAAGTCCCGTTGGCAAACTGATGAATTCCCCAATCAAGCTGGAATTTTTTCGCGAGATGGGCCGCCAGGGCTTTGACGCCGAAAGTTTCAGTGGCGTAATGACCAGCGAGGAAAAGGTTGATGCCCAGTTCTTCGGCGGCGATCGCAGTCCAGTGCGGCGCTTCGCCGGTAATGAAAGTGTCGATTCTCGGAGGCAGTCATGCGCAAGAAGGAATCAGACTCGCGCGGTTTGGGAAATGAAAACTGCTATTTGAGGAAGAGGCTCATGCTGTCGAAGTCGATGATACCATGACAGGTGTACAGTGTATCCATCCCTAGGATCCCGCTGATTGTGGCGCTGCTTTGCAGCAACGTGAAGTTAGGCAATGCAGTAACGCCAAATTTTGCTGGCGGCGTTTTGAAGCCGCCAATTTTAAGGTCATTGATTTGTCCTGCGCTAACTTTGCGCGCCGCGCCACGAGCAAAATGCGCAGACACACGTGTTGCTTCCACCGGAATGCCGACCGATTTAAGGAAAGCTTCGTGAAAAATTGTGATAAATGCGCCCGTATCAACGAGCAGGCGAGCGGGTTGCCCACGGATCGAACACGGCACAGTCAACGCGCCGTTTCTCTCCCGCCGCAAAGGGATTCTCGTGAATTTTTCCGCCGCCGCGACGGAACTGAGGTTCATTTGCCGTGTTTGATCCACTTTAAAGAAAACAAGTTTCGTCCAGCAATTGATCACGGCTTTATGCCGAGTGAGAAGATCCAGACCCAGGACGCCATCAACGCGAGCGTCCCCAGTGTCGGAATGGCGTGAATCGCGCAGCGTCACCGGAGTGCTGCCAAAATTCATGCTGCCAGCCATGAGACTTTGCGCGAACCCAACGGGAAGCAACTGGCCATTAATTCGCGTAAACTGGATATAGCGCAGATCGCGCTGCGACGGTCGCACGCCAAATGATTCGGCCGAGGCCGCATCCAAGATGACTTGGTTGGAGCCGGTATCGACAAGCAAATTTGCGGGCTGCCCGTTGATGCGGACGGACATTATCATTTTGTTTAGAGGGCTGTAGTGGACTCGAACAGCCTTGTATCCACTGAGCTGCGTTGGCCGACCGCCTTTGACCGAGGCCACGGTCGAAGACGGAATGATCAAAAGAAGAGCTAAGACGATACGAAAACGCCGAACGCGCTTCGACATTGTTTCGTCATTCGTCATTCGAGCTTCGTCATTCGGATCTTCCGTCACATTCCCGTTGGGCAATCGATGAAGGCCCATGGAACTTTGAACCGTTTGGACAAATGCGCCGCCAGCGCCTTTACACCAAAAACCTCGGTGGCGTAATGTCCACCGAGCAGGAGATTCATCCCAAGTTCGTCGGCCGCCACTGCAGCCCAATGCGGCGCTTCGCCGGTGATAAAGGTGTCGATCCCCTCCTGCGCAACCTTGTAGATTTCCGAGCCGGCGCCGCCGGTAATGATCCCGATTGTTCCAGTTTTCTTCGGACCGAACATGAAGGCTTTTACGGGACCACTCAGTGCTTTTTGCAATTTGCGATCAAGTTCATCGCGCGGCAACGAAACGCGCGCCTTCACGCCAATCAATTGACCTTTTTCTTCGAAGAACGGCTGATTCGATTTAAGTCCGAGTGCTGCAGCGAGCTGCGCGTTATTGCCGAGCTGTGGATGGAGATCGAGCGGCAGATGTGCACTGTAAACCGCGATGTTGTTTTCAAAGGCGAGTTCCAGTTGCCGGCGCAACGCTTTGGTCACGGGACGCAGGCCCGGCCAAAACATTCCGTGATGAACAATGAGCAGGTTAGCGCCGCGCTTCGCGCATTCCTCCAATCCGCGGCTGGAGAAATCCACCGCTGACGCAATTTTCGTTACCTGGCCGGAATTCTCCAGTTGCAGGCCGTTGAGCGCATTCTCGTAATCCTGAATTTCGCCAAGCCTCAACTGGGAATCGCAATAACCGACGATCTCGCTCAGAGCGGCCATGTCATGACTTTGCCAAGGCCCGGAAATTTTGGAAGCGAGTTTGCTTGACGCTGCCACAACTCTTGTGAGTCTTATTTGCTTTGATGGAATACACAGACGCTCCTTCCACTCAAACCGCGGATACGATGCTTTGTCCGAATTGCGGCCAGCGTCTGCCGAAAGACGCGCAGGCTTGCGATCGATGCGATTGGAAACGGGAAGGCCCCGTTCAGACAGCGGAGGGTACGGCGAGCGACGCAATGGCCGCGTTGCTCAGCATCGTTCCGGGGCTCGGCCATGTTTACAAAGGTTACCGCGGCATCGGACTTCTTTTTGCGATCGGCACCTTAATTGTGCTCGGATTCTCGGGCCTCGCTGCGATCGCAAGCGCGGGGTTTGGGCTCGGCCTCGCCGTCTTCTATTGGGTCGGCGTTGCCATGCACGCCTACGCCATCAAAGACCGCGTCGTTCCGTCGGAGAAAGACGAAGGCGAACAGTATTAGGCGCTGAAGCGCTCTGTAGTCGCGTCTCTGCGAGACGCGCGAGTTAATCATCGACGCGTTTAACGAAGTCTTTGACTTCCAGTAGGTCGTGGTCATTGCAGATTGAGGTTTGGAGCGAGTCCCCGATGTCTTCGGTAACGAAGATTTTGCGTGTGTGGCGAGCTGGATTCGGTGAAGAATTCCGAACAGTCGCATGTCGCTCAGCATTGTTTTTATCTGTCTCGCGCTCGTTGTCGGGATTTACTTTTATAATAACCCACTCAAGCATGGGCCGTGGTTTTTAAGCCGCCGGTTCATTAACTGGTTCCCGCTCGGGATGACCTACGCGTTCCTTTACATGGGACGCTACAATCTCACGGTCGCGAAGAACGCGCTCGGCTCGCTCATGTCGAATGAAGATTTCGGCCTTATCTTCGCAGCCGGGACAATCACCTACGCTTTCTCGTTTTTGATCAACGGTCCGCTGGTCGACAAAATCGGCGGGAAAAAGGGAATCCTCATCGCCGCGCTCGGGGCGGCGGCGGCGAATGTCGCGCTCGGTGTCATCACCTGGCTGGTCCTGACCAATCGCATTCACGTGCGGTTGCTTCCGATCTTTTCGGTGACCTACGCGCTCAACATGTATTTTCAAAGCTACGG
>Ga0163162_10007496_pt1 | contig 10620 bp, 12 predicted proteins | sample S55metaG_FD_115310 | JGI IMG/M metagenome (GOLD analysis project Ga0163162, IMG submission 115310) | Switchgrass rhizosphere microbial communities from Kellogg Biological Station, Michigan, USA - S5-5 metaG | ecosystem: Host-associated > Plants > Roots > Rhizosphere > Soil | place: USA...
TGCGATAGCTCCGGCTGAAACCGGCGCACGGTAGGGTGGTGTTAGCACACTACAAACCATTTTCCTGTTAGCCCGAATAGAAACCCTCCCCCGGCCCCGCTGGGGGAGGGTTTCGCCTTAACCACACACTTTAGGAGCACACCACCATGGCACGTATTCATGACCTCCTGGCCGCACTGACACCGGAACAGACTGCCCTCCTGCCCGAGAATTTCACCACGGATATCGCGGCGGAATATGACAGGGATTTGGACCTTTCCAACGCCGCCGTCGCGGAACGCGAATCACGCATTACCGCAGCACAGCAGACGATTGCTGAAAGGGAAGCTGAGGCTATCAAACTAAAGGCGGCAAATTGGGATATGCTACAGGCAACACCCGCGCCGAAATCGGCTGGGGAAGATGACGACGACGATTCCGGCGACATTGAGCCTGACGACGACGACATTTTCGGTAACTAGGTAAAGGAAACAATTTCATAATGGCACTCGACGTACGGCCCCTAAAGCCAACTGAGAATTGGCAAATGCTGAACTACATTCGCAAGAATGCTTCCCCGGATTATCAGGACCGCATCCCTGCCGCGACAAAGGGCAAGATTCAGGCGACCATCAAGGCGCTGGACACCTACCAGCCGCAGGCGAACGAATTTCACTCCCTGCTGATTAACAAGGTGGGCTTGCAGATTATCCGCAACACCTCCTGGACGAACCCTATGGCCCCTTTCAAGCGCGGCATGCTCACCCGGGGTGACACGATTGAGGAAATCGCGGTTGGCATCATCAAGGCCACCACGTATGACCCGGACCGGGAAGAGCTCGAGAAGGAACTTTTCGGCACGTCCAAGGTGTACGTTGAAAACAACTTCCACCGCACCAACCGGCGCGACAAGTACAAGATCACCATCAACAACGTGCTCACCGGCCCGGCGTTCGACACCCCGAACGGGCTGCAGTCGTTGATTGCGGCTGAAATGGCGGCCCCGGCCACGTCTGACAACCTGGATGAATTCCTGCTCATGACCCAGCTTTTCGCTGAGTATGAGGCCAACGGCGGATTCTACAAGGTGCAGATTCCCGACGTGATCGACATGGATTCGGACGGCTCCGACGCGCGCCGTGCGCTCCGCACCATCCGCGCCGTTACCGAGACGCTGCCGTTCCTGTCCACGAAGTACAACGCTGCGGGCATGATGTCCCACGCTAACCCGGATGATCTGTACCTGTTCCAGTCGCCCGAGTTCGCCGCCGCGATCGACGTGGAAGCCCTGGCCGGTGCGTTCAACATCGACAAGGCCCGCATTAACGAACGCACCGTGACGATTCCCCAGGAACGGTTCGGGATCGACGGGTGCCAGGCCATTCTCACGACGAAGGATTTCTTTGTTGTGGCCGATACGGTGTTCCGTACCGAGACGCTGTGGAACCCGTCCGCACTGCACACCAACACGTGGCTTCACCACCACGGGCTCATTTCCGCGAGCCGGTTTGTTCCGGCTGTCATGTTCACCAGCCATCGGGGAGACGATGTACCCGTGATTCAGACCCCCGTCACCTCCGTGACCGCCGTTGCCGTGACCAACCGTGCCGGGGATGCTGTGACCGACGTCCAGCGCGGCGAACTGTACAGCCTGTACGCGGAGGCCACAACCACCCCGGCTGGCGGGGATAACAACGCCGTCCGCTACACCCTGACGGGCAACACCTCGCAGCGTACGTGGATCAGCATGACGGGTGTTCTGCACGTCGGCGGCGATGAAGGCGCGGCCAGCCTGAGCGTTCAGGCGATTGCTACCTGGACTGATCCGAAGGGCTTGCAGAAAGACGGGGCCAAGTCTGCCGTCAAGACGCTCACCGTCTCGGGCGACTCGACTGTTTCATGGCCGATTGCGGGGGATGCGTCGCAGGCGGTCACGGGTATCACTGTTGAGGGTGTCGCGGTTAGCCCGGCGTTCGCACCGGGCACCACCGCGTACACCGTCATCGTTCCGGGTGGTACGACTACCCTGGATGAAATCGTGGTGACCGGCCCTGATACCGGCGATGTTCTCATTGAACTCAATGAGGCTGGCGACGTGTTCACCGTCACCGCGAACAGCGCACCCGGCGATCCCGTGTACACTGTCACTGTGAACTAGTCCGATCCCCATGACGGGCTAGTTCCGGGGCTGTGGCGCTCCTGACAAAGAATCCCCCAACACGCTCTTAAACGTGTTGGGGGATTCTTTGTTTCCCGCTTGCATCCGTTCACGCGTCATGCAATAATAATTACAGGACGCAGGAACGCCACAAACAAAGGAACACAAAATGAAAACAGTATTCACCATCACCGCAGCCAACGGAAACCCCACTGGAATCTACTACACCAACGAGCGCGACGCACAGCGCAACTGCCGGGGAGGGGAAACCGTTACAACGGTACAGGTAAAGTCACGCGGCTACCTCCACAACGACAACGACTAACCAGTCGCAAAGACCCTCACCTTATGGTGAGGGTCTTTTCTTTTGTCCGGACCCCGGACGGGGAATTTTGAATACAGGGTAGGCTATGAAAAACCTCCCGCTAAACAGACTGTAAGGTTGGCCCTATGAACGCCATAGAAGAACTACCCCAAACCCGCACCCACGGCCTCGACTTCAACTACTCCCTCTGGGGAGCTCGCACCCGGATTAGCTTGCACACGGTCCCCTGGAATTCGGATTACCGCGATGTAGTACGCTTCGAGAACCCCGCCGCCCTGGATGATTGGTTGTTGAATGATTCCGGCCCGCAGATCACGATTCAAAACGCCACTTACGCCCGTTTCGGCCAACCCATCGCCCTCAACATCCCCTTCAACGTTGCCCAAGAGTACAACTACCTCCGCGCGTTCAACCCAGCCCAACCCATCGACGGCGACGTTGACCGCGCGTTCTACTACTTCATCGGCGCACCCGAATACGTTAACCCCAACACAACCCGGTTCATGGTGCAGCTTGACGTGTTCCAGACATTCGGCTACGGCATCTCGTTTGGGAATTGCTATATCGAGCGGGGCCATATCGGTATTGCCAACGAGAATCAGTTCAACGACTTTGGCCGCGAATTCCTCACCATCCCCGAGGGGCTCGACGTCGGCGGGGAGTATCAGATCATCGACCAGTGGAGCACCACCCTGGCAACAGCCCGCAACGTGAGCGCCGATACCAATGCCTACAGCATTATGGTGACTTCCACCGTGAAGCTGGATGTTGACCCCGGCACGTTATCCGATCCGAAACTGAATTCTTCCGATGGGTCCCTGTTGGAGAACCTGCCCAACGGTGCCGAAACCTACATTTTCGACACCCTTAACGACTTTCGCGCATTCCTGACGGCGTTCTCCGATAAGCCGTGGATTACTCAGGGTGTGATCCGTATCGCGGCGATTCCGTCCATTGACTTTTACCAAATGAACACCAGCCCCGTTACCATTGCCGGGGTATCCATGCATTCGGTCAACGCGGGATCATTGAGCAACCGTAAAGTGCAAATGGCGACCAACTGGCGCAACGACGTTGTACTCGGGCACGAGGGACGATACAACCATTTGAAAAAGTTTTTGGTGCACCCGTACAGCGCAATCGAAATGACCGCCTACACCGGCACTCCGCTGGTGATTAAGCCCGAATCCTGGAATGATCCCCACGCGACCGTTATCGAGGTTCCGCACTTTGCGGAACCCGGCCCGCGCCTGTTGTTTTACCCGTACCGCTACAACGCCTCGAGCCCCGGTGTGGACCCCACCACGGATGCTTACGGGGTGTTCAATGACGGCGGCGAGTTCTACGACTTCGCTACCGGCATTTTCAACTTCCCCACCTTCTCACTCGTGAACAACGGGTACATGTCGTTCATGGCGTCCAATGCCCACGGTATCGCCTATCAGCATTCGTCTGCGGATTGGTCACAGCAGCGTGCCATGCAGGGCAATGAGGTAGCCGCGTCCCAAGCGACGGCAGGAATCGCCACGTCACAGGGCATCAATCAACAGGGGATTCTTGCGGCGAATCAGCAGACGGGATTGGCTAACCGGGCGCAAATGTCGCACACCATGATTAACGGCATGGGCGGTATGCTCAACGGCGCTGTGAACGGCGCGGCGGCGGGCCCTATGGGCGCGGCAGGCGGCGCAGCGGCTGGCGCAATGGGCGGCGCATTCGCGGGCGCTAATGCAGCGGTGGATATGCTTGCCCGCAACGAAGGTACGGCAATTAGCACAGGCCTCTCTGCCGGTGTGAACCGTTCACAGAATGAACTCTCCGGCTTCACGCGGGACACCAACAAAACGTATGGGGATTTCGCGGCGCAGGGTGATTATCAGAATGCCATTGCGGGGATTAACGCGAAAGTGCAGGATGCGCGGTTGATTCAGCCGACCACGAGCGGGCAGATGGGCGGGGATGCGTTCAACCTGGCAACGTATAAGTGGGGTTATGATCTGAAGCTCAAAATGATTCAGCCGTCCGCTATGGCGGCTAATGGTGAATACTGGCTACGGTATGGTTATGCTGTAAACAGGTTCGGTAAAATGCCGGACACTCTGCAAGTAATGGAAAAGTTCACGTACTGGAAAGTACGCGAAACGTACATTACGGCGGCTGAATGCCCCGAAATGTTCAAGCAAGCAATCCGGGGTATTTTTGAAAAGGGTGTGACCGTATGGGCGAATCCCGCCGATATCGGCACCATTGACATAGGGGACAACGCTCCCCTGGAAGGTGTGATCCTGTAAATGGGACGTACTGATTTGGTTCTCACGAACTTTTATAATCCGCATTTGAACGCGGGTAAACGCCAGCGGAACCCTGTCAGGGATCAGCAGGCGTTCACGGAAATGATGCTAAGGCGTGTTATTTCGGAAATGTGCATGAACCGTTTTGAATGGAAGGGCCTCCCCGATTCCGTGAACCCGCGATTCCTGGAATTGGAAATCTTTTACCGGGGCATGTGCGTCTACTACCATGACAAGTTGACCGGCCAGGATGTTGTGGCGCAGGGTGCGAACGTTGGGTACATGAACGCGTTTGACGAACCAACGTCATTCACGGTAATTGGCTCGAACCGTCAGCCGCTGGAATTGTCCGTTAAAAAGGCTGTGCCGATTTATGCGAACTATTTGCGTACCCCGGAAACTGATGTTGTGGAAATGTACGCCATGAAGATAGCCAAGTTTGACAGGACAATCGAAATAACCGGCGACAACATGCGCCAACCCAAAGTCATCAAAGCCAAAGAAAATCAGCGGCTCACCATGTCGAACCTCAACCGCATGCACGAAGAAGGGCAGGGTGTAATCTTCGCCGCCGACACCCTCAACCTGGACGACATTGAAGTCCTGGATTTGGGCGTACCGTCCGGCTACCTCTCCGACCTCCAAACAGCCCGAACCCGGCTATGGAATGAATGCATGGGGCTGTTGGGAATTAACCACGCCAATCAGGACAAAAAGGAACGCCTTGTATCGTCAGAGGTTGGTGCGAATGATGAACAAGTAGACGCCATGAAAAACGTTGCCCTCAACTCCCGCCAACGCGCCGCCAAACAAATCAACGACATGTTTGGACTCAATGTGTCTGTTGATTATTTCAAAGAACCGGAACCCGAGCCGGAACCGGCACCCGCCGCCGATGCAGGAGAGGACGCCGCGTAATGGCTACGTTTACCAGTTACCTGAAAGACGTGTTGGAGCTTTACCCGGACATTGGGTTGAATGAATACCCCTTGTTCGATGAAGGCTACCGGCCCGCGCTCAACAAGAAGATCATTGACCATTTTTGGAACCGCGAAATAGGCCACGAAACCCACTCACTGTTTATCCACCAGTTGCGGGTACGCATGAACAACATAATGCCGCTCTACAACCAGCACTATGAGGCGTCGCGGATTAAATTTGACCCGCTCAAAACAATTGACATGAAAAACGTTGGGGAACAGGACTCCACCGCCACAAGCGCGGCCACGTCCAAAACCGACTCCGCATCGGGCGCGAAATCCCGCGCCGTCAACTCCGACCACCCCCAGGAACTGTTGTCCGATACGGGCGACTACGCCACCAGCAGCGGCGACACCATCGGCACGTCAACGGCCACGGGCTCAACCGACAACACCGGCACCAACACCCAAACCACCAAATCAGAGGGCGGCGTCTCAGGTTTTCAGGGCAACGCGGCGGCCGTGATCTTCCAACTCCGCGCCACGTTCGTGAACGTGGATATGATGATCCTCAATGAACTGGATGAATTGTTCATGGGCCTTTGGGGCAACGGCGACGATTACACCACTAACAGAAACGGATACGGATATGACTATTACACCCCTTGGTTTGCCTAACAGGCTGGACCCCATCTCAAACATCACCGGCTTCACATACCGGACAGGATCGACGTATCAGGAAATTCTGATGCGGCTTTCCGAATACATGCAGACCACGTTGCCGGATGAATTCAACGGCGCGTTGGGTAAGCTGTTCAACGACGTCAACGACGTAGCCGTCAACTGGGAAGCAAAGTTTCTCGACTTCATTGCGGGGATTGAGGGTGAGCTACAGGCGCTGAATGATTCCGCCGTTGCCGGACTGATCAATACCCCGGCGTCGGCTATCCGTGCGGCGCTGGATGCGCTGTACTCCGTGAATGACGCCGCCATTAAGGGGCTGATCCTCGATCCCGACAGTGATGTGCGGAAAGCCCTGGATGCGCTGTACACTGACGGGCTCGCCGCCAACGACGGCCACCGCTACGGGTGGGTAGCCGGGGTACTCCGCAACGACGGCGCAGGGTCCGGGTACTGGCAACCCCTCACCGAATCATCCACCCACCGGCCCGTGCACATTGATTCCGTGGTGACCGACTCCGGGAAAATCCGTATCAACTACGGCTCACTCGGGGCCAACATGACCGTGTCACTCGTGGCGGTCCCGGATGAAACGCTGGGGCGGGCAGGCTTCACCATGGGAGCATCCGTCACCCCGGCGTATGCGGATATCAAAATGAGTCGGAACATGCCCCCGGTAGCTGACTACGTGTCCTACGACGGCACAACCTGGGTTAGCGACAGCGGGGAGTTCTCCAACATCTGGTTTAGCGGCGGGAAAATCCACCTCGAACACAAACCCATTGCCTCCGACATGACCTATGCCGTCTCCATCACACCGCGTGGCGGGCAGTACCAGTACAGCGTATCCCCCGACTCCTCCCCCACCGGCTCCACGTTCATTGAAATTGGGGTACGCGACCATACGGGCGCATACATCACCACACCCAATACCAACATGCGCTTCTACCTCACCCACGGCGCAGCAAAATCCGTAGGCCTCGACCCCACCACCATCAACACCACCACCTACCCGCTCGGCAACATCTGGATTTTCGGCGTCATGGGACTCCCCGAGTCGTGACCCACGACAGGGGATTTCACGCGTAAGAATCGTAGGCCGCAAGTATTTGCTTGCGGCCTACGTCGTGTGCAATAATGATTACAGAAAGCAGGAACGCCACAACGCTAGGGGACAACATGAAAAGCAAAGATCAGATTCGCCGCCGAATTGTTGAAGTTGCACACGCCCGCATGGTCCTGGCAGTAGGGCTAGAGGGCAAGCACTCGTCCGAGCTTGACGAACTGGACAGCGTAATTCACGCGCTGAACTGGGTCTTGGACTTCGAACCGTTCGACGCAGAAGAATACGGGGCATAACCATGGTACGCATTATCGAAAGCACCGGGAACGCCGTGACTGTTGAGTCACACCTCGAAACCATCCAAGCCGCCAACAACCGACTCCGCATGCTCCGCAAATACAACCCCGGCGTAGACTACTGGATTGCTCCCGCCCCCAACCCGCCAGCCCCGAAATTCACGGTGGCCCCCATTCCTAAATTCACGGTTACGCGGATTCCCGCGTAAGTATTGTGTGTTGCGTGAATCCATGCAAGAATCAGCACATGGAAAAGATCACTTTCTCTCAGGTAGCCAAGTGGAACGCCACGCTAACCAACCCCTACCGGACGCGCTACGCCGGATGGGATGGTCGATACTTCAAAGTATCCGCCGAAACCATCAACGGCGTATGGGATGTGGAAGAAATCGACGCCAACGGAAATCCTCTCGGATACGCGGGAGTTGCACTTACTCTGGGTGAAGCGAAAATAACAATCCGCCGCTACGCCCGGAACACCTAAAGTAGTCCACACAAAACCCCTAGACCATCGGTCTAGGGGTTTTGTTATGGGCTGTCGGACCTTCCGACAATGTAGTGTGTCATTATGACTTATGATGCAACCGCTAAGAAACTCGCCGTCAAAGTAATCGGCACCGTTGAGTCTGACCTCAACTATGGTGCGATCAATTACAATGATCCGATTACGGTGGGTGTTGCCCAGTGGTTCGGGACTCGTGCCGCCGCGCTGCTCAACAGCATGCGGACGGGGAACCCCGGGGCATGGTACGGGGTGGCGGAGTCGTTGAACTCCCAGCTTATCGGTATCGCATCATCTGACGCGTTTTGGAACACCCGCTATCTGACCCGTGCGGAGGGGGATTCGCTGGCCGGCGTCCTCACCCGGAATCAGGCCATTCAGAATGCCACGCTGACGACGGATATGGACGCCTACAAGGCTGTTGCCGTGTCCTATGGGTTTGATCCTGACGCGAACACGGCGACCGTGATTTATTTCTTCGCGATGCATCACCAGTCCCCGGCGTCGGCACTCCGCGTCGTCGGCACCATCCCCACCACGGCAACGCTGGATCAGATCCACGCCGCCACCCTGGCAGACTCCGTGTTGGGGCAGTACGGCGCACGGTACCGGACCGTTTACGATTTGGTGTCTGTGGCGGATTTGACCGGCGTCGATCCGGCACCGGAAGCGCCCGCCACCAAGCCCAACGGCAACGTGCGGTACATCACACTCGTCGGGGATCAACTACACGTCCGCTTCCAAGACAACGAAGTCGTGACATACCTGCCGGACGGGCGCGGGCACTGGATCGGCCGCACACCTGCCACACCGCCAACACCCGTCCAACCAGCCCCACCAGCGGGTACAGGCGCATGGGTGCATCCGCTTCCGGGCGCAACACTCACAAGCCCGTACGGGCCGCGCAGCACCCCAGCAGGGACCGCGGACATTAACGGTGGCTTCCACTTTGGAAGTGACCTCGCTCACAGTGGCGTGGCGGGGAACATCCTGGCCCCCTGTGATTTGGTGATTACCGTCGCCCGCGCCTACAGCACGAGCAACCCGGATAAGGGGACGGCGGGGAACTACGTGAAGGGCCACACGACGGATGGGAAGTACACGTTCAGTTTCTTCCACATGGCATCGGCCCCTGCTGTGACCGTCGGCTCTACCGTGACGGCAGGGACTGTCCTGGGAGTGGAGGGCGCTACGGGGAATGTGACGGGAAGGCATTTGCACCTTGAATGTTACAATGGTGCAATAAATGATCCGTGGGCACCACCCTACGGGAATCCAATTGACCCGCTACCCGTGCTCCGCGCACACGGCGTCATTATCTAGTTAGGACGCCACAACGTCATGGGACTCACAAAACAGGAAACACTCGACTACTACGACTATTCCAAAGTCATGTCATTCAATTCTTACTACAACGTGATTATTGGTGCCCGTGGTTTGGGTAAAACATTCGGCGCAAAGAAACTGGTTATCAGCCGCGCAATCAAAAACGGTGAACAGTTCGTCTATTTGCGCCGCTACAAAGATGAATTGAAAGTCTCCAAAGACGCTTTCTTCGCTGACATTTCAGAGGAATTCCCGGAATGGGATTTTAGAATCAATGGTTACGCGGCGGAAATGGCCCCCGCCGATTCACGCGACGTGAAAGGCCGCGAATGGCAGGTCATTGGATTCTTTGTAGCGCTGTCAACGGCGCAGTCGCGTAAGGGTGTTTCCTACCATGGCGTACGGTGGATTCTGTTTGATGAATTCATTATCGAAAAGGGTGCGACGCATTATCTGCCTAAAGAGGATGAAGCGTTCCTGAATTTCTATTCAACCGTTGACCGGTGGAAGGACAAGACGCGGGTGTTTTTCCTGGCCAACGCCGTGTCAATGATGAACCCCTACTTCCTGGCGTGGGATATCAAGCCCGACCAAGAGGGGGAATTCGTGAAGCGCCGTCGCGTAGTCGTGCGCGGGCAGACGGTTGATTACATTGTCTGCCACTTCGCTAATTCCGCTGAATTCTCCAAGGGCGTCTACAAAACAGCATTCGGTCAGTTCATTGCTGGCAGTGAGTACGCCGATTACGCCGTAGGCTCTGAATTCGCGGACAACCATGACCACCTGTTGCAACTCAAAACCGCCGCCGCGAAATACGTGTACACCGTGGAAACGAAACACGGCATGTTTAGTGTGTGGCTTGACGGCGTAAACCGGAAGTTCTATATTCAAGGCAGACGGCCTAAACAGGAAATCATCTTCACCATGCTCACCGAGAAAATGGCGGAAGGTAAAACCCTGATACGCTACAATGACAAACTAGTGCAGACCATCCGCACAGCATTCAACAACGGCAACACACTTTTCGACAACGCAAAAACCCGCAACGCATTCGCGGAAATCTTCAAACGCTAACACAA
>Ga0163162_10007497_pt1 | contig 10620 bp, 9 predicted proteins | sample S55metaG_FD_115310 | JGI IMG/M metagenome (GOLD analysis project Ga0163162, IMG submission 115310) | Switchgrass rhizosphere microbial communities from Kellogg Biological Station, Michigan, USA - S5-5 metaG | ecosystem: Host-associated > Plants > Roots > Rhizosphere > Soil | place: USA: Michigan...
GCAAGCCGATAATCAAGCCTGTTGCGGAGGTGATCATCTTCACATAGATACCTCCCGCAATGGTGCCCAGCGTGTATTCGCCGGAAGAAGAAATACCGTAAAACAATTGCACCATACCCACTATGGTACCCAGGAACCCGAACATGGGAGCAATCCCCGAAATGAGAGAAAGGATGGAAAGGTTTTTCTCCATCTTATATACTTCCAGCTTACCCACATTCTCCATGCTCTTTTCAATGGCGTCGATGGGCTTGCCGATTCTTTGAATGCCTTTGTCAATCATACGCGCAACGGGGTTGGGCGTATTCTTCGACAGGGAGCGTGCCGCAGTAACATTGCCGGTAACAATGTGATCCCGGATGATGCTCATGAAATTGTCATCCATTTTGCTGGCATGACGAATGGCAATCCATCTTTCGAAGAAAAAGAATACTGCGAGCACGAGTAACAACGCGAGGGGAACCATCAATACACCGCCCTGCATCAGCAAATCCCAGAGGTTCATTTTTGGCGCCGGCGCGCCAAGGGCTGCGGCCCTGGCTAAACTATCCCGTAAACGCAATGAATCAAGGGCCTGCAGAAGAAATAAATGCATGTTGTATAAGTTGATTAACAAGTTTCAGGCTTTCAGGATTCAAGATGCAGGATCAGGTCTTGTGGCCTGTAACTTGCATCCTGTACCTTGGCAGCAAAACGTGAAAATAGGTTGAATATTTTCAGGATAACGCCAGCCGCCAACTCTTAACATTTCTTATAGAAAATGTGATGCAGCGATTCTACTTACTGGTCTTTCACCGTTCTCATCTGCATCATCCCGGTAATCTCTTTCATGGTTTTTTGCATGCCGTCACTGCTGCCGTCAAGGAATATGATGTTGCCCTTGCCCACTTCAGCGAAATTTTTTATTGCTTCGGTCCACATACTGAATAAAATCACATTGGTATCCAGGTTGGCCTGTTTCATTTGTTCGGCAGCATGACTCATACCCTTGGCCACTTCTTCACGGAACAATGCCACGCCCTGTCCTCTCAATTGTGCCGCGATCCGCTCTGCTTCTGCCGCAATCTTAATGGCATTACCTTCTGCTTCCGCCGATTTTGTCTTCGTGATCAATAGCGCCTGTCCCTCGTTTTCGGCTGCGGCTTTCAGGTTATTGCTGGCTACTACCCTGCTCATACTCTCCAGGATCACTTTGTCGAACGTAATATCATTGATCTGGAGGTCCATCAAATGATAACCCCAGGTTTCAAGCAACTGATCAATCTGCTCTTTAACATATTCTACAATCTCCCTGCGCAGGGTGAGGATCTCGGCCTGCTTTTTTGTTGCAACGAAAGAACGGATGGTTCCCTCAATGGTGCGCGTAAGCGCTTGCATCAGGTCGCGTTCGGCGATGAATTTGAACGCCACTTTTTTAATAGTTTCATCATCGGCGTTCTGCACCGCATACAATAGCATGCTTTTGAAATATACATTCGCCTGGTCCACCGTCACTGCCTGGAATTCCATTTCCACCGAGCGATTCTGTATGCTCACTTTGCGATAGATCTGTTCCAGTATTGGGATCTTAAAATTGAGCCCGGGTTTAAGTACACGTCTATATTTTCCGAATAGGGTGATCACGGAAACAGTACCCTGGTTCACCGTTACCAATCCACTGAAGACGATAATCAATGCAACAAGTACCCACCAGTATGAAGCCAGCCATTCCATATAGTTGAATTTAGGCGCCAATGTACAATATTTTTACTTGCCCTTCCCCGACGCAATGGGAATGCAATACCTTTGAAACAACTATGGAAAAAAATGAATATGAGCTTCTGATCGTAGGAGGAGGGCCCATCGGCCTCACCTGCGCACTGGCGGCACGGGAAGCCAATTTGAAGTACCTGATTGTGGAGAAAGGCGCGCTTACCAATTCACTGTTTAACTATCCGCTGAATATGCATTTCTTTTCCACTTCCGAAAAGTTGGAAATTGGCGGTATTCCCTTTGTTTCAAACCAACCCAAGCCCAACAGAACGGAGGCACTTGAATATTACCGGCGGGTGGCTTTCGACAACCAGGTGAATATTCATTTACAGGAAGAAGTAAAAAAAATCAGCCGCGATGGTGACTGGTTTAAAGTGATCACTTCAAAAGAAGAATACCGGTCCCGGAATGTTGTTCTCGCAACAGGATTTTACGACATCCCCGTTTACCTGGATGTGCCGGGAGAAAACCTGCCCAAAGTGATGCATTATTATAAAGACCCTTATTTTTTTGCCATGCATAAAGTGCTGGTGGTTGGCGCCAGCAACTCTGCCGTAGACGCTGCGTTGGAAACCTACCGCAAGGGTGCCACGGTTGCCATCGTTGTGCGCGGTGCTGATATTGGAGAAAGGGTAAAATACTGGGTTCGGCCGGATATGATGAATCGCATCAAGGAGGGAAGTATCAAGGCGTATTTCAATTCAACCATAAAAGAGATCAGGGAAAAAGAAGTGGTGATTACAACGCCGGATGGCGATGAGATTGTTCCCAATGATTATGTGCTGGCTTTGACCGGCTACCGCCCGGATTTTGAATTCCTCCGCGGCATCGGCATACAACTTTCAGCGGATGAGAAGCTGCTTCCCGATTATGATCCTGAAACCATGGAGACCAATGTGCCCGGATTATTCCTGGCAGGTGTTATTTGCGGTGGCATGGAAACCCACAAGTGGTTTATTGAAAATTCGCGGGATCATGCCAAGAAGATCGTTCAGCGTATTCGGGTTTCACGCAAAGGCACATAAGCCATTGCAGCTTTGCGTGAAACTCTCTAACTTTAAACAAAAATGACCCGCGGTTCAAAAATATTGCTCGGAATACTCAGTTTTCTTCCCTTCGTATTGTTGGTATTCTACCTTGCCGCAGTGTTCACTTTTGTTGCGGAAATGATTACTGTCGGCCATTCCGGCGAAAAGCCGGACCCGATTTTTGTTTGGACCCGCATGTCGGGTGTTCTTGTTTGGGGCATACTCCTCGGATTGCTTTCGCTGGGACTCAAAATTTATTACATCATACATGCTGTAAACAATAAGCAAATCGAATCCTCAGAGCGGATAATATGGGTATTGATTTTTGTATTCATCGGACTCATCGGGTATCCCATTTACTGGGTGATTCGAATTTGGAATTCGCCAAAGCCCAGCGTTCCTACTTCCTGAAAAGAATAATTTCAACCCGCCTGTTTTGTTGCCTTCCTTCAGGCGTATCGTTGGTGGCAATCGGTCGCAATTCGCCATAACCATTTATTTCAAGCTGGTCGGCTACTGCGGCCTTATGATTGATCAAATAATTCGCCACCGTGTTTGCCCGGTTCTCTGAAAGCGTTTGATTGTGCTCCGCCGTGCCAACACTATCAGTATGGCCTTCCACGGCAATATGCGCCACCTTATGCTGGCGAATAGCTACACAAAAACTGTCCAGCAGGCTGATGTACCGCTGGTTTAAGGTGTACCGGTCTGTTTCAAATAAAATATCGGGCACCACCAGCGTATCTTTCGCGCCTTCTCTTTCTGTTGTATTCTTCTGCGGTGGTGGCAGGCTCAGTTCCTTGTTCTGTTCTATGTCTTTCTCAAAATAGCGGTGCCGGTCGTTGATGGCATAAATTCTTTCTTTCTGTAACGCGTAATCGAAGCATACTTTCTCCCGCGCGTCTTCGGGCACCATACTGATCTCATCGATGTAGACCATGGCATTCCTGTTGCCGGCATAAGCCCGGGGGTGACCAAAGTTGCCCACCACCAAATTCACTTCATCTCCCTTGGCACGGTAATGAAATTGAACATGGTACCAGTCTTTTTCTTTGGAAACGGCCGATCCCGGTCGCAGGATCACCGAGTCAGGATAAGGCTCATTCAACGGTGGAACAAAAAATCTCTTCGAGAAGTAAATCGCAAAATCCGCCAGGCATTCATCGTCGGCGGAACCGCGCACATAACAATCTATTTTATACAATTTGCCCCTGATGGGTCGGCATACGAGTGGCGTGAGCAGCACAGAATAATTGCCCGGCGCCTTTTCGGTATACGGCGTATAACCGAGACAGTAATAGCCCTTGAATGCAAATCCGGGATTCTTGTCGTAGCCAATGCTTCTGAAAGTGGGATAAAACCAACCCTCGGGCGCACAGGGCTGTTGAAATTCGGTGCATGAATTCACATCCTCAAAGCCGCCGTTTACGACCAGGCTTTGGCATTGCCCTGCGTGCGACAGGGCCCCTGCGAGTATAACGGTAAAGTATAACCGTAAATTCATATGGCGGCTTTCAACTGCGTTCTTCCCACAACAAACTGAGATGAACGATGGATTCTACCGATTTCTGCATATCCTGTACACTCACATACTCGTGTTTTCCATGGAAAGCCATTTCGCCTGTGAAAATATTCGGACAGGGAAGTCCCATAAAAGATAGCCGTGATCCATCTGTGCCGCCCCTGGCGCTCATGGGCAACACGTTAATGCCTGCGCGTGTAATGGCTTCTTTTGCCAACTCCGATACTTTGGGATGGAGGTTCAGCACTTCTTTCATATTGCGATATTGTTCTTTCACCACCAGCTCGGCGCGGGCACCCGGGTAAACGGCCAGCACCTCACTCAGTTTGTCCTGCAGCAAATCTTCATATGCTTTCAGCTTGCTCGTGTCGAAATCGCGGATAATAAATTGCAACTGGGCTTTTTCAGCGATTCCGTCAATGTGCACCGGGTGTACAAATCCTTCGCGCACCGAAGTGGATTCCGGCGATAAATACGCTTTCGGAAGCAATTCCAAAAAGGTGGCAGCCACTTTTATAGCGTTGACCATCTTTCCTTTGGCATAACCCGGATGAGCACTAACACCATGAAAAGTGATGGTAACACCATCGGCTGAAAACGTTTCGTCTTCAAAAGAACCCAGTTCTCCTGCATCCAACGTATAGCCGAAGCTGGCGCCAAGTTTTGCGATATCCACTTTGTCGACACCGCGGCCAATTTCTTCATCCGGTGTAAACAGCAACCGGATATTACCATGCTTGTATTGCGGATGTTGTTGCAGAAAACGCGCCATTTCCATGATCACGGCCACACCGGCTTTGTCGTCGGCGCCCAGCAACGTATTACCGGACGCGGTGATGATATCATCGCCTATTTTTTGGGCGAGGTATGGATGTTCGGCCGTGGTGATCACTTGCGACTTATCATCCGGGAGCACAATGTCCTGCCCCTGGTAATTTTTATGGAGAATGGGACGCACGTCCTGGCCGCTGCAATCCGGAGCGGTATCTACATGCGCACAAAAACAAATAGCGGGAACCTTTTTGTTTGTGTTGGCACGAATAGTAGCATATACGTAACCGTAAGGATCCAGGTGAGCATCGGCGATGCCGATCTCATGCAATTCCTGCACCAGTAACCTCGATAAATCCTTTTGTTTCTCGGTAGAAGGTTGTGAATTGGAATGCGGGTCGCTTTGGGTGTCGATTTGTACATAGCGCATAAAGCGCTCGGCCACGGTAAATGAATAATCACTGAACATGACCGCAAGATAGTGGCAAAAATGGGAATGCCACGGGCAGGGCACACCTTCAATTGCCTAAAAATTAAACCGAAATGTTAAAAAGGGAATTAACCGATTTCAACCAACTCAATATCGAATACCAGATCTTTCCCCGCCAGGAAATGATTGGCGTCGAGAATGATCACATCCTCCTTCAGCTCTGCAACCGTTACTGGCACCGGGTTACCCTGCTGATCGCGGAGGGTAAGCTGCATACCGGGGCTCAATTTCATATCGTCGGGAACATTTGACTTTGGAAATTCAATCATGGCTTCCTCCGACCTTTCACCATAAGCCTCATGCGAAGGAATCTGAAGGGTCTTCTTTTCACCTATCGCCATACCTTCCACACCTGTATCGAATCCCCTGATCATTTGTCCCGCTCCCACTGTAAATTCAAGTGGACTGCGTCCGGCAGAAGAATCGAATTCAGTACCATCCAATAAGCGTCCGGTGTAGTGTACCTTAACCTTATCGCCTTTTTTTGCTTGTTGCATTGTGCATGTTTTTTACTTGAAAAATAGAAATCGAGCAACCCGATCCTTGGGCGAAAGGCTCGCACACTGATCTCGCTTGCAAGGTAGTATTATTCCGGAAGTATTTTCAAAAACCGAATGCCCCATCATAGTGTCAGCCTTTCTTCTTCCCCGCTGAGTCTGACCACGACCCCGACAAATTGCAAATTTATTCGAAGGAGCTATGCATCCCACACTCGGCGGAGGCTCCAGCCTGCGCCGGGCTACAATTATCCCGCCCCTACGGGGCTCAATGCTTACTTGCGAATCCACACTCGGCGTAGGCTCCGGCCTGCGCCGAGAGTTTTATAGTCGGGCGTGACTTACTTCTCCGCTGAGTCTGACCACGACCCCGACAAACTGCAAATTATACATAGACGATTTACATTTCGGGGTCGGGGGTGACTCAGCGGTTTTACAATTGAAGAAAACCAAAATTAAAACCACCTAACATCGTCTAACCACTTATCGCCATTTCATGGTATTTTTGATCCATGGTTAAATTTTCTTTTTTCAAGAGCCTGCTGTTGGTCTTCATTGGAATTACGATTCAGGCGGGCGCAACGGCGCAACAATCATTTCCTGAACCCGGCGCGCATCAAATGGCGGAATATCTTCCACTGCTAAAAGGCAAATCGGTTGCTGTTTTTGCAAATGCCACTTCAGTAGTCGCGAATAAGCATTTGGTGGACACACTAAAAAAAGCGGGCATTAACATCACCAAGATCTTTTCTCCCGAACATGGATTTCGGGGCAATGCCGATGCCGGCGAAAAAGTGGGAAGCGAAATAGATCCGGAAACCGGTATCAAAATCATCTCGTTGTACGGTCAACACCTTGCTCCCACCGAGCAGGAACTGAATGATGTAGACATCATGGTATTTGATATCCAGGATGTGGGAGTTCGCTTCTATACCTACATCTCATCGTTGGAATATTATATGGTGGCCGCCATGAAATCGGGTAAACCCCTATTGATCTTAGATCGTCCCAATCCGAATGGATTTTATGTTGATGGTCCCATCCTGAATTCAAAATTCAAATCATTTGTGGGAATGCAACCCGTGCCCATCGTTTATGGTATGACGATAGGTGAGTATGCCAGGATGTTATTAGGGGAAGGCTGGCTGGGTGCCGACACAGTGAAAAAGAAAACAGGTTTTGAATTGAAAGTAATTCCCTGCAGGAATTACACCCATCAAAGCCGCTATCACCTTCCTGTAAAACCTTCGCCCAACCTGCCCGATATGCAGTCCATCTATCTTTATCCCTCCACCTGCTTTTTTGAAGGCACGGTGCTGAGTGAAGGCCGGGGTACGGATAAGCCCTTCCAAATTTTTGGACATCCCACTTTACCAAATATCCTCATTTCTTTCAAACCCACGTCCCGTACGGGCGCCAAGCATCCCAAACTGGAAGATCAAACCTGCTACGGCTGGGATCTATCAGGAACAAATGAGGAGGTATTGAAAGAAGTAGACAACCATGTGCAGGTAAAATGGCTGATGAAAGCCTATGAATTGTTCCCCGACAAAGCAAATTTCTTTTTGGCCAATCGCTATATTAATAAATTGGCCGGCACAGACCAGCTCGCCGATCAAATTTTCAAAGGTGCAAGCGAAACCGAAATCAGAAAAAGCTGGGAGCCCGGATTAGAGGCATTTAAGAAAACCAGGAAGAAATACCTGATCTATCCTGAGTAAAAGAATTGAATCAACTTGCATGAACACACCCCAACTCAAAATTGTATTCCTGGGTACACCCGAATTTGCGGTTGCTTCGCTTCAGGCATTGCACCAATCCGGACATGAAGTTGTGGGTGTGGTAACGGCACCGGATAAACCCGCTGGTCGTGGCTTAAAATTGCAGGAAACAGCGGTTAAAAAATACGCACTTGAACATGGCCTGTATTTAATGCAGCCGGAAAAATTAAAAAATCCGGCATTCCTGGAAGAACTGAAATCCTTGAATGCCGATGTGCAGGCAGTGGTGGCATTTCGAATGTTGCCGGAGCAGGTATGGAACATGCCCCGTTTGGGAACGGTAAACGTGCACGCATCACTCCTTCCCCAATACCGGGGCGCCGCACCAATTAACTGGGTATTGATCAATGGCGAAAAAGAAACCGGTGTCACTACCTTCAAACTCCGCCATGATATTGATACAGGCCCCCTCCTTTATTCCCAACGGGTACCAATAACCGAAAATGAAACCGCCGGCGACTTACACGACAAACTCAAAATAGTTGGCGCGGAGCTATTGGTAAAAACCATTGACGCACTCGCAACAGGCTCAGCCGTGGAATCCCCGCAACCAGCTGACGCGGATTTAACTATACGACACGCGCCGAAACTGTTCACCGAAAATTGCCGGATCGATTTCAATACATCGGTTAACCAGGTGCACAACCTCGTGCGCGGACTTTCGCCCTACCCCACTGCCTTTACGCAACTCGGCGACAAAATCTTTCGCATATACTCCTCCAAAAAAGAAACAGCTAACCTGTCAGCAGTCCCGGGCAGTTATGAATCGGACGGGAAAAACACACTGAAGTTTGCATGCACCGATGGATGGCTGCATGCTGTAGAGGTACAGATAGAAGGAAAGAAAAGAATGCCGGTCAGGGATTTCTTAAGAGGCTGGCGACCGGTCGTTTAACGGAACAATTACAACACATTTTTATGTTCAAAATATTTACCGGGTTTCTGGTGCTGGCAGCAATGGGCTGTGGTAGTCAACAAAAGAAAACGCATCACTGGGAACAGTTGTTTAACGGGAAGGACCTTTCCGGCTGGACGATGAAAATTGCCAAGCACCCGTTGGGTGACAATGCAGGCAATACATTCAGGGTAGAGAATGGCTTGCTGAAAGTGGGCTATGACCAATACAATGAATTTAACAACCAGTTTGGGCACTTGTTTTATAAGAAGCCTTATTCAAAGTACATCATAGCCGTGGAGTACCGATTTGTTGGCGAACAGTGTAAGGGCGGTCCGGACTGGGCTTTTAAAAACAGCGGTATCATGCTGCATTGCCAACCACCCGGCTCCATGTTAAAGGACCAGGACTTCCCCATTTCAATTGAAGTGCAGTTGTTGGGTGGCGCAGCTGTCGGCGACAGGCCTACGGCTAATCTGTGCACGCCGGGCACCAATGTAGTGATGAATGGAAAACTGTTTACGGCGCATTGTGTCAATTCAAGTTCTCCAACCTTCAGGGGCACCGAATGGGTACGCGTGGAAGCAATGGTTTGGGGAGATGAATGGATCAAACACATTGTAAATGGAGATACCGTATTGCGTTATGAAAAACCGCAAATTGGTGGTGGCAACGTTATCAACTTCGACAGCACCTATAAAAAAGACGGCACGCTTTTGAAGGAAGGATATATTTCACTGCAAAGCGAAAGTCATCCAATTGAATTTAGGAAAGTAGAGATAATGGATTTGGAAGAATAGTTCGTTGTTTGTTGTTTGTGGTTTGTGGTTGGCGTTCGAAAGTGTAAAACATTACTTTGTGTCTTAGAGCCTTTGTGGCAAAATTTAGCCACCAAGTCACTAAGACACTAAACCGGTTACCCAAACCAAACAACGAACCACAAACCACAAACTATAACCTATAAATAAGTTATGTCCGAAAACATCCTTGATAGAAAAGTCTTCACATTGCTTGAAGTGACAAGGAGTGTTCAAAACACCCTGCAGGAAAGATATAGTTCCGCATTTTGGGTGAAGGCAGAAATGAATAAATTGAACTTCTACCGCCAGTCGGGACATTGTTACCCGGAATTGGTGGAAAAAAGCGAGGGCCGCGTTATTGCGCAGATCCGGTCGGTACTGTGGCGCACCGATTACCAGCGCATCAACGCCAGTTTCCAAAGTCTGCTACACGAACCACTTAAAGACGGCATCAAAATTCTGTTCCAGGCAAAGATCACATTCGATCCGGTTTATGGCATCTCGCTGACCATCCTCGACATCGATCCGGGCTTCACACTGGGCGACCTGGAAAAGGAAAAGCAGGAGGCCATTCGCCAACTTACAGAAGAAGGCATCTTTAAAAAGAATAAATCCCTGCCCTTCCCGCTTCTGCCGCAGCGCATCGCGATCATTTCCGTTGAGACCAGCAAGGGCTACGCAGATTTTATTAAAGTGATCGACCACAATCCCTGGCACTATAAATTTACCCATCGCTTATATCCATCCCTGTTGCAGGGCGACAATGCGGTGAATCAAATCATAGCACAGCTGAAAAAAATTGAAAAAACCAAACAGCGGTTTGACCTTGTAGCCATCATCCGTGGCGGCGGCGGAGACGTCGGCTTGTCGTGCTACAACAATTATTCATTGGCCCGCGAAGTGGCGAATTTTCCCATTCCGGTATTAACCGGCATCGGGCACGCCACCAACGAAACCGTTTGCGAAATGGTGGCTTATATGAATGCCATTACGCCCACGCAGCTGGCCGACACGCTGCTGCAGAAATTCCAGGATTTTGCCATGCCCGTGCAGAAGGCACAGGCTATTATAACGGATAAGGCTA
>Ga0163162_10007499_pt1 | contig 10619 bp, 9 predicted proteins | sample S55metaG_FD_115310 | JGI IMG/M metagenome (GOLD analysis project Ga0163162, IMG submission 115310) | Switchgrass rhizosphere microbial communities from Kellogg Biological Station, Michigan, USA - S5-5 metaG | ecosystem: Host-associated > Plants > Roots > Rhizosphere > Soil | place: USA: Michigan...
CTCTCCATATTGCCGATGAACTCCACCGGCTGAAGAACATGCACGAACAGGCGGATTCGCAACTCGCCTCTAGGAGCGCGGAGTGTGCGGAAATGCTTGATCGTTTGCTAAAAGTCCGCAGTTCGGTTGAGAGTGAGCAAGGCGGGCCCGGGAAGCTATCCCTCGGCTAACGGTTGCGGACAGCGAGGACAAAAAAGCCTATTTTCCATTGGTCATTTCTCATTTTTCATTTCTCATTTCCGTTCGTTTTTAAGTACAACGAAGTTTCCGCCTTCAGGTAATTCCGCCAGATTTCGAACCCAAAAAGCAAAGTACAAAGTACAAAACACAAAGTACAAAGCTCCAGTAAAAAGTCAAAAGTACCAAGTACGGCTCGCCCGTGTTGTGTGTTAATATCTCCGTGGCGGAGGGACCTGTTCTGCGGTGTTCGTCACCGAGTTACGATGATTGAGCCAACGCCGTTGATTAGGGAGACCGAGGTCGGTTAGCCAGTGCCGTTCTTCAACGTTAAGAACTGCCAGAGGCGGCGACATTAAGAGGTCACCCACCTGTCTATGCAGGTTCAATTACGGCTTCGGAACGACACATGCGGATCTCCCTCCTGCCAACCTTGTCCGCTGATCAGAATCGTTAAGCTGACTAGTACTGCTAGCGATCTGGATCGCGGCTTTTTCTTTATCTAATATTCACGGAAATGAAAATTCTCATGATTGGGGATGTGGTTGCGAAGCCCGGACGCCTGGCCGTTTTGGAGCGCATCCAGGATATTCGCGAACAACACGAGGTCGACCTCGCAGTTATGAATGCCGAGAATCTCGCGGGCGGCTTTTCCGTTACCCCATCGCTTTGTGAACAACTCTTTTCATCAGGAATTGATGTAATGACCTCCGGCAATCATATCTTCGATAAAAAAGAGGCGGTCGAGTACATTCGTAAACAGCCAAGGCTTATCCGGCCGGCCAATTATCCTCCGAATACGCCGGGTAGCGGAGTTTGGACTGGTGAGATCAAAGGCGTCAAAGTAGCAGTCGCAAATGTGATGGGCCGAGTGTTCATGCCTCCCTCAGACGATCCATTTCGAATCATTAATCAAATTCTTGAATCAATTCCCTCGGATACAAGAGTACGCCTGGTTGACGTCCATGCTGAAGCTACTTCCGAAAAAGTCGCATTGGGTTGGTTTCTCGATGGCCGTGTTTCCGCAGTCGTTGGCACCCATACTCATGTTCAGACTGCAGACGAACGAATTCTTCCTAAAGGCACTGCTTACCTGACTGACCTGGGGATGACTGGAAGTTATGGCGGTGTGATTGGTATGGATACGAATGATGTTATTGCCCGCTTTACCTCAGTGACCGCTCGAAAGGCGGAACATTCGAGCGGTCACGTCAGAATCTGCGGCGCTGTCATTGACGTCGACGAAACGACTGGTCAGGCGAGAGAAATTCAGCGTCTGAATCTTGCTCATCAGGCTTAGCGTTGTTTAGTGCTTAGTAATGCGACGCAGGTGTCGCGCCAACTCAGTCCGTCTGACAAGATCATTTTTCAAATCGGGTCTGATTCTTATTGCCTCGTCAAAATCACGCTGTGCTCCTGCTTCATCGCCAAGGTAGGTCCGGGCAAGACTGCGATTAAAATAGGCCCACGCGATTTCTGGATTTCTCCTAAGAGCTTCATCAAAATCTGCCACTGCCTTTTGCATATATCCCTTGAACATCCACGCTGTACCTCGTGCCTGGTAGGCCAGAGCCATCTCAGGTTTGACCTTTACGGTTTTTTCGAAATCAGCTAAAGCCGCATCGTAATTCTTTAGATCAATGTACAAATATCCGCGCTGGTAGAGCGAATCGGCAGACTTTGGATTTAGCTCAATTGCTTTATCAAGGTCTTCGAGCGCTCCTTTAGAGTCGTGCAGCTCATTCCTGAGCGATGCTCGATTGTTGAATGCTTCGTATTGACGCTTGTTCATTGCTATTGATTGGTCCAGGTCGACCAGTGCTCCGTGCAGATCACCGGCCTCGCGCTTTGCAGCCGCTCGGTTTAGAAAAGCATTGGCGAGTGCTGGTCGGATTCGCAGTGCAGAGTTGAAATCAGCAATCGCGCCTTCGAAATCACCCTTTCGATAACGGGCCACGCCCCGATTGTTGTACGCATCAGCTGTTAGAGGATCGATAACTGTGATATTGGATGCTGCGTCTGCTTCACCTGAAAATGAGTTACCGGTCAGCGTTACACCCTGCTTCTCGCGCGTTAATTTAGAACTGAGAACAATGGCCCTACTGTAGTCTTCGATGGCGCCATCCCAATCGCCACTTTCAATCTTCTTGGTAGCATTATTGTAAGCCTGGGTTGCGGAGTCTGTTTGGGCGGAAACCGGCAGGCCGGCAAGAATGAGTACGATTAGAGCAAGCAGCAAGTTACGCTGGCGCATGGAAGCCCTCCTCTTGAACAAACAGGCTTTGGCGCTCGGATGCCACGTGTCAGATCAATTGATTCGGCTGGAGCGCACTGGTGACCCCCGATTCAAGAACTCGAGGTTGAAGCTCTTCTGCCAGGTGCGCTAAGATGGCGGGCGCCGACGATGCAATCTTAGGAGCCGCGAGGCAACAAAGCTTGTGTTGTCATTCGAGCCTCGTTGCTATCGTAAGTAGTAGCGAGGCTTTCGTATCCTGGTGTGGGCCCAGTCTTCGTCGATCGATAACGCTTGCGTTGAGCGATTCACGTCTCAATTTACTAAACGCTCGAGGCTGGTCGAAAGTTACAAAAAACTGCAAAGGCGTTTCGCTCTATTTACAAAACACCATGCGCACCAATCTTGTGACAGGATCCGGCAAAATACCTGTCCGATGTTTAGTGTAATTTGTCTAATTTTTCGGGTGTGCTATTCAGGTGCAGTCTCGCGAGGTACGGCTGCTCCAGGTGCATGAGGTTTGACAAGGGGAGAGGCAAGTAGTCTTTGCGCGTAACCTTCTGGAAAGGATCGGACCCGACCATCTGAGTCAGTTACGACGTGGCCCGTTTCGCCCTCGGCAACGACCTGTCCGTCCGCAGCTCGCAAGATCTCATAGCCAAAGCGCAACGACCTTTTTCGAAGCTCTGTGATGTGAGTGCGAACGATAAGTTCATCATCGTAATAGGCAGGTGCTTTGTAGCGGCAGTATGACTCGGCAACTACCAGAAACGCATCTTCATTCTCTTCCATGTCGCGGTAGGAAAAGCCTCGAGCTCGGCAGTAGTCAGTTCTACCTATTTCGAACCAGACAAGATAATTGGCATAATAGACAATGCCCATCTTGTCCGTTTCGGCATAGCGGACGCGTAATAACGTTTCATGCCAAACGCTCAATACATCTTCAGGGGCAGGACTTGTCATCTCACGAACTACTCCAACTCTAAGAAAGAGAAGAATAGGAAATATTCAATTCGGTTTAGCGATTAGCGGACTATAAGAGTGAACTAAAAATATGTCAAAGAAAATTACAAGATTAATAGCTTTACTTGGCGTACTGGGCCTGTTGTCAGCCTCTATCTTGAGCCAGGGTCGCGCCACTGCGCCCCGCACCCAACGAGCGGAAGTCGCCGCTGGCCCATCCCGAAACGCAGCCATAGTAGCGGCTACTGATGCTGTTTTAAAGGAGACCAGTGAGCTTCGTGAACTGTCCATTCTTAAAGCCGTTAAGAGCGGCGCTCAATCACGAACCGAGATTGAGCACATGATCATAAAGAATCTGGATGAAGAGAATACGCCGGCTGAATCCCACGCTGCTGAAGCTGTTCTAAAAGCCTTTGGTCTCGTTCCGCCAGATTTTGACTATCGCGCATTTCTGATCAAATTACTTACCGAACAGGTTGCCGGTTATTACGACCCCAAGGTCCAACAATTTTACCTGGCTGATTGGATCGAACTCGAAGCTCAAAAGCCTGTGATGGCTCACGAGCTAACGCATGCACTTCAGGATCAACATTTCAATCTGCGACGGTTTGAAAAGTGGCCCAAAGGTGATTCCGATGCAGAGTTGGCGGCGCATGCCTTGATCGAAGGCGATGCTACCTTGGCCATGACTCTCTATACGGCAAAAAATCCTTTAGTTGCTCTAGCCTTTATTCGCAGTCTTGGCAGTAACGGCGCTTCGCTTGAACAATACAATCAGGCACCCAGAGCCATCAAAGAATCACTCTTATTTCCCTATGAAGAAGGATCGGCCTGGGCTACCCAGGTTTACAAACGCGGCGGCTGGGAAATGATTTCCAAAGCCTTCGCGAAACTACCGCAATCGACTGAACAAATTCTTCATCCCGAAAAATACTTTGCTTACGAGGCGCCCGTAAAAGTCTCTTTGCCGGATTTTCGCGCGACCCTTGGACCAACGTGGAAACGGATTGACTACGATGTTAGTGGAGAATGGGGCTATTACTTAATTCTCGACGAATATCTGAAAGACGCGGCGGAATCAAAGCGAGCGACGACCGGCTGGGCCGGCGATCGCTTCGCAGTTTATGAAGGATCCAGACCCGGCGACCTGTTCGTACCCCAAATGACTGTGTGGGACTCAGAGACCGATGCAAGGGAATTTTTTGATGCATCTGTGAAGCGGGTTGCAAGGCGGTACGCCGACGCTAAAGAAATTGAGAGCTCAGGAGCGGATCGCCGTGAATGGCAAACATCGGCCGGCCGGGTGTACATCGAGCTTCGAGGTTCGAAGGTTCTGGTTCTTGAGTACGTGCCCACTAAGATGGATCTCGAGAGTGTCATTAAAACTTGCTGGGCCGCTGTCTAAGTCTGTCACAGAGTAATCTTTCTTGCGCGTCGTCCTCCCTTTTTGGAAGAACGAAAGCGAAACACTGCATCACTCTCGACAAGGTGGTCTTTGTGTTGAGGTCGTTCGGTGTGGTAGCTTGCTTACCTGGCAGATCGAAGGTTTGCGAAACACTTCTTCGTTCGGTTCATGATGAAGAAAATAGATACGAGTCCAACCAAAACCAGCCCAGCGTCACGTCTAAGATCACTTGCCGGCGAGTTTGAACAACTCGCCCAAAAGCTTCGCTTGGGTGGCGGTGTGGACAAAATCGAGCGTCAGCACACGCAAGGCAAACTGACTGCGAGAGAAAGAATCGATCTGCTGCTTGATAAGAATAGCTACGTACAGGAAATCGGGTTGCTCGTAGCTTATGACCAATACGACGGTAATGCGCCCGGTGCCGGAGTTGTCACGGTCGTGGGCCACGTCGAAGGCAGGGAAGTGGTGGTGGTTGCCAATGACGCAACCGTCAAAGCCGGTTCATGGTGGCCTGAGACGATTAAAAAGATCCTTCGTGCTCAGGAGATCGCTATGCGTAGTCGCGTACCGATCATCTATCTGGTCGATTCCGCCGGAGTGAACTTGCCCTACCAGGGTGGCGTCTTCCCTGGTCAATATGGTGCCTCGAGAATTTTTTATTACAACTCGATAATGCGACGGTACCTGAAGGTTCCACAGATTTCAGCCGTGATGGGACCATGTATCGCAGGCGGCGCATATTTGCCGGCTCTCTCCGATATCATCATCATGGTCGAAGGAACTTCGTTCATGGGTCTCGGTGGCGCCAACCTGGTGAAAGGGGCAACGGGACAGACTATTGACAATGAAACACTGGGAGGCGCGCGCGCGCACAATGAGCTATCGGGTGTGGCCCATTACCGAGTCACTGACGACGATGCTTGTATCGCAAAGATTCGTGAGTTTGTTTCCGAACTACCAGATGCCCGTCCCAGTTTAGGAGCTGCGGGTGAAGCTGCAAGACCGCTCGAAGACCTCTACGAGATCATCCCCGAAGACCACCGACAACCGTACGACGTGCGGAAGCTACTTGAATGTCTACTGGACGATGGACATCTCGATGAGTTTCAGGCCGACTATGCAAAAGAGATGATCACCGGCCATGCGCGCATTCGTGGTATTCAGATCGGCGTAATCGCAAATCATCGAGGCATGGTCAAAGTTTCAGGAGGAAAGCCGCCGCGATTTGGTGGCATTATCTATACCGAATCAGCGGAGAAGGTCGCTTACTTTATCGAAACCTGTAATCGACATCAGACGCCACTACTATTCATTCAGGATGTATCGGGTTTCATGGTTGGTCCAGAGGCAGAGCATTCAGGAATCATCAGAGCCGGCGCACAGTTCGTTGAAGCGATGGCTACGGCGGTCGTTCCTAAGATAGTGCTGACGGTCAATCACGCCTCGGGAGCCGGCTATTACGCTATGGCGGGGCAAGGGTTCGATCCTGACTTCCTTTTTAGTTGGCCCACGGGACGAATGGGAGTGATGGAAGGTGATTCTGCGGTCCAGGCAACCTTTGGCAGTCAACTCGACAAATTGAAAAAGAATGGTCAGGAAGCCGATCAGAGTTTGCTTACGGAAATGGAGCAGGTGCGCGAGACATATGACCGGGAACTGGATGCCCGGTACGCCGCGGCTCGAGGCTTTGTGGATGCGATAATTCTTCCCGAACAAACTCGCGATGCTCTGGAGCTGGCGTTGCGAACCTGCAGAAATTACCAGGGACCACACCTCGGACAGTTCGTCTTACCGCCAATAGTCGTTTAAATATTATGAAGGAATTAGTTCGAATAGCTGCTGGTCAGGGGTTTTGGGGCGATCTACTTGAAGCTCCGGTGCGCCAGGTAGAGGGTGGACCAATTGATTATCTGATGCTCGACTATCTCGCCGAAGTAACGATGTCGATCATGCAGAAGCAAAAGGCTCGAGATCCCAATGCTGGCTACGCAAAGGATTTCGTTCCGCTGATGCGCAGAATCCTGCCGATCTGTGTCGAGCGCAACATTAAAGTTACTGCCAACGCCGGCGGCGTGAATGTCAAAGGTTGCGCCACCGCGGTGCGCGACGTGGCAAGAGATCTGGGCCTGGGTGGAAAATTGCGAATAGGAATTGTCACGGGTGACGATATTCTTCCTCGCCTCGATGAATTTCTATCGCGGGGGATCGAGCTGCGCAATATGGACACGGGCGCGCCACTATCTACCGTCATCGATCGCATTCAAAGTGCCAACGTTTATCTTGGCGCCTGGCCAATGGTTGAGGCTTTAAAGCACGGCGCTCAGGTGGTGATTACTGGCCGGGCGACTGACACGGGTTTAACTCTCGCACCGTTGATTCACGAATTTGGTTGGGGACCTACAGAATGGGATCTACTTGCAGCTGGAACAATCGCCGGTCACATCATTGAGTGCGGCGCTCAGTGTTCCGGTGGCAATTGCCAGTATGATTGGCAGTCAATCCCCGAGCTTGAAAATGTGGGCTTTCCCATTGCTGAGTCGAAGGCAGACGGTACATTCGTCATTACTAAACATGATAATTCCGGTGGCCGGGTCAATGTGCCCTCTGTTAAGGAACAACTTGTTTATGAGATGGGCGATCCCCACGAGTACATAACGCCCGACTGTGTCGCGGACTTTACGACGATTCACGTCGCCGATGCTGGTCCAAATCGAGTGCGAGTATTTGGTATCAAGGGTAAGCCTGCTACAGAGTTCTTGAAAGTCTCGATTAGCTACTCCGCCGGTTTTAAAGCGGTGGGGACGCTGGTTTATGCATGGCCCGACGCTTATCCCAAAGCACAGGCCGCGGACAGAATCTTGCGACGCCGGCTTGAGAGTTTAGGTCTCAAGTTTGATCAAATATTGACTGAGTTCGTCGGGGTCAATGCTACACATGGTCCATTGGCGGGCGACCCGCAAAACGAAATTCCTGAAGTCCAGTTAAGAGTGGGTGTGCGTGGTCCGGACAAGAGCGCTGTCGAGAGGTTTACAAAGGAGCTGGCACCGCTGATCTTGACTGGCCCACCAGCGGTGACGGGCTTTGCCGGCGGACGACCAAAGGTAGAAGAGATTGTCGCTTACTGGCCGGCCTTGATTCCCAAGGAAAATATTGAACCTGCAGTCGAGGTCATCGAAGCATGAAAGTACAGCTAAGAAACCTTGCGCACGCCAGATCTGGTGATAAGGGTGATACTGCGAATGTTGGTTTGATCGCTTTCAGCGACGAGATCTATCCCGTCCTGGTTCGAGAAGTAACCGCTGAAAGGGTCAAAGATCATTTCAAAGGCATTGCTAAAGGTAACGTCGAAAGATTTGAACTACCGAATCTCTCAGCACTCAATTTTCTCCTGCATGAAAGTCTTGGCGGCGGAGGCACTTTGTCGCTGATGACTGATGCCCAGGGCAAGACTTTTTCTTCCGCGCTATTGCGAATGGAAATCGACCTGACTGAAGACGAAGCTCGCCTGATTACACGTAAGCCATAATCGAACTCTCCGATGAGCAGTCAAGAATCTGCGGTCTTGTATTCGGTGGACGGGGCAATTGCTCACGTCCGGCTGAATCGTCCGGAAAAAAGAAATGCTCTGAACGACGAGTTGATTTCCGGGATAAAAGACGCTCTAAACAGATCACGCGCTGATCACAGCATAAGAGTCGTTCTGCTGAGTGGTGAAGGGAAGGACTTTTGTTCAGGCGCGGATCTATCAGCATTACAAAAAATTGCAGCCGCTTCAGTTTCGGAGAATGCAAAAGATGCGCGTTCTCTCATGGAACTGTTTCTGTTGATGCGAGAGCTTCCAGTTCCGGTTGTCGCTGCGGTGAGGGGTCGTGCACTGGCAGGCGGCTGTGGATTGGCCAGCGCGTGTGATTTGGTCCTGGCCGCAGCTTCGGCTCGTTTCGGGTATCCCGAAGTCAAGATTGGTTTTGTTCCGGCGATGGTGCTGGCAATTCTCAGGCGAAACGTTTCTGAGAAGCTCGCCTTCGAACTGCTAACGCGTGGAGAGGAGATTAATGCCGCGAGAGCTCTTGAGCTGGGCCTAGTCAATCAGGTTTTCGAAGAGGAACGCTTTGATACTGAAGTGGCGAATTACGTCAAACGGTTTGAGGCGTTAAGTAAGTCTGCAATTGCGTTGACCAAGATGCTTCTTTATCAGATTGATGGGTCGTCTTTTGTCGAAGCACTCGAAGCAGGCGCAGACGTGAATGTTATTGCCCGCCTTACGGAAGACTGTCAGCGCGGCGTGGCCAAATTCCTGAAAAAGTAATCTGAGACCAGCGCTTTCAGCTGACCTTGCGGCGCTTGCTGAACAAACCAAAGAAGACCGTTGGTTAACAAGGGCAAGATCTTAAAACTCGACCTCATCCTCAATCTGGCCTGATTCCGGTTATCGCCCCTATTACCTACCAAAAATTACACTTCATCCGGTCTGGGAATATTTGACTGACTCCAGAAGTATTGTAAGTCAAATACCCGATGGAGATGTTGTATGCGTGACCGTAAAAGACTTCTATTGGCGATGGCTCTATTTGTTTCACTTTTTACTCAGGCGTTCGCCGCTGACAACGTTGGTCGCCAGCCGGACCTTGGATCAGAAGAAGCGCTTAACCTTAATAACGAGGCAGTTGCCTATTTTGCGTCCCATCAGTACGACAAAGCAATTGAGTTACTCAATCGAGCGATAGCGCTGCAGCCGGGACTGGCCATCATTCACTACAATCTCGCGTGTATCTATCAGACTGAGGGCCAGTTTGCTGCCTCGATCGAGGAACTCAAGCGAGCGCTACAGATAAACCCAAACTATGCGGACGCTTACCATGACCTCGGTGTCGCTTATAACAAGACGGAGGCCTTTTCGGACGCAATTCCCCCGTTGAATAAGGCGCTCAACCTTAAGCCTCAGTCTGCTGAATCGCTCAATGAGCTTGCATATGCATACGGTAAGTTAGAGCGCTACCAGGAGGCCATTGAATTTTGTAGACAGGCTGTTCGCATCAATCCGAATCTCGCGGACAGTTACAACAATTTGGGATACCTTTATTCAAAGATGGGCCAGCCGACTGAGGCAATAGATTCTCTTCAGCATGCGGCACGTTTGGAAGCGTCGTCACCAGACTTTCATAACAATCTTGGCTATCTGTACGCTGAGGTGAGTCGATTTAATGAAGCAGTTGATGAGTACAAGAAAGCCTTATATCTCAGACCTAATTACTTTGCCGCCTTGAATAATCTGGGGACGGCTTACACCGCAATCTCTCAAAACAATCTGGCAATAGAAGCTCTGCAAGCGGCGATTCGTTTAAGACCAGATAGCCCTGAGGCTACTTACAATCTTGCATATGTGCAATGCAAGTTGGGCCGTACGAAACAAGCCATCGAGCTATACAAGCAAGTGATCCGGCTGAAGCCAGATTTCACCGAGGCCTACAGAAACCTGGCCATAATCTATCTGCAACGCGGAGAACGAGGATTGGCTCTCGAACAATACCATTTGCTGAAGTCCGTGAATTATGAACGAGCCGAGGAATTGTTTGCTGTAATCTACAAGGACAAAATCGTCGACGCAAACGGCCACTAACTCATCGAACCGTAACTATGGCTTAGAGGCATTTCGAGTAATTACCTCCTGAGCCAATCGGACGGCCCCTGCCAAAACCGGATTATAGATTTCGGTAATCAACCCGAGTCTATGGGCCTCGTGACTCGTGATCTGTTTCGCGCTCACAAACATTTCAAGGGCATTGTTTTTTCCGATCAGTCTCGGTAGTCGTTGTGTTCCGCCCCAGCCTGTGATGATTCCCA
>Ga0163162_10007503_pt1 | contig 10617 bp, 11 predicted proteins | sample S55metaG_FD_115310 | JGI IMG/M metagenome (GOLD analysis project Ga0163162, IMG submission 115310) | Switchgrass rhizosphere microbial communities from Kellogg Biological Station, Michigan, USA - S5-5 metaG | ecosystem: Host-associated > Plants > Roots > Rhizosphere > Soil | place: USA...
GTTGATGAAGGAAAGGCAGCTAACCGGTTGAGACCGGTGTATAATATGAATGGCTGGACATTCGAGGCATACACGGATTTATACGGCGACCTCCGAAAATCCCTGCATTCGAATAATCTTCCGCAGAGTATGATTGTCTATAAGAATCAAATTATCTATCAACAATCCGGCTGGACAGCCGGCACAGAAAATTATTTATTACAACGCCTGCTTTCAATAAAAAACTGATGAAACCAGTTCCATTGTTTTTTTATTGATGATATTAAAATCTGCAGCCTGCCCAACCTGTATTTTCCCCAGGAATGGATCCTTCAGTAGCCCTGCCGGATAAGTTGAACACATCTTAATTGATTCTTCCAGGGAGATTCCGGCTTGTTGTACAGCATTTTTTAAAGTGGAAATCATGGTCATGCAGGATCCGGAAAGTGTTCCATCCGGCAGAGTATACCGGTTGCCCTGAAATACATGGGAATAATAACCTTCCGATATGGAGGTCACTGCATCGGTAATAAAAAATAATCGTTCTCCCATTATTTTTTTGCTGATGCGAACGGAAGTGAAATCGACATGGACCCCGTCGCAAATAATACTCGACATCACATTTCCATCGTCATAAATTGCGCCTACCATACCCGGTTCCCTCCCCTGCAATGGAGACATGGCATTGAAAAGATGCGTGGCCGCGGGCACGCCCATTTTAAATGCGTGTGAAGCCTGCGCATAAGACGCGCTGCTGTGGCCTGCGGATACAATTATTCCATTATCCATTAACAACTGAATAATTTCATCGTCACATTGTTCCGGGGCCAGTGTAATCATTTTTACAATTCCCTGTCCTCTTTCAAGCAGGTCTGATGCCTCCTTCAGGGTGGGTTTTTTAATGAATCCTTCGATATGGGCCCCTCTTTTAGCCGGGCTGATCCAGGGCCCTTCCAGGTGTAGTCCCAGTAACCCTTTTTTTCCGGAGCTTATATAATCCCCGGCTGCTTCAATTCCCTTCAGGAAATTTTCCATCGAGTTTGTCGCCATGGTAATCATAAAATGTGAACAGCCGCCGGAGGTACAATAAGAATAGGTAGCATCCAGCGAGTCGGCATCCAGAGAATGGGAAAATAATTTTCCATTGCCGCCATACAATTGCAGATCTAAAAAAGCCGGAGTGATAGTGCATCCGGGATAGGTCTTAACCGGGTAATCCGATGGAAGAGATGCAGTAGGAATTAATCCAAAAATTTTTTTATTTTCTGTCACCAGCACCTGGCCTGACAGCAGTTCGTTTCCCGTAAAAATTTCGTCAGCCAAATACGCCTGTTTCATAAATTAAGGTTGTATGAAAAACTCATCTGCATCGCGCCAGAATGGAAATTTTAGTCTTATTTCTTCCAGATGATTATAGTCCAGAGTATGGGAAAATATTTCTTCCTCCGCACCCAACACCCGGATCAATTCACCCAACGGTCCTACAATCATAGATTCTCCTGCATATTGTAACCCTTTCCCATCAATACCCGTACGGTTTACCCCTACTACATAACATTGGTTTTCGATGGCTCTTGCCTGAAGCAGGGTTCTCCAGGCCAGGCTCCTGGCAGCGGGCCAGTTTGCCACCACGATAAGCAAATCATATTCCGGTTTTTCTTTGGGGCCGGCCGGATTAGACTGACGCAGCCAGACAGGGAATCTAAGATCGTAACAAATCTGCAGGTTTACTTTCCATCCATTGACCTGTGCGACCAGGCGATTTTTGCCCGCACTAAAATGAAGGTCTTCCTTTCCGTAGGCAAATAGGTGACGCTTATCATAAAATCCATACTCACCGTTTGGCAATACCCATAACAAGCGGTTATAGTAGTTCGTTATTCCATTCCGGTCCTCCCGGGCGATTATACTTCCGGTGATGATAGCCCTCTTTTCTGCTGCCGCTTTCTTCATCCATTCAACAGTCGGGCCATCCATCGTTTCAGCCAGAGATTCTTTATCCATACTGAAACCGGTGCTGAACATTTCGGGAAGAACAATCAGCCTGGATTCCTCCGTAACAGTTTTGATTTTTTTTTGCAGCATGTCCAGGTTCGCCGACCTGTCTTCCCAGTGAAGAGATGTCTGAATAATTGAAATCGGGAGATCGTTCATATAATGATTATTCTGCCTCTGCCCCGGTCTTATAATCTTCAGGAAAGGACCAGCTCCGGATCAGGGCAGGTTCGAACCCTTTTTGCAGAAGAAATTGCTGCCATTTAATTTTCTTTGCAAAAATATTCTTTTCCGTTTGGAGTGCCTGCCATTTTTTATCGGCCTGCCGGTTGAAAATGCCCTCATATTCCTGCTCATCTAATGATTTCAGTGCTTTCGAGATAAACAATTCGCTGATTCCCTTCTGGCGCAGTTCATACCGGATCTTATTTCTCCCCCAGCCTCTGATACGGCATTTTCCGGAGGCAAACTGGAGAGCAAATCTTTCGTCGTTGAGGTATTCCTCTTCAATTAACCGGCTAATCAGCGCTTCCACCTCTTTCTTAAACAATCCCAGGGAATAAAGTTTTTGTTTAACTTCTGCGTGACTGCGTTCCCGATATCCGCAAAAATGTTTGGACTTCTGCAAGGCTTTTTCGGGTGTAATTCTACCCCGGGAAAAATTAGAACCGGAATTATCCATGGCACCAAATATAAAAAAATACACAAGTTATTCCAGGGATATTCACCCTTCCAGAATCAACTCCGGCTCTACCAAAAAAATCAGTAGTTTCGTTCCAAAGTTTCGATTCATGAAGTTTATTGTTTCGTCCTCGGCTTTGCTCAAACAATTGCAGCAGATCAGTGGTGTCATCAGTGCCAATACTGTTCTGCCCATACTGGAAGACTTTTTATTTGACGTGGAAAAGAACAAACTAACCATTGTTGCCACGGACCTCGAAACAGTGATGAAAGTTCACCTTGAGGTAGAGGCGAAAGAAACCGGAAAAGTATGTATCCCGGCGAAGATCCTGTTGGATTCACTTAAGAATATTGCAGATCAGCCGCTCGCATTTACAATTGATAAGCAGTTTTCTGTCGAGATCACCAGTGATAATGGAAAGTACAAAGTGATGGGTGAAAACCCCGACAATTTTCCGAAAGATCCTTCAGCGGATGAAACCACTTCATTTGAAATTCCGGCTTCCGTGCTTTCAACAGCCATTAGCAAATCCCTGTTCGCTGTCAGCAACGACGACCTGCGACCAGCGATGACAGGAGTATTATTAGAAATGGGTCCCGGAGCCATCCAGTTTGTCGCAACGGATGCGCATCGCCTGATCAGGTACAAAAGATCCGATATTTCCAGCGTAAAAAACGAATCCCTGATCGTTCCGAAAAAGCCGCTGAATTTATTAAAGTCGGCGCTTCCTTCTTCCGATGAACACGTGAAACTCAGTTATAACAGCAATCATCTATTTGCAAATTTTGGCGGGTTACAAATGAGCTGCCGCCTGATTGATGCGCGCTTCCCGGATTATAAAGTAGTGATCCCTGCGGACAATCCATATAAACTAACGGTAAGCCGCAACGATTTTCAGGGAGCCCTGCGGCGGGTAAGTGTATTTAGCAATAAAAGCACCAACCAGATTGTATTAAGTATACATGGAAGTGAATTGCAACTGGCTGCCCAGGATGTTGATTTTTCGTTTGAAGGCAATGAAAGAATGAAATGTCAATATACGGGAGAGGATATGTCCATTGCCTTTAATGCGCGGTTTCTTATTGAAATGCTGAACGCAACGGCATCTGATGAAATAAGGATTGAATTGTCTACACCAACGAAAGCCGGTATAATTAAACCGGTGGAGCAGGACAAGGCTGAAGACCTGTTGATGCTGGTTATGCCTTTGATGCTAAACAGTTAAAAAACGAATTAATTTTTGTTACACAAAAACTGGAATGGTTTCAGTTCCTGTTGCCGCACGATACGCTGAATGTAACGGCTGCCTCTTAAAATCTTGTAACTGTTAAGATCAAAAACTTCGTGGGCCGAGCAGAAAGTTTCGAGTGTTTCGTACTGAAAAAGAAGATCATTTAATTTTTCTAGTTCATAGGCCATGAACTGCTCAGTAACGAATTCGTCTTTCATAAGGACAAGTAAATCTCTATCCGGAGTTTTCATTGCAATTAGATTTTAGTAACCGACCATACCCTTATTGACTCCACAACCGCATTTTTTGCTACTGCCTCCAATCCGGTTGCTGGAATTACAACTTGTGCTTACAATTGTAAGCATAAATAGTAAAAAGATCAATAGGGGAAGCGGATTTTTCATAGATTTCTTTCCACTAATTTATAAAAATTTGCGGTTAATTGCAGGTTTTTGTCCCGGTTTTAGAAAATTAACATGAAGCAAAATGAGCCTCTTTCCGTGCTCGTCGCACCACTTGACTGGGGCCTTGGACATGCAACACGCTGTATTCCAATCATTAAAGAATTAATTTCACAGGGAGCCCGGGTTGTGATTGCCGCCTCAGGCAGTCAAAAAACCCTGTTAATTCAGGAATTTCCTTCCCTGGAATTCCTGGAAATTCCGGGGTATAAAATCAGGTATAAAACCGGGGTTTTATTGAAATGGGCGCTGGCGGCAAAAATTCCATCCTTATTGAGCCAAATCAAAAGGGAAAATAAATGGCTGGAACAAACCCTGAAGCAGCAGCGTCTGGATGCCGTAATTTCTGATAACCGGTACGGACTTTACCACAAGACCCTCTATACAGTTTTTATCACCCATCAGTTATACATTCAATCAGGTTGGAACCCACCTAAACGAGGTAACCGCTGGCGGCAGTTTGCAGGCAGCTGGGTGGATAGGATGCTTTTAAAATGGAATTATAAAATCATCGAAAAATTTTCCTGCATCTGGGTGCCTGACATGCATGACAGTCATTCTATAGCGGGCCGCCTCTCCCATCCACCTGTTCTTCCATCAATACCATTGAAATTTATTGGAATCCTGTCAAGGTTTGATCTCCTTGAAAAAAAGCCGGTTAGAAATTCCCTGCTGATTCTTCTGTCCGGACCAGAGCCACAGAGGACCCGGTTCGAAAATATTCTATTCAGGGAGCTGAAGAACGTATCCCTGCAAACCCTCGTCGTACGCGGCTTACCCGGTTCAGACGATGCAATGCCTTTTGTCAATGAGCGGGTAAAAATATTTAATCACCTTCCGGCGGAATCATTGAAAGAAAAGATCCTGGAAGCAGAATTTATTATTGCCCGGAGTGGCTACAGCACAATCATGGATCTGGTGAAGCTGAATAAAAACGCCATACTTGTTCCGACACCGGGGCAAACAGAACAGGAATATCTCGGCTCGTATTTGCATGAAAAGGGATTGATGTATATGGTACCCCAAAAAAATTTTTGTCTGCAGAAATCACTGACAGCGTTCCAAAACCTAAACCTCATTGTTCCTGCATTTGGAGAATCATCCTTGAAATTAGTAGTAGAAGAACTCTTAAATAGAATCGGGAGAACAGAATAAGCAGATCCCGGTTCGGACTTTGGGTTAGTATAATTATTCGGGCTTATAAAAAAACAGAAAACTTTTTACAGCACTATTAAAATCCTGCCAGGAATTAATGGGACTGGTTACTGCGAACACACTGCAGGTAGGCATATGCGTAATGGGGGTGCTGGTAAGTGTCGAGGCAAAATCCGTAATTCCGGGATTGTGAGAAAACAGGGCGACATGATCAAAACGGTTATCCAGCTGACTGATTATTTCTGAGAAATGATCTGCACCAGCGTGATATAAAGACGGAATAAAGAGGATCTCTTTCAGCTTCCGATCATATTCGGCTACAAACAACTCTGCAGTTGTTTTTGCGCGCAAGGCGGGGCTGGAGACAAACTGGTCGATAATGGTGTTTTTTTTAAAAAGTTTTTTACCCATTTCGGATGCCTCGCGAAATCCGCGATCGTTTAATGGCCTTTCAAAATCGGATGACACGCCGAAACTGTGCGAACTCTTTGCATGCCGCACCAGTATTACTGTTTTCATTTGCTCTCTTAATTTTATGAATGAATTTCTCCAGCCAACTATTATAAATTCTATATAACACCTCAATTAGCCGTCTGAGCCAGCCTTTATTTCCATTTGGTTCCGTGAATTTACGTGCTTGTCCAATTAATTTCAGGTAAAAATCAGGCCATATCCGGGATTTTCCGTGGACTTTTACGAATTCGTGTTTAAATATTTTATTTATATGGTATACAATAAAATACTTAGTCTAAATCATTGTATATCCCGGAATCAAATAATATTTTAGTGTCAGACCCGTTTATAAAAAACCCTTGAAAAACCCAACCATGCGAAACAATTATCGTGTGTTATCCGTAGCCCTGCTATTGTCCTTCTCACCCGTTTTACAATCCGCAAACGGACTGAAAGCATCACCGCTGAAAAGACATCCGGCACCGATTACACTTTCCACCACCTCTCTGAAATTTGAAACTGAAGTAAGTAATTTGTATTGCGACGCCAACATGGAAGAATCCGGCCTTCGTCGGGAGGTGTTTGCCTATGCATATAAAGGATATTTGAAATTACTCGAGGAACATAAAATCAACAGAAGTAATATTATTACAATCTGCGATTTCAGCCAGTCCTCCAGGAATCGCCGATTATATGTAGTCGACCTGGAAACCAGAAAAATCCTGATCAATACTTATGTTGCCCATGGACGACGTTCAGGGGGTGAGTATGCGAAGACTTTTTCCAACAAATGGAGTTCCCATAAAAGCAGTCTTGGTTTCTATGTTACCGAAATGACCTATACCGGTAAGCATGGATATGCCATGAAGTTGCACGGGCTGGAAAAGGGATTTAATGATAAGGCAGACCGTAGGAATATCGTCATTCACGGTTCAAAATATGTAGGTGAAGACTTTTTAAAGTCTAATAAATTTAATGGCAGGAGTTTTGGCTGCCCGGCTATTCCGAAAGCAGATGTAAATGAAGTTATTGAAGATATGAAGGGCGGATCATGCTTCTTTATTTATCATCCAACAAAAAAATACCTTACAGGTTCAAAAATACTAAATGGTTAACCGGACGTAAACTCCGATGGTTTGAAGGTGAAAAAGTCCAATTTAGGTTCGTACCCTATGATTGGGCTTTTCTTTTTGCCTGAAATCATAGATATGGACGTTTGAATTTTTCGGAATGGCGGCGTTAAAATAACCCGGCTAAGCATTGGGAGAATACGCCTACCAGGAATCCGGTAGTCATTTCAAAACGATTGTGAGCTCCAAGAATCAAACGTGAACTGCAGACGAAACCTCCCACAAGAACAGGAATGGTGATGTAGAGGCCTGATACGAAAGGATCCTCCCTGGCAAATAAAATAGAAAAAGCAATTAAACCACCCATCGCCACGGCATGCAGGCTTATCTTATAAAATATCGTGCACATCCAGGCTCCGCAGACTGCTATAAAAGTACCGAGTAAGAATTGAGCGGCCACAGGCGGTGTATCGGGGATGCTTCTAAATACATAACTGGCCCAGAAATAAAAAAACATGGTAACGATAAAACCAATCAGCCTGTCCTGACGGTTTTGCAGGGAAAGACTTTTTACCAGTTTTAAACGCCTGGCAAGAAATATACTGAAAGCCGGAAAAAATACGGTGAACAATACCGTACTGAACATTCGCAGATTCCTGGTATGCTGGTCAACACCCTCAAAAGCTGCCGGGTGCACGTAAATGAGAAAAGCCATAACATAGGCGCTGATCAGTAGTGGGTGGAACAGGACAGAAAAGAAATGGGCAAAAAAACGAATCGTTGAGGACGGGTGGGATTCTGCTTCAGTTGCGGAATTTATATAATTGTATGTTGTAGGGGTCATTTTAGATAATGGTTGTCAGGCGGTAAGTGTTTGCTTTGCGCTTTAGCCTATAATTCTCTTCTCAAACGGGCAACGGGTATGTTCAGCTGTTCACGATATTTTGCAACGGTACGACGGGCAATATTATATCCTTTTTCCTGCAGAAGTTCGGTAAGCCGTTCATCACTGAGTGGTTTCTTTTTGCTTTCTCCCTCGATCAGGTCGCTCAGAATTTTTTTCACTTCACGGGTAGAAACTTCTTCCCCGCTATCGGTGCTCAGGGATTCGCTAAAGAAAAATTTCAGCCGGTAAGTTCCAAATTCTGTCTGCACAAATTTACTATTAGCCACCCGGCTTACCGTAGAGATATCCAAGCCGGTTCGCTCGGCAATATCTTTCAGAATCATTGGCTTCAGCGATGTTTCATCACCTGTTATGAAAAATTCATGCTGATAAGTCATGATAGTCTGCATGGTGTTAATCAGGGTCTGCTGTCTTTGTTTAATAGCATCAATGAACCATTTGGCCGCATCTATTTTCTGTTTGATAAAGAGGACGGCTTCTTTTTGTCTTTTGTCTTTTTTTGCGCCCCGGTCATAATCCTTCAGCATATCCCGGTAACCATCGCTTATCCGCAGATCGGGCGCGTTCCTGGAATTAAGAGTTAATTCCAACATCCCGGCATTATTGAAAATAAAGAAATCGGGAACTACATAGCCTTCACCCTTACCTGCTCCTCCCAGATTTCCACCTGGTTTTGGATTCAGCTTTATTATCTGCCTGATCACATCTCTGAATTCCTCCTCCGTAATATTCAGGCCGCGCTGGATTTTATCATAATGTTTTTTTGTAAACTCATCGAAATATTCGGAGAGCACACTGATCGCCAGCGCGACACTTTTGCCGGCTGTTTTTTTTCTTTGCAGTTGGAGCAACAAACATTCCTGTAAATTCCTGGCGGCTACGCCAGGCGGATCAAATTGCTGAATGCGGGAAATAATAGATTCGACTTCGCTATCAGAGCTTTCAATGTTCTGGCGAAAAGCAAGATCATCCACGATAGAGGCTGTTTCGCGGCGGAGGTACCCATCATCATCAATACTACCTACGATCTGCTCGGCAATCTTACGGTCCCGGTCGTCCAGTTTAAGCATGCCCAGCTGATCCAGTAGTAATTCATAAAAACTCGTCTCCAGCTTGTGTGTAACGGATTGTTTGTCCTCTGCATCCGGATAATTATCGTCCCTCAGTTTGTAATCGGCTACATCGTCATCGTGATCACTCACATATTCGCTGATGTCAATATTATCATATTCATCCTGGGTTCCCTCCGGTTCAAACTCTTCATCAGGGGTTTCGAATTCATCCTTGGATTCATCTGTCAATCCATCATCATGGTCTTCTTCAGCAACTTCCAGCGCAGGATTTTCTTCCAGTTCCTCCTTTATCCTTTCTTCGAGATTGGCAGTAGGGACCTGCAGCAGTTTCATGAGCTGAATCTGCTGGGGGGATAATTTCTGGAGTAATTTCTGCTGTAATGATTGACTTAATGCCATCTTTGAGGGGTTATTTCAGGAAGGGCGAATTTTCAAAAATTCCGCCATTCCACAAAAATCGCGCCGTAAATTTACATTTAATTATGAAGAATCGGCCTGAACGTCAAATTTCTTTTCTTGTTGTCTGGTTGACAATGTTTTCCTGTATTTGTACACAGGGTCAGGTTTGTTATCCGCGGGCAGAGAAAATTGCCTTTTTGCAGCTGAAATACCCAGGACCAACCTTCGATAATTTGAGGGAAAAGGCTGCTTTTTCGTTTAATTCTCAGAGAGAAAACAGCCCGGAGAGAATCAGTGTGCTGACGCTACCGGTAACGACTGGTTTCGAGAGCTGGAAGGATATTTTTTATGCTCAGCCGGCCAATTTGTACTATTTACAGTCTGGCTATTTTTGTAAAAGGGAATGGGAGCTGGAGAAAGCTGTTCATATTCCACTCCGATTCAGGCTAGGCTCGCTTGCTGACTGTAATATGCTTGAGGGGAAGCATTAGCCAATACTTTTTTTATCGCTGCCGCCAGCAGGCTAGCTTTTTCCTTGAGCTGTTCGTCGGTCCATGAAAGTCCGATGGCAGTACTGATACAATTTCCCATGATCGCATCACTTTTCGTAAAATCCTGGGTAGCCAGTTTTTTTATCGCTTTCGACTGGCCCTCATTTAAGCGGTTCAGCGCTTTCTCTTTTTTCAGGTGATCCCATTTGCCGATATAATGCCAGTTGTGTTCGAACCAGTAAAAATTCCCGTTAAAAATCTGCTGGGATTTCAATTCCGCCACGACGGCCTCTGTGAGTTCACGGGTAGGCATAAACCAGCTGAGAAAAGTATTACTGTCACCGGCCGGATCAGGAATTGTCCGGAATTTAATACCGGAAATCTTTGCCAGTTCAGCCTGCAGGTATTGATGATTTTTTTTCTGAATGGAAAGGAAATTATCCAGTTTACGGAATTGTGCCAGACCAACAGCCGCATGTAATTCAGAGATCCGGAAATTATATCCGATAAAAGGGTGCATTTCTGCGCCACGGTCCTTTCCGATATGATCATGTCCGTGATCTGTATATCCGTCGCAATTTGTATAGATCGTTTTATCGTTTGTCAGGACTGCTCCACCTTCTGCACAGGTTACCGTTTTTACAAAATCAAATGAGAAAGTTCCTGCATCTCCTATTGTTCCAAGCCATTTTCCTTTATAAGATGCTCCAATACTCTGGCA
>Ga0163162_10007505_pt1 | contig 10617 bp, 5 predicted proteins | sample S55metaG_FD_115310 | JGI IMG/M metagenome (GOLD analysis project Ga0163162, IMG submission 115310) | Switchgrass rhizosphere microbial communities from Kellogg Biological Station, Michigan, USA - S5-5 metaG | ecosystem: Host-associated > Plants > Roots > Rhizosphere > Soil | place: USA: Michigan...
CGCGACGTGCGTCGATCCGACGAAACTGATGGCCTCGATCGCCGGGTGATCGCAAACCGCTTCGACGCTCTGCTGTCCGCCGTGCACGATGTTGAGAATGCCGTCCGGCAGTCCCGCCTCGGCGAGCAGCTCGGCGATGCGGCCGGAGCTCAGGGGCACCTGTTCCGAGGGCTTGAGGATCATGGCGTTGCCGAGCGCGATCGCGTTCGGGATCGTCCAGTTCGGAACCATGTTGGGAAAGTTGAACGGCGTGATCGACGAGACGACGCCGACGGGAAAACGTTCGACGCGGCATTCGACGCCGCGCGACACTTCGAGGACTTCGCCGGCGGTAATCTGCGGCAGCGAGCAGGCGAACTCCGTCAGCTCCGCGGACTTGAGCACTTCCGCGCGCGCCTCGCTGTCGATCTTTCCGTTCTCTTCGGTGACGAGCTTCGCCAGATCGTCGATGTTCTTCTCGAGCAGCGTCTTGTATCGGAAGAAGACCTGCGCGCGCTCCTTGATCGGCGTGCCGGACCACGCCGGGAACGCACGCTGCGCGGCTTCGACGGCGCGATCGACTTCGGCGGACGCGGAGAGCGGCACGCGCGAGATCACGCTGCCGTCGGCAGGATTGGTGACGTCGAGGTAATCGCCGCCGTTGTCGTCGGTGAACGCACCGGCAATGTAGTTCTGAACCGGCGGGTATTTGGTCGCGACGGAGTTGTCGAGAGCCGTCATGGGAGCCTCCTGTGTAAGAGCGGAATGATATCGCGCGCGGCGGCGCGAAGATTCCGGGTAGGGAAATCATCCCTTCCGGACTCTCCTGTGCGGGACCGAATCCATATTTATGCTCAACCGCCTCCGGGTCATCGGACCGTTCCGCGGCACCAGCGGTTACGACCGCCATACGCGCGAGTTCGTCCGCGGCTTTGTGGCTGAGGGAGTGGCGGTCGAGCTCGTTCCGCTCAACGGCTGGTCCGTCGATCTGCCGATGGAGCAGCGCGAGTCGTGGTTCGAATCGCTGGCCACCCCGGTCGGCGCCGACACCGTGCTGCAGTTCACGATGTGTCGCGACACGCGTGCGATGCGCGGCATGCGCAACATCCACTACACGATGTTCGAGGCCGATCGCATTCCGCAGTCGTGGGCCGGAATCGCGCGCACGCAGGACTGCACGATCGTGCCGACGAAAGCCGCGCGCGATGCGTGGGTCGCCAGCGGCGTTCCCGAGCAGTCCGTCCGCATCTCACCGCTCGGCGTGAAGAGCGACTACTTCAGCACGCCGGCCGATCCGTTACCGCTTGCGCTGCCGGACGGACGCGCGGTGTCGTCGTTCTCGCGGCGATTTCTGAACGTTGCGGAGTTGCGTCCGCGCAAGAATCACATGGGACTCCTCCGCGCGTGGATGCGCGCGACGAAGCCTGATGATGACGCCATTCTCGTGATCAAAGGCTCCGCCTTTCAGCCGCGCGTCATCGAGCAATTCAACGCTGATGTTCTGGCGATGCAGCAGGCCGAGGGCCGCAGGCTCGCCGACGCCGCGCCGGTCGTCGTGCTCACCGGCTTCTGCACCGACGATCAGATCCGGTCGCTCTATCGCAGCGCGACGCATTACATCTCGATGTCGCACGGCGAAGGATGGGATCTGGTGATGATGGAGGCGGCGGTCTCGGGACTGAAGTTGATTGCGCCGCGGCACACCGCATACGTCGAGTATCTGCGCGATGACGAAGTGGCGTTCATTCCCGCGCCGCTCGCGCCGGCGACGTTCGAAGGAAAGATGGGCGTCGAAGATCAGATGTTCTTCGACGGACTCTCGTGGTGGAACCCCGACGAAGACGCGGCCGCGGACATCATCCGCCGCGTGATCGATGGCGACGACGCCATCACCGGCAACGCGCCCGGCGCGCGGCTCGCGTGCGAGTTCGCGTGGCCGCGCGCGGCGCGAAGACTCCTCGAGGTGATCGGCGACGTATGAATCGCATCTGCCTCAGCATGATCGTGAAGAACGAGGCGCCGGTGATCCGGCGCTGTCTCGATTCCGTGCGCGCGATCATCACCGATTGGGTGATCGTCGACACCGGCTCGACCGACGGCACACAGCAGATCATTCGCGAGCATCTCGCCGATCTCCCGGGCGAGCTGGTCGAGCGGCCGTGGGTCGACTTCGCGCACAACCGCACCGAGGCGATGGAGCTGTCGCGGCTCCGCGGCGATTACTCGTTCGTGATCGATGCGGATGAGATCCTCGAGCTCGCGCCGGGATTCGCGCTGCCGGAGTTGACGCTCGACTCGTACAACGGCCTCGTGCAATACGGCGGCTGTTCGTATCAGCGAAAGGTGCTGGTGAAGAACGCGCTGCCGTGGCGATACGAAGGGATTCTTCACGAGTACCTGCGCTGCGACGACGCGAAGACGGAAGAGTTTCTCGGCGGCTTGATCACGAAGCCGTATCGCGACGGCGCACGCGCGCGCGATCCGCAGACGTATCGCCGCGACGCGCTGATCCTCGAGCGCGCGCTACTCGACGATCCGCAGAATGCGCGGTACACGTTCTATCTCGCGCAGAGCTCTCGCGACGCCGGCGATCACGCGATGGCGATTCGCTGGTACCGCCGCCGCGTTGCTTTGGGTGGTTGGACGGACGAGGTCTGGTACTCGCTGTATCAGATCGCGCTGCTCGAGGAGCGGAAGGGAACGGCGTGGCCGGAGGTGATGGAGCACTTCCTCGCGGCACATCAGTTCCGGCCGGATCGCGCCGGACCGTTGTACCGGATCGGCCTTCACTATCAGGGGAAGCAGGAGTTCATCACGGCGCATCTCTTCTTCGCGGCGGCGATGAAGATTCCGAGGCCGGCGCACAACCGGTTGTTCGTCGAGGATGCGGTCTACGACGTTCATCTCCCGGTCGAGTACGCGGTGTCGTGCTTTCACGCCGGCGAGCACGCGGAGTCGGTCGCGGTGAACAATCGATTGCTGGCGTCGGGGAAGTTGCCGGCGCAGTTGATCGAGCACGTGACGCGGAATCGGCGGTTCAGTGTTGACGCGATGCATCCGCGGACGGCTGGCGCTGCGGCGCCGGTGAAGATGAAGGTCGTGGTCTCGACCGAAGGTGCGGATCACCGGCTCGATGATTTGATCGATTCACTCGATCGGCAGGAGATGCGCGAGTTCTCGCTGCACTTTGGCGATGACGTTGTTGTCGATGATGGCGATGTCGTTGTTCGGTTGGCGTTTGACGATCGGTTGGCGGATTCGAACGTGTTGGGGATTGTTCGAAGTGCGTTCGAGGATCCGGCGTGTTTGTTGTTTTATGGACAGTATCGGTTGTCGAGTGGGGAGTTCGGGGACGCGGTGCCGTATCCGGACGCTCTCGCGTTTTCGGCGGGCTCGCCGAAGCGGTCGCTTGTTGCGTTCCGGTGGAGGACAGGCGCCCACGCCTGTCCGGACAGGCGAGGCGCCTGTCCTCCACTGGAAACCATCTGGCGCACCGCTGGGTTTGCGGCGACTCGCTTTTCGGATTCCGTACTCACGATTGCGTCCGATCGTTTGCCGCGCGAGCGCGCGGCGCGCATTCACATCGAAGAGGCGACGCCGAAGATCAGTTGTCTGATGGTCACGCGCGACCGGCTGTCGCTCGTGAAGCGGGCCATTCAGTCGTACGCCGATCAAACTTGGCCAAGTCGTGAGCTGCTGATCGTCACCGACGGCACTCCGCGATTTCGAACCGCTGTCGAGGCATTCGTGAAGGCGGAGAACATCGGCAACGTCCGCTTCGTCGTTCCCGAACGCGACGACCTTCCCCTCGGCGCGCTCCGCAACATCTCGATGAACGAAGCGTGCGGCGAGATCGTCTGCCAGTGGGATGACGACGACGCCAGCCATCCCGATCGGCTCGCGACGCAGGCGCAGCACATGATGTCGAGCGGCGCGCGCGCGTCGTTCATGACCGATCATCTCCAGCACCGCGCCGACCAGCGCTCCGTGTTCTGGATCGACTGGACGGCACGCAACACCATCCAGGGAATGATGCGGCTCGCGCCGGGAACGCTGATGATGTTCGCCGACTCGCGCTTCCGCTATCCCGAAGACGGCGATTTTGCGCGGCGCGGCGAAGACTCCGTGCTCCTCTCGCAGATCATCGCGAACGTTCCGATCGCGGAGCTGACCGGCTTCGGCCACCTCTATCTCTACGAGTGGCATGGCCGCAACACGTTCCCGAAAGAACATCACTACCGGATGGCGCAATGCGGCGCGCCGCGCGCGTTCCTCGAGGAGCGCGCCGCGCAGATCAAAGACGCGCTGCGCTACTACGCGATCGCGCGTCCTGCGGTCATCGCCGGACCCGATGGGCCGAGCTTCTATCTCGCATGACGAACCTCGATCGCGCGCAGGCGACGGCGGACATCCTCACGTCGAAGTGGTTCGGCCCGAACGCGCCGCAGCAGTGGCTCATGGACGATTTCTGGCGCGTGCCGAATATCACCGGCTCGCTCGCCACGCTCGCGTCGCGCACGGGTTCGCATGCGTACGATCAAACGATCCTCAACGCGCGCGCCGCGTTCAAATCGGCGTGGAGTCCTCCGTACTCGCCCGCCTACTACGACGACGAAGGCTGGTGGGGCGTGATGTTCGCGCGCCTCTTCGAAATGGGGAACACGCTGTCGTCCGACTGGCTCACGCTCGCAGGACAAGTGTTCGACGACATGAGCGGCGGACTCGATGACGTCGCCGGCGGCGGCGTCTGGTTCAAGCGCACTCCGAAGTCCTATCCGGGCAACGAGAAGAACTCCATCCCCACCTCTCTCTACATCGACCTCGGCATGCGCCTCTACGAGTCGCCGGTGTCGCAGAAGAAGCACATCGATGGCGCGATTGCAGCGTGGCAGTGGCTGAACACGCATCTCGTCGACGACTTCGGCATCGTGTGGAGCACCGCGAACGAAGACGGCACGATCGCGCCGAACAATCCGCCGCGTCCGTACTCGCAAGGCATCGTGCTGAGCGCGCTCCAGCGTCTGACGAAAGCGACCGGCGATCCGAGCTACGCCGAGCGCGCGAGCGCGATCGCGGCCGCCGGCGCGCGCATGGTGTGGAAGGGAACGGAGATCCTGCAGGAACTCTGCGAGGCGTTCGGCTCGTGCAGTGCGAACGACTCGAACCCCGCTCTCTTCAAAGGCGTCTTCGTCCGCTACCTCGGCGAATTCGGCGGCTTCGACGCGCAGCTTTCGACGAACGCCGACGCCGTGTGGACGAACTTTCCGAACACGATCTTCGGTATGGACTGGCACACGTCGCAGCCGAAGTATCAGCCGACCGGCCACACGGAGTACGACGCGTGCCTGCAGTCGTCGGTCCTCGACCTATTTTTATCAGTCCTTCCATAAATAGTGGTAGGAGTATTTCTCCGGACGTCACTCCTTACGTATGCCGATCCTCGCACAGTTCTCCACGCCCGCCCGCCAAAACGACTTTCCGAACAACCCGACGCTGTGGCAGGAGATGCAGGCGCTGTGGAACACCTACGTCACCGGCTTCAACGAGCAGGCGATCGTCGGCGATCCGTGGAACCAGCAATTCACGTCGAACGTGTTCTGGTGGTACAACCCGGTGACGACGAACGTGCCGTCCGGCGTCGGCGCGAAGCTCATCTTTTGGACCGCCTTTCCCAATCGCCTGATCACGTACTTCGGCGACGCGAGCACCGGTACGGCCTATCCGAATCCGAACAACTTCCCGATCACGACGCTCTTCGAGATGGCCGACACCGGCCAGTTGAACGGCGGTCCGTTTCCGCAAATCCCGACCCAGCGATGCAGCGGTCCCAACGGAGTCAACGGCCCGGATTGGAACAGCCCGAAACAGGCGTACGGTCCGTTCGGTCCGCGCGGATGGATGGACGAGTATTGCGAGTTCAGCGTCACGCGGCGCTCGACTGACAACAAGATCGTTCGCATCGACTACACGTGCGAGAACCCGGAGTACTGGTACACGCTGTGGCGCGTCGATCCCGCGACCTGCGCGCAAGTGTACGAAGACACGCTGAACGCGAACCTCACGTCGGGACCCGGCATCACCGTGACCGTCGACGATCTGACGCTCTTCGATCCGTTCACCGGCGAGCCGGTGATCGATCCGTCGACGGGACGTCCGTCGTACAACCCGCTGAACAAGTGGAACAGCGGTTCGGCGGCATCGCGCGTGTGGGCGGGACAAGGCTCCGACACCGGTGGCGCGATGCACCTCACGGCCACGCCGAACACGTTGCAGACCGAGATCACGACCGTCGGCGCCGGCGGCACGATTCAACGCCTCATCGGCAATGGCCAGCCGCAGCCGCTCGTCTGCTGCAGTCAGTTTGGACAGAATTTCCGCAACAGCGATCCGCACATCGGTCAGAACATCAATCAGATCGTCGGCAACGCATCGCCGAACAACGTCATCTCGCTCGCCGATCCGCAAGGGCTCTACATCCAGCAACCGTCCGCCGACCAGTTCACGACCAACTTCAAGCTTCCCGCGAACGTGCCGCCGGGATCGTCGGCTGCCGAGTGCTGGCAGATCATTCGCGGAGAAGAAACGCTGATCGACGAGAACACCGGCGAGCCGTACAGCGGCAACTTCATTCTCCACGTCGCGTTTCAGATTCCGGAGTCATGGCTCGCCGGCGGCAATGACATCACGGTCAGCGACATCCAAGTGCTCGCGGTCGACGGGAAGTTCTATCCGATCAACTGGGCGTCGCAAGTCCAGGCGCAGTTCTCGATCGGCCTTCTCGGCCGCGCGTTTGCGCCGGGATTCTCCGGCGGCACGTACTACGGTCCGACGTCGGTTACCGGCGCGACGTCGCCGCAGCTCCCGTGCCTCACCGGCGCGACCGCGTCGGTCTCGCAACCGCTGCAGCTGACGTATCTCGACATCTGGAACGCGGTGCTCAACACGAACGTGCCGAACCCGATGGGCTTCACGATGAATCTCGCGGGCAACTCGCTCGTCATCCCGCCGATCATTCAACAGGGTGCGAGCGGCCTCTTTGCGTTAGGCGCCATGCTCGGAAAGCCTGGAGCGACCACGCTTCCGGAAGTCTTTTTCGGCGATGGGGTCGAGGCGAATGTTCTCGGGGTCACCGGCGCGACGTTCACCGTTCCCGGCAACACGTATCCGAGCATGCAGCAGGTGCTCACGATCGAAGTGTCTGTCGGCGCGACCGCGCCGGTCGGCCTGCAGGGCGTGATCATCGTGCAACAGGGGGACGCGGGCACGAATCCACTCTTCCCGGCGGCGCTGAACGTCGTCCCGAACGACTGACATCGCTCCGGCCTTCTGCCGATGAATAGGTATTTTTAGCTGCAAGGGTAGGGATATCCCCTTCCGCTGACCCTCCTCTATTTGCAATTGGTCCAACGGTTCGAGGAGGAGATAGGAGATGCGCGTATGCCTGTGCTGAATCAGTTCGCGACCCCTGCCCGCCAAAACGACTTCCCCACCAACCCCACTCTCTGGCAACAGATGCAATGCCTGTGGAGTAACAACGTCAATGCCTTCACGCAGCAATGCATCATGGGCGATCCCTGGAACACGCAGTACGCGTCGTACCAGGACTGGTACTACAACCCGCTCGTCACCAACATGCCCACCGACTCGATCGTGAAGCTGATCAACTGGATCGCCTTCCCGAATCGTCTCGTCACGTACTACGGCGATGCGTCCACCGGCACCGTCTACCCGAACCCGTACAACTTCCCGATGAGCACACTCTTCGCGATGGCGGACTCCGGCCAGTACAAAGGCGGCGCCTTCCCGCAGATCCCGTCGGAACGCTGCAGCGGTCCGGAGGGCGCGAACGGCCCGAACTGGAAAGGACCGATGATGGCGTACGGACCGTATGGTCCGCGCGGCTGGCTCGATGAGTACTGCGAGTTCAGCGTCACGCGCCGCTCGAGCGACAACAAGATCGTGCGCGTCGACTTCACGTGCGAGAACCCCGAGTACTGGCAGACGTTGTGGCGCACCGATCCCGCCACCGCGGCGCAGGTGTATCAGGACACGCTGAATGCGAGCCTGACGTCAGGTCCGGGCATCACCGTCACCGTCGCCGATCTCACGCTTTACGATCCGAACACCGGACAACCGGTGATCGATCCGTCGACGGGCAATCCCGCGTACAACCCGCTGAACAAATGGAACAGCGGTCCCGCGTCGTCGCGCGTGTGGGCGGGACAAGGTTCCGATACCGGCGGCGCGATGCATCTCACCGCCACGCCGAACACGCTGCAGACGGAGCTCGGCCTCGCGGGCGCGGCCACCGTGCAGCGGCTGATCGGCAACTCGCTGCCGCAGAACCTCATCTGCTGCAGCCAGTACGGACAGAACTTCCGCAACAGCGATCCGCACATCGGGCAGCTCGTGAACCAGGTCGTCGGCAACGCCAGTCCGAACAACGTGCTCTCGCTCGCCGATCCTCCGGGTCTCTACATTCAGCAGCCGACGTCCGACCAGTTCCAGACGAACTTCAAACTGCCGGCGAACGCGCCGCAGGGCGCGTCGGCGGAGGATTGCTGGCAAGTCGTCCGCGGACAGGAAACGCTCATCGACGAGTTGAGCGGGCAGCCGTATCCCGGCAACTTCATTCTTCACGTCGCATTTCAGATTCCGGAGTCATGGCTGCAGGGCGGCGCCGACATCACCGTCAGCGATCTGCAGGTCATCGCGCCGGACGGAAACTTCTATCCGATCCAGTACGCGTCGCAGATCCAGGCGCAGTTCTCGATCGGTCTGTTCGGCCGCGCGTTCCCGCCGGGATTCGTCGGCGGAACGTGGTACGGACCGACGGGACTCACCGGCGCGACGTCGCCGCAGCTGCCATGCCTCACCGGCGCGACCGCGCCCGTGTCACAGCCGCTCCAGATCATGTACCTCGACATCTGGAACGCGATGATCAACACGAACGTCCCGAACACGATGGGCTTCACGATGAATCTCGCGAGCAACTCGAGCATCATCCCGCCCATCATCCAGCAGGGCGCCACGGGCCTCATGGCGTTGACCACCGCTCTCGGGCACGGCGCGACGTCGTATCCGGACGTCTACTTCACGAACACCGGCGTCCAGGCCAAGGTTCTCGGCATGACCGGCGCGACGTACGCGGTGCCGGGCAACTCGTATCCGAGCTATTCGACCGTGCTCACCGTTGAAGTGGCGGTCGGCGCGAGCGCGCCCGTCGGCTTGCAGGGCTGCATCATCGCGCAGCCGGGTGACAATCCGAATCAGATTCCTCCCGCGCCGGGATTCCTCAACATCATGGGTCCGAGCGGCTGCTTCATCGAGAGAGGCGGACAATGAGACGGCGCGCGTTCGCCGCGACGCTCTCGATTCTTCTCGCGATGCTCCTCGTATCCGCGAGTCCATCGAAGTCCACGAAAAAAAAGGCGACGGCGAAAGCCGTCGCCGCAACGACCACCACGCAACAGCCGCCGCCCGTCGTGCCGCCGAGCAACGGCGGTTGTCTGTCGCCGCCGCGCGTCACGACGACGCTGCCCGCGGATGCGGCGGCGAGCGATCAGGCGGACTTCAACTGCTTCGCGTGGCAGGAATTCATCTCGCTCAACTGGACGGCTTCGACGACCACCGCCGGCCAGCCCAACACGTCGATTCCCGCGTCGCAGTTCGGAACGCCGAACGACAACACGCCGAAAGTGTGGGAGACGTACATGAACCCCGGCGACGTCTTCCGCCCGAACGCGCTACCGCCGCTGCCGTGGGGAACAGGCTCCGGCCAGACCAAAGCGAAAGCGCTCAAGCACCTCGGCATGTTCAGCAAGTTCGACTCGGGCGCAGTCACGCTCGATCTCTCCGACTTCACGCCCGCGTTCACGAACTCATGGCTCACCGCGCAGAACGGATACCTGACGCTGTTCGAGATTCGTCTCAATCAGGACGAATACAACTACATCAACGATCCGAACGGCTTGTACAACGCGAAGACGCAGCAGACGTTCGTCGTAAACCCCGGCATCAATCTGCCCGCGGGAAAAACGAGCTACGGTCCGGTCGGCGCGATCGAAGTGAAAGCGGCGTGGATCGAGCTCGATGACCCGAGCCTGTGGCCGTACTTCAAGACGTCGAAGGCGTACGTGACGTATCCGTCCGATCCTAGCTCGCCGCAGCTCGTCACCGTCGGCCTCGTTGGGCTGCACATCATTCACAAGACGCCGAGCGGACAGCAGTTCATCTGGGCGACGTTCGAGCACGTGAACAACGCGCCGAGCACCACGGACATCTCCGGCAACACCCTGCTGAACTGGTACACGTACTACAACCTGAACTGCAATCCGCAGACGGACCACTACCTGTGCCAGCAGAACAAAGAGCCGGTCGCCGGCACTGATCCGTACAGCGCGCCGGTGCAGGTCGTGCGCACGAATCCGATCATGACGTCGTCCACCGACAACATCGCCGGCTTGAACTACTACGTCTGGCAGCAGATCGCAGCGGCGAATCCGAACTCGGTCTATCTCAACTACCAGCTCGTGAACGTGCTCTGGCCGAACAACAACACGATGATCCAGCCGGGAGCGACGACGCCGCTGACGCAAGGCAACTCGCAGCCGACGACCGCGGTGACGTACGTCGCGA
>Ga0163162_10007506_pt1 | contig 10617 bp, 9 predicted proteins | sample S55metaG_FD_115310 | JGI IMG/M metagenome (GOLD analysis project Ga0163162, IMG submission 115310) | Switchgrass rhizosphere microbial communities from Kellogg Biological Station, Michigan, USA - S5-5 metaG | ecosystem: Host-associated > Plants > Roots > Rhizosphere > Soil | place: USA: Michigan...
CTTCAGACGTACGGCCTCTTCCACCGCGATTTCATCGAACGGGTTCATCGACATCTTCACATTGGCGATATCGACTCCCGTGTTGTCCGACTTCACGCGGACCTTCACGTTGTAGTCGACCACGCGTTTGACCGCTACGACTATCTTCATTGGTCGTCTCCAAGGTACTTTGAGTGGCGCCTTCTGTGCCGGGGCGCCGTGAGTGGGCAGGTTGCGGCCAGGCCGTTGCACGCAAGCGTGACGGCCGGACGGTCACCTCAGACCTCATTTGAATCGGAGTGCGCGCAGTCCGCAAATATGAGTTGGCTCTGCCCGCCATAGGACTGACCTATGGCGAGACGATGCATCGTGCCAAAGGCATCGCGCTTAACGTATGCAGCGGAAGGTGCGGAACGGCGAAGACGCCCTGTACGCGGGGGAGCGGCGCAAGAGGGCGTGTGTGGAAGGCAGAGGGGCGCGCGGATGACGAGCGCGCCGCATGCGGGCGTGAACGACGGGCGTGCGCGGTTCAGGCAGAACGCACGCACAAGTCACGCACCGCTCATGCACTACTCACGCATCCCTCACGCGCGAGGCTTTTTCTTCGGAGGAAAAATGCTGCGGGGGATCTTGCAGTGAATGCCCTGACGACCATCCACTACCTGCGTCACCGCGAAATCCGCGGCGACGCTCATCAGCGAATAGGCGTCGTCGCGTGACAGGCCTTGCTGCTCCGTGAGCAGCAACAGCATGTCGCGTGAAGCGTTCTTCGTTGCGATGTCGAGGTCCTCGTCGAAGCCATGGACGATCCAGAAGTCCGGCGTTTCCAGGAGCGGCGAGGGAAACGTGAAATCGCGCCGCAGCACGATCTGGAACATCACATTGAGCGACGCCTCGATCGCGGTGCCGCTGATCTCGCCGTCGCCCTGCGAGACATGTGGGTCGCCGATCGAGAACAGGCCGCCGTCCACGGCGACCGGGTAGTACATGGTCGAGCCCGCGCCGATGCGCCAGTTGTCGATATTGCCGCCATGCGCGCCCGGCGGCACGGTGCTCACGCGGCCGGCCACGTCGGGGGCGACGCCTGCCGTGCCGAGGTGAGGCCGCACCGGCACGCGAATGCCTTCGAGCGCGAGTTCGCGGCAGCAGTCGCGAATCTCCGAGCGCTTTCCCGGCACGAGATACTTGCCGGGATAGTCATACGCATAGAGCGCGTGCGCCGTGTTCGACGCCTGATCGAGTTCATAGATCGTGACGCGCTCCTTCTCGAAGTCGCCGAACAGATGGCCCCAGTGCGCCGCGAGATTCGAGCCGTAGTTGAAGCGCGGAATCATTTGCAGATAGCGCACTTCGAGCAGGTCGCCGGGCTTCGCGTCCTTCACGAAGATCGGCCCCGTCATCAGATGCACGCCGGGCTCGCGATCGGATTCGGGGATCGTCTCGTAGAGCGCGCGCACCTTCTCGTCCATCATCAGCTCGGGCGCGTCGCCCGCATGATGCGTGATGGCTTCGGTGCGAACGAAGTCACCGCTCTCGACGACGAGCGCCGGCGCCAGCGCCGCGTCGAAGTATCCCCAGTGAACATTTTCCCGGATGGCAGGCAGGTCGTGCAGCATGCTTTCTTGAACTCCGTAAGAGGGCGATCGGTGCAACGCGACCGATGACGGATCGTACGGGCGACAGAATAGATGCACTTGGCTGACTGCGTACAAAACCTTGTGCGTGAGCGCACCGTCCCGCGCCGCCGGGCACCGATGCGAAGCGCGGGCGCGCCGGCGAGCGCTTCGGTTCGATGCTGGCGTTGCGTCACCCAAGGCGGGTCCCGAGCCGGGCCCCTGCGATCAAACGAGGATGCTGGGCTTCAGGAGATCCGACAAGCCCACGCGATGCAGCATCTCGGCGCGCACACGATCGAGCACCGTGAAGCCGACGTCGGCGCCGTCCCCGGTCGGGTCGATGTGAACCCGGAACGGCCGCTTGCCGAACGGCGCATCGACCACGTCGACGATGGCGCGCGCCACCGCTGAAGCATCGGCGTCCGGCGGCACGATGTCCGCGAAGGCCTTTTGCACCTGCTCGCCGAATCCGGCATACGGCCCCGCTTCGTAGTCGGCCGCGCGAGCCTCGTCCGCGGGACGGCCCGAATGCGCGAAGTGGTTCGTGCCGCCCGTGAAGGCGCCCGGCACGATGATCGACGTTTCGACACCCCAGCGGCTCAGTTCACGTGCGTACTGCACGGCGATGGCGTCCATCGCGGCCTTGGCGCCGAAGTACGGCGCGAGGTAAGGCGGCGTGCCGCCCGCGGAACTGCTGCTCGATACCCACACCACCAGTCCCTGCTTCTGCTCGCGCAGATGCGGCAGGGCCGCGCGGTTCACGCGCTGCGTGCTGAGGACATTGACGTCGTAGACCTGCTCGTACTGCTCGGGCGTGAAGGCCTCGGCGGGGCCGAACACCATGTGCCCGGCGTTGTGGATCAGCACGTCGATGCGCCCGCTCTCCGCGATCACCCTGGCAACGGCTGCATCCACCGAGGGTTGCGACAGCACGTCGAGTTCGACGGTGCGCAGGTCGACGCCGTGTTCCTTCGAGAAGGCCGCCGCCTGCTCCACCTGGGGAGCGTTGCGCCCGGCCGTCTCGCGCATCGAGGCGTAGACGGTGTGGCCCGCCATCGCGAGCGCTTCGGCCGTGAGGCGCCCGAAGCCGCTGGATGCGCCGGTGACGAGGATGGTCTTCTTGTTCATGATGTGCTCCGTAGCCGCGATGAGTTTCAAGTTGTTCGCAATTTGGGTTCAGATGGCGCCGCCATTGGCGCGCAGTGTCTGGCCGTTGATCCAGGCGCCGTCGGGACCGGCGAGGAACGACACCGCAGCCGCGATTTCGGCGGGCTGCCCGAGGCGTTCGAGCGGGGAGATGTTCGCGAGCCGGTCGATGACTTCCTGCGGCTTGCCGTCGAGGAACAGATCCGTCGCGGTCGGCCCCGGTGCGACCGCGTTCACGGTGATGTTGCGTCCGCGCAGTTCCTTGGTGAGGATGTGCGTCATCGCTTCGACACCCGCCTTGGTGGCGGCATACGCGGCGTAAGTCGGCTGATACAGGCCCACGACGCTCGATGAGATGTTGATGATCCGGCCGCCGTTGCGCAGGCGGCGGGACGCCTCGCGCAGCGTGTTGAACGAGCCTTTCAGGTTGATTGCGACCTGGCTGTCGAAGGTGGCGTCGTCGGTTTCGGCGAGCGTCGCGAGCTTCATGATGCCGGCGTTGTTGACGAGCACGTCCACGCCGCCAAAGGCCGCTTCGGCTGCGTCGAACATCCGTGCCACGGCGGCGGGGTCGCGCACGTCGGCCTGGGCGGTAATCGCGTGGCCGTCCGCTTTCTCGATCTCGCGGACGAGGGCTTCCGCCTCGCGCACATTGCCCGCGAAGTTGACCAGGACATTCATGCCGTCGCGCGCGAGGCGCCTTGCAATCGCTGCGCCGATGCCGCGGGATGCGCCGGTGACGATGGCTACTTTGCGTTCGTTGCTCATGATTTCTCTCCTGTTGTGAACCGCCGGAAGCGGCGGAGTGGAAGTACTATCGCTGAACGGAGGGCAAAGATAATCACCCTGAAATTGCCATCGTTGTGCAATCATCTCGAACAATAGGGGGCAACAGGACAGGACCATGGATCGCTTCGAAGCCATGCGGCTTTTCGCCCGGGTCGTCGAGCGGCGCAGCTTTACGCTCGCCGCCCACGACACCGGACTGCCGCGCTCCACCGTCACCTATGCCATCAAGGAACTGGAAACGCGGCTCGGGGCGCGGCTGCTTCAGCGCACGACGCGCGTCGTGAAGCCGACACTCGATGGCGAGGCCTACTACCGGCGCTGCCTCGCGATCCTCGAAGACATCGAAGAAGCGGAAGGCGCGTTCAGCGGCGTGCAGCCGAAGGGCATGCTGCGCGTCGAGGTGCAGGGCACGATCGCGCGGCACTTCCTGATGCCGGCGCTGCCCGAATTCTTCGCACGATATCCGGACGTCGAGCTCTCCCTCAGCGAGAGCGATCGTTGGGTCGATCTGGTGCAGGAGGGGGTGGATTGCGCGCTGCGCTACGGGAAGCTGCCCGACAGCGATCTGGTGGCGCGTCCCGTGGCGATGCTGGAGCGGCTGACCTGCGCGACGCCGGCGTATTTCGCGCGCTTCGGAACGCCGACCGACATCGAATCGCTCGCGGGACATCGCGCAGTCGGAATACGCTCGATCACCACGGGAACGCTCGCTCCGCTCGAATTCATGGAAAAGGGCGATGTCCGGACGGTTTCGTTGCCGGGCACGCTTTCGGTGACCGGACCGGAAAGTTATCTCGTCGGAATCCGGCTGGGACTCGGGCTGGCGCAGGTTCCCCGGTTCCACATCGAGGAAGAACTGAAGCAGGGGACGCTCGTTGCCGTACTCCAGGGCTTCCCGCCGCCGTCAGTCCCGGTCTCGCTGCTCTACGCACGCAGCCGGCAGCTTTCACCGCGCGTGCGGGTGTTCCTCGACTGGGCGACGCGCGAATTCGCCGCGCGCAGCGGGGGAATGGCCTGACAGGGCATGGGCGTAGCGCATCGGCGTGATGCTGCCCGTCATGAAGACATGCGATGTGCCCGGCATGGCCAGGGGCGTGGCCGCGCCCGGACATCCCCACGTATCCGACTATGGCGTCGCCTCGCCAGAAACGCGCAAGCCCGTCACGCACGACCCGCTCGCGAACCCGTATCGGTCAGCCCGCCGCGAGCGCCCTTCGCACGCCCCTAGCCCGCATCCTGGCGCACGGCGCCGTCGAGCATCACCGTCCAGCCGAGTCCGCGAACATTGCGAATGACGCCCGCGCCGAACTTCTTGCGCACCGAGTGGATCAGGACGTCGACAGCATTGCTCTCGACCTCCTTGCCCCAGCCATAGAGCCGGTCTTCCAGCTGGGCGCGCGAGAAGATCATGCCCGGCCGCTCGAGCAATGCGAGCATCAGCGCGAACTCGCGCGCCGAGAGCGGCCCGGCGGTCCCGTTGCAGGTGAGCGTCCGCTCGTCGAGATTGAGACAGATGGATTCATCGCCCAGGCGCGAGACCGCATAACCCGCCTTGCGCCGCAGCACGGCGCGAATCCGCGCGAGCAGCTCCGGAATGTCGAAGGGCTTGAGGACGTAGTCGTCGGCGCCCACATCGAGACCCTGCACTCGCGTATCCAGTTCATCCCGTGCCGTGAGGATGAGCACCGGCACCGCATTGCCCGCCGCGCGCGCATCCCTCAGAAGCTCGATGCCCGTCTTGCCCGGCAAGCCGAGATCGAGCAGCACCACGGTGTAGCTCGCAGCCGCAATGGCCTCGCTGCCCGCGACGCCGTCGCGTACCCAGTCGACGGCATAGTCGGCGTCCTTCAACGCCCGCATGAGGCTGGTGCCGATCTGCACGTCGTCTTCGATCAGAAGGATTCGCATGGTGTGTCCTTCACTGAATTGAACCGGGTGCGCGGATATATGAAGCGTCTGACTAATTACACCATCCTTTCCAGAACATTTTAGATCGCCGAGAGCCAGCCGGCACGTTTACCAGGTTCGCGGTTCCTGAGCGTTGCGCTGCCTTCGCAGCGTGCCGCAATGGCCTTGACGATCGAGAGGCCGAGCCCGCTGTCTTCGCTATCCGGATTCGCGTGAAAGAAATGGTCGAACACGCGCGGCCGCGGTGCCTCGTCGATGCCCGGCACGCTATCGACCACCTACACGCACACCGTCCGATCCGTCACGCGCATTGCAGAGGCCGATCGTGCCGCGCTTCACGCTCACTGTTTCCTAACTTTGCCGGCCCAATATCGAGTCATACCAAGACTGACCGGCGTTCCACACACAGCGCCGGTTCGGCGATTCCTCAATGGAGATAGTCACCATGTGCAAGCATATTCTCGTAGCCGTGGGCCCGAGCTGCAGCGACACGGCGCTCGCCACCGGCATCGCGCGAGCCCGCGAATGCAACGCGCGTCTCACGGCGATCCACGTCATCGACTCCGCTCCGTGGTGGGCCGGGGGCAACGTCGATTGCTACGGTGGCGACGCGCTGCCTCTGGCCGAGCAACTCGCCCGCGTGATCCAGCGGCGCAGCGAAACATTGATCGAAGATGCGGGCATCGAAGGCGCCTGGCAGACAGTGACGCTGCGGCGCGACGGAATGAGCATAGGGCGTGTCATCGCACAGGCGGCGAATCGTTTCGACGCCGACCTGATCGTGCTCGGACCCCGCAAGCACACGTTTTTTGGTCTGGGGGCCAATCATGTGCGCAACGCCGTTTCCCGGCATACCGGTTGCGAAGTGTTGATTGCGTCGCAAGGTCCGGGCGGGGAAGCGGCCGGACTGGCGGTTCGCGGCGCGTCGAACCGTGTGCACAGCAACGCGTGAGGCGGGTTCGCTGAATCGTCCACGGTGATACTTTTTCAGCCAGACCCACGCCGCGCTGTTCGCCGGGAGGCTAAGCGCGGCGGAATCGAGTGACTTCATGGACGCTCGCACGCATGCCCGAGCGCATCCTGTTGCGCATTGGTCATTGCAGCGCGGTGGATGCTGGCGGTGCGGGTGCGTGAACCGCGGGCGCTCATGCGTCTGGTTTTCCCGGAGTCTTGTGCCGCCGCCGCCGCGCGAGAGCGACGCGCGGTCATCGTCCCTTGCGACCTCGCAAGGTCACACGGGGTGCGGCGACGAGGACGCGCCGCGCGTCCTCACATCGATTGATTCGACGAATCGACGCTGTTCACGCCCTGTCCCGTGCCCGGCGCCGTAGCCGCATCGCCGATCAGGGCCGAATAGCTCGATACGACAGGCTCCGCAAACACCGGCGGCGGCGCGTCCGGCGGAAGCGGCGCACGGCCGATGGCTTCGGGATAGACCGGCAGGGGAGGCGCGGACTGCGCCGTCGAGCCGACGGGAAACACGGGTCCGCCGACAATCCCCACGCCGACGAACATGTGCGCCTGCGCCGCCGTCACCAGACCGGCGCTCAGCGCGGCGGCCACCATGATCTGCTTCATCGCTTTCATCTCGTTCTCCTGTTGGGCTGGATTCGCCGCGGGCCTGTTGCCTCGCTGCATGACTACAGTGTGCTTGCCGAAAGTGAGGGAAGAATGAGGAGCCGCGCCCTGGCCGATGGTGTCACGACACGCGGCATGAAGCCGATGCCATGGGCCCGGCCGGACGCCGCGCCGCGCCGTTGCGCGCGGCTGTCGTCGGCAGGCCGAGGTGGTGGAAGGAGAAGGTCACGCCGTCGCGCATGAACACGACTGCGGCGGTTTGAATGGCGCAGAGCTGGCGGCTGCATCCGCCGCGCAACGCGCGCGGCGGATGCAAGTGCGCATTTCAATAGTGCGACCGCTGCCGGTCCGCGTAATCGGACGCATCCGTGGCGGCTTGCGGCCAGCAGTCGAAGTTGTCCGTTTCGAGCCGGCGCATCCGGTGTTCGAGATCGGCGAGATCGCTGGATGCGGCCAGATAATCATCGCGCCGGTGATCGCGGACATAAGACGTGGCGTTGTGAAGAACGTCGGAAAGGTATGCAAACATGATGGACTCCGTTATGTGTGGAGACGGTTCGCCGGTCGCGTCAGGCGTCTTGCGAGTCGGCCCGGTTGAGACGGCCGCCGCGCCTTTTGCGGGCACTGCGCGGTTCGTCGACACAAGTAAAGATAGTCGTCGAGAATGAGCGGAATATGAGGACAGTGCCTCGCGGCAGGGCGATGCTCCGCAAGCGCGCGATGCGCGAGCGTGAGGACCCCTCGCGATGCCAGAGCACGTGGTCTCCGGCCGTTCGCGGAAGCCGGTTCAGCGAGCCACCGCGCGGCCGGACTGAGCGGTGTTCGAAGATCGTCAGCCTTACAAGCAGCTATGGATCAGGCCACAAACACTCGAACCGGAGGGCGGACATCGGTTGCCGGATGGAAGAAATCTGCAGTAATTCGTAGGTAACATTGCCTGCGTGAAGTGTCCATACACTCAATGACTGGCTCGCCTCGGAGTAAGTCATGTCACCCCCGCCGCTCGCATTCGCGATCAACTCGATCCATGGTTTCGAGCTGACGGAAGATGGTCAATACCTGATGCTGAAGAGCAATCAGCCGGATCGCGTCGCGCTGCATTGCTCGGTCATGCACGAACTCCTGGCGGCCCTGTCGAACGCCATCGGCTCCTCCGAGCGCATTCGCAGCAAGAAAAAGAGCGTGAAGTTCGCGATGCCCTGCGAGGCATGGGCGCTCGGCAAGGACGCGGGCGGGGCCCCGTATCTGATCTTTACGTTCCGCTTGCCCGGCGGCGCGGAATTGTCCTTTCAACTGCACCGGAACCAGGCACTGCAGTTGAGCGAAGTGCTTGCGCTCGTCACGGGGCTCGCCAAAGCCGGCGACATCTCCGGCTTCAGTCTGCAATAGAACGAATCACCTGGCCACTTGCGCATGCCGTGTGCCGTCGTCAGGAAGAACGGCGGCGGCTTTTCGTGCCGAGTCGAATTTCCCTTTTACCTATCTCTGCATGAAGGCAAAAATCCTCTGGTCCTGCTGCTCGAGGGCACTGGCACTCGTTGGTCTGGGTGTGACGGCGGTCTCGGCGAACGCCACCGACTCGTTCGTGATCGCCGATATCCGCATCGAAGGCTTGCAGCGCATCGAGCCGGGTTCGGTGTTCGCCTACCTGCCGATGAAGCAGGGTGACACGTTCACCGACGACAAGGCATCCGAGGCCATTCGCGCCCTTTACGCAACGGGCTTCTTCAACGACGTGCAGGTCGCCACGCAGGGCAATGTCGTCGTGGTGCAGGTGCAGGAACGTCCGGCGATTTCGCAGATCGACTTTGCCGGTCTTCATGAATTCGACAAGGACAATCTGACGAAGGCGCTGAATTCGGTCGGCTTGTCCCAAGGACGTTCATACGACAGGGCACTCGTCGACAAGGCCGAGCAGGAATTGAAGCGCCAGTACCTTACGCGCGGCTTCTACGCGGCGGAGGTCACGACCACGGTCACGCCGGTGGACCGCAACCGCGTGTCGATCCTGTTCTCGGTGGCCGAGGGCCCGAGTGCGAAGATCCGCCAGATCAACTTCATCGGCAACCAGGCGGTCAGCACGAGCACGCTGCGCGACGAGATGCAGCTCTCCACGCCGAACTGGTTTTCCTGGTACACCAAGAACGACCTGTACGCGAAGGAAAAGCTGACAGGCGATCTCGAGAACGTCCGCTCGTACTACCTGAACCGCGGCTATCTCGAGTTCAACATCGAATCGACGCAAGTCTCGATCTCGCCGGACAAGAAGGACATGTACCTGACGATCTCGCTGCACGAAGGCGAGCCGTACAAGGTGAACAGCATCAAGCTCGCGGGCAATCTGCTCGACCGCGAGGCGGAGCTGAAGAAGCTCATTACGGTCAAGCCGGGCGAGCGGTTCTCGGCGGAAAAGCTGCAGGCCACGACCAAGGCGATCGTCGACAAGCTCGGCGAATATGGCTACGCGTTCGCGCAGGTCAACGCGCAGCCGAGCATCGATCAGGCGAACCACACCGTCGATATCACGCTGCAGGTCGATCCGAGCCGCCGCGTGTACGTGCGCCGCGTAAACATCGTGGGCAATACGCGTACGCGCGACGAAGTGGTGCGCCGCGAGATGCGACAACTGGAAAGCTCGTGGTTCGACTCGACCCGCCTCGCGCTGTCGAAAGACCGCGTGAACCGTCTCGGCTACTTCACCAACGTCGAGGTGACCACCACGCCGGTGGAAGGCACGAACGACGAGGTCGATGTGAACGTGGCCGTAACCGAAAAGCCCACCGGCGCGATCACGCTGGGCGCGGGCTTCTCGTCGACGGACAAGGTGGTGCTCTCGGCGGGCGTCTCGCAGGACAACGTGTTCGGCTCGGGCACGAGCCTCTCGGTGAACGTCAACACGGCCAAGACCTTCCGCACGTTGACGGTCACGCAGGTCGATCCGTACTTCACGATCGACGGCATCAAGCGCATTACCGATGCCTACTACCGCACCTATCAGCCGCTGATCTTCTCCACGGATTCGAGCTTCCAGATCGTCACCGTGGGTGCGGACACGAAGTTCGGCATTCCGTTCTCCGAGCAGGACACGGTGTACTTCGGTGCAGGGGTCGAGCAGAACCGGCTGCAAGTCGATTCGGCGACGCCGGCGAGCTACCTTGCCTACGTGAAGGAATTCGGCCGCGTGGTGAACAACATCCCGCTGACGGTCGGCTGGTCGCGCGACAATCGTGACAGCGCGCTCGTGCCGAGCCGCGGCTACTACACGCAGACCAATGCCGAATACGGCACGCCGCTAGGCAACACGACCTATATCAAGGTCGATGCCCAGGCGCAGTACTATTACTCGTTCGCGCGCGGCTTCGTGCTGGGCTTCAACCTGCAGGGCGGCTACGGCAAGGGGCTGGACGGTCAGACGTATCCGATCTTCAAGAACTATTTCGCGGGCGGCATCGGTTCGGTACGCGGCTATGAGCCGAGTTCGCTCGGTCCGCGCGATGCCACCACCGGCGACCCGATCGGCGGCTCGCGCATGGCGGTCGGCAATATCGAGCTGACGTTCCCGCTGCCGGGCACGGGCTACGACCGCACGCTGCGCGTGTTC
>Ga0163162_10007508_pt1 | contig 10615 bp, 7 predicted proteins | sample S55metaG_FD_115310 | JGI IMG/M metagenome (GOLD analysis project Ga0163162, IMG submission 115310) | Switchgrass rhizosphere microbial communities from Kellogg Biological Station, Michigan, USA - S5-5 metaG | ecosystem: Host-associated > Plants > Roots > Rhizosphere > Soil | place: USA: Michigan...
GACGATAGGAAACATTTAGCCAGGTGAAGTTTACCGAATTCCTCGCGATGCGTTCCTCACCCATATGCGTAGCCACGCCGGAGGACCGCAAATGATCACATCCGAGCGTAGCGACCAGAATGACCCCATGATCCAGCCAGACATCGCCTGGGAAATCGCCCAGCACCAGGATGATCTGATCGGGCGTCGCGATTGGTGAAGTTTCGGGGAGATACGCGGCCATCAGCATTTCGCTTGATGCGTAGATCGTCAACTGAATGTCCGCCCTACGAACATGTCCGCCATCGACTGCTACTCAATGGCCGTCGAGGGATCGGTCGGCTGCTTTTAGCGACCGATGACCAGGGCGTGTGCCAAGGGTATGAGCAAACGTCGATGCCCCCGAAGTCCGTTGACAACACCACAGTCGAGACCATGTAGTGTCATCCCGATGGACGTGGACGTGGACGTGGACGTGGATGTGGGACGACGGCGTTGATACGGCGCTGTTTGATCGCCAGTCTGCCAGGTGTCACGGCGCGTGACGTCGCCCCTAATGCGAATGGTTCGACACCATAACCTCAGCGTTCGTAAGTAGGCAACCAACGCGACGCGTTTTGCCGGAGCGGGCTGCCGATCGAAATGCACGCCGTCGGTGGACGCGAATGGTGGCACGACGCCGGGTGCGGAATTTGCTTGTGTCGCTGCGCTGTTGTTGTGGAAATACGAAGCGGTGTTGCTCACGCCGCGAAGCGCGGGGATGTCCGTTTTTCCCAGTCATCTGTCGGCGCCGCATCGCCCACGAATCCTGTCAACAACGCGTGCCGATTTGTCGCCGGATCACGGCGAGCGCGTAAGGTGCATGATACGGACGCGAGAAGATTGGATTAGCGCCGGCGAGCGCGCCTTCCGCGAGGTCGACAGCTTCTGGAGCCGCACCAGCGATTCGCAAGCGATTGCTCTGGCCCGCGATCCGCAATCGTTTACGAACGTATTCAAGCTGCCCGATGGTTCGGGCCCACGGGCCACGCTGGGTCGTGACCGATCAGGGCGTGATGCTGTCGTGGGTCGCTTGCGCCAACTGTCATCTCTCAAATCGCCGTGACGGGACGGTTGGTGTCGGGGGCCCCCGCGGGCCGCGCCCGCCGGGATCGTTGCTGCTCAATCCGCGCGTGCCGGGCGCCCAGGGATCCCCGCCGGTCCTGCAACGCTACTTCGTCGGTGATTCACGGGGGACCATCGTCTCGCGCATGTTCGCAACGCCGTGGGCGCTTGACGATCGCATCGAGCACGTAAAGAACGCCGGACCCGAGGACCTGTGCGAACTCGCGAACGGCGACCCCGGCGTATTCAATCGTCCGCGTGGCAGTCCGTTCTATGCGACAAAAATTACCGACCTGCAGAACCTCCGCTACAGCCGCTACATGGATGCCACCGGCACGATCGTCTTCGCGGCCCCGAGGACGTCGCAAGGTATGCCGCGTTCATCTCGGGCGCGGACCCAATGCAGTTTGGCTCGTATCACATCCTTTCAGCTCCACAACGCAGCTTCGGTTTCGCTACGCGGACGAAGTGCTGTTCGCGATCGGCACTTATTTGCTGTCGCTCGAGCCGCCGCGCAATCCCGACGTGGCGACACCCGACGTGCTTGCCCATGGCGAACGAGTGTTTTAGCGCGAAGGTTGCGCGACCTGTCACACGTCGCCCCCCACTACACAAATGCCAAATTGACGCTTGCCGAGGGGTGGCAGTCACCGCTCCCAATCGAGCAGACGTCCTGCCGCTGTCCGTTGGCACCGATCCGGGTCTGCCGCTCAGGACCCGCAAGGGCAGGGCTTCTACAAGATTCCGTCGTTGCGTGGTGCGTGGTACCGGCCACGGCTGCTGCGTGACGGATCGCTCGCGGATCTCGAGGAGACGTCGATCCGGCGCGCCTGAACGCCGACTATCTGTCAAAAGGAGCGTCGGCATTCTTTCTTGCTTCTTCCCGTTCGTGCGGTGGGCCACTCCCTATATATACTGGCAAGCATGCGTACCCTAGGTCAGCTCTGCGACAGCTCAACGACCAGACCCGGCGAGGTGACCGCAGGCAAGAACACGGTGAACGTCGCACCGTGCCCGGGAGTGCTCTGCACCTGCAAGTCGCCCTTGCTCTGCTTGACGATGCCGTAAACCGTCGCGAGGCCAAGTCCGGTGCCGCGCCCGAGCGGTTTCGTGGTGAAGAATGGTTCGAAGATACGTTCCCGAATCGCCGGCTCGACGCCCTCCCCAGTGTCCTCCACAAGCAGCGCAACATAGTGCCCGGCCGGTGCGTCTTTTCCGACCGAGGAGCCCTGGTGGTGGCTCATCACGTTTTTAGTACGGATCGTGATCCGGCCACCATGCGGCATCGCATCCTTCGCGTTGACGACTAGATTCATGATCACTTGCTGAACTTGTGAGCGGTCAGCGCGTACTACCTCGAGATTGGGCTCAAGCTGCACCACCAGCTCGATGTTTTCGCCAATGAGCCGTCGCAACATTTTCTGGATGTCGTCAACGACTTGATTGAGATCGAGGTTGACCGGCTGGAGCGTTTGCCGACGGCCGAACGCCAGCAGTTGCCGAGTGAGCGACGCGGCTTGCTCGCCGGAACGTCGGATCTGCACGATCCACTCGTGTATTGGCGTGTTCGGTCGTTGCTCCTCTTCCGCCAGTGCCGCGAATCCGAGGATTGCCGTGAGCAGGTTGTTGAAGTCGTGTGCGATGCCGCCGGCGAGCTTGCCCACCGCCTCCATCTTCTGGGCCTGTCGTAGGTTCTCCTCCAGACGGCGGCGATCGGTGATGTCCCGGCCGATCGCTTGGATGCCGATCGGGACGCCCCCGCGGCGCTGCAGACTGGTAGAGAGCTCGAACACCACGCGGTGTCCGTCGTGAGTGAGCACCACGACCTCGGTCCGCCCTGAAGTCGAATCCGTGTGGCCGCTGGTGAACAACGCTTTTGCATGTTCGCGCGACTCTGGTGCGACCACGTCGATCAGCTCTCGTCCCACGATGAAGTCTTGAGTGTAGCCGGTGAGATCGAGTCCCGCTTTGTTGATGGACAAAAGTCGGCCGTCGAGATCGCAGGTGCAGATCAGGTCGCGGGCGTTCTCCACGAGCTCGCGGTAACGGAGCTCGCTTTCGCGGAGCGCGGCCTCCGCGTGGCGACGCTCAGTTACGTCTCGAAACAGCACGACATAACCGGTGAGGCGCTTAGCATGGGTCCGAATAGGCGTAATGAGTACGTCGTAGATTCGAGCGCCCTCGGGTCCCGACAAGGGGAGGTCCTGTCGGATCTCGGTGTCGGTGTGCGAAGGCCAGTCCGGCAACGCGCGCTCGATCGGTTCGCCGGCGACGCTGGCACGGTCACGTCCGAGCATCGCTTCGGCGGCGCGGTTCAAATCGGCGATCTGGTGGGCACGGTCCAAAATGACGAGGCCGTCACCAATCACCTCGATGCGCGCATCTCGCAGTGTCGGAATCGGTTCGAGTACGCCGTAGCGGAACACGGCGACTGCGGCGATGACGGCCGTGCAGCTGAAGAGAAATGGCGTTGAATCGATCGTGCCGGGGGCTTCACCGCCGGCGACGAAAATGAGGTTGCCAATCCAGGGCAGCACCGCGGCCAGCACCAAGATAACTGCCCGCTTGCGATACAGGTAGGGCGACCGAACCGCTTGACCAACGAGGATCGCGAGCCCTGCGAAGAGTACGGCGTAGGTGTAGGCGACATTCAGCCAGAACCCCGGTCCCCGACCGGCTAATGTGGACAACGCCCCAGGGTGGACCGTCATTCGGCCCCAAAACAGCCCGTGCGTGTCGTTCGTCCAGGCAGCGAGCAGCGTTACGACGGCGACCGCAGCCATCCCGCGTTCTATGCGTTTCACGACGGTCGGGTCCCACGCGACGAAGTTCAGGATGAACCCGAGCCAGGCAACGGGCAGCGCGGTGACCCCGAGATACTTGATCTTGAGAGCCAGTAGCTTTTGGGCAGGGTCGTCAACCACGAGTTCCACTGCGTAAACGCCACTCCAAAATGCGATCGCAAGCAGGAGAGTGCCGTACCACATCGCCCCGTGGACCTCCCGACGCTTAAAGGCGTACAGGGCCAGTGGCAACAAGATGGCCGGTCCGATGATGAGCGGGACTAACCCCAGCACAGTCCTTGTTAGAGATAACGCTCCAATCGCTTAGGTGGACACAGAACTTATGGTTGAGCTTGCCATTGCACAAAACGGCCTTTACGGGACGACCTGACCTGACCGCGCGCGCCCTACTTCATCAGCCAGATATTCCCTGTTGTCTCCGTTAACGACATATACAGATAACCGTCCTGCACGTCGTTCATCGCGGTTGTGCCGACCGCGACGCGCAGTCGGGGCTCGTGGAAGTGACGTACAGGTCTCGGTTCACCGAGCGGACGCTTCGTACGCGGATCGACTGGTTGGAGCCATGCGCAATAGAACCCGTCACGCGAGGAGAAGTAGTAGATGCCGCTGCCGTCAGGCGCCCAGCTCGGATAGATTCCGTAGTCGGTCACGATCGGGATCCAGGATTCGACTGGGACGCTGGTTCCACTCGTCGCCGGCACGGCGTAGATCTGCCTGACGACCGGTGTGTTCGTCGTGTGAAACACCACCCAGTCATCGCCCGGCGAAAAGCGCGGCTGCAGCAGATTCCAGTGGGGGTGTGCCGCAAGGGCGGTTTCGACCTTGGTGCGGACGTCGATCACGATTCGCCGCCGCGGTGTGCCGCGTCCAAAGATGAATCGCGTCCCGTCCATCGACCACGCGCCCTCGCCGCAGTTCTCGCAGAGCCGCGATGGCTCGCCGCCGCCCACCGGATAGAGATCGATCTCCCCCAGCATTAGCGAACTCACGGCTACCATCGTTCCATCGGGACTGATTCGAGCGTCCACTGCTCCGGACGACGTGAGCTGACGCTCGAGGCCCGTGTGCAGATCTTTCAACCAGACTTCGTCGCGCTGAGCGCGAGAAGAGACGAACACCATCGTCCGGCCGTCTGAACTCACATTCTCCACGCGATCAGTCGAGGCGTTGTCGGTGATCCGCTCGAGAGCACCGTCGGCGATCCCACTCACATGATCCAGCGGCACACGCCATACATCAACGTTCTCGACAAGGCTGTCGAAAACGAGTAGTCCGTCCTTGCTGATCGATGGCGATCGCTCGACTGCCGTCCCGAGCGTCAACTGTTTCGGTGAACCACCGACACGGCCGGTCGCTGGCGACACAGCAAGTTGCCAGACGTTGGCGGCCTGATCCGTCTGGGCAGTGAACAGCACATCGCCGCCGCTCGTCCATGCCGCGGGAACGGGAATGCCCTCCACGCCGGAGCGCGCCAGTACGTCGATTGCGCCCGTGGGGCGCGGGGTGCCTCCGGCGATCGGCATTACGAACCAGTCCAGGGTCGCGGATTCTTCGCCCTCGCCATGCTCGCCCAGAAAGAGAATCGAGCCACTGTCCGGCGACCAGATGGGATATCGTGCACTCACGAAATCCTCTGCCACCGCTCGAGCAAGTCCTCCGGCCGATGGCATCAGCATCAGCGAATTAATGATCCCGGGCACACGCGGGCCGGGCAGACCTGTCGGGGAGGTCTTGAACGTCTGCCCTGTCCAGAACGCCACCCAGCGGCCGTCTGGCGAGAAGCGGGGTGTTCGCGCGCGCGTCGCCGGCATCAGCAGCTTCGCGGCGCCACCGTGTGTGCTGACCACGTATATACCGCCCTGCTCACGTCGCGAGAAGACGATCGACTCACCGTCTGGCGAAAAGGCCGGCTCCACCTCGTCAGCGGCGTCGGACGTGAGCCGCATCGGCTCGCCGCCATCGATCCGTCGCATCCAGATGTCGAAATTGCCGCTGCCTGCGCGATCGGAGGCGTAGGCCAGAAGTGAACCATCCGGCGACAAGGCCGGATCGACGTTCACGCCCTCGGTCGTCAAACGGGCCAGGTGGCCGCGTGCCACAACGCTCACCTCGCGGCCACGGCTATCGCGGAGCGTGCGCCAGGCAAGGAGGGACACCACCACGAAGCCGAGCCCCGCCACGGCAACCCGACGCCGGACGGCCCTGGGTTGCCCGTCCGGCCGTTCCGCGCTCGTCGGGTCGCGCTTGGCGGTATCGGTGACATCCTCGACTCGGGCAATGAATCGATAGCCGCGCCGAGGGATCGTCTCAATGAACTGCGGCGTCGTCGCGGAATCAATCAGGATGTCACGTAATCGTCTGATCGCGGCGTTCAGACTGTGTTCGAAATCGACGAATGTGTCTTTCGCCCACAGCTCCCGGCGCAACTCGTCTCGAGTCACGAGTGTACCGGCGCGGCGCAGCAGGATGGCGAGAATACGAAACGGTTGGTCGGGAAGGATGATCCGCTGATCCTGTTTATAAAGCTCGCCCGATTGCATGTCGAGCGTGAACTCAGCAAATCGCACGAGGACGGAACGTGGTGCGCTCATCCAGGTGGCCCGGCTGGAAAAGGGATGCTAGCACACGGCTGATCGACCGGGCCGTTACCTACATTTCACCCATTTTTCCCCCATTCATCATTGAGCACCAGGGTTCATCTGCCTAGAGTCAGGCCACAACGACCCTCTGACGGAGGCCACCATGTTCGACGCCGACTCATCATCTCGCCTCAAGCTCCTCGCGGCCATATTCACTGTCTCGGCTGCGTTCGTTGTAGCGTGCACAGGAGGCTCTACGCCGAACGGACCAACCAACGTCGGTTCGGGTTCGTCGCTGTCCCATGTCGGCCACGGGATGGCGACCGCCGGCACCACGAACCCGAACGCCGGTTCACTCGACGAACACGGGTACATCGACGGTTGGTTCCATGGCGAAACGGTCCAGCTGCATTACACGAAACTCTTCTTCTGCGCGGAACCACCGGCGAGTGGCGCACCCAGCAATTGCGAAATTGGCGCGGGCGCGGAGATCGATCCGCGGCCGGGCCCAATTCCGACGATTTACGCCATCGCAGCGGCGGGCATTCAACCGGATCCGTCAACGCTCGCCTGTCCCGCCGGCAGCCCCTGCCTGGATCACCCCGCAATGATCGACATCTCGCGTATCCGCCCCGGCGTCACCTCTGCGCCCGGACTGCCTCATAGCCATATCGTCACGGAACGCCACGGCGGCTGGTTCAACACGGTCAACATCCGCGTCACCAACCTCGGTGTCTGGAATCAGATCGCCGCGGCAAAAACGTTGGAGAAGGTACGCGAGCTGCAGGCCGATCCGAATGTCGGTGGCAAGGGGCTGATCAGTCAGGACACGCCGACGAACATCTTCTTCTTCATCGCGTCCTGGCGTTAACGACAGGGGGCTATTCCGCGCACGGGCGATTTAGCCAGCATGCACCTTATGGCGGATGAGGACGCCGCGAAGAACGTCAGCTGTTTCTTCGTCGCTGCCGCCGTGTTTTGTGCCTCATGTCATGGATCCTCGGAAGTTCCGACAGGTCCTACGGCACCCGCGACTACGCCTCCTTCTCTCAACATCACGGGGGTCGTTCGCGATCTGTTTCAACAACCGATTCGCGATGCGACGGTCACGATTGCAGACGGACCGTCTGCCGGTGTCTCAACGGCGACCGATGCACGCGGCGAATTCGCGCTCAGGGCCCCGACATCCTCACCCAATGGAGTCTTGATCGTCATCGCGCACGATGGGTACGGACCGGCAAACATCCATGTCATGTACAACGGGAATATGATGATCTATCTGCACGACGCCGCGTTCGCCGCACTCGCGGGATCCGCGACGCTTACGTTCGTGGCCGATGCGTCATGCACATCACTGCCGCCCTCTGTCCGGGCGCGGTCGTACAGCGCCGTCCTGTCCCCGATGCCGTCGAACGCGTGGGCGATGAAAACAGTGCTGAGCGGAACAGATTTCTACGATGGCCTCGACTCGATGTTCGTCGGCAGAAACCGCGATGGGCTCTGGTTCGGCGTCTACAGTTGGGACGCGGTGGAGCGCTGGCTGGAGGAGTATCCAGTCGTCGAACGCCTCACGCGGACCTCGTATCTCGCGATCAGGGGAAAGGCGACAGCTCCGTTCGCCGACATGTGCGATTCTGCCGGTCGACTGCACGTCGAACGGCCATCGGCTGACGTTTACGCGATAGTGGCACGAGTCGACAGCGGGTGGCGGTGACCACGATGAAGAAGTCACAAGCTCGCGAATCGGTTGTCGCTACTGGCGGTCCAGCACGAACGCCTCTACAGGGCCACTTAATTTCGGAGAGAGGCTCCTTTCCACTGTGTTGTATCCGGGCGCGGAGGCGCGAAGCGTCACTGCCACTCCGGTCGTCAAATTCCTCAACATAATGCCGCCACCATAGTCCCACACGCTGCACGGCGTCTCTTGACGAATGATGTCGCCGCTCGGACTCTGGCCGCTCACGATCTCAAAGGCCGCGTCGGCGACGCATGCCCCAGTGCGTTCGACCGCCATCGCCCAGATCCACCCATTAGTGGCCGCATCCGCCGGGTTTGGCGAATCAAGAGTGGGAGTCGTTGGATTGGCGGTCGGTGATGAAGGTACGGCGGGTGAGCACCCTGCGAGCGTCAAAGCGATGAGGGCGGTCACTGGGAACTTCATGACGCCTCCACGCGACCCACTTGAGAATCCAATGTAACACGATGTAGCGGCCGTTGTTGCATGACCGGATTCGCCGCAGGGTTAAGAAAGCACTGCATTCTTCCCACCGATACCTCGGGACCAGCCGCACTGGCTCGGCCTAGGTCTCGAGGTGAAGCTCGGTGGACCGTCCCGCCAGCCTCAGGCCGATCAGAATCACGGCGCCGATCGCCAGCCAGATCAGGCCGCCGACCTTCGCGTGGACGTCGGCGTTCACCAGTACGAAGCCGATGATCGCGAAGCCGATCACTGGCGACAACACATGTGCCCCCAACGTCCACGTGCGCCGCTTGATCAGGAAGAAGACGACCACCGACACGTGCAGCATCAGAAACGAGAAGAGCGCTCCGAAGTTGACGAGTGACGACAGCAGCCCCACCTGACCAACAAAGAACAGGCCAAGGACTAGACTCACCGCCGCGACAAAGAGCAGCGCGCGCTCGGGAACGCGCCGCACTGGATGGACGTGCGCGAGCGCGCGCGGAAGCTGACCGTCGCGTGCCATCGCGAAAAGGAGTCGCGCCGTCGCGGCCTGGGCCACCAGCGCATTCGCGATCGCCGCCGACAACGCCGCGGCCACCGCAACCATCAACTTGAGCGCCGACCCGCCGACCAGCGCAGATACCGTGTAAAACGCATCGTTCATCGCGGAGTCGCCGACGAACTCGGTCCGGTCACCGACGAGCAGCGCTGCGATGTAGGTCTGAAGGATGAACAGGCCCGCTGCAAGCACCAGTGCGATCATCGTCGCCTGTCCGACGACGCGTGCGCCGCCCTTGGTCTCCTCCGCCAGCGTGGAGATGGCGTCGAAGCCAAGAAAGGACAGCACGGCGACGGACAGCGCGTTGAAGATGATGCTGGCGCGGAACACGCTTGGATCGAAGAAGGGCCGCAGGCTCCAGTGCGACCCGTTGACGCCGCGGCTCACCGCGATCGCGCCGAGGACGACGAAGACTGCGAGCACGATGAGCTCCATGACCAGAAAGAGCCGGCTCGCGCGGGCTGTGGTCTCGATCCCGAGCATGTTGACCACCGTGTTGAACGTCAGGAAGCCGATCACCCATAGCGGCTGCGGGATCGACGGCAGCACTGCGTGCATGGCGACGGCGCCAACCACGTAGCACAGCGTCGGGATTAGGAGATAGTCGAGCAGGATGGCCCAGCCCGCGAGAAAGCCGGCCGACGGATGGAGACCGCGGCCGGCGTACGCGTAGACCGAGCCCGCAACCGGAAAGGCTTCTGACATCTCGCGGTAGCTGACGGCGGTGAACACCATCGCCACGACGCCGATCAGATACGTGAGCGGCACCATGCCCTTCGACGCGTTGAACACGATGCCGAAGATGGCGAACGGCGCGATCGGGACGATGAACACCAGTCCGTACACGAGGAGGTCGCCGAGCGTGAGGCTGCGTCGGAGCTGCGAGTCGTATCCGAAGTGTGAAAGATCGGCGTCTCGCACGGCGGGCGCGGCCTGTTGGTCGGTGGTCATCGGTCGAGCTCGTCGATGAACTGCTGCGCGAGATTCATGTAGGCGTGGTGATGCCTAGGTGCGGCGGCGAACGCACGCAATCGCTTGATTAGCACTATTTCGAGGAACGTGGGCCAGAGCGGTCAGGTTCTGTCGTGAATTTGGGTCCATCGACGGTCGGGCTCATTGGGTTGCGCACACTCCGTTGAGGGCACCGGCGGGACGTCGACAAATTGACTGGACCGGGGAGGTGAGGAATGACCGGTTACCAGAAACGAACTTCATGCGGAGACCGACGTCGATTGTACGTGATGCGACCGAGCCATTGTCTGCCATCGAACAGAGGAACAGGGCACGCCGGAACTTCGGGAAATACCTTCCACCGCGCACCACGATAAGTCCTTGGGCGACGCGAAGAACGACCAGCTCGTAAACGCTCGAGCGAGTAGTCACGACAATCGTTTCCCGTGCCGCA
>Ga0163162_10007513_pt1 | contig 10612 bp, 3 predicted proteins | sample S55metaG_FD_115310 | JGI IMG/M metagenome (GOLD analysis project Ga0163162, IMG submission 115310) | Switchgrass rhizosphere microbial communities from Kellogg Biological Station, Michigan, USA - S5-5 metaG | ecosystem: Host-associated > Plants > Roots > Rhizosphere > Soil | place: USA: Michigan...
ATTTTACAGGGAATCATTTGTTGATAATGCTTCTGAAGATTTAGGTGTAGACCATTGGGGTTTTTTCAATTTAAGGCCGGCTAATCAAATGGGTGGGCTGTATCGTGAAGCATCATCTTCTACATGCGCTACAGATGTTTTAAGTCAAATGCAACTTCCAACCGGCGGATTTATTAATTATGAATTTGAACCTAACGATTATTCTTATGATGGAGATATACGTTTAGAAGATTTTACAGAAAACCCGGATAGATTTTTACCGGCATCTGCATCAATCAGTTTAACGGAAAGGCGTTCGTTAGAGGACCAGACATTAGCAAATCTCTTTTTCTTAATTGATGATGAGCAGGATGTTGTAATTAATACCAGTACCAATTCCAATTCCGGTAACTGGTTAGTGAAAATTACTAATTATAATATGGCAGAAGACTATGGAGGCATAAGCGCTAACCAGTGTTCGGGTAATTCAAATTTATGTTTTGATAAGATAAGACTAAAATCGGGATGGTATTTTACTTATTTTGATGAGTTAACCATTGGCTTACCGTCAAATCTTTATTATAATGTTTATGCTACTTATCTCCAGCGAAATCCTGAAACTTATTATAGAAAGTATCTTATTGGTGGAGGAATACGCATTAAATCTATTTCATATGTTGATAATGGGAATGTTTTAGGTACTAAAAATTACAATTATAATTTTGCCGGAGAAAGAAACAGGAGCAGTGGTTCTCTTGCTTTTCCTAAACCACTTTATGAATATAACAGATCGGTAAGGCATAGTATTATGAAAAAGGCTCCATGTAATTTTATAGAAAGATATTTCTTTGAGACGTATCCTAAGATATCATATAAAACAACTACAACTTTTAATAGCCTGAAGCCCCTTAATACAAGAGGAGGCTATGTGGGCTATAAAAATGTCACGGTATCTCAAAATGGTTATACTCCGGGTGCAAATTCGTATGAAGTTACAAACGGAAAGACCCAGTATACCTATACATCTCCTATTGATGAGCCAATTAGAAATTATGATGTTGATAATGATGCAAAACCTAATCCTAAATATGTTATTCATTATCCTTTTTTTAAGCCCGATGATCATGATTACAGGCGCGGGATTTTAAAAAGTGAGAAGACTTATAATGAATATGACAAATTGCTTACTGAAACTAATTATGATTATGTTATTAAGGAAGATAGCCTGATAAGTGGAATTACTATTTATAGCGATGATTGCCCTTTTGGTAAACAATCTGAAACATATGAGGCTTATATGTCTAAGCTAACAGGCTGTATACCCGGGCCGGACGTTATATGCTATACCTGCGGGGATCCGGATAGTTATATTCATTACGTTAAGAATAAAGATAATTTTGGATGGGTTCAGTTAACCGGAAAAATCACAAAGAGTTATTTTTATGATAAGTATAATAATACAAAAACGGTAGATGTTAAAGAGACATTTAGTTATCACGACACGAACAAAAAAATACTTAGTTACAGCAAGGAAACTTATAATAAGGTAAATACAATTCCCGAGAAAATTTCTGAGAGTTATGTGTATTTATTGAATTCTACGGTTAGTGCTCAAAATGACATTTCAAAAATGCAATATGCTTATAGTTTTGTAAACGGTGAGCAGACTGCCAACCAAAATATAGATTATTCTAACGCATTATCACCCGGTAATCCAGATTATCTGCCAAATATTATTAAAGATGCAAAAGGCACTGCAACTGCTGAAAATAAGCTGCGATTTAATAGATATGATATATTTGGAAGTCCAATCGAGGTAACAAGAGAAAATGGTACTCCTATAGTTTATTTGTATGACGCCAATCACCATAATGTGATTGCTGTAATTGAGAACGCGACGTATGCACAGGTTGTGAGCTTTTTAGGTGTTATGCCAGTTTTAGGATATAGCGAAAGCAATATGGTAGCAATTAATAATCTTAGAACACAGTTGCCGCTAGCTTCTATAATCACATATACTTATAAACCACTCGTGGGAGTTGCTACATCAACAGATGCAAGGGGACAGGTTACGACTTACAATTATGATGCTTTTGGACGTCTTATTAAAGTTACAGATGCTCAAAATAATATTATTTCAGAGAATGTTTATAAGTACAGAAACCAAAATTAACGCCATATAGAACTAATCATGAAAAAAATAATATACATATTATTGCTTTTACCATTGATGCTTACCGGCCAGACCCCTCATCAAAATTATGTAAAAACAAGCACTTATAAAGAACGCAGTACAGTTGTACCTGCAGCCACAATAAAAAAAGATATACAGGTTACTTACTTTGACGGACTTGGTCGTCCTTTACAGACTGTACAATCTGCAGTTGGAGGTCAGGGTCAGGATATTGTTACCCCAGTGGAATTTGATCTGTTTGGGAGACCTGTCAAAGAATATTTGCCATATGCGGTAACACCGAACGCAAGTATTAAAGCGGCCTTCCAACCTGACGCATTGAATGCTGCAAGCGTAACTAATGTTTTCAAGTTTTATAACGTTGCCAAATATGAAAACACAGCAAATCCATATATTGAAAAACGTTATGAGAACAGTCCGTTGAACAGGATAAAAGAACAGGCGGCTCCGGGCGAATTATGGAAGCTGTACAACTTAAGTGCTAACCAAATTAACAATGCTCTCTTTCATACTGTGCATGGAAGTTTTAGCAGTTCCAATTGTACTAGCGGTATTCCGGGCCTTCCTTTACCTGGTACGGATTTAACTTTAGAAATAAAAAACGGCACTCTGATTTTTACTTTTCAAACCGGAAATTACTGGAATCAGGATTTGTATAAAGGAGCCAACGGGTGCATTTTACAAATGACTCCTGTAGAAATTTTATTGTTTGATAATGTAAATGGTAACCAGATCATCCTGCCTGATCTGGAATTGGGTGAAATTATTAGTGATGTGGGCACTCCTACAGGCTATAGGGCAATTATACAAAATAATTATGTTGTATTTAAGCCTGTAATTAGCAGTCAGCTTCCATTAGTTAAAAAATTTGATACTAAGATAGCTGTAGACCTTACGCCTTACCTTACTATGCCTGATATGCATACGGTAAAGTATGAATACCAGACAAATGTGACCAATGAGGTACGGTACTATGATGTTACTTTTGTTAATAGTACAAATGAAGATACTTCTCTTTCTTACAAAGGATATTATGCGCCAAACCAGCTTTATAAAACGGTTACTAAAGATGAAAACTGGACTAAAGCCGATGGTAAAAATAAGACTACAGAAGAGTTTGCAGATAAGGAAGGGCATGTAGTATTAAAAAGAACTTATAACGCAGGTTTAAGGCATGATACGTATTATGTATATGATAAATTCTCTAACCTTACTTATGTACTACCCCCAGCTGCGTCAGATGCTGTAGTAACACCTGTATATACATTTAACTCTCCTACTGTAGTTAATTATCCGGTAACACAGTTGTATAATATAGCTGCCCAGACAGCTTCTCAATACAATGCTGAAATTAACACATTTGCCAACAGTCAGATATTAAATGTAAATCTAACATCCAAATATGGTGTTAGCGGAGGTTATTCTGTACGGGTGGACGGTAATTCTAATCTTGTATTGGATATTAATGTGAGCAACCTTAGTTCTAATACTTTAAAAACAGGTATAATAGCTGATGTTAGTTCGCTGGGAACCTTTAGCAACAGGGAACTTGGACGTATTTACAGCAGTGGGAAATACGAGTACATTTTTAACCTGACGGGTAATAAGATCATAGTTACAGGTTCAGGTAGTGTTTCTTCTGTTAATGTAAGCCTTATGGGTAAAAATAAGCCGGAATACACTAAGAACTACCCATGGACAAAAATATGTGTTTCTGATGCCCAGACAATAACTAATGTAGATGCTGCTCTTAAAGGTGTTGAAAACAGTGATATATTTAATGTTGCTGTACCTAATAAATTTAATGCCAAGGGTGGGCTTACCATAACCCTTGATGAGTTTGATGTATTGAAAGTTGCAATTAATGTTAACAACACTACAGCCTTAGAGCTGATAAGAGGCACGGTTATTCCTCTTGATATAGACCGCCCTGTACCTGATTGTACTCTTGGCACATTATCTGGAACAGGCTATGCCTATACTTTTAGCATTAGCAATAATGCGCTTTTTATTAGCGGTTCAGCAACGGCGGTAACCAATATTGCAGGCATCTTTAGTGTTTCGATACGCAGTACAGGTACGGTAAACACCTCTGCTGTAGACGGGCTTTGCTATATTTATAATTACGACTATCGCAACAGGCTTATAAAAAAACGTATACCGGATAATGGGTGGACACATATTGTGTATGATAAGCTTGACCGGGTTGTAATGACCCAGGATGAGAACCTTCGTACCAAAACGGGAACTGAACCTAACTGGCTTTTTACCAAATATGATAACCGCAACAGGGTAATTATGACAGGGCTTTGCCGTAATGCGTCAGTAAGGGCAACGCTTCAGCAGACATTTAATACGGCTACAGTTTTTAATGAGGCAAAAAGCACCGGAGGGTTTGTTCAGGGCGGCAGGACTATTTATTATACCAATACAGCCGTTGCCGTGGGGGATAATATAAAAATGCTTACGGTAAACTATTACGATAACTATACCTTTGAAACAGCCTATGTTTCCCCAACAGGTACAACGGCCATGCCCACTGTGGCCTACAATAGTGAGGTTTTTGCCACCAATGTAAAAGACATGGCTACAGGTAACATGGTTAGGATACTGGATACGGACACTGATCCTGCCAACGACCTTTGGGAGGTAAGCTTTACCAAATATGATATAAAGAACAGGCCTATATGGAACTGGAGTTATAATGCGGGACTTGGACTTTGGCATTCATCAGAATCGGTGTTAAGTTATGACGGATTGCTATTGGAGACAAAAACAGAACAGAAGAACACCGGCCTCGTGTATAATGATTATTTTAAGTACGATTCGGGTAACAGGCTCCTTAACCTCCAACGAAAAATAGTAAGTGCTACAAACAATTATACCAAACCTATCTTCTGGAACAAATATGACGCTCTTGGGCGTATGGAGGAAAAAAAAGTTGGTGGACTTTTCATGGATTTTACCAGTACCTATGAGAACGCAGTTCCTTTACAAACTATAAATTATACATATAATATTCGTGATTGGCTAAAAGGTATTAATGACCCCGCGTTAGCTTCAACAGATGGCGACCTGTTTAAATTTGCGATAAAGTATGATGGGTTGTATAACGGAAATATATCTTCTACGGTCTGGAAAACAATTAATGATAATGTACAGAGATCCTATGCCTACACTTATGATGCACTGAACAGGCTAACGGGTGCTACATTCACTGGAGGATCACAAAACTATAACGAGGGCGGGCTGACCTATGATAAGAACGGTAATATAACCAAACTTACCCGCTACGGACTGGTAACCGCACCAGGTACTACAGGTCTTATTGACAATCTTACCTATACGTATAAACAATACAGCAACCAATTGCTAAAGGTGGACGATGCTTCGGTAAAGACAACAGGGTTTATAGACAAAACTGTAACGGGCAGTAATGATTACTTTTATGATGTAAGTGGCAATATGACAAAAGACCTTAATAAGGACATTGGGCTTGCTACAGGATCGGAGATAAAATACAATCACCTGAATCTTCCGGTTGAGATTAAATATACCGATACGAGGTATATCAGGTATACCTATACTGCAGACGGAACGAAAGTAACCAAAGAGGTAAATGACAACGGTGCTATTACAAAAACCAATTATTTTAATAACTTTGTTTATAAAGGTACTGTTCTGGATTATTTTACACATCCTGAAGGGTATGTACCGGGCAATACGACTTACAATACCTATGTGTTCCAGTACAAGGACCATTTGGGCAACGTAAGATTAAGCTATCGAGATTCAAACAATAACAATACTGTTGATGCCACCGAGATTATAGAGGAAGCGAATTATTACCCATTTGGTATGCAGCACCAGGGATATAATAGTAATGTTACTTTTACGAGTTTAGGACAGAAGATTAAGTACAATGGCAAGGAGCTGCAAGATGAGCTGGGACTGGGAGTTTACGATTACGGAGCGAGAAATTATGACCCTGCAATAGGTAGATGGTTTAATATTGACCCGATGGCTGAGAAAATGAGAAGATATAGTCCTTACAATTATGCTTTCAACAATCCAATAAGATTTACTGACCCTGATGGTATGGCCCCATCAGACCATTGGAGATTAAATAATCAGGGTAAATTGGAAATGGTTAAAAAAACAAATGATAATTTCAATGTTTTCTTTGATGAAAAAGGGAGTAAGTTATTTCAAACTAATCAGCAAAGTACTGAAATGACAACTAAAACATGGGAAGGTAAAGGAGATGAATATATAAATAAATTAAAGACAACTTTTATTAATATTGCAGAACAACCTGAGGTATTTAATACAATGACAGAACGAGCAAATGAAACAGGTTTTGATAGTAAATTAGTTACTTTGCCTCAAATGAAAGAAATCGGTAACGATTATAAAAGCAAAGGGCCTTTAATAGGTGCTCTTGAAATGGTAAAACAGCTGCCTAAATTTGTCACAGGCAATATTTTTGCAGGTGCGGGGTCTAGTGGTTTTATACAACAAGCTGTTAAAAGTACTTACACGGGAGCAACAGGTACTGATGTTATGCAAGATGCTAAATCATGGTTTCATCGAGCAGTAGAAAGTGTAAAACAATGGGGCAGTAATGTAGAAATGGAAATTAATCATGGTCTTAATCAAGTTAAAAATGGGAGTTTGTAAATTTATATTAATATTTATGTTTTTACCTCTAGCTGTTTGCTGTCAAACAAATAACAAAACAGATATTGTAAAAAACTGTAGCGATTCTGATTGCGAATCTGGCGTTTATAAAAATAATAAAAAAGAAGGCGTTTGGAGACGGTATGATAAAGACAACAATTTACTTCAAATATCCTATTATTCAGAAGGTAAATTGAATGGGACTAGTGTAAGTTTTTATAGTAATGGAAGAGTCTATTCAACTGGGAATTATGTTAATGATAAACCTCATGGTAATGTTACCATATATTCTGAAAACGGAAATATAAACCTCTCCGACAATTATTTTTACGGTAAAAAAGAAGGATTTAGTTATCTATACTATAAAGATGGAAAACTACAGTCTAAATGGTTTTATGAGGAAGGAAAACGGGAAGGAAAACAATACGAGTTTAACGAGAAACAAGATACTTTAAAAATTGAATATTACAAGAAAGGCAATATAATTGATAAGAAAGCATTTGATAATTAGTTATGTGTTTTCTAATGGTTTTTCTTCTTTTTTTCAGAAGACTTAAGCAAACCAATGTATGTCAAAATTTCGATTAACATTTCTATCATAATAAATTCAAATCTTAATAATTATTCATGTTTCTTAGGAGAAATATCTTTGTAAAGATAAGACTAAAGTATAAACGTTTTCTATTTATTTTAAACGAATATATATAGACAAAAATATTTTTTTTGAACCTTAAAGGATGGGCAGAAATGCTCATCCTTTTGTATTATACACGTTTCCAAATCCAATGCAGTCCCGCCCCAACAATAACCAGTAAGGCAATAATAATCTGCAACACGGTACCAATCAAACCTAAGCCATTACTGTAGGTGCAGTTCGCTTATGGTGGTTCTCTTATGCCATTCATAAACTTGCTGGCTACAATATAGTATTTGAGTTGTGTAGTTGTGCTGTAATGAAACTTTATAAAGATGTATCGACAATAAACTTCCTGTAGCGGATACACTGCTATTTAATCAGTAGCTACATGTTTTATAAAAGAAAAACCACCGTGTAAAGCGGTGGTTTTTGCGTAAGTTAGTTTTTGTTTTATCTAAAGAATGCCTACTACGTATGAAGGGAAAAGTCCCAAAACAATATTAAGAACGATAGAAAGCACTGCTACAATAGTGTAAGCAACAGGAATAGAGTCTTTTTCGCTGATGTCGTCTTTAGTATACATTGCAAGTATCAACTTGAAATAGTATCCAACACTAATGATAGAATTTACAATAGCTATAATAACAATGGCAATATGCCCGGAACTTATAACCTGGTTGAATAAGAAAAACTTCGCGAAGAATCCTGCAAATATTGGTATGCCCGCCATAGATAATAATGAACACGTAAGTATACCCGCCATAAGAGGGTTTCTCTTACCAAAGCCATTAAATCTGTAAACTTCTTCATCCCCTTTGCTTCCGCAAACAGCAAGCAATACAGCAAATGCTGCAATACCTGCAAGGCTGTAAGCTGCAGTGTAATATAATAAAGTACCTGCGCTAAACCTTGGGTTAAAGAAAACCATAAGCATGAACCCGGCATGAGATATACCAGAGAAGGCAAGCATACGTTTTACATTTGTTTGCACCAATGCAGTGAGGTTACCTACCGTCATTGATAAAATTGAAATAATGCTGATTACTGTTATATAACTTCCCGGTACAGTACGGTTAATGCTTATCATAAGCTTAAAGAAAGCAGCCATAGCCGCAACTTTAGCCAGTGTACTCATGGTAGCCGTTGTTAGTGCAGGGGAGCCCTGGTATACATCCGGTGCCCAAAAGTGAAAAGGGACTGCGGCAATCTTAAATAGTAGTCCTACTGAAAGCATTACTACACCTATAAAAAACCATTGCGGTACATTACTGCCATTTTCCAGTAATGCGCCATATATAGTATGTGTGTCAAAAGATCCGGTAGCACCGTATATAAGTGCTATACCAAATAATATAAATCCTGATGCAAAAGCTCCCATAAGGAAATATTTCATCCCTGCTTCATTACTTTTTAAGTCTTTTGGCTGGCTTGCAGCAAGAACATATAACGAGATTGATAAGATCTCTATTCCTAAAAAGAACATTGCCATGTTACCAAACGATACCATTGCAATAGCTCCTGTTAAAAGGAATAGTTTAATCGCTATAAAATCTGATATTTTTGCTTTGTGCTCTTTATGGAAACTTCCCGAAAGGGCAACAAGGAAAATAGTAAGTATAATAAATAACGATGAATATGCAGCAGAGTAACTGTCTGTTATAATCATGTTATTATAGAAGGTTCTGGTTTTTCCAAAATCAGCCGCTGTAAGGCCAAGCGTACCTATTAAACCTAATATGGTTACCGGTATGATGGCTTTTCTTAAATTAAAAATTTCAGCTATAAGGCATATAATCCCTAATCCTGCAATAGCTATTAATGTATACATCTTATATCGGCTTATTAATTTCTGTTTATGGTAACTAAGATTGCTTGTAGATCAGACGTGATAAAATCTACTATTGGCTTCGGGTATAGACCAAATACAATCAATACTGTTATAATGGTTACAAATACAAATCCTTCGCCAAAAGTTACATCGGCAAACGGTTTTGAATTTTGTTCTCCAAGCATTACCTGCTGGAACATTCTTAGCATATAGAAAGCACCTAATATAATTGTGGTACCTGCTATTACTGCAAACCATATGTTAGTCTGCGCCATACTATAAAGCAGCTCAAATTCTCCAACAAAGTTAAAGGTTGCCGGTAAGGCTACAGATGCCAGTACCAGTATAAGGAACATAGAGGTAAATTTAGGCGATTGAGACCTGATGCCTCCCATTTCGCTTATTTCTCCTGTATTATAGCGACGTGAAATTATCTCTGCTGCATAGAATAATCCTACTACTCCAAAACCGTGAGCAATCATTTGCAATACAGCACCACGAAGTCCGTCAAGCGTTAGCGAATAGGCTCCCGCAGCAATAAGGCCTACGTGTGCAAGAGAAGAATAGGCAAGAAGTTTTTTAAGATCGGTTTGTTTTAGGGCAAGTATAGAACCGTAAATAACTCCGGCAATACAAAGGCCAACAAAAACATACATAAGTTCAGCAGCAGGTTTTGGCGCTATAGGAAGCTGCCATCTGATGATACTGTAAATCGCCATCTTTAGCATTATACCCGATAAAAGCATGCTACCTGCCGTTGGCGACTTTTGGTACACATTTGCCTGCCATGTATGGAAAGGTATAATAGGAATCTTGATGGCGTAAGCCAGAAAGAATGCCAGAAATATGAAGAATTGCTCGTTAGATGTTAAGAACGCTTTATATAAATTTATAGTAAGGAAAGATCCTGTTCTCTGGTATAAAAAGATGAATGCTGCAAGCATGAAAAGCGAGCCGGCAAAAGTGTAGATAAAGAATTTAATGACCGCTTTTTTCCTGCTTTCATAGTCTCCGTTACCCCAAATAAGGGCAATAAAGTAAATAGGCAGTAACGAAAGTTCCCAAAAGATATAATATACAAAACCATCTACACTAATAAAAGTACCTGCCATGGCAAAAGCCATAAACATGATAAGTGCATAAAATGCCTTTGAATTTTTTATGGTATTTCTAAATGAAGAAAGTATAATTATCGGGGTAAGTGCTGTTGTAAGCAGCAGCATAGTAAGCGAAAGCCCGTCTGCTTCAAAAGCAAGCATAATTTTTGGGTCTTCAACCCAAACTTTAATAAAGC
>Ga0163162_10007514_pt1 | contig 10610 bp, 7 predicted proteins | sample S55metaG_FD_115310 | JGI IMG/M metagenome (GOLD analysis project Ga0163162, IMG submission 115310) | Switchgrass rhizosphere microbial communities from Kellogg Biological Station, Michigan, USA - S5-5 metaG | ecosystem: Host-associated > Plants > Roots > Rhizosphere > Soil | place: USA: Michigan...
ACCGCCCCATCATTTCGCGTAACTATCACGTGATTAGATCCGCAGTATCGGCAAAACCAATGACCGCGTCCCTCATCGTTTTCATCCCAGTATTCAAATCCGTCTTTTGCGGAGGACAGCATTCCCTGCGAGCAGTCGAGGCATTTTCCTTGCATGAGGCGGGTACCGTGCTTGACTTCACAAACGCGAACAGCTTTTTTTGCCACAACATCCTCCTTATCAAATTCGCAACATTTGCTTACAAGGAGCACGAACGACGATCAGTGAGCCGTCCCAAAAAAGGGAAAAACTGCAACAGAGAACTCGGGGAACGGGATGAGTCGATTATTCCAATCTTTGGGACAAGCGTGGTCTCCTTCCAATCGAAATTTCGTGCTGAAGAAAGAAAAGTATCCGTCCAGTCTCGTCTTTGGATGGCTGGTTTTTTTGCCGAGTTTTTACACCTCGTGAAATGTTCAAAGTTGGCCATGTGATATCTTGAGCTCTTGTTGTCGAAGGGAGGGCGCTATGCAGGACTGGCAGAAAAGAATATCAGTCGAATCTGATGTGTGCCATGGGAAGCCGTGCATTCGCGGAACTCGAATTATGGTTTCCGTTGTCCTGGATAACCTGGCCGACGGGCTCTCTCCTGATGAGATCGTCAAAGAGTATCCGCCGCTGAAATTAGCTGACGTTCGCGCCGCAATTTCCTATGCGGCGACCCTGACCCGCGAAGAAGAAATTCTCCCATTACTCTAAGCCGGTATGCTTCTGAAGCTCGACGAGAACCTGGGACGTTCGCACGTAGAGCTGTTGCGGAACTCCGCATATGAGGCCGATAGGGTTTACGACGAGGGCCTCTCCGGCTGGAAAGATGCGGCTGTCTGGAAGCGAGTCTGCGACGAAGGCCGGTTTTTCATTACGCTGGATCTGGACTTTGCCGACGTTCGTCGCTACAAGCCCGGGTCCCATCCCGGAATCCTCCTGCTTCGCGCGCGAAATCGAAGTCGATCTGCTGTTCTCCAGGTATTACAGCGCGTGCTGAACGAAGGTCCGCTGGAAAACCTTTCGGGTTGCCTTGCAGTTGCTGACGAGGTGCATACCAGGATACGGCGTCCACCTGAACGTGGCGAAAGTTAGTCCCGCAGTCTCCTTTATTTAGATAACGGGCGGCTGACGCTGCCGTCGTCAAGTGATGTCCACTTGTCGCACCATTTGGGCCCAGGAATTGATACAATTCCGGCGGTTTGGATGGATTCCAGGTAATCCGTCCTGTCGGGTATCCGACTGAAACTTTGATTGGATAGGAAGAGGGAGTATGAAGCTAAAGCGAATGAGAGCGCTTCTCGTGGGAGTCGCCGGGATTGTTTTGTTTACGTGGGTAACGGTGGCCGTTCAGCAACAGGTCAAAAAAATCGACGATAAGGCGTTGAAGGACGCGCCCAAGGGCACCGAGTGGCTGAGCTACGGGATGGGTTGGTCCGAACAGCGTTACAGCACGATGACGCAGATCACCCCGCAGAACATCGGCAAGCTCGCCCTCGACTGGTCGATTGAAATCGGCCCTGGCGGTGACGCGCAGAAGACGAATCCGCTGTATTCCAACGGCATCCTCTATGGCGTCACGAACTGGAGTGTCGCCTTCGCGGTGGATGCCAAGACGCACAAGGAAATCTGGCGCTACGACCCGGGTGTGGATGCCGCGATGAAGCAAACGCCCAACGCTCGGCTCTGTTGCGGAATCAACAGCCGCGGCATTGCGTTATATGAAGGCAAGGTGCTTTTACCTGTCATCGACGGACGGATGCAGGCTCTCGACGCCGCGACCGGAAAGCTTCTCTGGACGAATTGGGCCATTCCCGAACCCAAACCCGGCGATGTCGTTTCGTCCTACTCCATCACCATGGCGCCTCGCGTCGCCAAAGGTAAAGTCTTCATCGGCAATGCCGGCGGAGAATTTCCTCCATTCCGCGGATACGTCTCCGCATTCGATGTGAACACCGGCAAAGAAGTATGGAAGTTCTACGTCACGCCCGGCGATCCTTCGAAGCCCTTCGAGAATAAAGCTCTCGAAACTGCCGCAAAGACATGGGCCGGAAAATGGTGGGAACAAGGCGGCGGCGGATCGATGTGGGACGGTATGGCTTACGATCCCGACGAGAATCTCTTGTACGTTGGAACCGGAAACGGCGCGACCTGGGCCTCCGACGTTCGCAACGGCGGCAGGGAGACCAAGCACCTCGACAATCTCTACATCGCGTCCATCCTCGCCATCAACGCCGATACCGGCCAATTGAAGTGGCACTACCAATGCACACCGGGCGACGAGTGGGACTACGACGCCATTCAGCACCTGCTGCTTGCGGATATTCGAATCAACAATCGAAACCGCAAGGTCCTCATGCAGGCCAACAAGAATGGCTACTTCTATGTCATCGACCGCACCAACGGCGAATTCATTTCGGCTTCCGAGATGTCGCTCGTGAGCTGGGCCACGAGCGTCGATCCGAAGACGGGACGTCCGGACATTCATCCCGACGCGCTCTATTCCTCCGCGAGGGGCGTTACGGTCCATCCCGTTCAAATGCACAACACATCCCAGATGTCGTTCAATCCGAACACGGGACTCATCTATGTTCCGATCTCTGCGGACAGCTCGTTCAGCTTCATCGCTGCGGAAACGTTCACCCCGACGCCGGGCCGACAGAACTATGGAATGGGCGCAACTCGCGGTGCCAACGTGACGCTGGCAGCCCCGCCGACTCACGGACCCGAGCGCAAGAATCCGGATGGCAGCCCCGTGCGCGGCGGAATTCTCACCGCCTGGGATCCGGCAACTCAGAAGGAGCGATGGTTCGCTTTAGGTGGCGGACAAACCGGAGGCGGTACTTTGTCGCTGGCTTCGAACGTTGTGATTCAAACTCTCAACAACGGACACATGAAAGCCTTCACCGCCGACAAGGGTGAACCGCTCATGGACATCACGCTGCCGCTGCCCAACGGCGTCGGCGCGCCGATGACATACATGCTCGATGGCAAACAGTACGTTGCAGTACTGGCCGGTTCCGGCGCCCGCGGTGGCGGCCGCGGAGGTCCGCCTCCCGCTGCAGGCAATCAGGAGATCACGGCAGGCGCCGCCGCGCGCGGTGCTGCTCCGGGGGCGCCCGCGCTTCCTCCGGGTGGCGCTCCACGCGGTGCTGCTGCCGGAGCGCAGCAGCCTCCGGCTCCGGCGGCTGGGGCTGCCCCGGCGGCGAATACGAATCCGAGAATGTTTGTGTACTCCATCCCTAATTAAGGAGGAGGTAGGGCGGGGAAATCGGGAAATCGGAAAATTCGAAATCGCACAATTTCGAATTTTCAGATTTCCCGATTCTCCCGAGTCCGCTCCTTTCAACGGTGATTGTGGGACATTGAGAAATTAAACCGAGTCGGATATAAGAGGGCGATGACCGCCACTTCAATCCGAGCCGCGATTTCATTTTCGACTCTCGCCATGCTCACGATGGCCGTGCTCGCGCTGCATTCGAACAATGCCAGCCCACCGAAAGCAAGAGAGCCCTGGAAGACAGGTTTCTGGATCTGGGCAGGGGAGCAGCCGGCGTCCACGGGATTTGAAGCACAAATCGTGTACGTTGAGGCACCGGGAAACCAATGGCCCCACGATCTGCCGGTTGCCGATCAATACATTGTGGTGAAGCGAATTGAGCCTGGTCCGGAGTTGACATCGGAAACAGCGTCGTCACTGGTCGAGAGCTACAAAGCGTTGACCGAGAATGCCGGGAACCGCGTCAACATCGCCGGACTTCAAATCGATTACGACTGCCCCACGAACAGACTGGAAACCTATGGCAGGTTCCTGAAACAGGTTCGGAGCGCGCTGCCACAGGGAACCCGCCTTTCCATCACCGCGCTGCTCGATTGGTTCTCGCCGAGAACGAACGTCCAGTCCGCATTGAGATGGGTCGACGAATTTGTTCCGCAGTTCTACGACGCGGGACCATCTCGATCCTCTGCTGGAATCGCAGAGCCCATCGATGTGCAGAAATGGGCGCCGGTTTTCAACGCGTATGAGGTGCCTTACCGTATCGGGATCTCTTCCTTTGGTCGAATCGCGCGGAGGCGAACGGACGTTTCCGGTCATAGTGCTGTTCAATACTTCCGCGATGCCAGCCCCATGGACTTCGCCGGCCGACGGGAATTGGCAAGGTCTACCAGTGCGACGCCAGCGGGTGAGTTGGTCGTGCACTATGACGTCGTCGAGCCAATTGAAGGCAAACCCGAGCTGATTCCCGGTGACACCGTCGATATCACACTACCAACGGAAGCGTCGGTGCGCGCCGCATCGGATGCCGCACACCGGTTCGGCGGATATTCTGCCGGGATCCTGTTCTTTCGCTGGCCAAGCCGTTCTGAAACGATGGCGCTGTTGCCTGGCGATGTTCAACGCATCGTTTCCGGAGAATCGCCGGCGGGCGGAGTATCGTTGGAAGTCGAGGCGCCGCCCTGCATCGAGCGCCAGTGCTCGGATCTATATCTCGATCTGGGTCCCGATGTATCGGATACCGATCGGGCGATCGCGATCCGCGCGATCGGTCCAGTGGAACTCTTCCTCCCGGACGGCCCACTCCACCCACTTGCGCTGCGAGCAAGCCGGATCGGTGTGCATGTTCCCGCCTATGCGGGTCTCGGGAAAGTCTATCTGGGCCGGGCGATTTCCAGCGGCCCGGTTCGATTTGAGGTGGTTCCACAATGATGCAACGAAATCGATGGCCTTTTCGAGCCGTCTGCATCGCCATCCTCGGTGGGAGTCTGGTGATTTTTGCTGAAGCGTGCTCGTTCGAAATTGTTTTTCATGCGTACCTGGGCAACTCGTTCTGGAAGCCGGCGTGGAAATATGTTTCGGAACTGGCGGACGGCCTGCCCCGGGAGAAGACAGACTACCTGCCGTATGCGGGCATATCATCCACCGGTGTCGGCGCCGATTTGCAAAAAGCCCGGGATACTTACCAGGCGCTGTTTTCATATCCACAACAGCCATACTCGAACGGCTGGAGCTGGCCCGAGCCGGTCCTCACGAGATTGCGGGATCTCGTCCGATCCACTGTGCCGGCGAATGCGGCTGAAGCAGACGAACTCGGATTGTTAACGTGCAAGGTCGAGTTGCGTGCCCTGAAATCGGGCAGGGATGAGACAGCTCTCACCCCGGTCCACGCCTGCTTTGAATCCTATCTGTCGCAGCCAAGGCCGCCTGCTCTTGCCAGCGAGGCGCGCGGCTGGCTGGCCCGAACCGAATATCTCGGCGGAAAGGGCGCACTCGCCTCGAAAATTTATTTGAGCGAGCTCGCGTCGGTAACATCCAACATCCGGCGGGAACGATTATTGGCATCGCTTCATATGGTCTGGCCTCAAGAGGGCGAACTCGACGAATACTTCGATACGCCGGCCCATGCGCTGTTTGCCGCCAATCAGATTACGAGTGAGAAAAACATGGAGCGTCTTGCGGCCCCGTTAATCGCCGGGCTCGAACGGCACAACGATCTTTTTGGCCAGGGGGCTGAATCCGACGCGCTGGCAATCGCTCTCATGCGAGCGTCCATTCGCATGGGGGCACCCGAGTCGACGCTGCGTTACGCCGAGCGAATTCCACCAAATGCAGCGATGCGGCAATCCGGCGAATACAACTGGCTGGTTGGAACGGCCCGCTTCCAGCAGAAAGACTATCCGGGCGCTGAAGCCGCATTACTCAAAGTCCTGAGTGCGGCGGACGCCGATCTCCGCCAAAAGACACTCGCCGCCAATGGATTGATCGGAGTGTATGGCAGGATGAATCGGCCCCTGGATCAGTTGTGGATGGCATTCCAGGCAGAGGTCTTCATGCGTGGTGCCGTCGCGGGCGACGACATGCGCCAGGCAGTACCTCTCTATCCTTCTTACTATTACGAATTGTCGCAGGCCGGAGCATTCGGATATCTGGATTTTGATGTGCCCTATCTGCTGGACGCTCAGTTGACCGATGCGGAGCTGGAGGAGGCCGTGAAACGTTTCGTCAGCCCCATCGGCGCCACTCCCCGACTGGCCCCGGCATCTCAGGACATCATCCGCTATGCGAGCGGCGTTCGATATGCCCGCCGCGAAAAGTACGAGGAAGCCGCTCAGATTTTCGATCAATTGCGATCGCCGCGCGCGTCAAAAATGAAACAGGCGGCGAGACTCTTTGCGGACACGAAGTCTCCCGGCGTCTCGCCGGAACGTCAATTGGAAGCCTTGTACGATTACGCGGAATTCCTGTCCGACAACGAGGATGAAATTTTCTTCAACGATACGCTCTGGCATCGTTTCCAAACGGCGGGCTTCTACATGAGCGCCAACGCTACGGACGATAGCGACCTATCCGCGCGACTGGAAAGGCGCCTGCGCGACGATCAGGAGGAATACTGGAAGGCATACCAGATTCTTAATCAAGTGGTCGAGCAGGCCGGGGCAACTCCGCTCGGGAGGAAAGCCGCCGAGCGAGCAATCCTTTGCCTGAGGCGGATTCAAACCGCGAGGTTTGGCCGCTCCGAGGAAATAAAGGATGCCGACCTCAGGCTCAGTGCCTGGCTTGAAAAGAATCGATGAGATTCTTCAGGATGTTCCCCTGTAGGCGCGGTCTATGACCGCGCGATCCCGAATTGAGCGACTGGCGCGGTCGTAGACCGCGCCTACAGGGAACAAGGAGCGATATTCAAGAGGATGCACCGCCGAAATTAGCGGAGTTTTCGTTTCAACTGCGATAGATTTGCACGTGGAGGAGCGCTCATGATTTCACTCACCGTCAATGGCAAGCAATACAACGTCGACGTGGCACCGGACACACCGCTGCTCTGGGTCATTCGTGATGCGGTCGGCCTGACCGGAACCAAATTCGGATGCGGCCTGCAGCAGTGCGGAGCCTGCACTGTGCATCTGGATGGCGCCGCCATCCGATCCTGCGGTTACGCCGTGTCGAGCGTCGGCACGAAGAAAGTGACGACCATCGAGGGTCTGTCGCCGACATCGAACCATCCGCTGCAGCAGGCATGGGTCGCTGAACAGGTTCCCCAATGCGGCTACTGTCAGTCCGGCCAGATCATGTCCGCGGCCGCACTGCTGGCAAAGACACCCAAACCCACGGATGCAGAAATCGATACCGCGATGAACGGCAACATCTGCCGATGCGGCACCTATCAGCGCATCCGCAGCGCGATTCATCGCGCTGCCGCCGCACCGGGAGGTGGCAAATGACATCAACCAACAATCGCCACATTAGCCGCCGTAATTTCCTGAAAGTCAGCGCCACCGGCGGAGCGGTCCTGTTCAGCGTGTGTATTCCCGGACTTCGCGGCGCGGCAACTCTGGAAGCGGCCAATGGTGTTTTCGAACCCAACGTGTGGGTCAAAATCGGCGCCGACGACAGCACCACCATTACCCTCTCGATGCTCGAGATGGGCCAGGGCGTGATGACATCCATGCCGATGCTGGTCGCCGAGGAACTCGATCTGGATTGGAACAAGGTCAAGACCGTATGGGCCCCCGCGGATCCACGCTATGGCAATCCCAATTTCGGCGGCGCCCAGCTCACTGCCGGCAGCAACAGCGTTCGCGGCATGTGGAAGCTGCTTCGCGAAGCGGGCGCGTCCGCGCGATCCATGTTGATTACGGCCGCCGCGCAAACCTGGAACGTCCCCGAGAACACCTGCACGACAGATAAAGGCGAGGTCATTCACGCGGCCAGCAATCGCAGGCTCCGCTATGGCGCGCTGGTCGACAAGGCTGCCGTGGTGCCGGTTCCGAAAACCGTTTCGCTGAAGAGTCCGAAGGATTTCAAAATCGCAGGCAAATCTCTGCCGCGTCTGGATATTCCCGAAAAGGTGAATGGCACGGCCGGCTTCGGCCTGGATGTGCAGCGTCCGGGAATGCTGATCGCGCGCGTGGTGCGTTGTCCGGTATTTGGCGGCAAGGTTGCGAGCTTCAACGCCGACAAGGCGAAGGCCCTGCCCGGCGTTCGCAATGTCGTGAAGATCAGCAGCGGCATCGCCGTGGTCGCCGATAACTACTGGGCCGCGTCGAAAGGCGTCGAGGCTCTGGTAGTGACGTGGGACGAAGGGCCGCTCAAGACGTTGAACAGCGCCGACATTATGAAGAAGTATGTGGCGCTGGCAGAGCAGCCCGGAAAGGTTGCACGCAACGACGGTGATGCGCCCGCAGCGTTGAAGAGCAATGCGAAGTCGTTCGAACGCTCTTTCGAATTGCCGTTTCTCGCGCATGCCACGATGGAGCCGATGAACTGCACGGCGGACGTGCGTGCCAACAGCTGCGATGTCTGGGTTCCGACTCAGGGACAGACGGCATCCCACGAAGCCGCAATGGCAGCTTCGGGTCTCAAGGCCGACGCGGTGAGCATTCATACGACGTATCTCGGCGGCGGCTTTGGCCGACGCGGTGAAGCCGATTTCGTAACCGATGCCGTCGAGACGTCGAAGGCCGTTGGAAAACCGGTGAAGGTCGTGTGGACTCGCGAAGACGACATGCAGCACGACTACTATCGTCCGGTGACTTATTTAAAGATGTCCGGCGCACTGGATGCTTCCGGCAAGCCGACGGTGTTCATGCAGCGCATCGTGCAGCAATCTCTGCTGAAGAAACTCGGCTCGTTGCCTCCCGATGGAGTCGATCGCATTTCCGTGGACGGTTCTGCAACCTTGCCCTATGACATCCCGAATATCCGCGTGGAATACACCGAAACCGATCCGGGTATTCCGTATGGATTCTGGCGATCGGTGGGCTGCTCGGTGCAGGGATACGTTGTCGAAGCGTTCATTGATGAAATGGCGAAGGCTGCCGGCAAGGATCCGTATCAGTTCCGTCGTGATCTTCTCGGTAAACAGCCGCGTCATCGGGCCGTGCTCGATCTCGTTGCGGAAAAATCGGGGTGGACCAAGCCTCTGCCCGCGGGTCGCGGTCGCGGGATTGCAATGATGGAAGCATTTGGCAGCATCCTCGCTCAGGTGGCGGAAGTGTCCGTGACGAACAACGCCGTGAAGGTGCACAAGGTGTGGTGTGCCGTGGACTGCGGCTGGGTGATCAACCCGGATACGGTGAAAGCGCAGATGGAAGGTGGAACCCTCTTTGGCTTAACGGCCGCCCTGAAAGGGGAGATCACCATTCAGAATGGCCGCGTCGTCCAGCGTCACTTCAATGATTATCCGGTGATCCGGCATAACGAAGCGCCGGAAGTGGAAGTGCACCTGGTGTCGAGTATGGAAACGCCGGGCGGAATTGGCGAACCCAGCACGGCAATTGCCGCTGGCGCTCTGGTCAATGCCGTCGCTGCGGTCACCGGCAAACGCATCTACAAACTTCCCATTCGCCTGGCGTAAGGAAAAAAGAATGGGCCAGACGTGTCATTTTCCTTTTGCCTTTTAAGTAAAAGGGAAATGACACGTCTGACTTCGTAAGCTTGCCCCCGACTGGGCGAACGGCGCGCGGTGCATCCGCATTTCGTTTGTTGGCGCTAATGCTACATTCTCCGCGCAACGGCCATCGATTATTTAACCATCCCAAATACGAAGAGTAATGGTCGAGAGGTTCGGACGATTGGAGTTCCAGACTCACGAATCCGCTTCCGGGTGGAGTCGATCCTGAAAGGACCATATAGCCGCGCAGAGATAGTTCTTCCTGGCTATGTGAATGAACGCGGCTGATCTATCGGCTGTCAGCATTCATACGCTTCTTGAGAATCATGTCCTTGTGCGGCAGAATTTGTCCGTTTCACAGGGGATTGCAAACTGTGCGGCGAAAAACTTCATTTCACTCGTGAAAAAGTAAAATACGCGAGACCAAGTGTCATTTACACCTGATATGCGACTTGTTGTCACGGGAAACAATAATTTCACCAGGAAAATGGCATTTGCACGCGTGAAATTGCGTTTTGCACGCGGGGATCTCTAATGTGCGCAAGGAATCGCCAAAAGCACCCGTGGATTCCGCTACGGTCGTTGAGAGCCACGTCGAGGGGAGGCGTTTCCGAACTTTGAGCGGATGGCATCCTCGGTTCGATCAGGGTCTGATCGAAAACTGTACCTTCTGGCGGACGGATTTCGTCATCGCTCTGAGTCGGACGGTCCTCATTCCCGAGACGCGGCCCCACGGATTCCGAAACGCCCGCGAAGTGACGGAATATCGTTGCGGATCGGGCGCGCTTCCCAACGCGATGGGTCCAATCGCCTCTTACAAATTTCAACGTCTGTAGGCGCGGTCTATGACCGCGCCGTCTTCGAATCGGAATTTGGCAATTTCGCCGGCATAGGGCCAGTCTTCTGCTGAACGAACCAATTCAGCGCGCACTGGATTGTCGCGAATATAGAGCCATTTCTGTTCGTACGACTCGCCAGATCGGATAACGCGATCGAAGAAACCCTTCTGCCAATGCGGTCCGGGAAAAGTCGCGGTATTTAGCGTTTTCGAAATCGCGTTTTTCAACGATTTCATCCATGCGGATAACGACTTGGATTCTGGTCCGAAGCCAGCAAAGAGGTGGATGTGGTCGGGCATAAGCACATACCGGCCGACCCTGACTCCTTGCTCGATAGCATGCAATCCGAATTGAATGA
>Ga0163162_10007516_pt1 | contig 10610 bp, 4 predicted proteins | sample S55metaG_FD_115310 | JGI IMG/M metagenome (GOLD analysis project Ga0163162, IMG submission 115310) | Switchgrass rhizosphere microbial communities from Kellogg Biological Station, Michigan, USA - S5-5 metaG | ecosystem: Host-associated > Plants > Roots > Rhizosphere > Soil | place: USA: Michigan...
CGGATATTGGGCAAAGCGCTGGCGAGATCGGCAACTTCGCTGATTTGGGTATGATAGAGCGACACATCGTAGGAAAGGCCAAGACGGTCGACCGCTGCGACGCCTTCCCGGAACTTCTTGTCGGCCAGCATCCCGGCGCGAGTACTCGGATTAGGTCTAAGGGTGGCAGCCTCGGCCTCCCATGACACACCATGGCGGATCCCGCGAAAGCGATCGCCGCCCGCGCGCATCAGCGCGGTCAAAACCGGCTCGACACGGCTGCCCATCATCATATCCGCGTGTCCAACAATGCCGGCGGCGACCCTGGTTTTGCCGAAGACGCCACTGTCGCACATAGCCGCGACGCCATTGGCGAACTCAACCTCACCGACGGGCCGCATTTCCTCGGGGCCCCGATCGCGATACATCGAACTCGCCTCCATGTACACCGTGGCAACAATATTGTGACCGCTGCCGGTATCCAGCAGCAGGTCATCCAGCAAGTACCGCCATCCAGGACGCTGCCACAAATGATGGTGCGGATCAATGATCGGCAGTTCCGGTTCGAGAATCGGCTCCTTGCGCCGGTCGAGCCAGTCTCGGCGAATCGGGCTAGATGGCGCGGATTGCTGTTGCGCAGACGCGCGCTGTGACCAAAGGGCCGCCGCACCCCCGAGAAGGCTGGAAAATTCGCGTCGGTTCATTCGACTCACCTCCGTTTAACGAACGGGATCCGGAAAACTACTTTACCCTACCCTAGATCAAAACGGCGAAGAGATCGCGGAGCTGGTCGCTACCCCGGATACCGCAGTTCACAAGCTCTGTCCGGATGCGGTGTCTTCGGCCGGGATTCCGTCGAAAGCACTGAGTAATTGCTGCGGCAATTGGGCGCCAAAGAGTAACTTATTCGCGGGCTTGATCCGGTGGCATCCGTTGGCCTCGATCTACGAATAATCGCAGGAAGATGGCGCTCTCGGGTTCGCGCGGAAACGCTCAGGGGTGGCGCTCGCGTTGCAACATTAAGCAACCCCCCCCGTTTTGTTCTGATTTCAGAACACGAGGTCTCTAGCTGCCCCTATCGAATTTTGCTGAATCGGTATAAACATCGTGTAAATGCAGCCACCTGTTCGGAATATAGAACATTTGGAGCGTTTGTTCCCATAGCCTTCGATACTGAGGTATGTTGACGGAGGGCGAGCCCTTTCAGGGTTCTCCTTGATCGCTCTCGGGGGAGGGAGATATTTCCTCATGCCCGATGTGCGAAGTGCCGTCCATATACCCGAAGTTCATATACCCGAAGAGGATCTAGAACTTTATGTTCGCGGGCGATTGGACTCGGAACGCACTCCGCCGGTAGAGCAACACCTGCTGGAGTGCAACATTTGTCAAGAGTGTCTGGTGGTTTGCCTGGGACAGCAGGTAGCCGTTCGCCTCGTGCAGCGGACGAAACCGGGGTCTGCACAAAAGCGGTCCGAACCGCGCTTCAGCGCTGAAGGCGAAGCGATCGTTCAGGCACTCCATCCGTTATCCATGGAACGGCACAAGGTTAGGGTTGTGAACGTCTCAAAGAACGGCTTCGGCATCTTAAGTCCGAAATCCATTTTGCCCGGGACAATTGTGCAAATACGAATTAAAGATACTGTCGAGCTTGGGAATGTTCGGTATTGCTCGGCACCCGGTGAGGATGGGTTCAAGATCGGGCTACGGATGCATGACGAAGGTTAAGACGGCTCGCGATCCTTCCGACGCGAGCATTTTGCAGATGCTCTCCGATCTCCGCCGGGTATTACCGCGAGTCAGGCGTTGAATCCGCGCTACTCGGTCCTCAACGCAGCCATGGGAGAAATGGATGCAGCGACGCTGGCCGGAATCATGGCTGCGGCCACGGCGCAAACCGCGAGCGCACTTCCAGCCAGCGCTAGGGCGATTGGGTCCCAGAAGGAAACCTCGTATAACTTGCTCGAGATCAGACGGCCGGTACCGATGGCCAGCGGGAGTCCCAGCGCAAGCCCAATCCCTACACGGACCAAGGCTCCGCGAAGTATGTATCGAACCACTTTTACCCGGTCAGCGCCCAGCGCCATGCGGATTCCGATCTCATTCGTTCGTTGCGCTACTGTGTAGGAAGTCACTCCGTAGAGCCCAACCGCAGCCAGCAACAGAGCCACGATCCCGAAAAGTCCTGCAAGGCTGGCGACTGCGCGCTCCTGATCGAACGTGAGTTGAATTTGCTCGCGAATTGTTCTCACACTATTGATAGTCAAATTTGGATCGGCCCCTGCCAGGACTCGAGTGAGCAGCGGCTCCAATGTGCCGGGCGATGCGTTCGTCACAAGCATCAGTCCACCGATGAAATGCGACTGCAACTCAATACGCTTCATCAGAGGATCCTTATAAGGGACGTTTTGCGCGAGCGGTACGTAGAACATCGGGCGCGCTGGCCTGCGCAAGGCAAAGCCGGCGAACTTCGCGTCCCGCACGATGCCCACGATGCGGAATGTGCCGGCGTTCTCCGGCAGATCGAGACCGAAGTGCTGCCCGAGAGGATCCTCGTCCTCTTTGAAGAAGCGCTTCACGAAGGTTTCGTTGACAATTGCAACGAGCTCCGTCGTTTCGTTGTCGCTCCGGGCGAAGTGCCGTCCGCGGACCAGGCTCACGCCGAAGTGCTGAAGATAGTCGGCGCTCACGCGGTCCCAGGAAGCGCCCCCCGCCATGTTCAATTGGGGCGGTGGATGGCCCGACACCAGAATGAGTTCCCCCCAGTTGTCCGTCAGCGGATTGTATAAGGCAAGGCCCGATCCCGTCACCCCGGGCAAACGATTCATGCCTTCTTCAATCTGGCGATAAAGAGAGGCCAACTGGGGCTGCGTGTAGGTAGCCGGCGGCCGGTTCAAGGAAACCACCACGCGGCCCTCCGTAAGGAAACCAAAATTTTGGTGCTCGAGTTTATTGAGGCTTCGCGCCAGCATGGTCGCGCCCGCTACCAAAACAACGGACAGAGCTGCCTGCACGATCAGCAGCGCCTTTTGCGTAAACGAAGAGTGATCGGCCGTGCTCCGGCCCACGCCACGTAGCGCTTCCACCGGATCTGTCCGGGTGGCAAACCAGGCGGGAGCCGAACCAAAAATAATGCCCGTCAACAGGGCCACCACGAACGCAAACGCGAGCACTGTAGGCGAGGGCAGGGTAGTGATAGGGAGGAAGTGCGAGCTGCTAAATGCCAAAGCGAGCAGCAAACGCCCCGCCACCACTGCCACCGCGAGCCCCGCAATTCCGCCCGCCACCGCCAGCAGAATCGCCTCTACCAGGGCCTGCCCTACAATTTGCCGTCGGCTCGCCCCCACGGCCAAGCGTAGTGCGGTTTGTCCGCGGCGCGCCATCGCGCGGGCCAGCAGCAGGTTCGCCACATTGGCGCACGCAATCAGCAGCACCATTCCACAAACACCAAGCAGGATCTGTAGACTGCGACTGTACTCCTCCTTCATGACCGCGACTCCCGCGCCTGCCGGGACCACGTTGATCGTTTGTTTGGGAAGGGTGCGAATCACGTCCGGCATCCAGTTGGCGGGATAGCCGGAATCGTATTGCATCCATTGCCGCAACACGCCAGTCAACCGTGGCGCCATCCCGACGGTGGAATCGCCCGGATGCAACCGCCCGATCACTCGCAACCATGCGCCGACTGACTGATGCAGCAGTGCGCCACCACCGGCGATCATCGGCTCCTGCTGCACGGGAATCCAGATGTCGGGCGGATCGCTACGCAACGTTTCGCCGAAAAATCCCGGCGGAGTTACGCCGATCACGGTAAACGGATGTCCCTCCACGATGAAACTAGAGCCCACCACGGAAGGATCGGCTCCATAGTTGGTCTGCCACGTATGGTGGCTCATCATGACAACCGGCGGAGCGGACGACTTGTCGTCATCAGAGGAAAGCACGCGACCGCCGAAAGCTTTCACTCCAAGCGTCGAAAAATAGTTGCCTGTTACGTACTCCGAGCGCAAGGGCCTCGCAGCGAGTCCACTGCCTTCCCGCCGTACGCTCAACCGGTTCCCTCCCGCCTGAAATGCGGCCACTTCTTCGAATTCGGGAGTTTCCGCCTTGAGCCGCTCATACAGCGGAAAGGAGAACATTCCCCAGCGGTCCTGCGGACCCCCTTCGACGCAGCAATCATCGCCATCCCCGATGCGATACAGAAGCGCCGGATCCGAAACGGGCAATGACTGAAGCATGACCGCGTGGATCATGGTGAAGATTGCGGTCGTTCCTCCGATTCCGAGGGCTAGGGTCACCGTTACGGCTGCTGTAAATATCGGCGACATCCGAAACTGCCGCAAGGTGTAGCGAGGAGTGGCGAACATGTTCTGCAAATCGAGTCTCTACGTAATACGAGACGCCGGCGGTTTTGTTTCTTTAAAACACCAGAGATTTGTAGGCAATCCACGGCTCCATGCCATTGCTCCGCACCCTGACCTCTGACGACAACACTAAGGCCGCCCTGCCGCAAGGTGGCATAATCTAGAGCCATTCAGTCCCATCGTTCAATTTCATCCGAGACGCGAGTCTCGACGAACAAGGTTTCGGCTGCAAGTAATCGGCGATGTGCTTCAATCACCGCCAGCTTTTAAGGGTCGTTAGTTCAATCACTTACAGGCACTGTCCATGCAAGACAAGGCTTGCGGGATAACGATCTTGGAGGTCATTTGAATCCCAGAGACAGGCTCCAAATTTGGGTTGTCGAATTTTCAAGGTGCGGTTACAAATGCTTCGACTCCGTTCACACATAGAGGAAGGGAGGTACTGGCCACTTTATCTCAGGATGAATAGAACGTGTGGCTGCTCACGCGCATCTAAGAAATGCACACGTTGTCGGGGAATATGGGCTTTTATCCAACATCCCACTGGCTTTTCGAAAGAATCAAGCTTGCCACCAATAACCTGGAGACGGCTGCGAACGACCGGCAATTCTTTGGACACCGGATTCTCCCCCTAGGCTTGGCAGCCGTTGCGGTTTCGCTCATTTCCTTCGAGATAAAATCCTCTTGGCTGCAATCTTGGGTTTTGGCTTCCGCGGCGTCTAAGTTGACATATACAGTCAGGCCAGGACCGGGCGCCACTATCCAATATCGAGACCCAGGCCCTTACGACCAGCGGCTGGGTTATTCGAGCATGCCTGCTTTCTTAACCCGGCTACAGAGTCGCGGCTACGATCTGAAAGCGCAGGCACGGGACTCGGAGCTCTCGAGATGGCTCACGCGAGCCGGCATCTACCCTATCTACCGCGAGAAAGCCCAGGCGGGTCTGAAGGTTCTGGATCGGCATGATCGGAAATTGTTCGCGTTCAGCGATCCTCGGCAGGTATACCCTAACTTCGAATCGATCCCGCCTCTGGTGCTAAATACTTTGCTTTTTATCGAGAACCGCGACTTGCTGAATCCGGTCGAGCCTTATCACAACCCCGTAATTGAGTGGAATCGTTTGGCGCGTGCTTCGATGGATTTCGCCATTCACGAAGTGGATCGCCGCCACCCCGTCATTGGAGGCAGTACTCTAGCGAGCCAGCTAGAGAAAATGCGGCATTCCCCAGAGGGACGAACTCATTCGCCCGCTGAGAAGCTCAAGCAAGTCACCTCGGCTTCACTGCGGATCTATCAGGACGGACCGCGCACACTGGATGGACAAAGACGTGTGATTCGGGATTACCTCAATTCGATCCCGCTATCGGCGGCCCCAGGCTGGGGCGAGGTGATGGGGCTGGGTGACGGATTGACGGTCTGGTACGGGGCCGATTTCCAAAAGGTCAACCATCTGCTGGCAACGCCTGAAGACGCTATTGTTCCGTCGCAGGTGAAGGAGCGGGGGCGCGCCTACCGGCAGGTGCTTTCCCTGTTCTTGGCGCTGCGCCAACCCTCCCGCTACCTTGTGGGCGATTCCGCCGCGTTGTCCGCTCAGACCGACCGGTATCTACGGGCTCTCGGTGCGAGCGGGGTCATTACGCAGCGGCTGCGGGATGCAGCCCTCGCAGTGTCCATCCAACCACAGCCACGCGTTGCTTCCCGGGTGCGTGATTTTGTAGCAACTAAGGCATCCGATGCCATTCGCATGAGGTTGCTCAAATTGCTGGATCTGCCGGATACCTATGCACTCGATCGCCTGGATTTAACCGTGCGGACCACTCTCGACCAAGCAGTGCAGCAATCGGTCACCCGTTTTCTCTCGGGGCTTGCGGATCCGGACCAGGCTCGCAAGGCGGGTCTCGAAGGAGACCAACTACTATCCTCTGGCAACCCAGCGCGCGTGACTTACGCCTTCACCCTCTACGAACGAGGCAACGGCCAGAATCTCCTGCGGGTCCAGACAGACAATCTCAATCAGCCACTGAATATCAACGGCGGGACTAGACTCCAACTGGGGTCCACAGCGAAGTTGAGGACCTTGATTAATTACTTGGAGATCATTCAGCAGTTGCACCGCCAGTTTGCGGGGATGACGGCAGAACAACTGGCCCAGGTGACGGTGCTTCCCAATGACCGGTTGACATCCTGGGCGGTCCAATACCTGCAGGCGGTGCGGGACCGCCGCCTCAGGACAATGCTCGACGCCGCTCTCGATCGCACGTATTCGGGCGACCCCGCTGAGGCATTCTTTACGGCTGGCGGGCTGCATCACTTCGAGAATTTCGAAAAGAGCGAAAATGAGCGGATTATGACCGTTCGGGAGGGATTCCAGCAGTCCGTCAACCTGGTGTTCATTCGCCTGATGCGCGAGATGGCGAGCTACTACACTTGGCGGGTTCCAGGCGCCTCCCCATCGATTCTGACTGACCCCGAAGATCCAGCACGCGAGCGCTATCTGCGGCGTTTCGCGGACGAAGAGGGCAGTGTGTTTCTGCGCCGATTCTACGAAAAGTACCGGGGCCGAAGTCCGGACCAGGCGCTCGAGATCATACTGCGAGGCATCCGGCCCACGCCTGTTCGCGTTGCCGTTATTTACCGTTCCGTGAGGCCAAAGGCGGACATGGAGGCGTTTTCCATCTTCCTGAAGCAGCATGTGCCGGAGGCGCTGCTTCGCTCGCGGGACCTTGAGTCTCTCTACGCAAAATATGGCCCGGACAAATTTAACCTTTCCGACCGAGGGTATTTGGCACACGTGCACCCACTCGATCTGTGGCTGCTGGCGTATCGCGAACAGCATCCGCAAGCGACGTTTTCCGAGGTTTTCACTCAGAGCAAAACGGAGAGGCAGGAAGTCTATCGATGGTTGTTCCATCCGGCCCGATGGGAGGCGCAGAACAAGCGGATCCGGATTGTGTTCGAAGAAGACGCGTTCGGAGAGATGGGCAAGGCCTGGCGGAGGCTGGGATACCCGTTCGACGGGCTGGTGCCGTCCTACGCGACCGCTATCGGGGTTTCCGGCGATACTCCGAAGGCTCTTGCGGAATTGACGGGTATTCTGATCAACGGCGGCGTCCGATATCCGGATCTGGCCGTCAGCGAATTGGATTTCGCCCAACACACACCTATGGAAAGCGTGCTCGCGGCGCGGGCCGTCGATGGACAGCGGTTGCTCGCTCCGGAGATTGCTGCGCTAGTTCGGCAGCAGATGGCTGGCGTGGTAGAGAACGGGACAGGGCGGCGCGCGTATCGGGCCTTCGTTTTGCCGAGTGGCGCAGTGATTCCAGTCGCCGGAAAAACCGGAACCGGCGACAATCGTTTCAAGATATTCGCTCCAGGAGGAAAGCTCACCGGCGATCGGGAAGTCAACCGAACGGCGACGTTCGTATTTATGATCGGCGACCGCTTCTATGGGACCGTGACTGCATTTGTGCCGGGCGAAAGCGGGGCCGATTACAAGTTCACTAGCGCGCTGGCCGTGCAGATTCTGAAGGACCTAGCGCCGCAACTGATTCCATTGATCGAGAATGAAATCACGGTCGCCAGAACTAGAACGGAAAGCATCCGCCCTCAGTAACATTTGTCATGCGACCCCCGAGTTTTCCGATAGGACCCGAAAAAATCTCCCCTAACACGATGAGGACTCATCAGGCGTACTGTCCGAGAATGAAGTTTTTGGGAGCTTGCCCGCGCGTGACAAACGCGCAAGGACTGGATCGTAACCGCACATCCAAGCTCTAGCCGGGCGGTTTGTGCGAAAATCTCGCCATGGGCAGGCGCCGGTTGAGATGCCGATAAACCCAGATCCCAGTCTGTTTAACCACGACCTGGCGCCGGTTCCCGCCGGCAAGCGCACCTGGGGAATGTATAACTACGTGTCGCTGTGGGTCGCGATGAGCGTCTGTATCCCAACCTATATGCTGGCATCGAGCCTCATCGCGGGCGGCATGAACTGGTGGCAGGCGATCGGCACCATTCTGCTAGGAAACCTGATCGTTTTGGTGCCGATGCTGCTGAACGCCCATGCGGGCACTAAGTATGGCATTCCGTTTCCAGTGCTGGTGCGCGCGTCGTTCGGGGTTCGCGGCGCGAACCTTCCGGCGGTGTTGCGGGCATTAGTGGCATGCGGCTGGTTCGGCATTCAAACTTGGATAGGCGGCCAGGCGATCCACTCGATGCTGCGGATTCTCTGGCCCGCATCGGATTCCCCTGCGGCGGTCTGGATCTGCTTCGGAGCATTCTGGCTCCTTAACATGGTGGTGGTCTGGAAAGGCATCGAGACTATCAAGTTCCTGGAAGGCATCGGCGCGCCGTTCATGCTGGGAGTCGCGCTGCTGCTGCTGTGGTGGATCACGCGCAAGGCGGGCGGCTTCGGCCCGGTCCTCAGCGCGCCCAGTAAATTTAGAACCGCCGGTGAATTTTTCCACTTCTTTGTGCCATCGCTGACGGCGATGGTTGGATTCTGGGCCACAGTTGCGCTCAACATCCCCGATTTCACGCGCTACGCGACCAGCCAGCGGGCGCAGGCCTGGGGACAAGCGTTGGGTCTGCCTACAGCGATGACGCTCTACTCATTTGTGGGAGTGGCGGTGACCTCTGCTTCGGTAGTTCTGTTCGGCGAAGCGGTGTGGGACCCGGTGGATCTGATCGGGCGCTTCCATCAGCCGTTGATGGCGTTCGTTGCGCTGATCGCCATTTTGATCGCGACGCTCAACACCAACGTCGCGGCGAATGTGGTGTCGCCGTCGAACGATTTTTCGAACCTCAACCCACGCTTAATTTCATTCCGTACGGGCGGAATGATCACAGGCGTCGCGGGCGTCATGAGCATGCCCTGGAAACTGCTCGGCACATACAGCTCCTACGTATTTGGATGGCTGGTCGGCTATTCGGGGCTGCTTGGGCCGATCGCGGGCACTATGATCGCAGACTACTTCCTGGTCCGTAAACGGCACCTGAACGTTGACGATCTATACCGCCGCGGCGGTGAATACGAATATAGTAACGGTGTGAATCCGCGGGCGCTGGTGAGCCTGGTCTTGGGTGTCATGATTGCGCTGCTGGGACTGGTGATTCCACCGCTGCGCTGGCTCTACGATTACGCCTGGTTTGTCGGCTTCGCCGTTTCCGCTGGGACCTATGTGGTCTTGATGCGCGGCGTCGCGACGACTGCTGCGCCGGCGCTCCCCTCTCCCGTGGTGCGCGGAGGCGAGAGTGGAGACTAACGGCCCGCCGGCGAAAGGCCTGGCAGAACACTTTCCGCCCTTGAGCGCGAACGAAGCGGTGGTAGAGGCAAATCGCTGCTTATTTTGTTACGATGCCCCCTGCACGCACGCGTGCCCGACGCACATCGATATTCCACGGTTCATCAAAAAGATTGCAACGGATAACCTGGTGGGCTCGGCGAGCGCCATTCTTGAGGCGAATCTACTCGGCGCGACCTGCGCGCGCGTTTGTCCCGTGCAGGAGTTGTGCGAAGGCTCCTGCGTGCTGGGGGCCGATCACAAGCCGATCATGATCGGACGGCTGCAGCGTTACGCGATGGACTACGTCTACCAGCGCTCGATCGACGTGGTGAAACGAAAGCCGTCCACTGGCCGCAGCGTCGCGGTGATTGGCTCGGGACCGGCGGGGTTATCCTGCGCCGGAGAGCTGGCGCACCGCGGGCACAACGTCACAGTATTTGAAAAGCGCGACCTAGCCGGCGGCCTGTCCACTTACGGCATCATCGCCATTCGGGAGCCGGTGGAGACGGCGTTGGCGGAGGTCGCGATGATCGAACGGCTGGGTGTGCGCATCGAGAACAATGCGGAACTCGGGCGGAACCTGAATCTCCCCGAACTTCAATCCCGCTTTGACGCAGTTTTTCTTGGTGCGGGCCTGGGTGTGACACCAGCGATGGGAATTCCGGGCGAGGAACTCATCGTCGATGGACTTCACTATATCGAGCAGAGCAAGTTGAACGGCGGCGTGATGAATATCGGCCGGCGAGTCGTGGTGATCGGCGCGGGCAATACGGCTATTGATTGCGCCACCATCGCCAGGCGCCTGGGCGCCGAGCAAGTCACGATGGTTTACCGGCGCACGGCCGCCGAGATGACGGCGTATCCGCATGAAGTAGAGTTCGTCAGGAAAGAGGGCGTCGAGTTCCGCTTTCTGGCCCAACCTGCGCGCGTGCTTGCTGAAAACGGACGAGTGACCGGTTTAAACTGCCTGCACATGGAGCTGGGCGCC
>Ga0163162_10007518_pt1 | contig 10608 bp, 6 predicted proteins | sample S55metaG_FD_115310 | JGI IMG/M metagenome (GOLD analysis project Ga0163162, IMG submission 115310) | Switchgrass rhizosphere microbial communities from Kellogg Biological Station, Michigan, USA - S5-5 metaG | ecosystem: Host-associated > Plants > Roots > Rhizosphere > Soil | place: USA: Michigan...
AACAGCATCATCCATGCTCATTCTGATTGCATTCAGTGCGCTAGCTACTGTTTTTTCGCCCTATGCCTTAGCAGCGGATGAGCTTCCTCCTGGGCTTGCCCAATTACCGCAAGCCACAGCGCCACCACCACCTGCATCACCGCCAACCACAACTCAAGAAGCGGCAATGCCTGCTGGCTCATCGCCAACCAATACAAATCAAGATTTTCAACAATGGCCGCAAGGCGGTAACAATGCATTGCCGTCTGGCTCTGTCGTCTCGAGTACTACAACCACGACGACAAGTACCGTCAAGCCTGATTTGCGTGCTCCGCTTACTTATGATCAAAGCAAAGAAGTCATGTTAGAAACCGCGCCAGATTCATCGCAAACCGTTTCAGCTGATACAGAAGCGGCTTTCGACAGCTTGATGCAACAGAACATGCCACTTACACCACAGCAAGTGGTAAAGCTACGCCAACAAATTGATACAGCACAACGCGCCGCGGCTATTCCACCTGTCATTCCACCTAAGCCAGTATCAACCACGTTAATGATTAATTTGGCGCCAGGTACATCACCACCAGCCATTCGTTTAGCTCAAGGCTACGTTTCATCATTGGTATTTGTCGATTCAACAGGTACCCCTTGGCCGATTTCGCAATTTGATGTGGGTAATCCAAAGGCGGTGAATCTGCAATGGGATGGCAAAAGCAATATTATCTTAATCCAGGCAATCGCTCCCTATAGTCATGGCGATATAGTGGTACGTTTAGTAGGTTTACCAACGCCTATTACCTTAGAAATAGTTTCTGGGCAGCGCGTTGTGGATTATCGAGTTGATATTCATGTGTCAGGCATTGGTCCAAACACTAAAGAATTACCAATAGGAACGGCTTTACCAGGTAGCGCAAATCAATTATTACTTGGCGTGTTAGATGGCATTGCGCCAGCTGGGAGCAAGCCTTTAACGATTAAAGGCGCGGATGCACAAGCTTGGATATTAGGCCAAACCATGTATTTGCGCACACGCTTAACGGTTCTTTCACCAGGTTGGGTAGGCAAGATGGTTAGCCCAGATGGTATGCAAGCATACGAATTGCCGCGCTCTTCCTCAGTGTTAGTCTCGCGCTATGGGGAACCGGTTGAACTTAAGGTCGAGGGGCTCTGATGGCAAAAGACGGTAAATTTTCTTTAGCAAAATTAAATTTTTTTAATCGTCTTGATGCGCGTGCGCGAGTGTTTTTCTTATTAGGTGGTTTTGTCGGTGTTATTTTATTGGTGTATTTGGGAACGAAATTTTTATCTGGGGAAGCAGCAACTGTTGGCCCATCACGTGTTGCTAATGCGCCGGCTGGTTTGCAATCAGTGCCAGGTGGACAACAAACACCTGAGTACAATCGAGCCGTAGAACAAGCTAGTATGCAGCGCGCTCAAGAAGCAAAAGTGACAGGTGGCAGCTCGATTCCTACTTTAATGGGATTTGGTGGGCAACAAGCATCACAAACAGGCAATCCTTGTATTGTTTGCTCTGATCAATCAGCCAATATCAAAGACAATTTGAGTGGCTGGGTCAAACAAGGAAAAGTCACGCCAGAAATACAGAAAGCCTTAGAAGAATTAGCTGCGCAAAACCAACCTGCCAGTGCGTTTGCAATGCAATTAAATCAATTAGTAAAAGACGGTAAGCTGACGCCTGAGCAAGCGCGTTTATTGTTGGATCAATACACTAAGCAACATGCTAATACTTTATTGCAAGATAGCGCAAAAAGCATGGATGATTTAATCAAAGCAGGTTTGTTGCCTCTAGATGCTGCTAATTTATTATTGCAAGCACAAAAAGATGGTATGTCCACTAGCGCTTATGCAGCGCTGCTACGCGCTTTAGTGCGCGCAGGAAAAATATCAGCGCTAACCGCACAAAAATTATTAGCGCAATATTTTCAACAGCGCGCCAAAGAAATTATTTTGAAAAGTATCGCTGTCTTGCATCAAATGACACAGGATGGTGAATTGACACCGGATGTAGAAAAACAATTAGTTGAATTAGAAAACCGCATGGGGCCAGTCGATGCATTTTCCAGCACATTACAGAGTCTTTTAGCAGCTGGTAAAATGACGCCTATTGTGGCGAAGAAAGTGCTAGATGAATACCAAGAACAAAAAACGGAAATTGGTTCAACAGGTTCCATTGATCAAATGCTACAAGATGCAGAAGCCGCTGCCTATAAAGAATTAACTGATTTGTTAGCAGAGAAAAAAATCACGCAAGAAGTAGCAGATTATTTAAGAGGATTAATTCAACGCCGCGTATCGATGGATGATTTTACGAATGCGGTAAACACATTAGTGCAGCAAAATAAATTAACGCCAGAAATATCTAAATTAAAAATTGCTGATTATCAAAAAATAATGGGGATGACTGAAGTATCGCGCAGCTTAAGTAATTTACAAGCGAATAACGCCTCTATCACTCAATACGCCGATGAATTAAAACGCTTGGTACAAATAGGCGCATTAACACCAGATGAAGCAGCGCGACTAATGGATGAGTATCAAGCTTCTTTAGCAAAGCCCTCAGCTGTGACAACAGCGGCGCCTTCTGCTGCCGCATCACCAGAATTTGCTAAGTTACAACAACGTTTACAGCAAGGGGGTGGCGGCACTGCAACTCAGCCGCCTGCTACGCCAGGCCAATTCCAAGCTACCCAATCGCAACAAAATCAGCAAGAAGCCTTGCAAGCACAACAACGGCAAATGCAAAACATCATGAATTCGATGTCAGACCAAGCGCAATCATTGGTGTCCGCTTGGCAGCCAGCTCCTATGGAACATAAAGCCGGCACAGCTGAAAAACCAGGTACAGCAGGGGCTGCAGGTGGTAGTAGTACTAGTGAAGCAACATCCACCACTACTTCCTCAACTAGCTCGCTTAGCAATACGCCAGCGCTGATTAAATCGGGCACCTTGTTATTCGCAGTCTTAGATACAGAAGCAAACAGCGATTACCCAGACAGCCCAATTATGGCTACGGTAGTCGATGGCAAATATAAAGGCGCCAAATTGATGGGCAAATTGGTAACAACCAAAGGTGTCGCTGGTCAGATGGATAAAATTACCCTGAACTTTACCATCATGAATACCGATGATTGGCCAAAATCCAAGGGAGTGACAGCTTACGGGGTTGATCCAGATACGGCACGGACCGCCTTGGCTTCAAGCGTAAATTATCATTATTTACAAAAGTTTGGAGCCATCATGGCAACATCCTTCCTGCAAGGGTATGCAAGCTCCATTACAAATGCCGGCACAGCTACCACCGGTATTTTTGGAACTAGCACCACGCATCCATCCTTAAACCCAGCCAGCAAGATTGCAGTCGGCCTTGGCCAAGTGGGTACAACCCTTGGAAATGTCACGCAAAATTGGGTCAATATACCTCCAACAGTAAAAGTGGATTCCGGTGTCGGACTAGGTATACTATTTATGGCTGATGTATCTTAAGGATTTTAAACTTAAATAATTCTCAGCAGTAATAGTGTCAGGAGCATCAAAGGGATGCACTATACTTATTTAAGGGATAAATGAAAGAGGCTGATAACGATGCTGAATGACCGAGACGATAAGCATGACGATCATGAGGAAAGTGAGTACCACTTTTCTGATGAAGATATTAGCTATGAAGAGACTGAAACAGAATCGCCTAAGTCTGTTAATGCGGGTGCTACACAGGAAAGCCTGGGCAGCCGTTTGTCTAATTCAAAGCGCATGCTTGGTAGTATCGTTGGTTTTTTTGTTTTAGTTTTTATTGTTTATAAAATAGTGACGCCTAATGGTTCATCGCAAGCAGATATCAATGCATCGCTTGTAAATGTTAATCAAACAAACGCATCTAAAGCCAAACCTCTCACGCCTGTAGTAACTCAAGCTCAAGCACCAACAGAAGCTTTACCACAAACTCCTGACGTACAAGTTCAAGTACAAGCGCCTGCACCAACACAAGCAGCAGCGCCACCAGTAACTAATCCAGTGCCAGCGCAAGCAAGTGCATTGCCTGCAGCTCAGCCTGCTATCGCACCAGTTGCACCTGTTGCAACTGCGCCAGCTACAAATCCAAATCCTGCCGTGGTAAGTCAAAGTCAAGCTATGGCGCCACCACCAGTGATGGCAGCGCCTCAACAAGCACCAAGTGGGATGGAACAGCAACCAGTGCAAGCTGCTCAAACGCAAGCAACAGTCAGCATGCCTGCTGTTATTCCTGTGCAATCTACACAACCTGAATCTTTACCTGGCGTAGTGAATACACAACAACCTGTTGTGACGTCTTCTTCACCTACGCTTACCATTGTTCAATCGCCATCACCAGACACAGGGGTAGATGCGAGAGTGGATGCAAGAATTGCATCGATGGAAGCTTCCAATCAAAAATTACTGGCGCAAGTACAAACAGATTATTCGCAAAAATTAAATGATTTTTCGACGCAAAACAAAGCACTACAAGATCAGATCCAAACACTTAATTCACGCGTGGCTGGCATTGAAACACAGCTTAATCAACTGGTCCGGGCTTTAACGCAACAAGACGTACCTGGCCAAACAACAGCGCCAATGCCAACAGCTGGTGGCGGTATGGGTCGTTCATTTAATAGCAGCAAACAACTTCCGCCTATTGCCCAAGAAGTTAAAACAGCATTCAGCGTTCAAGCCATTATTCCAGGGCGTGCTTGGTTGCGTTCTGATAACGGCGAAGCCATTACAGTTGCCGAAGGTGACACCATTAAAGATCTTGGTCGTGTAACCAAGATTGATCCTTATGATGGAATAGTCGAGGTAAATACGGGCAATCGAATTGTGTCATTGTCTTACGGTAGCGGCGCTGAGTCTTAAACGAGGTAACAATTTATGTTGCCACTTAACAAACAAGCTCATTCATTGCGTGCAAATAGCATGTTTTATCGCGTGTGCGTCTATTTTTTATGGCTAGGTTTGTTATTACTAGCGCCTTTTGGTTTGGTTTACGCAGCTGATTCTTCTTCGGATGTTGTACCTGGTTATCTGAATACGACAACTAACTTGTCTGCTGTCGATATGATTACCAATTTGGTTTCGCAACTTCCTAATATAATGAGTTTAATTACGGCAATTGCCTATGTGACAGGTATGTATTTTGTGTTTCATGGCGTGATGCTGTTGAAACAATACGGTGAAATGCGTACCCAAATGTCGGGGCAACATCATTTGAAAGGCCCGGTTATTTTTATTATCGTGGGGGCGATGATGCTGTATTTGCCTTCTTCAGTGCAAGTTGGTTTAAGCACGTTTTGGACGGAACCTAATCCTTACGGATATTTGCAGGATCAAGATCAATGGGCGCAATTCTTTAAGAACATTTTTATGGTCGTCCAATTGTTTGGTGTGATTGCTTTTATCCGCGGATTGATACTTTTAACTCACTTAGGTGGGCATGGTGGCCAGCAAGGTACGTTCGGCAAAGGAATGACGCATATTATTGGTGGCATACTCTGCATTAACATTTATCAATTTGTGCAAGTAGTTATGGTAACATTTGGGCTTCAATCTTTAATTAGTGGTTAACGGCTGATTTAATATTTTTAAGGAGACAAGTAATGAAAAAAATGATTTTAGGTGCGCTCTCGCTTACGTGTTTTGTCGCTGGTACCGCAGCATTAGCTGCCGGATCAGGTGCCGTTGGCGCTGGTGCGATGGCAACAAACATTACGGCTAGTTTGGGTCCGGTTGCAAAATTGATTACCGCATCCTCTTATGTGGCGGGTCTTGCATTTGCAGTGGGTGCAGTTGTGAAATTTAAAACCCACAAAGACAACCCAACTCAAGTGCCAATTGGTACGCCTATCGCTATGTTATTCGTTGGCGCTGCTTTGATCTTTATTCCTTCGGTATTTAAAGCTGCGGGCGCAACTTTATTTGCTAACAGTGGTATAACAGCAGGCCCTTCCGGTTCTGTAGATCTTAATATCAAAAAATAGATAGCCACACTCTATGCATGAACTTCAACTGGCAGTAAATTTAACGGGCTGGCGAATTTTTACCAGACGTAAAGAAGATAAAGCCTTCCTGCCAGTTGCCAAGCGTGTTTTGCAACGAGATGCTTATACCTGCCAGTATTGTGCTTTCCAAGCCCAAGAATACCAAGAAGTAGTCAATCTTGATGGTAATTATCTCAATAATAAACCAAGCAATTTGATTACTGCTTGCTGTTTTTGCGCCCAATGTTTGTTTATACAAGCAGTAGGTGTCGATGAAATGAGTGGCGGTCAGCTGATTTACTTACCTGAAGTGAGCCAAGCTGATCTTAATAGTTTTTGTCATGTGTTGTTTTGTGCGCTAGGCAATAACACTAGCTATCAAGATAGCGCGCAATCTATTTATCGTAGTTTGAAATTTCGTAGCCAAATTATTGAAAACAAATTTGGTGCCGGCACGAGCAACCCAAGTGTGCTGGGACAAATGATGATTGAATATCAAGTACACGAACCAGAAAGAAAAATTGATATATTAGAAGACATGCGCTTACTCCCTTCTTACGTCAAATTTAGTGTGCAGTTGGATGCATGGGCAGCAGCGGCATTGCGTGAACTGGAAGAAGAAGCACAAGCACAGGGTTAAAAAAAGCAACTAACAAGGACAATGGAATGCGTGATCGTAGCTTCATAGATCCATTTCTAGATGGCATTGATTCGATATTGGCTTGGTTTAGCACGGAGCTAAAACAAACAACCGAATCTTATTGTGATTTAGAAACGGCAGTCGATAAGCATACCTTGGTTGCTCGTGATGGCTCACTTATATCATTGATTCGAGTTTTTGGCGTCACTAAGCTGATTGGCCAAGAAGAATTTGATAGCGTTCATCGCGGTATTACGCAAAGTTTGCAAGCAACGCTCAAAAGACCAGGCCACGTTGTTCAAGTTTATTTTAGTTACGATAGAGATGCGGTTAGACCTGAAATTGAAGAAATCTTATCGCCAGCTAGAGCCACTGCAAAACGCTTACATTTGGATTTAGAAGATTTATTTAATGAGCGTGTCAATTACATTTCCAAATATTGCGCGCATGAAGAATTATATTTTGTGCTATGGACGCGTCCTTACTCATTGACGTCCGAACAACTTAAGCGCGCTGGCAGTGATAAAATTAGTTTTATTCGCGAAAATAAAATCCCCCCGTTTAGAAACGGACAAAATTTAATTGCGGCTATTCCAGATTTGCGCGAAGCGCATGCCTCATTTGTTAGATCCGTTGTCACTGACTTCAATGCGCTTAATTTATATTGCGCATTAATGGAAGTGCATGATGATGTGCACGCTATGCGTTATAGCGTGGATCCTGATTTTACAGCTTCAGATTGGCGAGCAGTTTTGCCTGGGGATAAAATTCCGATTCGTGAAGTGAGTAAAGGTGCGGGTGAGATGTCGGGTTTAATGTATCCACCGCTTGCTAGACAAGTTTTTCCGCGTGATGCTATCTCGTTAGATTTGCGTACAATACGCATAGGCGATCGTATTTATTCGCCGCTTTTTATTGATTTATTTCCGCAGGAATTAAAAACTTTTATTTCATTATTTGCGCGTACTTTACCAACACGCGTGCCGTGGCGTATTTCATTTTTAATCGAAAGTGGTGGTGCGGCGGCATTAGGGTTTAAAGCAATGATGTCAGCTATTTTGAGTTTTTCTTCAGCGCAAAATGGCTTGATACACGATGCGGTTAAATTATTACGCGATACAGAAGTTAATACCGATGATGCTGTCGTAAAACTACAAGTAAGTCTTGCCACGTGGGCGCCTGAGGGCAATATCCGTTTGTTGCGTACACGCATGGCTGAACTTTCCAAAGCCGTTGAAGGTTGGGGTAGTTGTGAAGTGTCGGAAGTCTCTGGCGATGTGTTTGCTGGTGTTGCATCCAGTTTGCTAGGTTTTTCTGCCAACAGTGTCGCGACCATGTCTGTGGCACCTTTATCAGATGTTGTGTACATGTTGCCGTTTACGCGTCCCGCCTCTGCTTGGGAACACGGTGCAATGTTGTTACGTTCGCCAGATGGTAAGCCTTGGCCGTATCAACCAGGTTCTGCGCAGCAAACCACTTGGATTGATTTAATGTATGCGCGTCCAGGTTCTGGTAAATCGGTATTATCAAACGCGCTTAATCTCGCGCTATGTTTATCTGGTGGTATCATGCGCTTACCACGCATTGCCATTATTGATATCGGTCCATCAAGTAGCGGTTTAATTTCGTTGTTAAAAGAAGCATTGCCGCCTGATCAACGCCATTACGTCGCTTATCATCGCGTGCGCATGACGCCTGATTACTCGATTAATCCATTTGATACCCAGTTAGGTTGTCGCTTCCCATCGCCGCAAGAACGTGGCTTTTTAGTTAATTTTGTAACGTTATTAGCAACACCATTAGGTGCAGAACGTCCTTATGATGGTATTTCCGACATGGCAGGTCTGATTGTCGATGAAATGTTTAAGTACTTGTCTGATGATGGAAAACCACATCCTTACACCCCAGGATTAGAATCGCTTATCGATGATATTTTGAATGAAATTGGTTTTGTTTTTGATGATCACACCACCTGGTGGGAAGTGACAGATGCATTATTCTTAGCAAACTTTCATCATGAAGCCATGCTTGCGCAACGTTACGCCATGCCACTTTTAGCAGATGCGGCGGCAATTTGTCGTACCCAAGTTATTGAAGATTTATACGGACAAGTGCGCGCGCCAACAGGCGAGCCGCTTATTCAAGCTTTCGGTCGCATGATTTCAAGCGCCGTGCGTGAATATCCAATTTTATCTAACATTACTAAATTTGATATCGGCGATGCACGCATAGTCACGCTCGATTTAGACGAAGTTGCAAAAAGTGGCGGTGATGCATCGGAACGTCAAACAGCTGTTATGTATATGCTTGCTCGTTATGCGCTCGCTCGTCATTATTATTTAACTGAAGACTCACTCACTGATATTCCCGAATCTTATCGTGATTATCATCGCACGCGTATTTCAGAAATTCGCGAAGATGCAAAACGTATTGTCTATGACGAATTTCATCGCACATCTAAAGCGCGCGCGGTGCGCGATCAAGTCATTTTAGATATGCGCGAAGGCCGAAAATGGAATGTGCAAATTGCTTTAATTTCGCAATCGCTGGAAGATTTTGATTCGGTGATGGTGGAATTCGGTACATCTATTTTTATTATGGATGCAGGACCTGAGCAAGCGATTAAACGTTCGACAGAAATATTTGGTTTATCAGAAACAGCACGCATGGCATTAAAAACCCGTGTGCATGGTCCACGTGAAGGTGGGGCGACTTTCCTTGCTCAATTCTCTACAAAAAATGGTATGAATACGCAGCTTTTAACTAATACCTTAGGCCCAATTGAATTATGGGCATTTAGTACCACGGCAGAAGATGCGCGTTTGCGTAATAAGCTATATGTGAAACTGGGCCCAAAAGAAGCGCGGCGCGTGCTAGCTAACCTATTTGGCTCGGGTTCAGTAAAAAGCTTAATTGAAGCCCGGCTTGCCACCTTAAAAGAGCAACAAGGTGTGATAGAAGAAAGCTCGCCTTTAAGCATAGGCGATATACTGCTAGAACAAATCCTCGATGCTTATTCCAAGAACCCCGATGTTAAAAGCTTGCCTGAGTTTTAAGTAGTTTTTCTTAATGCTCGCTTAATCTACTCCTGGTATGATTTTGTCTGTTTTTAACTCATAATCTGAAAGATAAAAAACTATATTTTTCAATAAATTAGAGAGAATTTTATTATGCAGAACAGCAGACTCGTCGAACTTAGCGCCTTGGAAAAAGGCGTTAATATATTTACTAAGCGCTTGATTCGCCTAACTAAGCAATTAAAAGAATTAGATAAAAAGGCGGAAAGTGATGCGGAAGTTGCTGTTGAATCTGAGTTAGCGCAAAAACTCGCTAGTAAAGCCAATAAAATCCGAGGTGACATAAAATTTTATCTTAAATCTATCCAAGAGGAATTGCAGCGCGAAAATCCAGGAACAGATGTAGTCGCTAGCGTGTACTACAATTATTTTTTATTGAAAGTCGCGCAATATAACGCTGTGTTTTTTTCAAATAAGTCCGTCGAAGAAGTGGTCAAAGAGGCAGGCAAAAAGTTACCGCCTTCGGTATTAAATAGAATTGGTTATCGTCCAATTAACCATGAATTATTAAAGAGTGCTAATGGCACCGAAATGACGCATGAGCTTAGTGAGCCGGCAAAAGCCGATCGAATCTTTAGAGATCCTATCCCAAAGCAATATGAAGGCCGCTTGCGTTATTATTACGATGAAGAGCAAGCTAGCGATAATTATCGCCGCAGTGGCTTGTCATTTAATAATTATTATAAAAAAGCCAATAAAAAAATTGGCGGCGGTACGCAAAAATCAAATGTAAGAAATATGTTTACTATAAATAATCTTTCGCAATTGGCAGAAAATTTCTTTAGAGGAAAAGATATCACTGAGCAGCAAAGCGAAAGGGAAATTTTTAAATCCGCGAAGAAAAAAATCAAATCACGCCAACCTTTAACTAGAAGAGAAAAAGAAGTTTTAATCCGTGGTAAGC
>Ga0163162_10007524_pt1 | contig 10606 bp, 8 predicted proteins | sample S55metaG_FD_115310 | JGI IMG/M metagenome (GOLD analysis project Ga0163162, IMG submission 115310) | Switchgrass rhizosphere microbial communities from Kellogg Biological Station, Michigan, USA - S5-5 metaG | ecosystem: Host-associated > Plants > Roots > Rhizosphere > Soil | place: USA: Michigan...
AGTTGCGCGAAGGCTCACCCAAGATGGGTTTGTTCCTGAACGCGCATAGCCCCACCCTCGCCGAGCAACTCGCTCACAGCGGCTACGACTGGTTGCTGGTCGATACCCAGCACGGCCCCATGGGCTACGAAAAACTTTCCGCCATGCTTTCCGGAATTTCGAACGGCGGAGCAAAATCCTTGGTCCGCGTCGGCGGATACGACGACCGCCCCGGCATTCAGCAAGCCCTCGACATGGGCGCCGACGGCGTTCTCGTCCCTTACATCAACACCGCCGAAGAAGCTCGCCAAGCCGTAAGCTGCACCAAATACCCAACCGCCGGAACGCGCTCCGTCTATTTTCCCCAGCGCAGCATGAACAAAGCCGGACTCCTGGGATACGCCGGCAATTTCAATAACAACGGCATCATCGCGCTCCAGGTTGAGACCGCCTCATGCATCGAGAACATCGCAGAAATCGCCGCCGTCCCCGGCGTTGACATCCTCTTCCTCGGACAAAACGATCTGTGCATGTCGATGGGTCTTTATGAGAAGTACGAATTCCCCCACATGTACACCTCGCCTGAACTCGGCGCCGCGACCCAGAAACTAGTCGATCATGCGCGCAAGAACAAAGTCATCCTTGGACTCTTCCTCTTCGGCACCAGCCGCGTAGGCGAATTCCTGGAAAAAGGTTTCACCTTCATCAGCATCGGAAACGACCTGCATCATGTCCTGACCCAGGCTGGCGCCTACGTAGGTGACATGGAAAAAATCGCGCAGGAAAAAGGAAAAAGCTGGAAGCGAAGACCAACTGCGTTGTTTTAAAAGTATTCCATTGGGTAGACTGGATTGTGTGGGCGCGGGCGACTCGCCCGCGCGACCCATCACTATATTCAAAGCAGCCGCGTAACATGAAACCTGGTCTCGCAAAAGTAAAGCCGGTTATCGTTCTCACGGTACTGTTCGCTGCGATGCTATCGCATCGAACTCCGGCCCTCGCCCAGACCGAAACGAAAGAAGTCTATCCCGGCCCAATTGATGTCAATAAAATGGACCCAGCTCTACGGGCAGTGGGTCCCTACAGCTTTTACGTACCACCTTACAATCTTTACTACTTCCATCACATCGACCAGCTGAATGTCCAGCAGGACTGGATTCATCGCAGCGGGTCGCTATTCGCTCTGCAGGAGCCATCAGCTCCATTTTCGGCCAGCTACACTTACGCAAACCAGCAGCACTCTTTGGACGACTATTTTGTTCGCAACTACGTCGTCGGATTTGTCGTCCTGCACGACAACCAGATTCTGCTGGAGAAGTATTTCCATGGCGCGAACCGTGAGTCCCGATTCCTGTCGAATTCAGTGTCAAAATCCTTCACGTCTATATTGGTCGGAGCGGCAGTCGCCGACGGAAAGATCAAAAGTGTAGATGACCCCGTGGTGAAATACCTGCCATGGCTGAAGGACAGTACCGGATACCGCGATACCACAATCAAGAATCTGCTGGAGATGTCGTCGGGCGTTCAGTTCGACGAACAGTACACCAACACCCACGCGGACATTCTCCGGTACGTCTCGGCCCTGCTGCACGGCGACCCGTCTTTTCATGATTTGGCGCTATCCATCCAGGCAAAGATTAAGCCGGGCACCAAGTTCGAATATCAGACCATCAACACCCAGGTGCTGGGAATGATTGTGGAAGCGGCTACCGGCAAGACTCTCAACCAATACGCTGAAGAAAAGCTGTGGAGCAAAATCGGCCCCGAAGCCGACGCGTTTTACTTTCGCAGCACCAAACAACCCCAACGGTGCGCCGGCTCCAGTTTGAATGTGCGCTTGCGCGACTACGCGCGTTTTGGGCTGATGGCAATGTACGGTGGCACGTTGGGAGGAACACAAGTCGTACCCGAGGCGTGGATCAAGGAATCGACGCAGCCTCAGGGAAAAGTGCTGCAGCCGAAACCGAACGGACCCAACGATCATCAGAATTTCGGCTACGGGTATCAATGGTGGCTGATGAATGATGACGACGGAGCGTTCGCCGCGCTCGGCATTTACGGCCAGACTATTTACGTCAATCCCAGGCGCCACGTGGTGATCGTGCAAGCCGCCGCATGGCCTCAGCCCGACCCTGACGAGCGCTGGGACGAAACCATCAAAGTCATGCAGACTGTGGCGCGAGCGATCAAGCAGTAACGTTCCGTGGTTCTCTGAGTATTCTCTTTGGATATTCTGTTTGCGGTATTCTCTTCGCGGCCTTGGCGGTTACAGACGTTGTCGCAGCGGGCGAGTTTCCTGAAATTCACGTCGCAGGTGTAATCCCCATTTCCTTGCCTAATTCGATCTGCTGGCTTTGAAACTCTTCCAGCGCCTTTTCCAGTTTGTCAGCACTGCCAGCCATGCCTTCATTGGCCCCCTTCACCACGCTAAGCTGCTTCTCCAGGTCTTTCCACTGTTTGCCGACCTCCGAATTCGCCTTCTCCAGCTTCTTGGCCAGTTCCTTTAATCCCGCCTTCTGCGATTTGGTAAAACTCTTGACCAAATCCTGATTTGCCCCCTGCGCCTCTTCCACCGCGCTTTTCAAAGCCGCAGATTGTTTAGCAAAATCGTTGGCGCTATCGGCTTTGCCGCCCAGTTGCGCCAGTGCCTGCGCCAGCTTTCGCGCGGCTTCCGTGCTCTTGGTCAACTCAGGGAAATGAGAGGTCTGATCAGGAGTGGCCTGCACCGCCAGCGCGCGGTTGAAATCCGTCAAACTTGCGTCGGCCGTGCTTCCGGCGCCTGGAGCGCCGCGGCGCCCACCACCTCCGCCGCCATGTCCGCCATGCTGGGCCAGCAAATCGGGAGCGGATAAACAAAGCATCGCTCCTATAACCAGTGCCGCCACTCGAATCATCTGTACGCTCCTTCCAGCAAGCAGGATTTCACTCACACACCGCCCCAGTTTAGTTTATAGATGAAGCTTGGCCAACCACGTAAAGACACAGTCAACTTCCGCAAACATTTGTAAAACCGCCACCATGGAAAAAGGCCAGGTCCATTTCTGAACCCGGCCTTGATCTCGCACGATGTTTCGAACCGCAGTCTAGAACAAGTTCCACAGGAACTGGTTGTAGACGTCGTGGTGATACTGCACCTCCGGCGCTTTCACGAACGTCCCCAGCAGACGCGGACACCGATCCGCTGCGGCCTGTTTCAGGTCCGCATAGCGGCCTTTCACGTCCTCGCCGAGCAGTTCGGTTGTCCAGTCTGACTTTTTGAAATTCGCCAGAGCATCGTAAACGTTGTCCGGCAGATAGCGTTCCGCCTGGCGCAGGTTCTTGATCTTTGCCGTCTCGCCATCCAATCCGGTTTTAAAGATCGAGAGCATCACCATATACGGATTCGCATCCGGCGCCACCGACCGAACTTCCACACGCATGCTCTTGTCGTTGCCGATCGGAATACGAATCATGGAGCCGCGATCCACCGCCGAAGCCTTGATCTGGTTGGGTGCTTCGAAGTGCGGATCGAGACGACGATACGCATTCACGCTGGCATTTAGCAGCAGACAAATGTCATTGCCATGAGTGAGAATGCGGTCCACGAACGACCATCCCAGCTTGCTCAGCTTCTCTTCGCCCTTCGGCTCCCAGAACAGATTCTTCCCGCCCTTGCTGATGGAAACGTTGGTGTGCATTCCGTTGCCGTTCACGCCCACCACCGGTTTCGGAAGGAAGCTGGCCGTCAACCCCATGTTGGTCGCCACCTGCCGGCAGATCAGCTTATAGATCTGGATCTGGTCTGCGGCAGCCACGACTTCCCCGTAGCCATAATTGATTTCAAACTGCGAAGGCGCCACTTCCGGATGATCTTTCTCGTTCTGGAAACCCATCGCCCGCTGCACTTCAGCAGTCGTATCGATGAACGTGCGCAACAGATCGCCCGGCAGCGAGTGATAGTATCCGCCAGTATTTACGTATTCGAATTTGCCGGTCTCGTTGTAGCGCCTCTCCGCGTCCACTCCCTTGAAGAGGAAGCCTTCAATTTCGTTGGCCGCGTTCAGTGTGTAGCCTTCGTCTTTGAAGAGTTTCGCGGCATACAGCTTCAGGATGCCGCGAATATCGGCAGCATACGGCGTACCGCCTTTATCGATCACGTCGCCGAACACCAGCACTTTGCCCGAGCCAAAGTAGTCAGACGGAGCCCAGTAGAATGCCGACCAGTCGATGCCCAGCCGCAAATCGCTTTCGCGCTGCGCCGTGAACCCGCGAATCGACGATCCGTCAAACGTCAGGTTGTCCCAGCTCTTGATCAGGAACTTCTTGTCGTAGTCCAGCATGTGCAACCGCCCTTCGAGATCGCTGAAGAGTACGGTCACCGCCTTGATCCGCTTTTCGTCGGTCAGATATTTAAGCCGGTCCTCTTGAATCTTGTGCATGGCAACGCGGTTCTTGCGCTGCTCTTTCGCCTTCAGATTCAATACTTCCAATTCGTCATACGACAGTGCCAGAAAGTTTCGCAGTTCGTTCGACATGAATCTCCTTAAATGTGATCGATCTGACCTACAGTGGGGATCATACGGCTGGTTCGCAACTGGCAGAATAGCGCGCCCCCCAGTCCACGGCTAATTAAAAAACCTTATAAGCCATATTGAAGACATTTATCCAACCGGCCCGCGTGGGGCAGACCGCAAGATCCGCGTTGACGCCCCCCACTCCTTACCGTATGGTCGGTCTACTGAAGTAAGTTCCATCGCTCACCCTGATGACGTTCCTGCGACCCCTTCCGGCGGCTCTGTGCGTTGCGGCCGCGACCTTGCTCGCTTTTTCAGCCCCCGCTCAGATCAACCCGCTGGACAAACAATCAACCAGCAAGGACGCCATCTGCCCCCTCTCCGATGCTCAGACTCAAAAATCCATCGACGCCTTTACCAAGCTGGTGCCGGTCTTCACCCAGGAACCGCGCTGCCTCAATTGCCACGGCGGGGTCGATCCCTTTTCTGACCAGCTAAGCGGCACCGCTTCCGATCCTTCTGCTCCGCGCACCGAGCATGGACCCGGAAAAGTGGAAGCTGGTGAGTGCATGCACTGCCACAGCGACATGCCTCCCAAACGGGATGGCAGCCCTTCGAATTGGGCCATGGCAACGCCGGAACACTCGTTCCTCGGCAAGGATGCAAAAGCCCTCTGCAAACAGATGCGGGATGTCTTCAAACAGGGCGCCGATTTCATCGGTCACTTGACCGACGACAATGGCAACAGTAATTTCACCGGCACCGCATTCCTTGGTAATCGCGGACTCAACGATCAGGGCCAAAGCCACGTCGACAATTACACACCGCAGCCCCCGCGCCGCATTACTCAGGGCGGCCTGATCAGTCTTGGGAAAGATTGGGTTGCAGCCTCAGGCGGCGAGTTCAAGGGAGACGTCGATTGCGGCTGCGAGCCCTGGCACTACTCTCTGAAAATTTCTTCCGACACCGACATCCACTTCGGCATCGTGAACTCGCACCAGGCCATGACCGCAGTCGAGGTTCCCATCACCTTCCATGACGACGGCACCTTTACCGGGGAAGAGACGCAAGCCAATTTTCACGGAGACGGCACCGCCGTCATGTGCCAGGCTCAGTACACCAGTTCGATGGCCATGAAAGTTTCCGGGGACGCTACCGAAGAGTGGAAAAAGAATTTCATGAACATAAAGGTCGAGAAAGCGTCCGCAACCACCAGCAGTTTCGCCGGCCAGTGCCCTAACAGGAGCGCCTCGAATACCGATACAGAGCCTACTCCGGCCGCCATCAATCTCAGCCTGACCGGAAGAGTTCGCGAAACTCTGGACTACCTCGTGCCCTCTCCCCCTGGCGTCACCTCCAGAGTCCACACAGAAATCGTAAAGCGCAACTAAGTCATGTACGTGTGGGACGGGCGCTCTCGCCCGCCGCTGTTGACCTTGTTTTTGACTGTGGATTAATTTTGAACTCATCGTTTCTGCTGGGAGCCTCCAGTGACCTAATCAAAACCCCCAACATCCAATCTTGTAAAAATATTTTAACCAGATATTCACCAGAAATTAACGCGCCTGTCCGACTCCCTCCCGGATCATGGTCTTATCCCGCAACAAACTCCAAGGAGGAACTTCGTCGCCGAAAAGAATTCTGGCTCCCATCGCTCTGATCGTTCTCGCCCTGTTTAACCCGCACTCGTCAACCGCTCAAGTCAAATTGCTCGCCGTCGGCTCGCTCACCGATTCCCGCGCCGGCCACTACGCTGACCTTTCCGGCCTCAACAACACCCTGGAGAACGGCGCTGCAGCCAATTTACTCGGCGGACTCGGCTCCGGCATCGCCTACGCGTCAGGCAACACATTCCTCGCTCTTCCGGATCGAGGCCCCAATGCCGTGAGCTTCGACTCCCTCATCGACGACACGGTCACCTACATTCCACGCTTCCATACCATCACCATGGACCTCAAGGCAAACAACGGCAGCGGCCTGCCGTTCACTCTCACGCCGAAACTGCAAAACACTACGCTGCTGTTCAGCCTGACTCCGCTCGTCTACGGCTCCGGCACAGGACTCGCAGTAGGCTCGGGTGTTCCGCCGCAGAACAATTTTCTTCTGCACTTCTTTTCCGGCCGCTCCGACAACTTTGATCCCACTCAGACTTCGGCCAATCCCCGCGATGCCCGCCTGGATTCCGAAGGCATTCGCTTGTCGAACGACGGACTCCGGGTCTATATCTCGGACGAGTACGGACCGTACGTCTACGAATTTGACCGCCTTTTCGGCGTTCGCCTGCGCTCTTTCAAGCTGCCCGATCACCTGTTCGTCAGCAATCTGAGTTCAATCGGAAATGATGAAATCTCCGGCAACACCAGCGGACGTACCGCGAACAAAGGCATGGAAGGACTGGCCATCACTCCCGACGGAAAAACTCTGGTCGGCATTATGCAGGCCGCGCTGATTCAGGACGCCGCTCTGGGCGGCAAGGCCAAGAAACTGTTGCGCCTCGTCACCATCGACATCGCTTCCGGCCAGACGACTCACGAATACGCCTACCAGCTGACCACCGGATCGGGCGTCAGCGAAATCACCGCGTTAAACCAGCACGAGTTCCTGGTGGACGAACGCGATGGCGCAGGACGCGGCGACGGCAGTGTTGCCGTGGTAAAACAGATTTTCAAGATTGACCTCAACGGCGCCGTAGATGTCAGTGCCATGGACGGAACCACGGCGGCAACTCACGCAGTCACGAAAAGCGCCACACCCTTCCTCGATGTCGTCCAGTTACTCACTGCCAACGGCATTCCAGCGGATCAGATCCCGGCCAAGCTCGAGGGCATCGCAATCGGCCCGGATGTGAAGCAAGGCAAGACAACGCTTCACACCCTGTGGGTCGCCAACGACAACGACTTCCTCACCGAAGTCCCCGACGACACCGGCACGGTAGTTCCGAACCCGAACCAGTTCTTCGTCTTCGGCTTCACCGACGCTGACCTGTCCGGCTCAACGCTAGTGCCGCAACGGTTCAGATCATTCCGCTGGTAAAAGAGTTTTTCGGAAAGTTACAAACAGACGCCACAAGGGTACCCCATTTCTCGCGCACGTTGCGAGAAGTGGGGACGCCCCACCACTCACTCCTCCCGTCGAAACTCCGCGATAACCTCTATAGCTCCCACAATGCTCGCGTTGAATTTCTCGAGGTCTGCCGCAGGGATCCAGTACTCCCGGTGGTCCGAAGTTCCTACCGTGTGAATCTGATAATCATCCAGAAAATCGGTTCGCACCTTGAAATCTCAGTACATACCCGACGAAGCTGGAGCTTTCATCCTTCGTATTCCAGTCTCGAGCGATCTGGGTTGCGTGTTGCTGGCTAAACACAGGATAGAAAATTGGTTGCTGAGGTAAGCGAGGAGGGAACCTGGAGAATCCAGATGTCCGGATCAGTTCAAACTCAGCCTGCCCAACTGGCCGGAATAACATCATGACTTGTTCAGGCATCGGCTGTAGCAATTCTCATCCTAAATCTGCGAACCACCCAACGGACTCAAATACAAATTGGAGATGTTACTCACAATCTCGCCATCCGCATACTGCGGCCGGTGCGAAAGCTCTTTCCACGCCGGATCATTCACAAACACGTTCCACTTGGCATTCAGGTCCGCCACATCGGCAAACGTCAGCATGTAAGTCAAACTCGGCATCCGCGAACCGATCAGCGTATCTCCGAAGAACACCGGGGCCAACCCGGTCCGCACAAAGATTCCGATTTCCGCCTCGTTGAACATCTGGACTTTCAGGATGTGTGCCGCATGACTCGCGCTTTCATAAGTTCGCAGCTGGAAAATCCTCTTCTCGCTCTTCGGAGCTACTATCTTCGGCCACCCCGCGAACGCCGACATCAGCCAACTTTCCACTCGCACGAAAGCCGGTGCCGACGCCGGCGCTTCCCAGAACGCCGCCGACGCTTTCGTGAACTCCGCATCTTCCGGAAGTTTTAAGTCCACCATAACCAAAGCTTCCACCGACGATGCTGGAATCAACAAATAATAAGTCGGCGTCTCCGGCCCAATATCCAGTTTGAACGCCCCTATCGGCGCCATCTCCATCCGGTTCAACGCCGGAATCAAAGCATGCTCAAAATAGTTTTGGACCAGCGCCAACTGCGTCCCCGTCTGCATCGCATACTTCCGCAACTGATAGAACTCCCGAGAAGATGACAACTGCCGGGAAGACGACGCCACCGCCTGCCCTTCCGCGCCAGTCAATGCAACTCCCGCCATGGCAATCGCCGATGTAACAAAATCTCGTCTCTCCAATGCGCCCTCCAATGAAACCGACGGCAACAGCTTACGCGATGTCCATGATCCCCGCGACCCTAATCAAAACCTGTCATCCCGAGCGAAGTCGAGGGACCTTGTGTTCCAGTCTTGTACCCCTGTCTCGAACAATGTCCTGTCCAGAGAGTCTCAACGGGACACTCTCAGCTTTCAGGTTCCCAAAAATTAAAAACATGCAGGCACGTCTAATGACTGTGCGCCTGCGAACTTTTCGAATCAGGCACGGTGAACTTCACGGTTTCGCGGGTAATCACTTTGTGCGTGGGGTCCGCTAGTTCGATCAGTACCTTGTGCGAACCAGGTTTCAGCCCAACCATGATCAAGGTCTCTCCGCTGGCGTCCACAAAGTGCCAGGACGCATCATCGACAGTGACGTGAATATGTCCGATGCGCGGCGAAACGTCGAGCGCACCTTTGCCGAACACCGGCACCACGCGAAGATTCTCCGTCCGGTACTGTATGAAGACGCGGCCTTGAGCCAGCGGTTCGGGAAGCGGGGGATCGACAATCAGCTTGGCCGGTGGTTCGTTTTCGATGGCAACCAACGGTGACGGACCGCGAATGTCCTTCGCGCTCTGCCCGTATGCAATAGCAACCAACAAAGAGCAGGCAGCCACGGCGCCGACGAATGAGAGAACAGCGTGCATGATAATTCCTTTCAAAAATGACTTGGTGAATCGAAAAGAAAGTGCCGGGTGCCTTATCGAAGCGCGGGTGCCCAATCTTTGTGCGCTCTTTGCGCAAAGGTGGGATTCCACAGACCGAGCTTACAGGGACCTTCTGAATCCATTCAGACGAAAGCTAAGTTCCCAACTAATAAAGTATCGAAGGAAGAAACGCCCCTGAAGGCTCTTGGTAGAAACCGAGAGTCATCAGCGTCAACGGCTGCACCACACGGAGCCCATTCTCCAGACACCATCGAAACAAACCCGCATTCCGCGTGGGGACAAGAATGCCCGGCCCCACATACGCATCCGCATTCGCAATCAGTGCCTGGACATCCGCATTCGTCTCTCCAACCGTGTGTCCGAAAAACCCAATCATAGTTGCGTACGCTACGACGCGCCCGTCCCGCTCAGCGACCACGGCCGTCCCTTGTGCAATCGAATCGCGCAACTCGCCACCGCGATCATGACCGTGAACCCGCAGGCAAAGCCGGTTGCACTCCTCCAGATCCGGCACACCCGCAGGTCGCACGCTGTACCCCGGAGTCGCCAACTTGATCGCCGGCCCCTGCATCGCCGAGATTGGCTCCCGAGTATCAAACCCCAGCTTGGTATAAAGAGAAAGCGACCGGTTGTGAAAAGCCGCCTGCAACAGCCGACTACCCTGAAAGCCACGTTCCGCGGACCGCGCCAGCACCGCTTCCATAAGCGCGCGTCCAACGCCCTTATTCTGGATCTCAGGATCGATGGTGATCGGCCCAACCCCCGCAATCGACGACCGCTCATCAAGGCAGTTGCTGCCAAGAATCTGCCCGCCCGATTCCGCCACCACGCAATAGAAACCAGGATGACTGAACATCATCGAAAGCACGCCCGCCGCGACATCAACCGAAGGAAAGTCCGGCGGAAAACCGTGCTCTGTCGAAATCTTCGTAAAAGCCGCATAGCAGATCCGGCCACAGACCGGTGCGTCCTCCGGCCTGGCCGTACGGACTGTTACGGGTGAACTATCAAACGCAGGCTGGCGCAAAGTTGCCACAAATCCCCCAATTCAGGTTGGACGCGGAAGTGTATCGCAGATGTGTCCAAATGCGAAAGTCGCGTTCCGAACCCAGATTTGTGGCGCCAAATATGTCGATGGGTG
>Ga0163162_10007531_pt1 | contig 10601 bp, 9 predicted proteins | sample S55metaG_FD_115310 | JGI IMG/M metagenome (GOLD analysis project Ga0163162, IMG submission 115310) | Switchgrass rhizosphere microbial communities from Kellogg Biological Station, Michigan, USA - S5-5 metaG | ecosystem: Host-associated > Plants > Roots > Rhizosphere > Soil | place: USA: Michigan...
CAGGAAGCGCACGCCGCTCAAGTCCACCAATTTGCGTTCGAGGAAATCGCACAGGCGGCCGGGGGTCGCGACCACAATCTGCGATCCGCGGCGGATGGCCTGCAATTGGGTGGATTCGTTCATGCCTCCGACCACGACGGAGGAGCGCACCGGCAGGCTGGCCGCGAGTTTCACGGCGGCTTCGTGGACCTGCAGCGCGAGCTCGCGGGTCGGGGTGAGGATCAGGGCGCACACGCCGGTGGGGCGGTCGCCGCGGTTCAGAAGTTCGAAAATCGGCAGGAGAAACGCAAGAGTTTTGCCGGTTCCTGTTTGCGCGGTGGCCACCACATCGCGGCCTTCGAGGGCCGGGGGGATCGCCTGCGCTTGCACGGGAGTCGGTTGGACAAACCCGTTGCGCGTCAAATTACTCTGCAGCGTGGCGCTGAGAGTGAGTTCGGAAAATTTATTCATTCAGTGTGTTTTTGGGGGGAATTCAGCGAACCGGCTTACGTTTTACGGAGGGAGCAGATCTGCTTAAAAACATGATAGCACGTTTGCGTGGGGCGTGGACGTGCGGCCATCTTCTTATATGGAGAGACACTTCGGCTGTAGGGAATTTGGAATTCAATCGTCTCGCGGCGGGCGGCTTACGTAAGCAACCCGCCGGGGGTGAAGAAAACAGGCGGCTGTTTATTTTTTCAGTCCGCACAAGCACTAGCGCCTGGGCGGGCTCCGGTCTCAGAAAAGTGTACGAATCAACCGTCAATTGCGCTCTCCCGTTTCCTTTCGCGGTTACCTGGCGCCGCTTTCGCGACGTTCGTATCAACCAGAGAATCGATTCTCTTCCGTGTCCCGCCCTTTTCTCAATGTTTCCGGGGCGGCTAGCCCGCTTCACCCGGGTTTAACCCCGAGTTCCGCTGGCGCGGATTTACCAAACTACGACGATCGGCCCGGCCGGGCTTTACTGCTGGTTGGATTATGCGGGTGGGGCGGCGGGTGGTGGGGAGGTGGAAGTGGGATGTGGTTGAGGGGGGGGGAGATGGAGGAGGTGGGGAGGAGGTGAATGGCAGTGAGGGAGGGGCGCGCGAAGAACAAATTGGCCCGCAGATAGAAGACAGATGGACGCAGATAAGAAATGCGAATGTGCCTTTAATCGCAAGCCTTGTGACCCTCGTCCGCAAGAAACGCGGTATATTTTTGTATCGAGGCCGCATTTGACTGTGATTCATACGAATCGGAAGCCGCATTGTGAAGTATGCCCTCAATAGCCGCTAGAGATTGGTCTACGACTGCGCTTTGGCGGATACTGACCGAGAGCAAACAACCCGATGTAGCGCCGGTTCGAACCACTTTAGAGGTTTGCCTTCCTACTGTTCAAACAATCCTGCACAGCGGCATATCATCGAAAGACTTCACGCTGCATGACGAGAACCACTCATTTCGCGTAGCCGAGCGGATGGTGGAGATAATACCGGCTGACGTCGTGCCGCATATAGCGGCGCGTGAACTCGGCCTTCTTCTGCTGGCCGCTTATCTGCACGATATTGGCATGACGCCAGAACAACGGCGGGTAGATCGGCATTACACGTATCTGCTGACGAATGAGCGCGTGCTATCCGACGGAGAGCGGGAAGCATTCCGTCGCTGGCTGGACGAAGACGGAAGAGCCAAAGATTTTCCCTTGGACTCAGGGCCGCCTACGGTAAAGCACCTTCTTCTCGCGCGAGAATTGGTCAGCTACTACTGTCGATTTCGCCACAATGATTGGAGCGCTGACTACATCAGGGAGACTTTGCCAGCAACTCAACCAGGCCTATACAAAGGTTGGGTGGACGACCTGGTTGTCTTATGTCGGAGCCATCATGAAGGAATCGAAGAGTTGCGCCAAAGCCGGTTCGATCCGCGCGATGTTGGATCTCCCGCAACTACTATCCATCTACGCTATCTCGCGTGCATACTGCGCCTTGCCGACGTGATGGAAGTCGATCCAGAGCGGACGCCTGAGGTTCTCATCCGTGCCCGCGATATCGCCGACGCTAGCTTGCTGTACTGGCACAAAGATCAGGAGCTTACCGTGCGCATTACACCGGGCCGCCGGGTGCTCCTCACTGCTCGACCGACGGCCGCCTATTTGCAACGGGCGATTGAAGAAACGGCTTTGCAGATAGAAGAGGAGCTGCGCACCTGTCGTACACTAGCTGATAGCAATTTTCACCGCCATCCACTTCTGCTAGAGCCACTGCCTCACGGGTGGGATTTGCCCGCTTCGTTAATAACAGATATTCGCCCGCTTTCAGACGCCCAGGACGGTGGGTACGAGTATATCAATGGCGCAATACGGCCAGATCTAGGCCGGTTATTGGAAATTCTTTCTGGGACAGAACTCTATGGATCGCCTTTAGCTGCTGTAGGCGAGTTGGTTCAGAACGCGTTCGACGCGGTTCGAGTCCAGATGGCACATGAACGGCTAAGAGCACCGGACCCGCTTGATGTGAATTTGGTCAAACACCTAGAGAGTATCCATGATGTCGAGCTTCGCCTGGAGATGCGAAGTGATGGAGGTTGGCTCGTTTGCTGCGACAGCGGCGTCGGCATGGCTAAGAGCGACATTGAGAATCGCTTGTTAGTCAGTGGCAAGCTGGCCGGCGCAGATGTGAGATCGCTGGAGCGTCATTGTCGAGAAGCTGGCTTTAGGTTGAACCGAATCGGACAGTTCGGCATCGGCTTCTTGAGTTATTTCATGATCAGCGATCAAGTCGTAATGCAAACGCGGCGCAGTCCGGAAGGGGCCGATACCGATGGAACAGGCTGGCGTTTCTCAACTGGAGGCGTGGGTCAATTCGGGGAACTGCGCCAAGATCACGATGTAGTACGTGGCACCAAGGTCAGCCTTCGTCTCGATGATAGCTTGACGCCCGATTCCAGCACGTTAGCGAAATTGATTCACGATTACCTCTTTAGATCTATTTTGCGGTGCCCCTGCCGCTTTCGCTTCGTAGCCATGACGCATTCCTTTTAGCGCGGCGCGGGTTGGATGAAGCAAGAACCCGACTTAGCCGCTGAGCTAATGGCTTCTATCGATCAAGGACTTGCAAAATCTGAGACCTCGGCTCCGACCACCCAGGGATTACTTCCCAACGCGATTGAAGAAGAGCTCGACGTACGCCGACAGGAGCAGGAGTCATTCCGCCACGAATTGCAGGCTTGTCTAAGATGGTCTCTATCCGAAGGGCGGCTTCCTGGCGATTACGGATCCTACCGTATTAGCATTCCATACTTTGCTTTGGAGCTTGGTTCCTCATTCGCTTTCCTGCAGCTTACGTCGCAGGACCAGCAGTTTGTACTAAAGTCGACTGGTCGTGGCCACTTTTTTGTGCCCGAAGGGGGCATTACGGTGGGCTGGAAGAGCATGATAGGTCCCTATACTCGGCTTTTTCATCGGCGCGAGCTTCAGCAATACGCGAACCTTTCCTCGCAAATTGAGATCGACTTTGATGACTCGGCGGCCGCTGCGGTTAGTGCTAACCGCTGGTCTGTAGAGCTTTCTTCAAAGGGCGTCGGCTCTGTGCAATGGAGCAAGGATGAGGCACACCGTTTGCATTTGAGATTTCTCGAGGAGAATCACAGTCCCGTTTACGTTGCAGTAAGCGGGCGCGTGGGTTCAACCATGCTCGCTGATGCGGTACCGAAGTATTGGTTGGGCAAAGAGCAATCGGAGAAGCAATTATGGCAGCCGCTGGCCTTCCCACTGGTTGCATCCTCCAATCGGTTTAATACTAAGGAACTCGCGAAGCTGCGCTTTCGGGGGGAACCTTTGCATTCCGCTCCGGAAATCACGGCGGCATTTTCACATAAAACATTGTACTGGCATTCCCTATGGCTCGCGCCAGATAGAGGAGTTGAGCGGCCTTACCCCGCAAGGCTAGGGTTTGAGGCGCTCTGGACGGAATCGCCAACTTCATTTCGTCCCCTCCATCCGGCGGGCTTACGCACTTCATTTCCGCCCGAATGGCTCAAGGTCGTCGGGGGTGCTCGCGAGCATTACAGTGCTCCTGGAGAGACTGCGTTCTTGTGGAATCGGGACCATATGATAGTAAACCAGGTCGACGGTCCCGGGTGGCAGAAATGCAGAGATAGTTTCGCGCTGAATCTAAATCCGCTAGCACACCGCAGTGATCTTTTATCGCAGCGGAACTTTAGTGCTTCTTGGCTCCTCAAGTGTTTGATGACAAATGCTGAAGTATTGTGGAACGGGTTGATTGAGAAGGAGTCCGCGTTGTTGTTGGACCTCTGGGCACAAATCTTTGGGGCGGGCATGGAAAATGATCTGGTGTATCTGCCCAATCTGGCATACAGCTCAAAGATATTGCTGGTTGGCCCGTACCAATGGAAGGTTCTCAGCGATTACGATGAACAGAGACTGCACCTTCCGGAGCCTTCAGTGGATTGGCGCTTAGAATTCGAAACCCAGCCGTCAGAATAGGAGCGGCGCGCAGGCGCGGACTCGAGTGACTGCGATCCTGAATGACAAAGTATTTCCAGTGATCTGCTGATCCAGGATCCTTGGCACTTGGGATACCGGGAAAAGGTATCGGTGTCGCGAGTCGGGATCGGCGCCTAAGATCATCAGCCTCTGAAGTTGAACAGCCCGGACGAATAGTTCGGCAGACTCCCCAAATACCGCGTATACTTACGTCCATACTTGCAAGAGTGATCTGTCGGAGGAGATAAAAAAGAAAATGAAGCGATTATTCGCAATAGTACTTTGCGTCGCGATGCCCATTGCGATGTTGGCCAGTGAGAACGGTTACAAAGTCGCCTATGACGGCGGGTCGATTCCCGATATCAAAGCCGGAGTGGGGATGAAGCTCTATATCGATGCCAAGCAAATTCGGCTAGAACGAGACAAAAAGGATGTCGTGACCATCCCCGCCTCAGCGGTGACGGAAATCAGTTACGGGCAGGACGTTCACCGGCGTGTGGGAGCCGCGATTGGTATCGGCGTTGTCACCCTTGGGGTAGGCGCGTTGATGGCCCTCACCAAGTCCAAGAAGCATTTCATCGGATTGACGTGGGTCAACGGAGATCAAAAGGGCGGTTTCGCGATGCAGTGCGATAAGAACGACTACCGTGGCGTTTTGACTGGGCTCGAAGGGATTACGGGCAAGAAGGCAGTTGATTCAGAGGCCTTGACGGTCAAGAACTAGACGTTGAGGATAATTGTTGACTGTGAGGAAAGTATCTATACTAAGAGCAGGATTGCCCGCCACTCCGAACTGTCACCGTATGGTGTGCGTGCTCGTAAAGGGCTAGGATGGCGGGTTTGCTTTTTACGGCCAGTGCCGCACCTTCCATTCTCGATGCCGAATGAGATTTCGGTATAGTTTCCGATCCGGTTTATCTAACCTTTGGTACCTCGCGACGGCTCGGCGAGCGAGCGTGAAACCGTGGGGGAATAATCTCGGGGCCCCTGGTAATCGCTTGCCGCGGATGCCAAGGAATGGCAGGTTCAATATGAGCTCCGGAGGCGGCTTGGAAACGTCGCGGACTCGGTTGCCGGCGATTCTGAATGACAATCCTGGCAATTTCTGGGGGGATCCGCTGATTCGGGACCGCTGCCTAATCGACGCTTCTTACTAGAAAGTACTGCCGACATACCGCGCAAGTCATTGATTCGGCGGGATGGTTTATACCTACTTAGTACTGGTAACGTAACCCGCGGTCTATTTACGCAACTGGGCTGTGCCTATAAGCTTGGGCAGTGGGGTCGAACCGGCTTTGGCAGGCGGCGTGCCCTGATGGACCATCCGGTTATGCCGGGTGATTCGGTAAAGGAGTTCATCGATGAATTTGATATTGGCGGTGATCGTCATTGCGGAGGTTTGCCTGGCAATATGCGCGTGGCGGTCCCCGGAATGTTTGCGGTGGCTCGCGGCCCATTTACTTACGCGGGCGGATGTCCTTGATCTCGCTAGCGCGGCGACCAGACGGCGTTTGCGGTTTTGGAGCCTCGAATTAGGGGTGGAAGTCCAGGGATTTCCGCGGGAATCCAACCGTGTTGCGGAACTTGAACACGGCTTGGCGCGGCCGGAAACAGCAAGCTAGGCGGGGTGGTGCGTCCGGGGCTTGGCTGGCGACCGCCAGTGGAGCAGCTCCATTGCTTCCCCTAGCGCTTCGCCGAACCGGCTCGTGACGCGGGGGCGCTGTTGGCCTACATCGATTGACGAAGGCTCTTCTGGAGTCTCTTTTTTCGTCTGGGCGCGGTAATGGTCGAGGAGCGCTGTCTCGCTGTAGCCGATGGCACGGGCATACTGGCGGATATAGCTCAGGGCGTAGACGCCGGAGGGAAGCTTGGCAAACTCTTCGGCTTCAATTGCCCGCAGATAATGGGGCGCGATCCGGGTGGATTGAGCGATCTCTTCGAAGGTGATGCCAATCCGTTCCCGTACGGAAGCCAGACTAAGGCACGGGCGGGCGAACTCAGTAGCAATGTGCTCAGCGGTGGTCGACATAACTGAATGACTCCACCAAATTGATCGGCTTGGAGCGGCGTAAACATTAGTATTACTGTGCAGCCGACAACACCTTAGTACGGAATTCTTGGGTTAATTTCCGGGGAAAGTCCTGCGGCCATGGGAATGTTCCGGACCCTTCGGTATCCGGAATGGTCCCATGACCGGGAACCCGGCGCGCGGCGGAGCTATTGATCCGCGGTGATACGCTCGCCGGTAACTGTGCCTTCGACGTGGGCGGGTGGAATGAGAACTCCCTGGGGAGTGTAGACGTCGACAGTAAAGGTGCCGGAAAAGCTGTCTCCCGAGTTATCCAGGGTGACAAATTCGTGGATGTTGACCATGGCGTTCATTTGGCCGGTGGCCGGGTCGTAACTGAGCGCGAAGTGGTTCAGCTTGTAAGTGTTGTGCCCGGTTTTTTTCCATACGCCGAGGCAGAAATTCTCGCTGGCCGGCGCACGCTTCCCTGAATTCAGGATTTCCGTTCCATCGTTGTGCCATTGTTGGTATCCGAAATCGAATACGTCTCCGTTGGCGAGCATTTGTGTCTTCCACATGCCGACGATCGCGGCGCCTTCGAAATTGTTGTCGGCGACCGGCGCAAACCAAGCCGGGCGGTAGGCGGCCTGCATCAGGAAGGCTCGGGCGTGGCCGCCGTGAGGGGCGGCGGGTTTTGCGCCTACGTCGACGCATCCCGCGTTTGCGAGGGGCGCGAAGGTCGCGGCGAAAGCTGCTAGCCCCAAAGTGGTGGTGATGGTTCTAAATATTGTTGTCATGATATTCTCCTATTCCGCCGATTCAGCCGGCAGGGTAAAAGCTAACACCGCTCCCGGCGAATAGGGGCTGAGTTCCGGATGAGGATTTCCTCATGCGATCTGAGGGTGTAAACTGCTTAAACTAGAGGAAATCAAATGAGAGTCGACGGCGACGTCCGGCTGCGATTCGGGAATTACGAGCTCGATTCCCGCTCCGGAAAACTCTTACGCGAAGGGCGGCCCGTCAAAATCCAACCCCAACCCTTGCGAGTGCTGGGGATTCTGGCGGAGCGGCCCGGCGAGATTGTTTCCCGCGAACAGCTGAGGGATCGCATCTGGGGCGATGCCACCTTCGTCGAATTCGACCAGGGATTAAACTACTGCATCCGGCAAATTCGGATCGCTTTGCGCGATGAAGCTTCGGAACCGGTGTATATCGAAACGCTGCCTAAGCAGGGCTACCGGTTCATCGCGCCGACCACATTTATTGGCCCGACTGTCGCTCAACCGCTGACGGAACGGAAGAACGGCAATCCGCATCACACTTCGCCGGCGGTAGTGCAACCTGCCGCCCCGAATGGGCGGAGGCGACTGAAGCCTGGGTTCGTGCTCTTCGTCGTGTTGGCTGGGTTGATCGTCGCCGCTGGGGGAATTTGGCTGCAGCAACGCTCCGAGCGGCGGCGCTGGGCGAGGGAGGTAGCCATTCCGGAGATTGCACGACTGGCCGGTGAATCCAAGTCCGTAGCCGCCTATCAGTTGATGCAGCAGGCGAAACTCGAATTGCCCGGCGACCCGCAGTTGGCAAGTATGGAGCAGGCCGCCACGCGCCTGGTATCGATCGAGTCTTCGCCGGCTGGCGCCGGGGTGGAGATCCAGGATTATCTTTCTCCAGACGGCCCCTGGCTTTCTTTGGGCGGCACTCCGCTGGCTGAAATTAAGATGCCGGACGGATACTTTCGCTGGAAGCTTTCGAAGTCGGGCTTCACGGATCTCATCACGGCGCCACAAACGGCGAAGTCGATGCACTTTCAATTGGAAGCTCAGGGGGTCGCATCCGGTGGCATGGTCCAGATACCGGCCGGGCCTTTCGGCAGTATGATCGATTTCGTCGGCTGGTTGGTGTACCAATTTCCGGCGTATAGAATGGACCGCTTTGAGGTGACCAACCAGCAGTATCAGGAATTTTTGGATCAGGGCGGTTACGCGAAGCGTGAGTATTGGAAAGAAAAGTTTGTGAAAGACGGGAAAGAGGTGTCCTGGGAACAGGCGATGGAGTTGCTTCGCGATTCGACCGACCGTCCGGGACCCGCGACCTGGGAGGGCGGCCATTTTCCCAAGGGGCAAGCCGACTACCCGGTTTCCGGAGTGAGCTGGTATGAGGCTTCGGCGTATGCGGCTTTTTCCCACAAGAGCCTGCCCGCCATGGGGCAATGGTATAAAGCGGCGCCTTCGAATCTGGTCAGGTTCAGCATCAATCAGAGCAATTTCGGGGGGCATGGGCCGATGCCGGTGGGAGCTTCGAACGCGGTTGGACCGTACGGCACTTATGACCTGGTGGGCAACGTGAGGGAATGGGTCTTGAACGCGATCGACGGGGATCGGCGATTCATTCTGGGTGGCGCGTGGCGGACGCAAACGTATCAGGCCTTCGATCCGGAGGCTCTTCCGCCGTTCGATCGCTCGCCGCTGAACGGCTTCCGATGCGTTGTCAACTCGGCGGCGCTGCCGGCTGCGGTTACGGCGCCGGTGGTCCGGCAGACGCGGGATTTCAGCAAGGCCAAGCCGGCGTCCGACGAAGTTTTCCAGGCGTACAAAAGCATGTATGCCTACGACCACACTCCGCTGAACGCGAAGAGCGAAGGCGTGGTTGAGGACACTTCGGATTGGACCAAAGAGAAAATCACCATCGATTCGGGGGACGGGCGCGAACGCCTTCCGCTGTATCTTTATTTGCCGAAGAACGTCCACGTTCCGTTTCAGACCGTGCTCTTCTTCCCGAGCGCTCGGGTAGGTTTCATGCGTAGCAGCCAGAGTCTGGGAGATTTACAATTCGTCGACTACATCATTAAGAGCGGCCGCGCGCTGCTGTACCCGATCTACAGCGGAACCTACGAGCGGCGGGGCCGGCTTAGCTTGCCGGGTAGCGTGGAAGATCGCGAACGGATCATTGTGCAGTCCAAAGAAGTGAGGCGGTCCGTCGATTTTCTGGAAACGCGGCCGGAGATCGATAAAACCAGACTGGGCTATCTGGGAGTGAGCGCGGGCACCGCTTACGGCGTTATCTATACGGCACTCGAAGACAGGTTGAAGGCGATCGTTTTTCTTGACGGCGGCTTTTTCCTGGGTCCGGTGGCGCGCGGGAGGGATCAGGTGGATTTCGCGCCGCGCATTAAAAAGCCGGTGCTGATGGTGAATGGGCGCTACGATTTCACTTTTTCGCCGGAGCGGGCGCAGATTCCCTTGTTCAATATGCTGGGGACCCCGCCGGCCGATAAGAAGCGCGTGGTGTTTGACACACCGCACGATATCAGCCAGGAGAAAGCGCGGTTGTCACAGGAAGTGCTGGCATGGCTGGATAAGTATCTGGGCAGGGTTGAGTAGCGGCGATCAGCGGACGTCGCGATTGCCGCACTCCTTGCTTTGGAGCATTCTGACATTATTTTTTCGCGGCGCTCGTCGATTTCTTCTCGTCCGGCCGATTTGCCGGTTTCGATTGTTTCGGGGCTCGCCGCTTCGGCTCCAAGCCGGCGTCCTGTAGTTTGCGGCCTAGTGTATCGTCCGCTGCGATCGAGGCGAGATCATTTTCAAGTCTCAGTGCTTGTAGCACTCTTGCATAGATGCCCAAAGAGACCGCGGGATCACCGCGCTCGACACGGTACAGCGTCTTGCGGGCGATTCCAGCGCGCTGAGCCACTGTCGCCGAGGAATACATCCGCCGGAGCCGAGCTTTCTTGATGTTCGTGCCAATACCCGCAATGGTGCGGGCCAGCCGCGGGAGTATGGATGGGACCTGTCGCGCCATAACAGGTCATATCGTACACCAAAATGAGCTTTTATGGGTAATATATGACCCATTATCAGAAGTTATCGCGCGCGAACCTTTAGCGGACGTGTTTCGCGGGCGGGTTGCGATCTCCGGCGTAGCGCTGCTGATGCCAGTGCGGGTAAGGCAGCGGGAGCGCGCTGACTTCGTCGAGGCGTTCCACTTCGGCGTCGGTAAGGTGCCAGGTGGCGGCGGCGAGATTGTCGCGGAGCTGCTGCTCGTTACGGGCTCCGATAATGACGGTGTCGACGCGGGGTTTGCGCGTCACCCAGTTCAGGGAAACTTGAGAGATAGAAACGCCGAGCTGGGCGG
>Ga0163162_10007538_pt1 | contig 10597 bp, 9 predicted proteins | sample S55metaG_FD_115310 | JGI IMG/M metagenome (GOLD analysis project Ga0163162, IMG submission 115310) | Switchgrass rhizosphere microbial communities from Kellogg Biological Station, Michigan, USA - S5-5 metaG | ecosystem: Host-associated > Plants > Roots > Rhizosphere > Soil | place: USA: Michigan...
CGAAGAAGCGGCGTTCGTCCCATCGTCCATGATGACCTCCTGTGGATGCGGCTGCGCGATATGCGGCGGCGGGGGCGGGTGTGCAAGGCCTGCTGACGAAGAACGGTCGGCGCATTTCGCGTAACCAAACGGCAACCACCTGCGAAGTATAAAAACGTTTCGTGGTCAAGGTGTTGGCCGCATCTCCAGGGGCCGCAGACATGAGTTTCGAGAGTATCGGGCCCTATCGGGTGACGGCAGCCGACCATATCGCGTGCACGTTGATCCTCTCATTCGTGCTGGCCGCGCGCGGCCTGAGGATCATCTCCGCGACGGTGACGGGTTTCCTGCTGACCGTTGTTGGCCTTGGGCTGGCGAGCGGCAACGTCCCTGTTGCCGGTGTCGCGGCGCTGGCGCTGTTCTATCTCTTTATCATCAAGCCGGTGTCGCGTGCCATTGCTGGGAGGGGAGAGGCCCATTTGGCCTGGGATGCGGAAGGCATCGTCGCGGATACCGACTATGTGCGGACATTGTACAAATGGGCCACGATTGACGCGTTCAGGAAGGTCGGGTCGCGCCTGTTCATCATGATCAGCGGAGGACGTGCCCTGATCGTCCCGGACCGTGCGACCAACCCGGACAATATGCGGTTATTGACCGCCCATTTGGCGGATCATCAAATAACGGTCTGACGGTGGACGCCGGGGGCAGTCCTGCCCTTGCTTCCCGACCATGATGTCATCGTGTCGCGCCTGCGCCCTATCCCGCGTTCATGCCGGCATGTGACACACCGCCTCGACATTGATGCCGTCGGGGTCGAGCACGAAGGCGGCATAATAGTTCGGGTGATAATGCGGGCGCAGCCCCGGCGCGCCATGGTCCGTGCCGCCGGCGGCAAGGGCGGCGCGGTGGAAGGCGTCGACCAGCACGCGCGAGGATGCGGCAAAGGCGACATGGATGCCGGCGCCGCGCGGGCCGTCATTGCCCAGCCAGAAGAACGGCTTGCCCGCCGCGCCATAGCCGATGCCGTGATAGCCGCCGCTCTGTTCCGGCGTCACTTCCATCATCCGCGCGATGCCCAGTGCCGCCAGCGCGGCGTCGTAGAAGCGGGCCGATGCCGCGAAATCGCGTGCCCCGATACCGATATGGTCGAGCATCGCAACGCTCCTCTTTCCCTGGCCGCCGCTATGACGCTTTCGGCGCGTAGAGTACGCACCAGCCGGCCGGGCTGATCACACCGTCGACCAGCAGGCACGCCGCCGGCGCCTGCCACTGGCGGCAATTGTCGCAGCGCGCCTTGCCCTTGGGCGTGGTCTGGTAATGCGCGCTCTTCTGCGCGAGCTTTGCCGCGGCGGCGGGCGAGGCGACCGTCCCGGCGAGCACGGCACCGCCGCCGGCAAAAGCGAGATGGAGCACGGAACGGCGCGAAAGAGCGGGCGGGGTCGTGCGATCGGTTGTCACGTAACGGTTCCTCATCGGGGCGGGAATTTCCCGTGCCGGCCATGGCTGGCCGGTCGGGCGCGCGACATCGGTGAAGCTACGTAGGGCGCGGGATCGGCCGTGCGCCGAATCGTCGAAACAAGAAGAGTGGTTCGCGCGGAGACGCGGAGGCGCGGAGATTGCGGGCGCGGCAGGGTGGCGATCCTATCGTGAAGGCTGCGGACGCGGCGCATCCTCGCGCCTTCGCGCGCCGCGTGAACGAGCCCTGCTTCGGTCACAGCCAATGCGGGTGAAAAACCTCTGCACTCATCCCGTCGAGACAAGGAGGTGTGTTCCTGCGAAAGCAGGAACCCAGGGCCACGAGCGTTGCGCCGGTAACCCTGGGCTCCTGCGTGCGCGGGAGCATCGTACTCCAAAGGGAATAAGCACCGAAAATCTCCGCGCCTTTGCGCCTCTGCGCGAACGAATGACTTCTTCTTTCGCGGTCAGGTCAGGCCGATGCCTCCCGCGCCGCCTTCAGCGCTTTGCCCCACCAGGCCAACTCGTCGAACAGCGTCGCCAGCCGGCGATTCTCGATCTCGCCGGCGTGGAAATAGTCGCCGTCGCGCATCTTCGCCGCGCCCTGCAGATGGACCGCCTGGGACAGCGGCGCCATCGCCATCGCGGCGGTGACGGTGCGCAGCTGCTCGACCGCGCGCGCGCCGCCCATGCCGCCATGCGCGACGAAGGCGACCGGCTTGCGCGCCCATTCGGCGAACACCGTGTCGAGCGCGTTCTTCAGCACCGCGCTCATCCCGTGATTATATTCCGGCGCGACCAGGATATAGCCGTCGGCCGGGCCGATCGCCGCGGCCCAGGCGCGCTGCCCGTCGCTATATTTGCCGGTCGCCGGCGGGAAGGGCTCGGCGAACATCGGCAAGTGCCAGATGGCGAGATCGAGCAGTTCGGCCGAGAGGTCGTCGCGCAGCGCGGCGCGTTCCATCACCCAATGCGCGATCGGCAGCGACAGTCGCCCCTCGCGCACGCTGCCGACGATTATCTTGATGTCCAGCCGCTCGGTCATGCCAATCTCCCGCCGCGCTGGTCCCATGCCGGGCCGGTTCGGTCAACGCTGCGCGCGGCCCCTTTCCGCAACGCACAAATTCGGCTAAGGGCGCCGCCAACCCGCTCACCCGCGACAATCAGGATTTAACATGAGCCTCCGCAACGTGGCGATCATCGCCCACGTCGATCACGGCAAGACGACCCTCGTCGATCAGCTGTTCCGTCAATCCGGCACCTTCCGCGACAACCAGCGGATCGAGGAGCGGGCGATGGATTCGAACGACCTCGAAAAGGAGCGCGGGATCACGATTCTCGCCAAATGCACCTCGGTCGAGTGGGAGGGCACGCGCATCAACATCGTCGACACGCCCGGCCACGCCGATTTCGGCGGCGAGGTGGAGCGCATCCTGTCGATGGTCGACGGCGTGATCCTGCTGGTCGACGCGTCGGAAGGCGCCATGCCGCAGACCAAGTTCGTCACGGGGAAGGCGCTGGCTTTGGGCCTCAAGCCGATCGTCGTGGTCAACAAGGTCGACCGGCCCGACGAGCGCATCCAGGAAGTGCTCGACGAGGTGTTCGACCTGTTCGTGACGCTCGACGCGAGCGACGAGCAGCTCGATTTCCCGGTGCTCTACGCCTCGGGCCGCAACGGCTATGCCAATGTCGACCATCATGCGCGCGAAGGCACGTTGAAGCCGCTGTTCCAGAAGATCGTCGACCATGTGCCGCCGCCCTCGGCCGATCCCGATGGTCCGTTCAAGTTCCTGGTCACCTTGCTCGACCGCGACAATTTCCTCGGCCGCGTGCTGACCGGCCTGGTCTTTTCGGGCTCGATCAAGACCAACCAGCAGATCCATTCGCTCGACAATGACGGCAAGATCGTCGAGACCGGCCGCGCGTCGAAGCTGATGACCTTCCGCGGTCTGGAGCGCGTGCCGACCGACGAGGCGCAGGCCGGCGACATCATCTCGATCGCCGGGCTGACCAACACCACCGTGTCGAACACGATCTGTGACCCCAGCGTGACCGATCCGCTCCACGCCCAGCCGATCGACCCGCCGACGCTGTCGATGCGCTTCGCCGTCAACGATTCGCCGATGGCGGGCCGCGAGGGCACCAAGGTGACCAGCCGCATGATCCGCGACCGCCTGTTCCGCGAGGCCGAATCGAACGTCGCGATCAAGGTGACCGAGGCCGCCGACCGTGATTCGTACGAAGTCGCCGGGCGCGGCGAGCTGCAGCTCGGCGTGCTGATCGAGACGATGCGCCGCGAGGGCTTCGAGCTCGGCATCAGCCGCCCGCGCGTGCTGTTCGGCGAGGACGAGGACGGCAGGAAGACCGAGCCGTACGAAACCGTCATCATCGACGTCGACGAGGAATATAGCGGCACGGTCGTCGAGAAGATGGCGATCCGCAAGGCCGAGCTGACCGACATGCGCCCCTCGGGCGGCGGCAAGACCCGCATCACCTTCTCGGCGCCGAGCCGCGGGATGATCGGCTATCATGGCGAGTTCCTGTCGGACACGCGCGGCACCGGCATCATGAACCGGCTGTTCGAGAAATACGGGCCCCACAAGGGCAATATCGAGGGCCGCAAGAACGGCGTGCTGATCTCCAACGGCTCGGGCGAGGCCAACAGCTATGCGCTTGGGCCGCTGGAGGAGCGCGGCATCCTGTTCGTCGGCCACGGCGAGGCGCTGTACGAGGGCATGATCGTCGGCGAAAACGCCAAGCCGGACGACCTCGAGGTCAATCCGATGAAGGCGAAGCAGCTCACCAACTTCCGCGCCTCGGGCGGCAAGGATGACGCGATCCGCCTCACCCCGCCGAAGAAGATGACGCTGGAACAGGCCATCGCCTATGTCGACGACGACGAGATGGTCGAGGTGACCCCCAAGTCGATCCGCCTGCGCAAGCGCTATCTCGACCCGCACGAGCGCAAGAAGGCGTCGCGGGCGAAGCTGGCGGCGTAAGCCGCGGCGGGCGGGCGGGCGCAGGCCCGGCCTTTCAGGACCGAAGAGAAGCGCGTCGGGTGTTGGACCCGGCGCGCTTCTTCGTTTGAGTAATGCGCAAGTCCTCAGCGTTGGAAATCGCAAGTATTCAGGACTTTTGACGACCATCATGGGGCGTTTTTGCTCGTCTTCGCCGCAGCCGCCCGCGCCAAGTCGCGCGACGAAATTCGGGTGAAAGCCAACAGGCGTTAGTGGCGCTGATCCTGGTTTGGGTGCCGGAATCGCGTGGTGAATAGCCTCGTTTTTCGGATAGTTATGGGGGTGCGGGGATTTCATCTCGGCCAGCATTGGTCGGTTCCGTCTCGTTGGGCGCCGCCGATCCAACACGCGCGATGCGGGGAGGGCCGGGGCGTGTGGCGAGTGTGCCAGAGTGCACCGCTCTTTGAATCAAGCTGGGCAAAGCGGGGGCGCTGCTCGCTGGCCTGACGATCCGGGTTTGTGCGTGATCTGGCGCAACTATGCCGAGATGTCGCCGGCCTGCGCTGTGCTGCCCATCTCGGCCGCCCCACGATAGCTTTCGCACTGAATCCGGGGGGAGAATCACGTGAATCCGCTCATCCGGCCGTGGCGCCATTATGCCGATTTCCGCGGGCGCTCCCGACGGCTGGAATATGGTCTGTTCCTCGCCACGTTCTACGGCGTGGGATTTGGTGGGTCTCGGTTAGGGCATGCGATCAACGCTAGCCACGGGATTCCGCACTCCCGGCATCTGCCGACCTTCATCTCAATACCTTGTGCGTTGTTCTTCCTCGCCGCGATCGTTCCGCTCGTCGCGGTCACCGTGCGGCGGCTCCATGATATCGGCGTGTCGGGCTGGTGGCTCATGATCATATTGTGCCATTGTTCCCCGGGCCGATGCGGATACCCCCGCGGTGGCGTTTCCAAGTCGATTCGCCCGCGCAAGCGTTACCTCGACCTGCACGAGCGCAAAAAGGCATCGCGTGCTTAAGGCACTTGCTTCCTGTCCCGTGGAATCTATCCTGAGTCATCCTATATCGATGCTCAGAGAGGATAATTAGCGGGTGATAAGGGGTTTCATCTCATACGCGCACAACGATCATCGTGCGCTAGAGGTGATGTGCACGTATTTAACCCCCCTTGAAAAAATGTTTGGCATCAATTTTTGGCGTGATAGGGACATTCTAGCCGGCGATCGCTGGACCAGTAAAATAGCTGATGCTATTGATGAAGCAACAGTTCACCTATTGCTTATAACGCCATATTTTATCGATTCCAATTATATTGTGAATAAAGAACTTCCTGCTATAAACAACAAATATCAAAATGTCGGAGACTTGGTGATTCCGATCCTCTTGGAGAGATGTACTTGGAAACCTTTCGTTCACTCTCTCCAGGTCGTACCAATGAATCAAAACGGGCGATTGCTGCCGATTGATGAATGGAAACCTAAAAAGCACGGGTTTCACGCTGCATGTGAACAGATCGAACGATCGCTTGAGACGTTTTTAAAGGTTAAGCCCGGTTCATTTTTTGATTGGAGCTTGAAGCCATGACAATGGCGGTTCCGCTAGATCCACGCACTGAGTCGCTTCGAAGTGAACTTGCACATTTGCGAGATTCTCTGGATGACCTTCAGGACGCACTTCAGGGCACCAATGATGGACATTGGCGCGATACATTTTATGATGCGATCTTAGCGGCCGTTAAGGTTGTTGATCTTCATTTGAACACAGTGAAGCTCAGCGTCGCCGATGATGCGGCGAATTTGCGCAGTACCTTTCAACGATGTAACGTTCCCCGAGAAGACCCCGAACTCGGGCCACTCAAATCGCTTACGCGCCTACGTGGTGCGCGCGCGGGTACTATAGCTGATCTAGACGCGGTCCTGGGGAGCGCAGCCAAGATCGGTTTGAGACCTGCCGATCTGAGCTTTACATCATCAACTGAAATTCAATTCGACAAAGCGGGAATCGAAAAAATTTTAGCCGGCTTGGCGGCGAGATTACTTGAGGTCGAACGAGGTATTGAGCATCTTGATCGAGAGCGGGATGAAGATCGGCAGGCGGATGTGCAGCAGCGGCATATTATTATTTTCTTTATAGAAAATATGAGGGTGGAAATTTCGTTGGCTAAGCTTGAATTAACAGCCAAACAGATTCTTGACTTTATTGCTCTCGGGCGCGCGATTGAAACGATGGGCGAGCTAACCCGAGATTTTGTAGCCACCATCAAGGCAGTGCCACAGCGCTTCGCTGAAGGCGTGCAGGCTATCGCTAAAGAGATTTCGAAAGATGTGAAGTCCGTGACGCGAGGGTTGCGTTCCATCGTACACCGCGCCATCAAAATTACCAATAAGGCAAAATCTATATACGCAGATAAACATAGAAGTACTGAGGATATTGCTGGAACAGAAGGCCTGGAAACTGCACGAAATACTAAGCACAATGTAGCATTGGATTACGCTGTTCCCCCAGATGAAATTAGTGAATACATTACACTACTTTATGAATTTAGCGCAGAAACTCCAGTTTTTGAAGACCGCGAGCGAGGTGAGCACCCACAGTTAAGATTCTACGTATCAGGGAAAAATTTGGAATATAGTTTCCCAGACGGCTCGATACAGCGACCAGCTGCAGCTCACGTGATTGGCCCAACTAGTGGAGTTGTTAGTGTCCGTGTCGAAGGGCCTGTCAAGGTGTTCGGCTTGGGGCTCACCATGGCCGGCTGGTCCGCCTTGGTAGGTAATGATGCGCTATCAATGCTTAATCGCTCGGTCGACGCGGAAGCCTTGTTCGGTGTGACACGGATTCAGGCGGTGGCGGCCACACTAGGTACGGCGTCGGACATAGCCGGATGGGTTGAAATAGCCAAAAATTTTATAAAGGATCTTTTGTTATCTAATGATGCCGGGGCAGTCCAATTTATTCGTCATGTCGATGATTGGCTTGTTGGGAGTCCGTCCCCCGATGTTGAATATCTAGTTAAGGCAACGGGATTATCTCGACGTCAGGTCGAGAGAAAATGTAATATAATATACGGCGCACCGCCAAAATTGTTAGCTCGCAAATATAGAGCGCTCAGAATGGCTGTGGCGATGACGTCTAATACCGACGTTCTTGCTGATCTCACCGATAGAGGTTTCTATGATCAGTCGCACATGATCCGCGAAGTAAAATACTTCACAGGGCTTACTCCGCGTCAGATTCGTAACAAACCGGCGGAATTGGCACACCTGCTCCTCGATCACCATCCACTTCTAGCACAAACATGATGTGGATATTTATAATGGAAGTCCTGAGATTACGGTGACGCGCGCACGTGTCACCGCGATAGCACAACACGCACCGGGATGGCGCGGGCTGTCGGGAGCGCGGCGAGCATGGCGGAACGGGCGGGAAGTTGAATCGCAGCGCGTGGGGCGCCAGACTGATTATTGTCGATCGGCAGTATCGAAATAGCCCTTCAACAATATTGCAAAGTAGCCAGCACTAACCGATGTTGCACTTATCCGGGGGCGACATGTGGAAGACTTGGTCTGGCTGGCTCAAGGCGATGGGAGCGTGGCTCGCCATGATGGCGAGCGGCGGCATCGGCGCCTATTCGACCGCCTATGAGAAGATTCCCAAGCCGCCCGAACCGGGTTTCTTGAAGGTCTGTTACTGGGCGGTTGATCCGGCAAATGGCTGGCCGTTCATCGGCGCGATCGTTGCGGGCCTTGGTCTTATCGCCAGCCTAGTCCAGCTGTTCGGGCCAAAACCCGCCGGCGAATCATTGGTGAAGGCGCTCGCACGCTGGAACGACGAGCGCGCACAAAAGCGCCATGCCGATTTGCAGGGCCAGGTCTGGCATGAGGGGCAGGAGTCCGAGCGGCGAGACGACCTGACGCATTCTCTGCTTACAGGCGACATCGTGGAGCGCGCGGCATCGGCGATCGATGCGGGTACGATGAACAACGAGCAGCGAGTGCTGCTGATGGAGAAATTGCGACAGTCTGCGAGCGGCCAGGCAGGCGCTACCGCCGAACAGGCTGAACGCTTCGCCGAAGCCGCGATGGGGCTGGTCGAGTCCGACAGTGCGGCCGACCGAGCCATCGCCGAGGAAATCGTCGCGGGCGATCCCATCGAAGCAGCCGACCGGCTGATGGCCGAAGTCGGCGCCGGCAAGGCGCGCAACGCCGAGCGTGCTCGGCAGGCCGCGCGCATCTATGCGCCGTTTGCGCCCTCCAAGGCGATGGACGCGTATCGCGAGGCGGTCGATCTCGACCCGACCGATCTCTGGTCGTGGATCGAGCTTGGCCGGTTGCGGATGCACTATGGCAGCCTTGCTGACACGCGAGCCTGTTTCGAAAGCGCGCTGCAGCGCGTTGCCGACGAGTGGGACCGGATGGTGCTGCATAACGAATTCGGCAATGTGTTGATGGCCGAAGGGCAGCTTCGCGATGCGCAGCGCGAATATGCAGCCGGCCTGGCGATCATCGATCAACTGGCGGCGCAGGAGCCGGACAATGTGGAATGGCAGCGCGACCTGTCGGTCAACCATGAGAAGCTGGGCAATGTCGCGGTGTCGGCTGGGGACCTTGGCGCGGCGCTACGGCGCTACGAAGCGGGTCTGGCGATCCGCGAGCGGCTGGCGGCCCGGGAGCCGGGCAATGCGGTGTGGCAGCGCGACCTGTCGGTCAGCCATGAGAAGCTGGGCAATGTCGCGGTGTCGGCGGGCGACCTTGGCGAGGCGCGGCGGCGCTACGAAGCTGGTTTGGCGATCCGCGAGCGGCTGGCGGCGCAGGAACCGGGCAATGCGGAATGGCAGCGCGACCTGTCGATCAGCCACGAAAACCTGGGCGATGTCGCGGTGTCGGCGGGCGATCTTGGCGAGGCGCTACGGCGTTACGAAGCGGGTTTGGCGATCCGCGAGCGGCTGGCGGTGCGGGAGCCGGGCAATGCGGAATGGCAGCGCGACCTGTCGGTCAGCCACAACAAACTGGGCGATGTCGCGGTGTCGGCGCGCGACCTTGGCGAGGCGCGGCGGCGCTATGAAGCGAGTCAGGCGATCTTCGAGCGGCTGGCGGCGCGGGAGCCGGGCAATGCTGGGTGGCAGCGCGACCTGTCAGTCTGCCACAACAAGTTGGGCGATGTCGCAGTGTCGGCGGGTGACCTTGGCGAGGCGCGGCGGCGCTACGAAGCTGGTTTGGCGATAGTCGAGCGGCTGGCGGCGCGGGAGCCGGGCAATGCGGGGTGGCAGCGCGACCTGTTTATCAGCAACGCCAAACTCGCTCAGCTTGCCGAGGCCGATGGCGACCCCCCAGGCGCGATCGAGCGCTTTGCCGCTGCCGAAACGGTGATGGTCGCGCTGGTCGATCGCTGGCCCGATCATCCCGGTTTCGCGCGTGATCTGGCGCAGGTGCGGCGAGAACTGGCGCGGCTGCGCGGTTAGGCGAAGCGGCGCTTTCCATTGCCCTTGCCGCGAAATAGCATCCCCCTGAATCCGGGGGGAAGAATCACATGAATCGGATCATGCGGCCGTGGCGGCAGGTGTTTGATTTCAGCAGTCGCGCGACGCGCACCGAATATGGCCCGTTCCACATCACGGCGGTGATCGGTTTCTTCGGCATGAGTTTCCTGTCCGGGCTGGCGCAGGCGCTGCTCGGCCAACCGGGGACGCAGTCAGCCGCGACGATCGTGTCGCTGGCGATCGTCACCATCCTGGCGATCGCGTCTGTCCTCGGCTTGCTGGCGGCCGTGATCGGCCATGTCTCGATCGCCATTCGCCGTCTGCACGATCACGGCGAGCCCTGGGTCAAATATCTGCTGACCTTCATCCCCTTCATCGGGTTCATCTTCTGGCTGATGCTCGTCTTCACCCGGGGCGATGACTATGAGAACGACTACGGCCCCGATCCGCGCCTGCCGGAGCAGGAGTCGGTCGAGACGCTGGGATCGGTATTTTCGTAAGGCCATGGAGAGCCCGAGTGATGAAATGGTCGCCGCAGACCCGTCACCATCCCGCCCGTTTTCAACCGCTCGCGGTGGCGCGAACTTCGTCGCCGGGTGACACCGGCAGCAGCGTCAGCGCGGTCGCGATCGGCAGATAGAGGGTGCGCGGCCGGGCCAGCAACGGGGTAAAGCCGAAGGCCGCGTAGAAGGACGCTGCCGCATCGTCGATCG
>Ga0163162_10007541_pt1 | contig 10596 bp, 11 predicted proteins | sample S55metaG_FD_115310 | JGI IMG/M metagenome (GOLD analysis project Ga0163162, IMG submission 115310) | Switchgrass rhizosphere microbial communities from Kellogg Biological Station, Michigan, USA - S5-5 metaG | ecosystem: Host-associated > Plants > Roots > Rhizosphere > Soil | place: USA...
AAATCAAGACAACCATACAACATTTCCCAATCGTTTATTGCATAACTTCAGCCACATAGTTTTATAATTCACCAGAACATTTAAAACGAATATATGTGGTCAACCAATTCACTGTGGTTTGAAGTTGCCATCGTTAGTATCATTTATGCGGTGGGAAACATTGTCTTTGGGCAATTTGAAGAACGGACACCAAAATTTCGCAGATTGGGTAAGTATATTCTGACCCTTATCATCGTTTGCGTGGCCTCATTCTATTTAGGAAGAGCAATTGCGATGTATTTTCTCGCTGTTTTTTTGATACCACTTGTTTATATACACGGCTATTATTTGCCTAAGAAAAAAGGCATTAACGGTTGGACGGGCGAACCAAAAAGCCAGTACTATGACTTCCGTCATTGGGATAAAGATATATTCAAAGACAAATGAGAGTTTAGTTTTTTAACGGCTTCCCGGTTCTCACAGCATTTATTACTTCTTTAATCGCGTTGATAACTAACTCCGGTTCGTCTAAATGAATTTCATGGCCACTTTTTGTTGTAATGATATGTTTGCTGTTGGTAGAAAGATTTGCCATCTTCTCTTTTTGCTCTAATTTTTCAAGCCAAATCGCTTTCATGGTGCTATCAGTGTCTTTGGAAAAGGCGTCCCTCCCACCGCTTAATACATAAACCGGCTTATTTCCCAATGAATACGCTGAGTCCGCATACATTGCCGCAAATTGATCTGCCCAGTAGTTGCCATCATCCGCAATCAAATACTTTGGTTGGCGCATTGCCCAAATTCTCTGCTCCTGGAATTTTTTTGGCAGCCTATTGAAAGGTGGTTCTGTTTTGGGTTCTCGTCCCATCATTCTCCACATCTCTTCCATGTCTTTCATAGAGGGTATTTTTGTCAGCGTATCGGGTCTCGTTTTTATCGGTGGAATTGTCCTGTTCTGACTCAACGTTCTTAATCTTTGGATTTTTCCATTCATAAAAAGAGTGGCATCTTCCGAAGTAGCATCGACCAGCACCAGCCCTCTTACCTCACCGGAATATTTTTTTTCGAACAATCTTGCAATGATACCACCTAAGGAATGTCCCACTAAAATATAAGGAGGCTTTATACCCGATTTCTGTAGCAGGGTGTGTAGCTCATAAATATCCTGCTCAAATGTTCTCGGCAGTGGTCCGGGATCGCTCCACGCAAGTGCGGGACGATCATAAGTACATACCTGCGTGACTTTGGCGATCTCAGGCATTACCAACGACCAATCAAAAGAAAATGCCTGCGAACCCGCAATCATGACTACCGCTGGCGAACCCTTCCCTTTAATATCGATATGCAATTTATATCCTCCAATGTCTACAAGTTTTCCATTTGGCGAGGGAACATCTTGAGAGAGTAGACAAAGTGGTATTAAAAGACAAGACAAAAGGCATCTCTTCATGGCAGTTGATTATTGAAATAAAGAAAGTTTGATGTTGTTACATATCAAATTTATAGTAAGGAAGACTTTTGCCATTATCCTTTTAAAACACAATGTTCTTTTCTTAGCTGCCTCAGATCATTTTCCGATAGGCCTCAGGCGTGATACCTTTTTGTTTTTTGAAGCAGCGAATGAAATTACTTGATTCGGAAAACCCACAATGCTCGGCAATATCAGAAATGGGAATACTCTTTTTAGCCAGTAATGAGACCGCTTTCTCCATCCGCAGTTGCCTCAGGAATTCGCCAATTCTACAATGATAGTATCTTGGAAATTGTCTTGAAAGGGTTACAGGATGAACTTTTAATTTTTTGGCTAATTCGGTAAGCGATTGTTTGTTCAGATCCTGGTCATTGATGATCTTATCAAAATCATATTTCCACCATGGTACTGATGTCTGATCGCCCTGGCGTAACAATAGATTGAATAAATACAGGGCCAGACTTTGCACTGAACATTCAGAAAGATCGTCCCGTATTGATGACTCACGAATAATATTTATAAAAATGGTTTTAATCGTGGAATTATTTATTTCCCCATGCCGGATATTTTTCCAGTCTACTTTGTTTTCGATGAACCAATTTTCCTCTATTTCAAAATGAAAGATCCTGCTCCCCGACATGTAATCTGTGTTACAATGTAATTCACCTGCCTTATAAAAAAGCAAAGTGCCGGCAGAGCATTTTATCTCCTTTCCCTTTCTGAATTCCTTATTACCCCCTTTCAGAAAGTATGCAAAAAAAGAATTTTCATGGTAGTGCCAGTTCTGATCTTCTTTTTGCCGGTATTCCGTTTTGGAAATAATAAGGTTCCTGTATACTAAACTGTCTTTTTGAGAGCCCAGGTAGCTCCCCTTCGTTAAGATTTTCATGGCATCATTATGTAATGAATTTACAAAGAAATAAGATCTATAGAAACGCTAAGCCATCATAAAAATCTGGTAAAAACAAAAACACCTAGATTTTCAAATATGCATTGGGGATATTTTTTTCTGAGTAGTCAATTCCGTAAGCTACCTTCAGCAATAAGGATACCGTTTGCGAGATCGTTTTCTCATTTCTGTGCATCTGTGGGAGAAGGCCCATCATGGCATAGCTTATAGGGTTTAGTGCAGGAACCAGAGTTTCCCATTCATAGCCGTTGCCCCAAATAAGACCCTTAACAGTTATTTCTAGATCGGCTGATCGCTCAAGAAGAAAATTCAACATGCCGGCAGATTGATCGGAGTTTTGGTTGACCGTATGAAATATAGGTGTTTGTCCACCAAATCCATATTCATCAACTCCCGCCCTTGCGTTTATACCGGCACCGTATTTTACAAGCACTTCGGCACATGAAACATGATTGAATTCAGCACAAATATGCAACAGCGAAACCTTGTGCAAAGGTGTATAGGCGCAACGCAGGTCATATTCATTTCCGATTGCATTCCTATTCGCGCTTAAATAAGAGTCGAGAGAAGCGGCGTCATCCAGCAGAACCGATAATAAAATTTTGTCTTCGAATTTAAGCCCGTGATCCACAAAAGCTCTTATGCAATCCTTGAATCGTGGGCTTCGTGTGTATTCACTTGTTAGTTCATCAATAAGTGGTTCGCCTCTGAAAAGATCATTGGGATCCACTCCATTTGAAAAACATTCTTTTATCCCTTGAACGGAATGAAGTTCAATGTCACCAATGATCTTTTGAAAATAATCCATAAAGTATGGTCGGCTGTGATTAAACTTTATGCGTGACGTGATCTTTACTCTGGGCAAGTTCCGGATCAAGCCAGATCACTTTTTGCTCTGAGATGTGCGGTTGGCCGATGATGTCCCGGTAAAGTTCGGGTCTCCTCGCCTGCTTATACCTGTAACCTCCTGCCCGTTTGATCTTATCGCCTGTGATTGTTGCCGTCACAACGTCATCATCCAGCTTGCGGCATTCTGCAATAATATCTCCGAAGGGATCAATGATCATTGAACATCCGTTTTTCAGCTGATCATCATCCATCCCAATAGGATTGGAAAAGATCGCGTAGATCCCATTGTCATAGGCCCTTGCCGGTAACCATTTCATCAACCAAGCGCGTCCCTTCATGCCATCAAATTCCAATCGCAGTGACGTAGGGTCAATGGATCTGTTCTCCCACAATTCGGGATCAACAAATCCGGCGCCTGGCCGCGTGGATGGGGTACACATAGTTACGTGCGGCATAAAAATTATATCGGCGCCCAGCAAATTAGTAGCCCTTACGTTTTCAATGATATTATTATCGTAACAGATCAATATCCCGCATTTCCATCCAAACAATTCAAAAACACAATAACCGGTTCCGGGATTCAAATAAGGATTGATAAACGGATGTAGTTTTCTATGCTTAGCTATCAGACCATTTTTATCAACACATACCTGGGCTTTATGCAATTTACCCACCTTGTCTTTCTCAAAAAGACCGGCAAGGATGACGATATCATTTTTTGCTGCTATTTCTCTTAATCGCTTTATGCTTGACCCTTCGGGAATGAGTTCTGCCAGGTCAAGCATCTCCTCTTCGGATAAATGTCTCGCAAAACTATAGCCAGTGATGGAGCATTCGTGAAACGACACAATATCGGCGCCATCTGCAGCGGCCATTTTACTGAGCTTATCGATAACGCTTAAATTATATTCTTTATCACCGCTCTTGTTTTCAAATTGGGCGGTCGCTATTTTAATATCTTTCATGAAATTTAATTGAGCTGTTTTGCAAGTTAAGATTAAATATAAACAATGAAGTGTCCGCTATCCAGACCTTCGTGGACTTTGTGTGTTCTTTGTGACCAAATAAAGGGAACTCTTTAAGGACACGACACCCGAGAAGAATCTTGGACACGCACACCATAAAAACCGCGGGGAAAGCTTAGATTTATTTAATTCAATATCTTCCAGATATTTTTGGATTAAATTACTGTAAAAACCAACTGTCATGAATTCACGCCGCGATTTTCTACAAAAGATCACTGCCTCGGCCATAGCGTTGCCGTTGTCACAATACATTGACACGGCTGCTGAAAAGAATGAACCGAACAATGAACAGGCCAAAAATTTTTATGACGGGCCGGTGCTTCGTGTTGCCATTATGGGATTGGGTAGCTACGGAACTAGAGTTGCAGAGGCCATGCAATCATGTACAAACGCAAAGCTGGTCGGTGTGATCAGTGGAACACCCTCCAAGATCACTGCCTGGCAGGGTAAGTATAATATCCCGGAAAAAAATTGCTACAATTACGAAAACTGCGATGGGATCAAAGACAATCCTGATATTGATGCAGTATATGTGATCACGCCTAATGGATTGCATCGCGACCATGTGATACGAATGGCAAAAGCCGGCAAACATGCTATTTGCGAAAAGCCGATGGCAGTAAATGCAAAAGAGGGACAGGAAATGATCGATGCCTGTAAAAAAGCAGGCGTAAAACTGTTAGTTGGCTATCGAATGCATTTTGAACCGAAGACACTTGAAATAATAAGAATGAGGAAGGACGGCGAGTTGGGAAAGGTCTTATTCTTCCAGGGCTTGTCAGGCTTTATCATTGGCGATCCCACGCAATGGCGATTAAAAAAAGAGTTATCAGGCGGTGGCGCGATGATGGATATTGGGATCTATTCGATCAATGGTGCACGCTACATGATAGGCGAAGAACCGATCTGGGTAACCGCACAGGAAACAAAAAATAACAAAGAAAAATTCAAAGAGGGAATTGATGAAACCATTCAATTCCAATTGGGCTTTCCGGGCGGCGCAGTTGCATCCTGTTTATCTACTTATAGTTTGAATAACCTTGATCGTTTTTTTCTTGATGGCGATAATGGCTTTGCTGAATTATATCCCGCAACAGGGTATGGACCCATCCAGGGAAGAACCAGCAAGGGTGAATTAACGCAGCCGCACAAAACTCACCAGACCGTGCAAATGGATGAAATGGCTGGTATCATACTGCAAGGCAAGCAGCCTATTGTTCCGGTCGACGGAGACGAAGCATTAAAAGATTTGAAAATCATCGATGCAATTTATTTAGCCATGAACAAAGGAAAGAGGGTCGATCTGAAATTGTAGTTTATATTATTTCCCTACCGGATCAAAGCAACTGTACCTTTCGCCGTTTTGCTTATATGTGATGCTGTTGAATAACTAATGAAATAAACATACACTCCGGATAACATTTTACGGCCCAGGTAGGTTCCATCCCAGCCGTTGTTGCCATTATGACTTTCAAAAACTTTTTCACCCCACCGATTAAAGATCTGAAGATCGAAGTCTGAGAAGTTGCAGTAAGATGTTGCTCTAAATATATCATTTAAGCCGTCACTATTGGGAGTGAAAGCGCTGGGTATGTAGAGATCGCAGTCTGCGCATTTTTGTTGGCCGACATTTACATGAAAGGCTCGTTGGCAGCCAAAATTATCGGTTGCTGTTATGGTATAGCTGCCCTGTCTCGTGATCGTGACATTGTCTGCGGTCTCTCCATTAACATTATATGTTATGCCATTTACCGCAGCTGAAAGAACAATATCGCCGTTATCACATAGTATAGTATCTGCCGGTATATGTATTGAATGTAAAACACCCGAAACTAAGAATGGCTCGGTAGTAACGCATTTTCCGGGAGTAGAAATCAAAACATTGTAATGGCTTTCGCCTGCCGTATCCGGTAACTGGTAGTTGGCCCCGTTTGCTCCACTTATGGCCACGCTGTCTTTATACCATTGATATGTCGCGTTTGCAACAACAGGTGCTTCAAGAATGGGAAGGCCATTCCCACTACAACCGGTTCCTGCTTGTGCGTGGATATATTGAAAAGGAAAATCTTTGGTTGGCAGCAAATGCAAATCGTCCAGGTAATAAATGTGATAATCCCTGAAGGTAGTGCTGTCGGCGAGATCGGGTATCTGTGGCAGTATTGAACAGTCGACGCCAACCTCTATGATATTTACTGGAGAGGAAGGAGTGAAATTGATCTTGCTTTGAACCCATTCCCCGGCGCTGTTAACGACCGTTTTACCAAGTAATACCCAACCGGGATAATTTGCAGGGCACCCATTGCCGAGAGCACTCAGATCTCCGAAAGGAACAGCATTGCAATCCGCATTACCGAAAACGGCAACGGTGAAAGGAAAAATTTTTCCAATAAAATTATCCCAGGAACGAAACCTCCCTGCATAAAAACTCAGCGTATATTGTTCACCTGCTGTTAAAGGAGCCTGCAGGCATTGACCGACATAACCTTTCGGCATCTCCTTCTCGGGAATGGGATTGATGAATGCACTATTTGAAATGGAAATAAACCCTTGCCCGTCCGGCACAGGAAGTTCCGGCGGCATGTAAAGCATTATTTGCGTTGAATCATAACTACAGTTGAGGTTGTGATAATACTCTGCTTCATTCATCTTACTTCCAAATTGCCAATAAGTGGCGATCTTAAAATCACTGATATATGTATAATTAACCGGACAATGATCATACAATTCAAAAGAGCCGTTTTGCAGCAGGTTATCAGTTACTATAAAATGGCATTGGCAGTCTGGATCATGAAGATCCACCAGTCCATCACCATCGTCATCGATGCCGTTATTACAAATTTCCTGTGTCAACCCCGCATAGCCTGTTAAAAGAAAAATGAACAGCACAAACTTATATGGGTGTTTGCAGCGCATTTGTGTAAAAGCGTAGAAATTTACGCTTTCTATTCCGTTTATAATCATTTATCGGGAATGGTCTAACCGCGGTTGCTAGCCTGGGCGCTGCAGCGAACCTATTATTTACCGGGAAATGTATCTTCTCTCTTATCTTTATTACTCCAACAAATTTGTTATGAGAAAGACAGCCATACTTTGTTTTGCCATTACTTGTTCGATCCATTATTATGCTTCGGCACAGGATAGCTATGACAAACATCCAAATACTTCCGGGTGGAAAAATCTTTTTAATACAGATCTCAGCAATGCGATTTTCGAAAAGGGTGTGTGGACTGTCACTGATGGTGTGATCACGGCATCAAAAGATGAAGCACTGTGGAGTGAAAAAGCCTATGACAATTTCATCCTGGATCTTGAATTTAAAAATGCTGACAGTACCAACAGTGGTGTAATTGTTCATGCAAGCGACATAAAGGAATGGATACCGCATTCGGTGGAGATACAAATCGCCGATGACTATTCAGAAAAATGGAGCAAGGTGGTGCCTTCATGGCAGTGCGCTGCCGTATTCGGTCACCAGGCAGCTACCAGGCGCACCGTAAAAAAAGCGGGTGAATGGAACCATTATACCATCACTTGCGTTGACAAGAAAATATGGGTAGTCCTCAACGGTGAACTGGTAAATGTGTGCGACATGAGTCTATATACCTCTGCAAAAACAAATCCCGATGGAACTGAAATTCCATCCTGGTTAAGCAATCCCATGGCTTCTCTTCCTTTACATGGCCACATAGGTTTCCAGGGTAAGCACGCAGGTGCGCCTATTTACTTCAGGAATATCAAAATAAAAGAATTGAAATAACAGCTAATCAAACTCATCCTCATAAACCAGTTTGCCTTCCCCGTTCTTTAATCTCAGATAATCGATGGCCCCTGTACCGGTAAAGCTATAGTTAAGGCCCACCACTTTTCCAAAATCATTTTTAAAAGTGATTGTATGCACGGGCTTTTCGTCTAAGTAAATCGTTGCCTGCTTGTGAGCAACCTGGATCTGCAGGTGTTGCCAGTGATACAAGTCACGTCCAAATGCTGAAAGATCACTGTTGGCACCGTTATGAACCACTTCACCCATTTTGACTGCGATATTGTGTTCGCACCCCTTCCCTGTCAAGTCGATAAAAAAGATATGTTCTTCGCACATTACAGTCAGCTCAAAACCAGGGCAAGCCAGGTTATTACTGCTATCGCAGATGATTTTTGTATCCAATGAAAAATTATCACTGTAGGTATTTTCAAATTCACGAACATTAAAATAACTAAGTATAAAATCCTTATCCGTATTTACTTTGGAAGATCTTAGATCGTTCTTGTCAACATGCAATGCACCGTTGATAACGGGATTGTTCTTTTTAATATACACCGGCATGTTGTCCGTAGGTGAGTAACGGACCAATGGTAACCAGCCATTCGTTGTAACGTGCACCCGGAAACGCTTTATAATAGAGTCGTTGGCTATTAATTTGGCCTTGTGGAAACCCGGGTAATAATATATGTTGGAGTAGTAATGTTCTTTGGGATCGATCTTTACTTTTTCCATGTTATTCCATGCTTGCTGAAAAAAGAAACTATCTGCGATTACATGACTCACATCGTAGTTAAAAACGATGGTATTGGGCACGCCCTGCGAAACAGTTTTATTACCCGTGAATGTAACCGGGCCGTTCACAATGGGTTTTGTCTTATCCGGCTTTCCCGGGCGAAAAGCGATCAACCAAAGTAATACTCCGATCACCGCTACTCCAGGCAATGCCATCCATTTCCTGAAAGATGAGGTATGTTTATTAGGGAGTGTATCAATGATGGATAAAGGTGTCATTCTTAATTTAAACTCCTGCCAGTCTTTAAATCCAAGAATAGATACAAGCGCCTGCAGCGTGGATGGATGAGGGGTTTGGTCATAGTCCTTTTTCCACAACCTTTTTAATGTTGACAAGCTTAGTTTGATCCCTGAAGTTTCTTCGATATTGTCGGCCAGGTATTCCAGGTCACGCTGGCGTAGTGATCCTCCGTCATTCTCAAAGTGGAATTTTTCTTCGATCAACTTTTTGCACAGGTTTATATATTCCCTTTCAGAAGGGTTCATGGAGGTAAGTTAAGGATAAAACAGAATTTGAACTGTAAATGACAGTAAAAAGAACGGGGAATGAAAACGGATCTTTCATCGCATTTTGTTTATTGCAGTAGTCAATTAAAAAATTATGAAAAAAGCATATTTCCTCACCACAGTTTTTTTACTGACAATCCTTTGCAACGCGATCAGTCAGACAGTGAAAGTTCCTCTCACACTGGATGCCTGGGATACAATCGGCGTAAATCCGGTCCACGAAACATATAAAGGGAAAGAATGTTTCCTTCTTCGATCGGGAGGCATTATATTAAAGGATGTTGAGCTGCGGGATGGTACTATTGAGGCAGACATTAGCTTTCCGCAGCAGCGAAATTTTCCCGGTTTCGCCGTTCGGATGCAGGACATTAAAAATGGCGAGTCGTTTTATATACGTCCTCATCAATCCGGCAATCCAGACGCAACACAGTACACCCCGATTTTTAATGGCCAGGCAGGGTGGCAGTTATATTATGGTGAAGGATATGGAGGGGCATTCCCATTTAAATTTAATGAGTGGCATCACGTAAAGATCGAGCTGCATGGACTGCAGGCAGAATTCTATATAGATGATACACTGGTGATCAAAGTAAAGGAACTTTTGACCGGCTGGAAAACGGGAAAGATAGCAGTCATCGCTGAGGGAGCGCCGCTACGTGTCGCTAATGTTCAATACACTATAAAGCAGGGATCAACTCCCACCCCGCTTCCTGTACCGGCAAACGGTACCGGGGGTGTCGTCACGAAGTGGCAGGTGTCCAACGTTATCAGTCGTCGCCTCTTTGAGAAACAATTCCAACTGACAACTGAAATAAGAAATAAACTCACATGGGTCAGTCAAACAAGCGAACCATCAGGTACCATTAATTTGGCGAGATTTGGTATGTTGGTGGATACGGCCAATACGATGGTTGCAAAACTGATCATTGAATCAGCTACTGACCAGGTAAAAGAACTTTCTTTTGGATTTAGCGACTTCGTAACCGTTTACCTCAATGACAAGGCACTATATTATGGTGCAGACAATTTCATGTCGAGAGATTACAGGTTCTTAGGGACGATAGGATATTTTGATAAATTATTTCTTTCGTTGAAAAAAGGAACGAATGAATTGTGGTTTGTAGTGTCAGAAAATTTTGGTGGATGGGGTGTGAAAGCAAAGTTTGAAAACATGGGTGGTATTTCGTTGAAATGAGTACATCAATAAATTCCAAATGACAAATAGCAAGAACCATCAGGGAGAGTCATCGGAATTTATCTGTGCTAGTATCCTTGCGCCAATGAAACGATGATAACTATTGAA